>VFSW01013829.1_pt1 | contig 11196 bp, 9 predicted proteins | sample 5358111 | NCBI WGS metagenome assembly VFSW01 (sample SAMN11554181, study PRJNA540505) | mine drainage metagenome | isolation source: sediment from site ElyBrook_90M | place: USA: Ely Copper Mine, Vershire, VT | collected 2017
ATCGCCCGCACCGGGGCCGGGATCAGGTTGGTAAGAAAGCCTGTACCCTGCACGGGTGCAGCCTTCCGCTCCGGAGCAGACGCCCTGATTTTCTGTTTTCGCCGGTTATTTTGCAGGCTTGACCAGCCTGAATAATACAGGCGCTCGCTGGTGGAAAGCGCCACGTAGAAGATGCCCCCGGTCAGGACCAGCGCGGCGGCCAGTAAACCGGCTGCCGGCAGCCAGTTGCCCTGGCCCAGGTAGACCAGACCGTGCCCGGCCCAGGCCAGGGGTGACCAGGGCTGGTTGAAGCGACCGGTCAAATTGAGCAAATTGGTCACCTGTTGGTTGTTGACGTCGAAGTTCATGAAACGCGCCGACTGCGAAAAGACCAGGAAAAATGTACCGACGACGAACCCCATCACCTCTGCCATGCGGCGGGCGGGGAAATACCGCGCCGCTACCATTACCAGCAGGCTGGCCAATGAAGCAGCCGCCAGGGTGATTAACACCAACACGATGACTACCAGCGGATAATATAAGAACTGGTAGCCGGCAGAAAACCCCATCCCGAACAGGATTGGCAGGGTAAACAGGCACATAATGCCAAAGTTGGGCAGCAGCGCCTGCACCAGTTTGGCGATGAACACGGCCCGGATTGGGATGGGCGCGCTCATCAAAAAATCCATATCGCCTGACAGGTACAGCGCCTGCAAAAGCACGCCAAAACCGGTTACCAGGATGCCTGCGGCTGAGATGCTGACCAGCATGACCGGGATGCTCTCCAGAAAAGCGTTGGTATCGCCGATGTAGGCGGACAACTGCGGCGAACGCAGGAAAGACAGCAGAGCGATGCTGATGAACAGGATAAAGCCTAGAAAAATCAACAGGCCGAGGGCGGCAATGATATAAGCGACCTTCGTGCGCGTCCTGGCGCGGCGAAAACTGTTGACCGTGATGATCAGGCGCAGGCGCAGCAGCTTCCACACGCTGGCCCACATGCCAGGAGGGCGAAAACCGGGTTCGGCCAGGTTCATTTGAGCACCTCGGCGATTTCGGCGTCCTCGGCGCCGCCGGTCAGGCTGAGGAAAATGTCCTCCAGGCTGTCTTCGGCCTTGCCGGTTTGCCCGGCCTGGCCGGACTGGCGCAACTGCGCCATAGTACCTTCCGCCACCAGCTTGCCCTTGTTGATGATGCCAATCCGGTCGCACATATTTTGGGCGATTTCGAGGATGTGGGTAGACAGCATCACCGCTGCCCCGCGCTCGGCCATCTGGCGCAGGATATCCTTGATCAGGCGGGCCGACTTCGGGTCGAGGCCGACGGTGGGCTCGTCCAACACCAGCACCTTGGGGTCGTGTACCAGGGCGGCTGCCAGCGAGATTTTTTGTTTCATGCCATGGCTGTACGAATCGGTCGTCTCATCGGCCGCGTCGACCAGCTCGAACAGGCGTAATAACTCCTCCGAGCGGTGCTGCATGCGCGCCTTATCCAGGCCGTACAGGTCGCCAACGAAGCGCAGCAGTTCCCGCCCGGTCAGCTTGGCGTACAGGTTGGGCTCATCCGGCACGTAACCGCAGGCCGCTTTGGCCTGCAGCGGCTGCGCCACCACGTAAAACCCGCTCACCTTGACCAGCCCCTGGCTGGGATGCAGCAGGCCCACGATCATTTTGATCGTGGTGGTCTTCCCGGCGCCATTCGGGCCGAGAAAACCGAAGATTTCGCCGTCATATACCTGGAAACTGACGTCGTCCACGGCCGGCTTGTCGCCGTAGCGTTTGACAAGGTGAGAGGTTTCGATCAATGCATTCGTTCCGGGCATGCCACGCTCCTGGTTACATAATGCCTTGATTATAACAAGTCTGGAGCATTAGGACTCATGCAGGGATGCTCCAGACCCTTTACAATATCCTCATGACGCCGTCATGAGGTGCGTCTTCGTTTCTGTCATGGAGCCGTCCTCGGCGAAGCAATCTCAGACCCGGTGAGGTAGGGCTGAATGATGAACACAATACCACCTGCGTAGAGATTGCTTCGGCTAAGAAGCCTCGCAATGACAGCAAAGAAGAGATATCCTAACCCGAAACCGCCTGCCCTTCCACCGTTTCCAGAAAAATCGGACAGTGGTCGCTGAACTTCAGCCACACCGCAGGTTTGCCAATCCTGACCTTCGCCAGCCGCTTCAGCCAGCGCCGGGGGATGAAAACGTAATCGAGGTGGAACGGCCGCTCGATTTTACGGTTCATAAAAAATGTAGATTGGCTTTCTCTTCCCTGAATCTCGCGGTAGAAATAATGGTAGGCGCTGACCATATCCAGGTCGGCCAGGGCGCGCACTACCCAGTCGTGGCTGCCAAGGTGGGCCAGCGGGTCCTGGTGCGGGTTGCTGTTCAGGTCGCCCATCAGGATCGTGTTGTTTTCCTGGATGAAACTGCGGTAGTTGATGATCGCCAGGTTTACCTGGGCGATGTAGCTCAGGCGCGGGTCGGCATGCGCCATGGCCCAGACGGCCAGAAGGTTGAACGAGCTCCTTCCGTTGATCTTGACCGGCACGCAGAATTGGATGGAAGGGTCATAGCAGGTATCGGCGCTGAACTCCAGGTCAGTCCAGGAAAAAATGCCCAGGCCCCGATTGGGGTTTTCACCAAACCACAACTGGCGCGTGGGTGGGGGCAAAACCCCCTTCCACTTGAGTTTGTCGGGGTGTTCACATTCCTGGATCACCGCCAGGTCCGGCGTGGTGCGGGCGATGCGGGCGTATTTTTTGCGAAATGCGCCCTGGCAGTTCCAGGTAACCAGTTTCATACGGATTGGTCGGGTCGATGCTTAACCATGATGGCCCGGGTATAGGCGAGTTGAAAGCCGGCGCGAGCGTAATTTTGTTGAGAAGGGCTGCCCGGTTCGGTTAAAGCGATGGCCAGGTCACAGCCCATCTGGTGAGCTGCCGCCAGGCGGGTTTTGATCAAAGCGGTCTGGACGCCTCGCCCACGGCATTCCAGCCGCGTGCTGTCGCCGCCGAACTCCACGCCGCCAGCGTGGGAAAACATGGCCGCTCCGCCGGCCGGGAGGCCATCCAGGCGCGCCAGGAAGCAGGCTGCGTTGGCGCTGTAGAAATTCGGACCGACGATATCCAGCGTATCCGCACCCGGCTCGTCTTTCTCGCAGAACCCGGCCGCCGTGAGCCTCAACCACAACTGCGCATCTTCAATCGCAGGCTGGCTGACCTGGATGTTATCCGGTACGGACCAGTTTTCAAAAACGGCCGGGATTGACAGGAATAAAACACTGTCGAACATTTCCAGGCAGTACCCGCCCCGTTTTAGCCCTTCGATCAGGGATGCATCGGCCAGCGGGCACAGGTCAACCCGCGCCGCTTCACCGCACCTGGCATAGAACTGCTCCACTTCCTCCAGCACGCCGCCTGCTAACGGGCCGTCCATGCCAAGCCCAACCGCCCGGTTGAGCGGCGAGCCGGGACCGCAATAAATCAGGGCGCCTTCGGCAAGTTGTTCCAGGCCGACCTCCAGGGTGGGGTGCAGTACCTGGTAGGCTTTGGCGTAACGCCATCGCCTCCAGGTCTGCACCTGTTCCATCCGCCGTGCGGCGGGCAGATCGACAAACGAGCCGGATATGGCCATTAACTCACGTGATTATGGGTCAGCGGCGGTTTGCCGATGGCATACACGTTGAAGCCAATGCTGTGTAATTTCTTGTGGTCGAGGATATTGCGCCCATCGAAAATGAAAGCGGGCTTGACCATCGACTCATAAATCGCCTCATAATCGAGGTCAACATACTGGGCCCAATCGGTCAGGATGGCGATGGCATGGGCGTCTTTGGCGGCTGCGTAGGGGTCGGGCTCGAAGCAAACCAGTTTGGCAGCTCCGCCCAGGTCGGTGCGGGCATTGTCGAGGGCGTGCGGATCGGTCAGAACGATGTTGGCGCGTTCTTCCAGCAGGGAGCGGCAGACTGCCAGGGCCGGAGATTCACGCGTGTCGCTGGTGTTGGCTTTAAAAGCCGCTCCAAACAGGGCGATGCGTTTGCCAGCCACCGTGTTGAACATTGAGGAGACCATATTGGAGACGAAGCGCATCTGCTGGTGCTCGTTCATCTTGATCACCTGTTCCCAGTAGTTGGCGACTTCGCTCAGGCCGTAATATTCGCACAGGTAGACCAGGTTGAGGATATCCTTACGAAAACAGGAACCCCCAAACCCGACGCTGGCTTTCAAGAAATGGCGCCCAATGCGGTTGTCGAGCCCGATGGCGTGGGATACTTCGTTGACGTCGGCCCCGGTTTTCTCACACAGGGCCGAGATGGCATTGATCGACGAGACGCGTTGAGCCAGGAAGGCGTTGGCCGCCAGCTTGGACAGTTCGCTTGACCACAGGTTGGTGGTGATGATGCGTTCGCGCGGCACCCAGTGGGCATAAATATCCACGATGGATTGCACAGCCTGCTGGCCGGTGGGTGAATCCTTGCCGCCAATCAGCACCCGGTCAGGGTGCTGCATATCCTGGATGGCAGTGCCTTCCGCCAGGAACTCGGGGTTGGAAACGATGTCGAAGTGCAGGCCGGCGGAGTTGTAATTGAGGATTTGTTCCATGGCCTCGGCTGTACGCACCGGCAGGGTGCTTTTTTCCACCACCACCTTGGAAGACGTAGAATTTTCCACAATCTGCCGGGCGGTTTTTTCCCAATACTGCAAATCGGCTGCCCGGCCGGCTCCCTGGCCAAAACTCTTGGTGGGGGTATTCACACTGACGAAGATGATGTCGGCTTCGGCGATATTGCGGTTGACATCGGTCGAGAAGAACAGGTTCCGCCCAAGGGCGCTGCGCACTACCTCGCCCAGGCCCGGCTCGTAGATGGGGAGCTGGTCGGATTGCCAGGCGTTGATGCGCGCCTCGTTAATATCGACCACGACGACGCGGTGTTGGGGACAGTGGCTGGCTATGACAGCCATGGTCGGACCGCCTACGTAACCCGCGCCAATACACAGGATGTTGGTCATTAGAAAAACTCCTTATAGTTTATCCGCCGCCTCCCAAAGCCTGGTGACAGCTTTGGCAGACCTGGTCGGTTGTTGCTTGTGACAGGAACGCAGCCTGTGCATCCCCATCGGTGGTATGCGCTGAATGACAGTTCACGCAAGAGGCTGCGGTGTTGGGGTCGGCAGCCTGCCAGCGCGGCAGAAAATTGTGGAAATGGTTGTTGAAATCGGTGGAATCATACACGCTGGCATGGCACTTCACACAGTGATCGTCTCCCACCGGTACAGTCAGCGGGGCCGGCTGTTTGGCTGTCCTGGTGTAAAAAGCCACCGCATTGCGCGCCCCCAGCATAATGGCGCTGACTCGCCCTGGAATGCCCACGCCTGAGTGGCATTCGATGCACAGTGTCTGTTTGGTGGTGTGAAAAGAAGCCAGGTCAATCGGGTTAGCCGCCAGGCTGCGCTCGTAAAAGGTGGTCTCAGGCTGGGTATGGCATGAGGCGCAGAAAGAATCGTGTTCTTCCATACTGGCAGCCACACTGAAGCTGCCGACAATAAAGATGAAGATGCCCGCCGCGACCAGCAGCAGCACCGTCCTGCGGATATGGAATGGGAGATGGAACCGAAAAGGCTTTCTGGCTCCTTTTTTAGAGCCTGAATGGCTGCGCTGGTGATGATGGCTTCCTGTCCCTGCTGGCATAAAAACCGATCCTTTCTTTTATTCCATCCAAGGATGTGGAAGGTCCCCGGATTTTGGGTCGTGGGCGTGCACACACCCTCACAATCCACAATCCGGGATAAATCACGGCGAATATCTGGCGCCGGAGAATTTCAGGCCTAATTATAATTCATATTTTCGCCTGGTTTTCTGACACCATCTCTGCCAGGGCGCGCAGACCTAATAAGTAGGAGCGCACGCCCAGCCCGCTGATCGTACCGGCGCACACACCTGAAACCAGCGAACGCTGGCGGAATTCTTCGCGGGCGTGGACGTTCGAGAGGTGCACTTCGATGACCGGCAGACCGATGGCGGCGATGGCGTCCCGCAGAGCTACCGAGGTATGGGTGTAACCGGCAGGATTGAACACTACCCCGGCCGCCCAATGACGCGCCTCGTGCAAGGCGTCGATCAGGGCGCCTTCGTGGTTTGACTGAAGGGTGCGGACTTCTACGCCCAATTCCTGGCCCAGCACCGCCAGGCGCCGGTTAATTTCATCCAGGGTCAGGCTGCCGTAGATACCCGGTTCACGCTGGCCCAGCAGGTTTAGATTAGGGCCGTGCAAAACTAAGATTGAGTGCATGTTTCCTCCGCTCGTCGTCCACCTCAACGCCCACTTTAACTTCACCAACTCTGACCGGCAGGGCAAAACGCACCTGGCTGCCGGCGCGTTTTTTGTCCAACTGCATGGCCTGCAGAATTTTATCCGTTGCGAGATCGGCGGGAATCTCGGTGGGCAGGCCCACGTCCGCCAATAAACCGGCAATGGTTTCACTCAAGCCCAGCTCTGCCAGTCCGATCTCCTCCGCCATGCGCGCCTCGACCACCATCCCGATGGCTACAGCTTCCCCGTGGCGCAGGCGAAAACCGGAGGCCAGTTCGATGGCGTGGCCGATGGTGTGCCCCAGGTTCAGCGCCGCCCGTTGGCCCTGCTCAAAGGGATCGGCTTCGATCACCCGGACTTTGACCGCCATGCCGCGCTGCACAATTTCTGGCAGCCTGGCTGCCAATGCCTGGGGATCATCCAGTTTCTTCAAGGCGGCGCAGCAGGCCAGCAGGCGCGGGTCGGCCAGGATGCCATGCTTGATGGTTTCGGCCAGGCCGCTGCGCAGCTCGCCGGTGGGCAGAGTCGCCAGTGTCTGCGGATCGGCCAACACCAGGGCCGGGGCGTGGAAAGCGCCCACCAGGTTCTTGCCCTGCGGCAGGTCGACCCCGGTTTTACCGCCCAGTCCGGCATCTACCATGCCCAGCAGAGAGGTCGGCGCGGCCACCCAGCGCACTCCGCGCAGGTAAGTGGCGGCAGCGAACCCGGCCTGGTCGGTCACCACCCCACCTCCCAGGGCCACAATCGTGCTGCCGCGCTCGATCCCGGCCGCCATAAAGGCGGCCCACAGGCCGGAAATCGTTTGCATGGTCTTATGTTCTTCACCGGCCTCGATCAGCGCCAGGTTGACCGTGTACCCGCTGTCTTGCAAGGCCTTTTCCGCCCGCCCGGCGTACTGGGCGGCTACGTTTTGATCGCTGACCACCACGATGGGTCCCGCCATGCCGCGCTGGCGCAGCAGCTCTCCCAGGCGGTCCAAACCGCCCGGCTGCACGCGCACGTCGTAGCCCGCGGAGCGCGGATTTTTCGCTTCTGCCATGCCCTGGATGCGGAACATGCCCAGGCGGATCTGCGCTTCCCAGGCGGCCTGCTCAGGGTCCAACTGTGTGGTATCCAACCGGATGGCAAAAGAGGCGTAATGGGCCCGGCGCTGTTCGAGCAGGGCCTGTAACCTGGCAGACGCGTCGCCAGCCAGCAGCGGGCGCAAATGGGCGCCATTGTGCAGGCGCTGCGCCAGGATATCCAGCGGGGCATCCAGCAGCACGACCGGGGCCGCGCTGTCTTCCACCAGGCGGCGGGTTTCGGGGTTGACCAGCGTGCCGCCGCCCAGGGCAACTACCATGCTCTCGCCGGCCAGCAGCTTTTGCAGTTCGGAACGTTCGTACGACCGGAAAGCCGGTTCGCCTTCCGTCGCAAAAATTTCACCGACGCGCTTACCCAGGCGGGTTTCGATCTCGGCGTCCAGGTCGTGAAAGGGCAGGCCCAGGCTGCGGGCTGTCAGCCGCCCAACGGTGCTTTTGCCCGAACCGGGCGGCCCATAAAAGAATATTTTTTCGCCGTTCATGCCGGCCACCAGGTATGTTCCACGGCATCCATGGGCAGGTCCGGCAGGCGCATCTGGCGCAGGGCCGCGAAACGCGGCAGCATCTCGGCCAGTGAATCGCCGCCTAATTTTTCCAGTAAAGCGTCCGCCAGGACGAAGGCCAGCATGGCTTCCAGCACCACCACGGCGCGCGGCACCGGGCAGAAATCAGAGCGTTCATACTGGGTAGGCGCCGGCTGCCCCGTGGCCAGTTCGACCGTTTCCTGGGCAGTCAGGGTAGTCGCAATCGGTTTCATGGCGGCGCGTACGATCAACGGCTGCCCGGTGGTGATGCCGCCTTCCAACCCGCCGCTGCGGTTGGACGGCCGGACGAGCCGCTCGCCATCCACCAGAACCGGGTCGTGCACCTGCGTGCCGGTCCTGCGCGCATTTTCAAAAGCCGGCCCGATTTCCACGCCTTTGATCGCCTGTACGCTCAACGCAGCCGCTCCCAGGCGAGCGTCCAGGCGCCGGTCCCACTGCGTGTAAGATCCCAGGCCGGGGGGCAGCCCCAGCACAGCCACTTCGATCACCCCGCCCAGGGTATCCCGTTCCTGCATGACCTGCTGGATGCGGGCGTGCATGGCCTGGGCGGCTTCCGGCTGTGGGCAGCCCACTTCGGATGCCTGCGCCAGGCGCATGCGTTCTGCCAGTTCGATCCCTTCCAGGTTGGCGGTAATTTCGCCAATCGAACACACGTACCCGCCTACCTGGATGCCAAACTGGGCCAGGAACAGGCGACAGGCGGCTCCTACCGCTACGCGTGCGGCTGTTTCACGCGCGGATGCGCGCTCCAGGGCCGGGCGCAGGTCGGTGTAGCCGTATTTGACCGCTCCGGTCAGGTCGGCGTGCCCGGGGCGCGGTCGGGTGAAGGGCGGGATGCCCTTGGCGCGCCATTTCTCGTGGTCACGGTTGGCAATGGTAAAGGCCAGGGGCGCGCCGGTGGTCAGGCCAGCCATTACACCTGACAGGATCTGCGCCTGGTCTTGTTCGAGCTTCATGCGCGGCCCGGCGCCATAACCGTGCTGGCGGCGCGCCAGGTCCTGGTTGATCGCCTCGGCGGACAGAGGCAGTCCCGCCGGCAGGCCTTCGAGAATGGCGACCAGGGCCGGCCCGTGCGATTCGCCTGCGGTAATAAAGTGAAGGGGCATGATTATTTACCTTTCTATCCCAAAATCAGGAAATTTCATTTTTCATATTTAAAAACCGCAGGTTTTTGAATATGAAAAATAGTTTCCTGATTTTAGGATAGGTTCTAAGTCTGCAAGGGAAACACTCTGGCCAGGCGCTGCATGGCTTCGGTCACACGACCGGTCGATTCGGTCAACGAGATGCGCACGTAGCCTTCGCCGTTTTCGCCGAAGATCGTCCCGGGGGTCAGGCTGACGGCGGCTTTGTCCAACACCAGGTTGGTGAAATCAATACACGACCACCCCGCCGGCACGGGGCACCACACGTAAATCGAGGCCTGAGGGCGCAGCGCCGGTAGCCCAAACTCATTGACTGCATCCACGACGATGTCGCGACGCTGGCGGTAAACCTCATTACGTTCGACCAGCCAGCTTTGGTCACCGGTCATCGCTTCCGCCGCGGCAGTCAGGATGGGCAAAAAATGACTGCTGTCGATGTTGGTTTTCAGCCTGAAAAAGGTCTTCAGCGCCTGGGGGTTGCCCACCAGGGCGCCCACGCGCCAGCCGGCCATGTTATGGCTTTTGGAAAGCGAGTTGAACTCAACCGCCACATCTTTGGCGCCTTCGATTTCCAGCAGGCTGGCGGCGTGGTAATTGTCGAAGGTGATCTGGGTATAAGGCGCATCGTGGCACAGCAGCAGGCCATGCTGCCGGGCAAAGGCGACCGCCTCGACGAAAAATTCACGCGGCGCCACGGCGGCGGTGGGGTTGTTGGGGTAGTTGAGCCACAGCAGCCTGGCCCGGCGCAGTACGCCGGCCGGGATGGCCGACAAATCGGGCAGGAACTGGCTTTCCGGTCGCAGCGGCATAAAATACGGCTCGGCTCCGCTGAAAAGGGCGCCGCGCGTGTAGGTCATGTAGCCAGGGTCGGGGATCAGGCTGACGTCGCCCGGGTTCAATAAAGCCGCCGAAAGATGGAAGATGCCCTCTTTAGAGCCCAGCAGCGGGACGATTTCAGTATCCACATCCAGACTGACCCCGTAAACGCGCCGGTACATTTCCGCCCAGGCCGAACGCAGGGCCTGCGGCCCGCGGTGAGCCTGGTAGCTGTGATTGTTGGCAGCGCTGGCGGAGCGCGCCAGGGCTTGAATGATGGGCGGGGCCGGCGGCAGGTCGGGTGAGCCTTCGTCCAGGCGGATGACGTCTTTTCCGGCAGCCTGCATGGCTTCGATCTTCGGTTCCACGGCGGCAAAAAAGGTCGTGGTCAATAATTGCATGCGTTGTGCAGGGATCATGGTTGGGTTGGTTCCTTTTGTTTGGCAACGGCCGCCCACATGGCTGCCAGCGGAGCTGGCTGGCCGGTCCAGGTCTCGAAGGCGATGGCGGCCTGGTTGACCAGCATGCCCAGGCCGTTGGCGGCGTGCAAGCCGGCGGCACGCGCCCGGCGCACGAACGTAGTTTCGAAAGGATTATAAACCAGGTCGTACACACCTGCCCGGGGTGGGAAGGGCAGCCCTGCCGGCCAGGGGCAGGTCTCCACGGCCGGATGCATACCCAGCGGGGTGGTGTTGACGATCAGGTCGTAAGGACCGGTAAGGGATTCTGGCTCCAACCGCAGGATGTGCAGCGCCGGCCCGGTTATGTGCAGGCTGGCTGCCAGAATGTTAGCCTGTTCGATGCGGCGGGCGGCAATCCACACCTGCCAGCCGGCATTGGCCAGAGCGTACACCACCGCCCTGGTCGACCCGCCTGCCCCCAATACCAGGGCGGTGCGGCTGCCTGAGGCGGGCTGCGCCAGGCCATTAGATTGCAGGTCGGCCAGGAAGCCGCCCGCATCGGCGTTGTCGCCGGTCAGGCGACCGGCTTTCAGAAAGATCAGGTTGGCGGCTCCGATGGCGGCCGCGGTAGGGGTCAGGTCATCCAACAAAGCCAGCACGTTCTGCTTGTGGGGGATGGTCACGTTTAACCCGTGCAGCGCGCCTGAACGCACGTGGTCGAGCAGTTCGGCCAGGCGCGCCTGTCCTTCGGGGAAAGGCGCCACCGGGTAGAGGCGGTATTCGCCGGGCAAGTTCAGCGCCGCCAGGGCAGCGTTATGCAGCCTGGGTGAAAGGCTGTGCCACAGCGGCCAGCCGACGAGGCCCAGTTCTAACCCTTCTCCACTCTCCCCCTCACCCTGCCCTCCCCCCCAGGG
>VFSW01013830.1_pt1 | contig 11196 bp, 8 predicted proteins | sample 5358111 | NCBI WGS metagenome assembly VFSW01 (sample SAMN11554181, study PRJNA540505) | mine drainage metagenome | isolation source: sediment from site ElyBrook_90M | place: USA: Ely Copper Mine, Vershire, VT | collected 2017
GGGCGGATAATCCCAAAATCACTGCCAGCAGTGCGATGATGGCCGAGGTCGTCACGGTAAGCGTCTTGGCCGTCTTGGTTTTTTTCTTTGGCGCTATGAAAAGGCTTTTGAATGTCATGAGCAGCCCCTGCATCGAAATCTGGAAGATCCTCTGAAGGCTGCGCATCACATTGTCTGTCTCACGCGACTCGCCCCAGCCCAGCCAGGAGTCGGCGCGCGAGTAAAGCACCATGGTCAGCACTTCCTGTTCGGCGATGGTCAGATCGTCAAAACGTACCCGGAGCACCGTGCCCTCAGAAGAAACGACGGTGGCGCGCAGATCGTTCGACCCGGTCGGCAGCGGAAACACAAGCGTCACCCGGGTCAGTGGTTCCACTTCCACTCCGTCGTTGAACTTCAGGCTGCTGCCGCCCGATGACATGTCGATCGTCTCGCCCGCAAACAGGCGTCCATCTGGAAGCTTTGCCATCACCGGCGTCACCAGGTTGATGCGGACCGTGGTGCGCAACTGCTTCATCTCCCGCGCCACCGCGGTCGTGACGCCCAGGATCACGATGTTGAAGAAGCACCAGATCACGTTCATGATCACGGTTCCGGGACGATCCCGATCCCAGATAAAGAACCGCGGGATGGCGATCAGCACGCCCGCCAGGTTGAACAGCAGCAGGATCAGGAACGGCTGCGCGATGCGCGTATCAAAGAATGTCCTCTTCACCACGCCGCCCTTGGCCGTCACGTTGAACTTGCCCAGCTTGGGATTGACCAGCGCCATCATCGTAGGCAGCAGAATATAGGGCGACAGCACCGTCTCGTAGATTTCGTTCCAGAACGAGTGCCGGTGCTCGCCCTGGATGCGCGAGTTGGTCACGTTCGACAGCATCAGGTGGGGCAGCGCGTACGCCAGAATTGCCGCCCAGTATCCCGGCACGTTGGTGTGATTCAGCAGCAGGTAGATCAGAGGCGCGCTCAGGAAGATCAAACGCGGGATGGCATACATGAAGTGCATCATCGCGTTGAAATAGCAGAGACGCTGCGGAAACTTGAGCCCCGGCGCAAACAGCGGATTGTCGGTGCGCAAAATCTGGATCATGCCGCGGGCCCAGCGAATTCGCTGTCCCACGTGCGCCGAGAGCCGCTCTGTCGCCAGCCCCGCCGCCTGCGGAATGTTGATGTAGGCCGTCCCCCACCCGTTCATCTGCATGCGCAGCGACGTGTGGGCATCTTCTGTCACCGTCTCGACCGCGATGCCGCCGATCTCATCGAGAGCCACCCGGCGCAGCACCGCGCACGAACCGCAGAAGAATGTGGCGTTCCAGAAATCATTGCCGTCCTGCACGATTCCGTAGAACAGTTCGCCCTCGTTCGGAATAACACGAAACTGGCCCAGGTTCCGTTCAAACGGATCGGGCGAATAAAAGTGGTGAGGCGTCTGCAGCATGGCCAGCTTCTTGTCGCGCAGAAACCACCCGATGGTCATCTGCAAGAAGCTGCGCGTGGGCACGTGGTCGCAGTCAAAAATCGTCACGTACGGCGACGTCATGCTCTTCATCGCCGTATTGATATTGCCGGCCTTGGCATGCTTGTTGTCCGTACGCGTCTTGTAGCCGATTCCCGCCTCAAACGCGAAATCGGCAAACTCCTTGCGCTTGCCGTCGTCGAGGATGTAGACGTGCAGCTTGTCTGCCGGCCAGTCGATGTTCAAGGCACCGAGAGCGGTATAGCGCACTACATCCAGCGGTTCGTTATACGTGGGAATCAAAACGTCGACGTGCGGCCACTCGGATTCATCTTCCGGGAGCGCAATGGGAGCGCGGCGCAGCGGCCAGATGGTCTGAAAGTATCCCAGGAAAAGAATGAAAAATGCGTAGGCCTCCGCCATGATCAGGCTGACAATGAAGAAGGCGTCCAGCGCTCCCCAGTGATTGGCGGGGTCTTGAAAGAACTGCACCGTCCCCGACAGTCGCCAGTAGCCATAGCGGAACGTGCAGAACATCGACATGATCATCAGCGTGAGCGTGATCAGGTACGAGTCGGAACTGCGCGCCACCGCCAGCGCGATAAGCAGCGTCAATAATCCGCATACAGCCTGCTGCGGCCATGTCAGGGGAAGAACGGCGAGGAAAATAAAAACCCCGGCTGCCCCGGCCAGGAAAAGGAGGCGAAGGAGCTTGGTAAATCCGTTTTCTCCCGCCCCAATGTCCTGCCAAAGACCCGTTGGTGTCATCTTTCACTCCAGCGCACGCCGCGATACCCGCTTGAGGCAGGCGCGGCGAGGCTTTTTACCCATCCAGCCAGGTTGCCGAAGTCTTCGGCCGCGGGCGAATTGGGCGCGTAATCCACGACGGTCATCCCCTCGGCCAGTGCTTCGCTCACCGCGGGAGTGCGCCGCAGCGCAAAGGGAAGCAGCCGGTCGCCGAGTTGTTCGCGCAGTACCTCGCGCACATCAAGGTGGAGCGGTAGCGACGGGTCAAACTGATTAAGCACGTAGTACGGCCGCACCTGATGTCCCGAACCGCTCACATTGTGCTGGAAGAAAGAATCGATGGAGCTGACGCTGACCACCGAGCTCATGTCTGGAATAATCGGCACGAGAACCGTGGGCGCCAAGCGCAGAACCCGCCGGGTAGTAGCGCCGGAAGCGGTGGCGAGGTCGACAATCACGCGTCCAACCCCGCGTCCATGGCGGGAGATCTCCTGCGTCAGGGTTTCCTGCTGCGCCGACTCGGGACCAAGCGTTTCAGGATCGACCGTAATCATCTGCACCGGGGAATCGCCGCTCGCACCGGGAGCGGTAAAGGTACGCAGCACACCGGGACGCTGATCGCGTGCGCCAAAGAAGAACGGCAGCAACCCGTAGGCGGCCGTATCCACGAGAAGCACCCGCTCACCGCGAGCTGACAACGTCCGGCCCAGGGTCGCGACCAGGCTGGTCTTGCCCACACCCCCCGCCAGCGAGAATACCGCCAGCACAGGAGCGCGCTGCGTTGCGGGCGCGGGAAGCGCCTCTTGAGGCACGGCGGTACCGGTGAAAACGCCCTTCAATGCGAACCAGCGCGAAGTCAGCCGGTCACGGGAAGCCTGCAGGCTCTCTTCAGCCACTGGCGCCGTGGGCTGCGGAGGCATATCTGCCCTGTCCGTGCCCAGCCAAGCGGGCCGAGGCTGGCTTTCCCGCACTTCCGCCGGATTCCACGGATTACGCGCCTGGAGATAGTGATTTTCCGGAACAAGAAAATGGTCTTCGCGCCCGGGAGCATACCCCGCCTGAACCGGCGCCGGAGGCTGAGCCTGCCCGAACGGCTGAACGTAAGATGGCTGCGCTGGCATGCCCTGGCCTATTGGCTGGGTGTACATCGGCTGCGGCTGCGCATACCCAGGCGGCGGAAATGCCGGCTGGTTGGCCGGTTGGGCACTGAGGGCCTGCTGCGCCGCTGGCGCATAGGCAGGCGGTTGAGCGTATGTGAGTTCAGGCTGCTGCGGCTGGGGAGTTACATAGGCAGAGTTCGACACCATATTCACCGGGGAAGGAGCGGTGGGGGTCCGTTCAGGACGGGGTGACTGCCATGCATGATGCTGCGCGGCTTGCTGCGCGGCAATCTGTGCTGCTTGCTGGGCTTTTTCCTGTGCTGCCAAATCCTGCTTGCGCGCGGCGTCCGCTACGATGGACGCATCCGTTTCACGCTGTGCTTCAAGCAGCTTCTGCGTTTCGGCCTCTTCGCGCACACGGCGCCGTTCGGTCTCGATGGCATCCTGCACCCGCTGCCGGGCCTTCTCTCGCGTCTGCGCCCGGGAGGCGGAAAAATCCCGATACTTGGCCCCATGCAAATTAGCCCACGAATAGAGCGTCGCGACATCTTCAGGGGTCTCGTTCAGATCGATAAGCGCTTTGCGGTCAGTCATTTGCCACCCTCATCCTGCCGTTGCGCCACTTCGTCGTTGCACCACTTTCGCGGTTGAAAAGAAACGCGAGACCGGTTTTGGCGCACCGCTCGGCAGGTATCCTCGCATACCGAATCCTATTTGCGTGCTGTTGTCAGAACAATAACACTTGTAACGTTACCCTTCTAACACTTTCAGGGCATCTATACACTGCGAACCTAAGACCTCAGACCTGACTTTCCTGGGAACTATCCAAAAAGGGGCCATCGATTGCGCCGGGGCTTGCCCTCCCTTCTTTGGCTGATTGTCCCCATGTTACCCAAATCAGCGATGAATGAACAGCAAACATTCACTGAGTTTGCCCGTCCTGAACCGCTAGATTACTCTTCACTGAAACGCACTCACTGCTCGCCACACTTTCCTCTTTGAGAGATGAACGAAGTTTGCCTTCGCCAGGGCATTCCCGGAGAGCTGATTTCCGTGGCGCAATCCACAAAAGTTCTCTACACTTCTGTTCCGACTCCATGCCCGGGGGAACCTGTGTCACGAACGTTGAATGAAAGAACCGTGCCGTTCGAAGCCGGCGACGGGTTCCCCTGCAACCTGATCCATATCCAGGGGGAAACGCATCCGTCCAAAGGACCCGTTTTGCTCGTCCACGGGGCTGGCGTCCGTGCCAACCTGTTCCGGCCTCCCGTTGAACGTACCCTCGTCGATGAATTGATCGATCGCGGCTACGACGTATGGCTCGAAAACTGGCGCGCCAGCATCGATCTACGACCCAACACGTGGACCCTCGACCAGGCAGCCGTCTTCGATCATCCCCGCGCGGTGCAGATGGTTGTGGCGGAAACCGGCTGCGACACCATCAAGGCCGTGATCCACTGCCAGGGCTCCACCAGCTTCATGATGTCGGCCGTAGCCGGCCTCCTGCCCCAGGTCAATGTCATCGTCAGCAATGCCGTCTCCCTTCACACCATCGTTCCCCCGTTTAGCCGCTTCAAGATCACCCGGCTCCTCCCCGCGCTCAAGGGAGTCACGGACTATCTCAACCCCCAATGGGGCCTCGAGCCGCCCACAGCCATCGCTCGGGTGGTCGCTTCGCTGGTCTGGCTCTCTCACCACGAGTGCAACAATGCCGTCTGCAAGGGCGTCAGCTTCACCTATGGCACCGGCTTCCCCGCCCTGTGGAGCCACGCCAATCTCAACGACGCTACCCACGAATGGATCAAGCAGGAGTTCGCGCAGGTGCCGGTCCGCTTCTTTGAACAGATGGCCCTCTGCATCGAAAAGGGCCACCTCATCGCGGTCGACAACCGCTCTGAACTTCCCGCGGACTTCATTGCGCAGGAACCCGCAACCACCGCGCGTTTTGCCTTTTTCGCCGGTGTCGACAATCACTGTTTCCTCGCTGAAAGCCAGCAGCGCACTTTTGATTTTTTTGATGCGTGGCACAAGGGTTACCATTCGCTGCACATGCTTCCCAACTACGGCCACCTGGATGTCTTCTTTGGCAAAAACGCGGCGAAGGACGTTTTCCCGCTTATGTGCGAGGAACTGGAGCGAACCAGCTAACCTCCGGTACTCCAACCAGTGAAACGTCTGCTTCACCGCGCGCACAAGATATAGACCCGGCTATTCGGAACCATTGAAAACGGAGGCGTCATGGGACATCCCGCACGCATCGATCAGCAGGCCGGCCGCTGGGCACTCGTCGACAGCATCCCCTTCCAGATGCCTGTCTATTGCAAAGACTCGCCTGCCCTGTTCGCCGTCTTCCGCATCAACGCCGACAAGGCGGCAAAGCTCATCCCCGGCAACGAAATTCATCCCTTCCGCCTCTGGAACAAGGGCCTGCTGGTTGTCAGCGTCATCGACTATCTCAACACCAACATCGGCCGCTACATCGAGTTCAGCATCGCCATCGCGTGTACCCAGGGCTCGCGGCCCGCGCCTCGTCTGCTGCCAGCCATCTTCATGGGCCACTATGGGACCGGCCAGTGGGTCTTCGATCTGCCGGTCAGCACCGAGGTCTCCGTCAAGGGCGGCAAAGGCATTTGGGGCATGCCCAAGCACCAGGGCAACCTCAACTACATGGTCGGCGACAAGGTCGTCAGCAGTCAGTACGACCAGGACGGGATGTTCGCCGTGAAAATTGAAGTCGACCGCCCCAAAAGCTCGTGGCTGCCTGTGAGCATGACCGGCGTCAACTATTGCGGCTTTCGCGGCATGCTTTACAAGTCCAGCGTTTATTTCAAAGGCAAGCTCGGGTTCAGTCTGCTGAAGAAGGGCTCGGCGCGTCTGACCATCGGCGATCATCCCCGCGTGCAGGCCCTTAAGGGCCTCGAGATCGATCCCGACCCGCTCTTCTCCGCCTTCCTGCCCGCAGCCAACGGGGTGCTCGACGACCACTTCGAATGCTGGTTCATGAGCGAAGCCCAGCGGCAGACGGTCGTCCCCGAGGGCATGGAGTCCGTAGTCAACCTCGGCCAGGGTCAGGAGTGGCTTGCCGCGCCGGTTCCAGTAAATGACTCCGTCGCCGTGCCCGCCGAGATTCTTCGCCGTTGAAAAAACAGGGGCGATGCGTCCCGAAAGAGAAGAGGTCGATTCCCCATGACCGTGCAAAAACTGCTTTACTGGGCTCTGATTCTTATCTCCATCGCGACACTCATCTCCGGCATCGTGCAGATATTTGCGCCCGGGTTCATCCTGGACTTGATCCACGGTGAAAGCACGCCTGCCACCCGCCAAGGCTTCGGAACGGGGGGTATGTTCATGATGCTGTTTGGCGGAATGCTTCTCGAGGTGCTCCTCTCCCGCCAATACGTGCAGCCTGTGTTTCTCTGGGCGGCTCTCCAGAAGATCGGAGCTTTCATCGCAGTTGCCCTGGGAGTGTCCCGCCACCTGTTTGGACATGTCGCGCTGGGGGTCGCCTGCTTCGACCTGTTCTCCGGCATACTGATCTTCATCTACATGAAACTTGCCGTCAGCGAAGGAACCGAATCATGACGGAGCCGAGACGTTCGTTGATCCTTGCCGGGGGCGGCATGCGCGTAGCCTATCAGGCCGGCGTGCTCAAAGCCCTCGACGAAGCCGGCATCACCTTCTTTCACGCCGACGGAGCCTCCGGCGGCACCATCAATCTCGCCATGCTTCTCTCCGGCCTCACGCCCGACGAGATGGTAGCCCGCTGGGAAACCCTCGACGTCCACAAGTTCGTCACCCTCATGCCGCTGGCCAAATACGCCAATCCAGCCGGCCCCGTCGCCATGGGAGACGCCACCGGACTGGTCAACGATGTTTTCCCGCACCTCGGCATCGACATGGACAAAATCCGTGCCTGCACCCATCCCGCAGGCACCTTCAACGTCTGCAACTTCACCCGCAAGACCGGCGACGTGATCCCGAACTCCGAGATGACCAAGGATCACCTCGTCGCCGGCGTCTCACTGCCCATCTTCATGCCCGCGGTCCCCATCAACGGCAGCCTCTATCTCGATGCCGTATGGATCCGCGACGCCAATCCCATGGAAGCGGTACGCCGCGGCGCCGACGAAATCTGGCTGGTCTGGTGCATCGGCAACACTGGCGAATATCACGATGGCTTCTTTCGCCAATACGTCCACATGATCGAGATCGCCGCCAACGGCGCGCTCTTCAAGGACTTCGAGCGGATCAATGACATCAACGCCCGCATTGCCGCCGGCGAAACCGTCAACGGACGCACCACGCCCATTCGCCTGCACGTGATCCGCCCGGCAAACCCGCTACCCCTCGATCCCGACTTCTACCTGGGCAAGATCGACGCCGCCACCCTCGTCGGCCGCGGCTATGCTGACGCATCGCAATACCTCAAGACCCGCACCGCAACAGGACTTCCCTTTTCACCGGAGGTAACACAGATGGCAAACGAAACACCCGGCTTCACCTTTCGCGAAAAAATGGCGGGCGGCTTTGCCCTCGGCGAGACCGATCCCGAAACCGGCGCCCAACTCGGCCACAACGCCGGCAACACCTTCACCATGCACGCCACCATCGAGATCGACGACCTGGCCGCCTTCATGAGCGATGCCAGTCACGCAGGCTCCATCACCGGCAGAATCGATTTCAACCCTCTTGGCCTCAACCTGCCATCGACCGCCGGCGTCTTTAACCTTTTCTCGCCCACCGACGACCCCACCATGAAATACATGGTCTACGAGCTCGGTTTTAACTCCGGCGGAAAGAGCTACTACATGGCCGGACGCAAGGAAGTAAAAGACGCGCCTATGATCGACATGTGGAAAGCCACGACAACGTTGTACACTCAGCTTCATCAAGGGACAGACAAAAGGGGACCGGTCGTGGGCGCAGGCATCCTGACGCTGGGAGTCACCGACTTAATGGCAATGATCCCGACCATGCACGCGACCAACACAACCTCTCCGCAAGAGGCTGCCGAAACCGTCACAAAGTTTGGCCGTTTCTTCCTGGGAGAAATGTGGGATACCTATGTTGAGAAAGCCGGAGTGTAAGAGATGGACTTCGACGCGATCGTAATCGGAAGCGGCTTCGGAGGCGCCATCTCTGCTGCGCGCCTCGCTGAAGCCGGATACAAGTTGCTCATTCTCGAGCGCGGCCGGCGCTGGGACAAGACCAACTACCCTCGCAAGCCGGAGGACCCGTGGCTCTGGAACAGCGAACATCCCGAGTCCGAACAGGGCTGGCTCGAATTCCATACCTTTCCCCACATGTCGGTCGCCACCGGCGCCGCGGTCGGCGGAGGCTCGCTTATCTATGCCAACATCTCCTGCGAGGCGCCGCCCAGCGCATTCCAGGCAGGCTGGCCGCAGGAAGTCACCTATGACGAGTTGAAGCCTTACTACGACACCGTCGCCCAATTCATGAACGTGAAGCCGGTTCCCTCAAACCAGTGGACCAACCGCATGCGCCTCATGCAGGAAGCCGCGGACAAGACCGGTGCTGGCGCCCGCTTCAAGCAGCTGGAACTCGCTGTTGCGTTCGATCCAGAGTTCAACTACGAGCAGTCCGACCCGTTCAATGTGATCAAAAGCAAGCGCTTCATCAACGCGCAAGGCGTGGAACAGGGCACCTGCGTGCACCTGGGCAACTGCGATATCGGCTGCGACGCCGACGCCAAAAATACCCTCGACCGCAACTACATCCCCTGGGCTGAAAAATATCGCGCCGAAGTCCGGGCGCTCCACCTGGTCACCGACATTCAGCCCACCGCCGGCGGCTACAAAGTCTCGTTCGATCAACTCGACCAGGGCAAGCGCATTCCCGGCAGCCAGACTGCGCGCCTCGTGATCGTTGCCGCGGGCTCCCTCGGTTCAACTGAACTGCTTCTGCGCTGCCGCGAAATCAACCAGACGCTGCCCAACATCAGTCCGTTTCTGGGCAGCAACTGGAGTTCCAACGGAGACTTCCTCACTCCGGCCTTCTACGACGGCCGCGACGTCGGGCCGTCGCGCGGGCCGACCATCACCTGCGCCATCGACTTTCTCGATCGCAGTTGCGGCGGGCAGAGTTTTTGGATCCAGGACGGCGGCTTCCCCAACCTTCTTCTTGACTACGCAAACCGCCTTGACGCGTCGCCCACCAAAAACGAGGCCGCCAAGCTGCTGCTCGACTCCTTCCGCTTCCTGATGCGCGGCGACGGCGTTGCGCAGAACGTAATGCCGTGGTTCGCCCAGGGCGTCGATGCCGCCAACGGCACCCTCTCCATGCATCATTCGCTGCTTACCGGCGAGCCCTGCCTCAACCTTGCCTGGGACATCGGCAAATCAAAGCAGACCATCGACGCCATCGTCGCCATGCATCTTAAGCTGGCCGCGGCTACGGGAGGTCATCCTGTCGTCCCGCCCACGTGGTCGCTGCTCCATTCGCTGGTTACACCCCATCCGCTGGGCGGATGTGGCATGGGTGATACGCAGCTCAACGGCGTCGTCAACCACGAGGGCGAAGTCTTCAATTACAAAAACCTGTATGTGATTGATGGAGCCATCGTACCCGAGGCCCTGGGCGTGAATCCCTCGCGCACCATAGGCGCACTCGCCGAACGTTGCGCCGCGCATATTCGCGCCGAAGGCCGCTAAGATCCTGGTCTCCTAGCGGTGCGAACCGGCCGATTCGCCCTGCGGTACCGTAACCGGCGCCGTCATGATGAGCAATCCGGCGATCGCCTCCATGCCCGCGAACGCCAGCCAGATCCATCCCGGCATACCGTCCATAAACACCGACAGCACCCGCGCAAACACGCCCAGAAACACGGCCGTGACCCACAACATCCTTAACGGTCCGCCCGCGAAGATTTCGTTACGAAAAAAGAAACTGAAGAGTCCGTAGCTCAATTCTGCCGACTTCAAAAACCGATACTGCGTCAGCATGGTCGCTCTTACTTCAGGAGTGAGACTGCTCAGCGGCATGTGGAAGATGTGCGGCAGTTCCCAGGCAGCGATGAAGATGCCCGACGCACCTACCCCGATGAACATGAAGACGTATCCGTAGAAGAACACCTTGCGCAGAAAGGCCATCATCTTCGATTCCGTTCACGAACGTCCGTCGAACTCATACCGTCGCAGTCCTCACGGCCTCATCCGTTCGCTTTGCGAAGTAATACATCAACGAAATCCATTGCACAGTCCACAACGCCACTCTGACTTTGTTCAACGCCGTCCAGTGCGACAGAATCGATTGCAGCACGACGGGGTCTTTGATCCCGCCCCTCATGGCTGCGTTATAGGGAAAGATGAACTTGACAGTGAGTCCGGTCGCCGCCAGCACCGCAAGCAGCACCACGATGGGCACCCAGCGTATTCCGCCCTTCCACTCCATCCAGATCATGACCAGTGCCGAAGCCATCATCAGACCCGTCATGTAGGTAAAGAAGCTGGTCGCATTATCCACCGGCAACACGAAAATCCAGTAGTACGTGTCTGGCGTAAGATGCGGCGCCACCGGGAATTGGAACAACCACATCGACCATCCCGTTCCCAGGTACATCGACACGCACAGCATCAGGAACGACGCGTTCAACACTCCGAGCGCTGCTTTCATGTGGGCCTTCTCTCTTTCAACCCGCTGCCGGCGGCCTCTCGATCGTCTCGCTGTAGAGCGGGTATCCCAACGGCGGCGGATTCCCCGGACTCGCGTCGGTGCTGTCCAGTTCGTAGTAGTCGATGGTCATCTTCGGTCCCGCCAGTTTCACAATCGCATAGCAATAATTGAACACCGTACCGTTGTTGCCGAGCGTGGTTCCCGCCACCGTCGTGGGGGGGCCTGCGGCGCCAGGCGGCACCCCCAGGTCCGGCGGTGCGA
>VFSW01013831.1_pt1 | contig 11196 bp, 23 predicted proteins | sample 5358111 | NCBI WGS metagenome assembly VFSW01 (sample SAMN11554181, study PRJNA540505) | mine drainage metagenome | isolation source: sediment from site ElyBrook_90M | place: USA: Ely Copper Mine, Vershire, VT | collected 2017
CGCTGAGGCTGTCTACCTCTTTGGCCATGCTAGAGACTTATCTCAGGCAGGCCACTTCACGCCGAACTCGCGGCGGAAGCGGGCAGCGGCAGCGCGTTTGACGCTGAGCGCCGCGGTGACGCTCTGAAGATCTTCGCTCTCGGCCAGCACGCGGTCGAAGACGCGCGTGGCGTAGAGGGCTTCGGAGAAAGCGACGAGCTGGCGCTTGTTGCCAAAGATCCCGCACGGCAACTGGCCCGTGAGGAGCGCCGACGCTGCGAAGCGTCTGATGAGCGTGGTCTGACTGGTGCCGTTCATGGTGGGTAAGTAACGCGCGGCCGCTATTCGCTGCCGGCTCCGTTGGGGTTCTTGGGTTGCGAGAACATGGTCTGGAGCTGTCGTAGGTTGATCGCGCGCTGAGGTGTCTGAGGACCAGCCGCGGTGTCCTGCGACGAACCGTCCTTCGACAGCTCACGCTCAAGGCGTTTGAGGTACCAGTGTTTGTAGGCCACCGGCATGTCGTACTGTTCGTCCCAGCTCACACCGCCGTGGAATTTGAGCAAGAAGTACGGTTCGAGGATCGTGGCTTCCTTATCGTCGGGTCCGAGGCCAAAAGAACTCTCGATCGATCGGGATCTCCACCTCCTCGATCAGGTCGCAGAACTCACACTCGAAGATCTGCTTCATGTCGACGTCGGGTTTGATGTCGAGCATCTTCTCACGGAGAGCCACGCTGTCCTGGCCTGGCATGTTGTCGACGAAGAAGGCCAGAGCTGCGCGATCGCGCTTGCCGTTGATGCTGAGCAGGGACATCTTCAGCTGGTCGGACATCAGCGTGTCGACTGGAGAGTTGAGCATCTTCTTCTTGCGCTCGTGCTGGCTGACGAGGTCTTCCTCGTCTTTTGCCGTCAGCAGCTTGAAGGTGGCTTTCGCCTTGGTCACGGGCAGATCGCACGCAAACTCGTTCACGCCAGGGGCGACGGGATCGGCGCCGATGGGCTTGATGGACACCTGAGAGAGGTCGAACTCAGGGTGGTTGGTCTCGCCGCACTTCGGGCACTTGAGCTCCGGCTTGAGCTTGGGTCCGTAACCAGTGATGCGGATGGCGACCATCAGAGCGTTGCGGTCGCCTGCCACGAGCTGATCGACGTCGACCGAACGATCGACGACGCACGACTTGATGAGCTCCATGATGGTCGTGCCCTTCTTGGCGTAGGCACGACTCGTCAGGATGTCCTCCTCACGGGTCGTCATGGCCTTGATCTCGACCTCTTCACGGTTGAGCAACCCGCTCTCAGACGAGTAGATCTTGCCGCCGCTAGGCAGCTTGACGATCTCAGCCGGCACGATCGTGATGCCGAACTCCTTCTTCATGCGCTCAGCAGCGCTCATGGTCGTGATGCCAGTTTGGCCGACGTCTGGAGCCACACCCTGACGGAAGACTTGGTTCTTGTTCTCGCGATCCTTCGACACTCTACACCTCTGTCAGAGTATCATAGGCCGCTGCTCAAGAAAGTGCCTAGGAGCGCACGTAAGCGATCACGCGAGGCTCCATTCCATGCTTTCTGAGCACGTCTGGTTCGACCTGTGTGTAAGCGCCTGAAGCGCACAGATCTCCATCTCACGAGCCACCTGCGCCAACGAGCAGCCAACTTCGAGCGAGATCTCGCCGGACATGACAGGCCTACTCACACGAGCGAAGATCCTTTCCAGACGGTCGCGGAAATGAGGGATCTTCACACGAGCCAAGTGGTGGATCTCTTTCATGTCTACCTCGAAGATAGGAGCACAGCGCGCACGAACCGACGGAGCTCGTGGATCTTCCAGACATGTAGGTCGTCGTCGTCAAAGTCCGACGGCGGTTGCTCCCTACGCGCAGGGATAGCTGCTCCTCCGAACTCGTCCAACGCGAAGTTGTCGTCGTCGCAGTCTTGACATGGCTCACCGTCGGTAGGACCGAGCGACGGCATGCTCATCAGCTGCTGGTTCTCATCCATCTCTTCGCACACACCCTCGGACATGCCGCAGCCGCACGGACAATCTTTGGTTTTCACTTGATGTCGACCAGGATCTTGGTCGGGACCAGGCCTGTTCCCTCAGTGTTACGCACGACGAACTCGTAGCGACGACCCTTACTGGTGGTGACGACAGCACGTGAACGGCTGCTGGCTGCCAACGGCTTGTTGACCGAGATGCCAGGGTAGACCACGCGCTCCACGCGCGGTTCTCCGACGTGCTCGACGAGCTTGTCGTAGGTCGTCAGGTCGACGACCTCCCATCCGCTCTTGGATTCCTTGACGTACCAGTAACCGTAGCCGTACGCGGACGACAGGTAGCCTCTCAAGGTGTCACCGTCGAAGTGCGGCGCGTCGTCGACGACGTTCTTCATCGGGTCCCCGCGCACGATGGATTGAAGACCCTTGGCAATCCTCGCTTTCGATAGCACAACGGCCGCGAGCAGAGGATCGTACTGGTGTTTCGACTGTACGACGGCGCCGCCGGCGGTGTTGAGCGTGAAGGCTCCGGTGTAGCCAACGTTGCTGAGAGACAGAGCACCACCCGTGTCCATCTTCAACGAGATGAAGATGCGAGAGCCGCCGCGCAAGCCAACCGTCACATCAGAGATGAGCTCACCGACGTCGATCGGCTTCGTCGAGAGTGGACGCTTGACACGCTTAGCAGAAGCCAGATCAGCGCTGACGATGTCTCTGGGATTCACGCTGAGCTTGCTGAGCAGGTCCATGAGGTGCGGTGTTGGTTTCGTGCCATCGATCACAGAAAGCAGCTCGCTGACCAACGTGTTCTCGCGCGTCTGACCAGCGTTACCTCCGCCTGCGAACACGACGCTGTAACCCGTGGTCGTGATGTAGGTCTTGAACTTGCCACTCTTGGAATTCGGATCTCCAGGGTCGACGACCGTCTCGACCGGGTGACCAGCCGAAGCGAGCAAACCAGTGACCTGTTCGTACGACAGCTTGAACTTCGGATCCTTGGGTTGCAGTCGGATCTCGCCGTGACGCGAGCGTGTGCCACCCTTGAAGACGTCTCCGTACATTGACTTAGCCACATCTTGGATGCTTCGTTCAGCTGACGCTCTAGACGTCGGGACGGCTTCGAGAAGGACTGATCTGACGATCTGACGGAGCAGTTCTGACATCGGCGTTGCTGTAAATAGAGCCTACCATCCTTCCTAGGGAAAACACACCATGAAGCTCGTCCACGATGTTCAGATCGACAAAAGCACCATCATCACGACCACGTTGTCTGTCGAGAACGGGTGGTTGCGCATGGATCACGTCAGCTCGGGCGCTTACGTCGGTGGATCTTGCCTGAGGCTTTCTTACGTCGTGCGCGTCGAGAAGCAGCAGCAGTCCTGAGACGGGAAGACGTACTTCTGGGTCACGCTCGTCGATCGCGATCAGACTAAAACTGTCCTGCCGTTCGCGTTGGCAGGAGAAGAGGTCACCCAGCTCGACGACGCACTCATCGCGTCGTGATCCCACAGGTCGGCGAAGTCTGGGAGGAGCTCGAGGCCAACGGGTGGCTCGTCATCAGCGAGCCACGGACTGATCCAGAGGACGGGACTGAATTCGTCGTGATGGTGTTGATCTACAACACGAAAGGGACTGCGGAAAAGTACCTCGGACACTTCGAGGGCATACCGATCCACTTCTTGAAGACAGGTTGGGAGAGGGTCAGCTGACAGCTTGAGCGCGGATTACCGCAGCTTCGTTGGGCTCGCCAAGGAGCTCGTGAGCTTGGGCATGGCACTCGCGACAGAGCACGACACCGGGCACGTCACGTTCGAGGTGAAGATCGACGAGGCGCTGTGCGACCTCTGTCTTCTTGTCGAAATCGTCGTCGTGGACGAGCCCGTCGTAGCCGACCTGGGAAGCGGCTTCGCGCAACAGGTCGGAGAAGCGCTGCTGGTTGTGGTGAACGCAGATGTCCTTCGTCTGACCACACGAAGCACAGAGGAAGTTGCCAGCCTTCATCTTGGGGAAGATCCAAGCCTTGTAGAGCAGGCTGTGAGCGAGGTTGTTGATGGAGGAGAGGCCGCCTTTCCAACGACCATGTTCAGCGCCTCGTAATGTACGAACTCGACCTGACAATCGATTGGTTCGAAGTTGGTCGGAATACCGCGAGCGCTTTTCAGCTGTGAAAGAAGCTGAGCACTTTTCTGCGTAGGCTTGTACGCGAGGGTCTTCTTTTGTCAAACCAACATTCCAAGCCTTCCACTCGCCTTGTTCAAAGCTATCGCGTCGCGCTTCATGACTTTTCTCTAAAGCCTTCTCGTTGTGCCCCCAGTTGTTGCGCACACGAGCGACATGACCTTTAACGAATTGAACGTATCCACTTTCTACGCCGTAGAAACCGACTTCTTGTCCGCATCCACACTTGCATGTTGGACGTCCTGTTGGGTGGAACACGGCATCGTACAACTCTTGAGCTGGACGCTTGTGTAACTTCGACGCGTGGATGCGTAGCGAGTTGATCCGAGAGTGCTTGTAATCGCACCAAGGACACTTGAAAGACGAAAGGCTCACGGTTTGATCCATGAGGCTTAAGATAGCACGTCTCAGTATGTTATGACTAAGCGGTACGATAACCTAGTTCAGTACCGCGTTGTCGTAATTAATACTGAAGCACCGCATTATCGTACCGCAGCGTCAGCGCGATCTCAGCCGGCGTGCCATCCTCGTACGTGAGGTCACCGAAGTTCGCGCTCTTGATGAACGCTCCCTTGATGTCCCACAGCTCGATGACAGTGCCGACGGGGTCGACCAGCTTGAGCTGCACGTCGCGCTTGTAGAAGTCCGCGTAGCCGGCTCGACCGGACACGCTCTCGAAGTGGAGACGGATCCACTCCATGACCTGCTGCGCGCCCGAAGGAGCGATAGCGTCGTAGAGCGTGACGTTCATCTCGTTGAACTTGGTCAGCGTCGCGACATATCGACGGGAGTTGACGAAGGGCATCTCCGCTTCATCCGTCGTGATGGTCGGGCGCTGCGCCGTCTTCAGCAAGAAAGCGTCGATACCTTCGATCTGAAGGACCCATCGGTTCTTGCGCTTCGGTTCGAACCGATTTGGAAGCAAACTGGAGACATCGAGGACCTCGGCCATTTTTCAATCCTTTGCGGCTCTTAGGCCGTTCATTCATTACCTATTGCCCTCGTCAATTTTCCTCAAGAGCATTAGTATCTATTCAAAGTATGAGCAGATACATCATGACGACCGACGAGTTCGTGCGACGCTCCAAGGAATTGCACGGCGACAAGTACGGCTATGACCAGAGCGAGTACGTCGATCAGCGCACCAAGGTGACGATCTACTGCCGCACGTGCCAGAGGCACTTCGAGCAGATGCCTCAGAAGCACTACGCGAATGGCGAGGGCTGTTGGCGATGCGGCGTGGCCAAGCGCAGCAAAGCACAATCCTACTCCTACGACGAGTTCGTCGAACGAGCGCGAGCGAAGCACGGCCACCGCTACGACTACGACCGCACGACTTACACGAAGGCCAAGGACAAGCTGACGATCCGCTGTCGCGTGTGTAAGGACGTGTTCGAGCAGCAGGGCAACGCGCACCTCCAAGGGACAGGATGCCCGCGATGCAGCGTCAAGATCGCTCACGCGAAACAGAGCTACGGCGGTGAAGGTTTCATCGTGCGCGCCAGGCTCGTTCATGGTGACAAGTTCGAGTACCTCGGCTGCACCGACCCGAACTGGACACAGAAGAGCACGGTGACGTGGAAGTGTCGCGACTGTCAATGGATCAACGATCAGCTCGTGCTCAATCACCTCGCGGGTAAAGGGTGCGCTAGGTGCTCGAAGAAGGAGAAGCACACCACCGAGAGCTTCATCATGAAAAGTCAAGTCGTCCATGGTCAGACCAAGTACGATTACTCAGCCGTCATCTACACGACCAACCAGACGCCAGTGTGGATCACGTGCCTCGCTTGTAACGCAAAGTGGGCGACGCAACCTGACAACCACATGAACGGTAAGGGTTGCCCACGATGCGCAGCTAAGAAGTTCGTCTCCAAGGGCGAGACCGAGTGGCTCGACAGCCTCGACATCGACCCGAAGCACCGCAACATCTGGATCGACGTGAGAGGACGCAAGCTCAATGTCGATGCTCTCGTGGGCAACAAGATCTACGAGTTCGACGGCGACTACTACCACGGCAACCCTGCGAAGTTCGCACCAGACAAGATCAACCACCGCTGCGGCGTGACGATGAAAGAGCTACACGATCGCACCATGCAGAGGCACCAGTGGATGCGTGACGCCGGCTACGAGCTGGTCACGATGTGGGAGAGCGATTGGTCAAGAGCGAAAAAGAAACGCAAGCCGCGTTAGGATGAGACGAATGGAGCGGTACATGGACATCGATTTCTTCGATCGTGAGAGACCTGCTCCTGGCCCGCGCGACCCGGCGCCTATCCCTCTCGAGGAAGGCAGGCCGTACCGTCTAGATGTGGGCCTCGACGAGAAGACGCGCATGCCGCGCGTGCTGTTGCTGTGGGCTCCTCGCATCGTCATGCCGGAGAACGAGCTGCGGGCCAAGTGCCTCGTGGTCGATCCCGGTAGCTCTGGGCTACGTGCAGGCGCGCACATCGAGCCGCTCGCGCACTGCTTCCGCAAGGACACGTGAGCCTCCCTCGAGAGCTACACGCCGCGGCACGCATCGCCTGCCGTCACAGCGATCCAGACTACAGGACCGCGCGCGTGGGCTGCGTCATCCGGCGTGGCGACGGAGCCACCGTCAAGGCGCGCAACGCCGCTACCCAGGACGCTTCCAAGCGTGTGCCTGAGCTCCACGCTGAGGCGCGGGCCACGCGCAAGGCTGACGTCGGGGCTGTGGCCTACGTCGCCAGGGTCAGGCGAGACGGCACGTACGGCAACGCCAGGCCGTGTCGCTCCTGCCGGGCCATCATGCGCGCCAGAGGCGTCGTCAGGGCCTACTACACGCTGTCCGACACCGAGTGGGGCTGCGTCGAGCTGTCAGAATAAGCGTTCGATCGCTTCGTACGGGAAGTTGCCCTCGCGCCAGTCACCTTGGTGCGTGTAGGTCACGAACATGTCGGTGAGCCTGATGACGCCGAACGAGCTGCGTCGCTCCTCGAAGACGAGGTACGGGTCGATCCTCTTCGGGTTGGGGTGGTACTGCACGAGGTAGACCTGGCCCAGCTCGAGCTTCACGCGATCTGCTCCCAATGGTCGAACGCGTTGTCGATCGTGATGCACTCCTCGCCGGTCAGCAAGTCGATGCAGTACCAGTACCAGCCGAACGGGGTCTGCCCGCCGTGGTGACCCCAGCCGTCGCTGAAGTCCTCGTCCTCGTCCAGACGCCGTACGAGCATACGCACGAGGCGAAGGTCAGGCTGGCCCATGTCGAGCGTGATGTAGACCTGACCTACCTGGTACTCACGCGTCACACAACCACTCTACGTCAGGATCCTCGACGAGCATCCTCTCGAGCTGCTCTGTCTCTTCTCCTGTGGAGAGCACGAGCAGCCGCCAGCACATGCGGTAGTCTTGATCGTAGAAACGTCCGAGCGTCAGGTAGTACTCTGCGATGAAATCGTCGTAGAACACCATGCCTGGCTCGATCTGCTCACCAACCAAAGCGATCCTGCCTTTCGTTGTCACGACGAAGTCGTTCCAGCGGATCGTTCTCCTCTTCTTGGCGAGCTCGTTCGTAGTTGCGCTCACGCTCTGCTTTCTCCCAAGCGTCTCGCGCGCCAACTCGCTTGTCAGCTTCGACACGTGCGAGCGCGTCACGTTGGCCTTGCGCGTAAGCTTCGCGTCGGATCGCTTCGACATCGACAACTTCAGGCTTCTTCGAACGCTTCTTAGCAGCCATCGTTCACCACTCTCCTCGTCTCCATTGCTTCAGACGCCACTTCTGACCTGTCCTGTGGTCGTTCACCTGGTCGTCCTGCTCGCGGTACGTGCGCACCTTGTCGGCGCGCATGCCGGTGCCTACCTGCTCGCGACGAGCTTGGTCGCGCTCACCTTTGGCACGCTCTCCAGCAGACTGGTACAACCGGGAGGCGAGCATGCGCATCGCGGTGGCCTTGTTCTGGTGCTGCGAGCGCTCGTTGTCGATGCGCACGGTCAGGCCGCTCGGCCGATGCGTCGCGATGACGCAGCTCTCGATCTTGTTGCGGTTCTGCCCGCCTGGTCCTCCGCCACGGGTGGTCTCGATCTCCACGTCGCGCGGGTCCATGACCTCGCCGATTACCTGCTCGTCGTCGAGCACAGCGACCGTGACGGTCGAGGTCTGGACACGGCCACGTTTCTCGGTGGGTGGCACCCTCTGCCAGCGGTGCCCGCCTCCCTCGTTGGCGAAGAGCTGCTTAGCTCCCCACCCTGTCACTTCGACGATCGCTGTCCCTGGGCTCTCCTCTACGAGAGAGAACTCAAAGACCCCTCCGCTGCGCGGCGCTAGCGTACGCCCGCAGCTGCTCGACCACCAACAGTTTGGCGTCTTGGCCACCTTCACCCGCTCGGATCTCGAGGATCACCGTCTCCATGTTCATTCTCCTGAATGCTTGTCGTGCCACGCGTTCAGCACCATGCGGTAGACCCGCATGTTCGGCTTGTAACGTGGGTTGTTAAAGATAGGGCTGTCGTCGCCCTCGATGGACTTCATCAAGGCAGCAGCAACAGCCGCGGAACGGCTCTTGCCAGCCGTGCAGTGGACGACGACGCGTTGAGCGTCGGGGTGGGCATCGACCAGATCGACGACCTTCTGCGCGTCCGCAGGCTCGCACAGGAAGTAGTTCTCGCACACGGTGTCCTGACCGTACGGGACCGCGTCCAGGTCCCAGAAGAACAGGTTGACACGGCCGAGCGTCAGCTCGTTCGCCTGGAACTTCGCGGGCTCGTCGCCAGGGCAGTTGATGGACACGACGACGTGCGGCACATCGTGCGGCGCGTCAGCCTCGAAAGCCGGCCTGCTGTAGACGAAGAACTCCATGTCTCTATGGTACTGCGTTCGAGACGAGAAGTCAGCTCTTCAGCAGATGCGTTTGCTGCCGGGGCGCGTGTCGCTGAAGCTCGGCCGACCAGCCCAGTACTCAACACCGGTCTTCGGCGAGCAGTAGGTGCGCGTGTCCGGGTTGGACTGACGCTCTTGGATCTTCTTGACGATCTCTTCGATGTCCGTCTTAGACGGGATGACCGTCGGTTGAGGCTGAGGAGCCACGACGGTCGGTTCGCAGAACACGTCGGGGCGGTCGAACGGGTTGTAGTAGATGGTCGGCCACACGTCTGGCTCTTCTTGTTTGGCAGGGCCTACTGAGCGATCAGACGTCACCTTGACGAAGACGAGAGCGAGGTGGTCCTTGATGATCTGGGTCTGCTCCTTGGTGAGCGGCTCGTCCTTGCCGAGCAGCTCGAAGTAACCCTGGAGCCAGTACGCGAAGTTTTCGGAATTCATGATGGTAAAGTAGCAGCGATCATCGATACGAGGGCTGCTTGTCCTTCTTGAACTTCTCGTCCCAGTCGCTGGACCAGGTGTCGCCTTCCTTGATCTCCTGATCAGCCCGCTTCTTGAGGTCAGGCTTGGCGTCGAGCAGAGCAGCGAGCAGCACGTGCTCAGCGTTCTCGGCGATGTAGATCACCTCGGACTTGTCAGCTGTAAGGAACTCACTGAAGCTCCAGGGCCAGAATTCGGGTTCGCGACCGTTGAACCATTCCGCTTCGCCGTAGCTGTCGCAGTCCTTGTTGTGAAGCTCGGTCACGAACTCAGTGAAGCCGTACACGTCGAAGCCCTCGGGTCGAAGCTTGCGACCGCACTTCGGACAGTACTCGTACTCCTCGATCGGGTCAGGCCTAGTGCTGAAACGTTGACAACAAGAGCGAGCAGCAACTTGAGGACATTCATCCTCGAACTTGGCGTACAGGTCGAGCGCCAGTTCAGTGATGGCTTCGCCTCGAGTGGCGAAGCTCTTGTTGCCCAGGAACGGTGTGCCGTACACCAGAGTGCTGGTCATGCTGCTCTCGACGTACCCGCACGAGAACGCGATGAAACGGAAACCCTTGCTCTTCTTGCTCTTCATCTTCCTCTAGCGACGGCTTGAAGGCCGTTGATGCGTAGAACGTAGCCTCCGAACAGACTCGACCACACCACATCGCCGGCCATATCCAACTCTTCGTTTTGCGACAACGTCTCGATCGGTCCATGCGCTCGTCTCGGCAGCAAGCACAAGGCTCGCACGCCGACTGGGCTGTCGATGGGTTCTCCGTCTGCTGACAGATCGAAGACGAACAGCTCGAACACGAGCGAACCGTCCGTCAAACACTGCGGAGTGCTCACCGGGAACCCTAGAGCTCGGAAGGTGCCGAGGTGGTACTCGCGACGTCTGATCAGCTTAGCCAACGGCGTGAGGCGACGGACGAACCAGCTGAGCTGTCTCGACGGAGTGGAGACCAGACGCTCTTGCAGGTGACGAGCGAGCGTGCTGCCCATCACGGTCGTCGAAGGTTGGCGGCGCGCATGCGAGCGAACATGACACCCTGTTCGCGTGCGTCGTCGACGGCTTGGTGAGTGTGTTTGAGGCTCGGGTCGAACCATTCCTTCGGCATCGTGCGCTTGCCCACATCAGTGAATGGGATACGCAGGTAAGCGCTGGCGTACGTCTTGGCGTCCATACCTTGGAACTTGAATGGTGATTCACCAGCGAACTTGATGAGGTACCAGTACACCCACATGAAGTCGTACGAGCCGGGGTAGCCAACGAAGACAGGCTTGCCTGGAAGGGACTTGAGCCAGACGACGTAATCGCACATCGCGGGCACTGCTGGGACCTGATCCTTGTGACAAGCGGCCCAAGCACCGGGGTTCTTGTCCCAGAACTCGCTCATCGTGAGCGGATCAGGGGATGAACCAGCGATCTCGACGAGATTCCGTGCGAACTCGCCCACGACGATCGGGTTCTCCGGATCAGACAGGTCGAATGCGACAGAGCCGAAGGAGAGCATCGCGTTAGGCCCAGGGATGGGTCCGTCGGCCTCAATGTCCGTACTGACGTAGATCTCTTTCATCGTTTCCCACCTTCTAGAAGGCGCAAGCTAGACGTAGAACGACGGATGGTGGCGAGCTTCTGCGGTGTGCGCATGCGCTTGAACTGGTCGTCGACGGCAGAAGCGTACCCGCGCAAGCGCTCGTGCTTGGCGGTCAGCTTCCACCCGAGCAGCGCGCCGA
>VFSW01013832.1_pt1 | contig 11196 bp, 7 predicted proteins | sample 5358111 | NCBI WGS metagenome assembly VFSW01 (sample SAMN11554181, study PRJNA540505) | mine drainage metagenome | isolation source: sediment from site ElyBrook_90M | place: USA: Ely Copper Mine, Vershire, VT | collected 2017
CTAACTCCTCTTAATAATATAACCAGCTCCTCTACCGTTTAATGTTGGTTTGAGATTTGTCTTTAATTCCTAACCATACCGAGTGCCGGCGATTCCACTTCCAACCCGCCAATTTCAGTCGGGTCCGACTTCGCTTCCAGCCGCCGTCGATGCGACGACGCAATCTTGTCCAGGAAGGGACACCACTCACCGCGTCAGCCTTCTCTACGTTCGACGCCCCGACCGCAACGGCTGCAGTGAGAACGTCCTGTGGCGGGAGTCCCTTTACAAGGCCGGCGATGAATCCGGCAATCGTAGAATCTCCGGAACCCGTCGTCCCAACCACTTTCACTTTGAATACCGGTGCGAGTAACTCACGGTCTATCCATTGATCCATGTTCGCGGAGAAACATCCTCCTGCTTTCGACAGGCGATCCGGATCATCGGTGGTTCTCAGGTACAATCCCTGATCTCCGAGTTTGATCCCGACCACGGCCGCGCCCATGTTGAGTAATTTCTCACCGATTAAAGAGAGAAGATCACCGTTTGCGATTGAAACCAAATCGTGAATTCCCGCCTTGTGCTTCAGTTTCCCGAACAATCTGCGGTCGAGCATGAAGAGGATTTCGTCAAAACTCGGAATGAACACATCCACGTATGGAAGCACTCTTTTCAGGAAGCTTCTCCAGTCAACTCTGCCGGACTCCGATTCGGGGTCAGGCATGGACATATCCAGGCTGGTGGTGACGTTGTGTTTGCGCACTCGTATCAAAAGGTGTTCGAGTTCCCGCCCACCGCCGGAATAGATTCGCCGCATGATCGGAGGGTAACCGAAATGAAACAGCTTAGCGCCGCTCAGTCTGTCGTAGTCAACGTCGCCGGCACCGAATGTATCGTTTGTGCCGCTGCAGTGGAGAAACATCCGGTCGACCCCGGGCGGACTTATCACGATGCTGTAGGAGGTCGGTTCGCCGCACGTCACCCTCATGCCTTCGGCTAATGCCGGATCGTGTGCGCGGAGGATGCCGAGCACATTCCCTCCAAAGAGATCATCCCCAACTTTCCCCATGAGTACCGTCGCGATGCCGAGCCTGTGAAGGGCTAGTCCGGCGTTGGACACGGCGCCGCCCGTGGACAAGACGGCCGGCCCGACGACTACCAGCTGACCCGGATCGAGGAGAGTGCTCGCGCCTCCCTCACGTGCGTAGAGCTTCGGTATGACATCCAGACAAATGTGTCCCGCAACGACCACCTCTGCTTTCTTCGTATGCACCGGGATCTCCTAATCCAGCATTACGGTTTGTCCCGTCCGCTGCGATTCAAGGGCGGCAGTAAAGAGCCGATGGGTGGCCGCGGCTTCTTTTGGGGTGGCACATCCGAACGGCTGCTTCATTTTGTCGCCGTTTACAAGCTCGTCGCAGAATGCCGCCCACATCTGGACTATAGAATCCGGGAAACCGAATTCGAATATTCCGCCCGTGATCGAGCTGTAAGCGGATGCGTAGGACACGTCCAGCATGCGCCAGGCCTGCTCATCCCCCGGCGAGTAGGGAAGATATGCCAGCTGTTTCGGATTCTTAGTGGTGAACTCAGCCGAGAGCTTCGTGCCATTGATCCGGATGAACCACGTATTGCCGTTTCCCGGCGCGATCCGCTTCATTGAAGCAATGAACGGGAACGTATATCCCTCAGAAGAGGCATCGCAGGCGAGAATGGCGTTGTCCCACGTCTCGCAGGGGACCAACTTGCCGTTCTTGTCCGGGCGCTCCGTGACAATCTTCGCGAGGAGACTTCGAACGTTCTTTGGTTTCCAGCCGAACCTCAGCGGCATGTGGAGGACGTGCAGACCGAGGTCCCCCATGCAACCGTACTCACCGTTGGTCGCTACCATCCGTTTCCAATTGATCTGTTTCCGCGGGTCGAGGTCGCTCGAATGCCAGAATCCGGCCTCGGCGTCTATGATCTTGCCGAATTTTCCCTCGCGCATCCACTGGCCGATCTTGTAGGCTCCGGGGTAAAACGGAAATTCCGAAGAAGATCTTACAAGCACGCGGGGGTTCGCGGCAATTGCCGCGTTTATCGCCTCATTCGCCCTCAGATCGCTTCCGAAAGGCTTCTCACCGAGCAGATGTTTCCCGGAGTTGATGATGTCTACATAGAGTTGCTGATGGAGATTATGCGGTACTGCGCAGTAAATCGCGTCGATTTCCTTGTCGTTCAGCAAAACGTGGTAGTCTGTAGAGGAGATTTTCACTGACGGGATATTGTCTTTGAACCAGTCCATCGCCGCGGGATTGGCATCGCAGACAGCGACGATCTTTGGTTCGAACTCGAGGTTGAGTAGGTGCAGCCACCTTGCCGCCGCGCTTGCGAACTCTCGTCCCATGAGCCCGCAACCGATTACGCCGAATTTTATTTCCTTCTTTGGCATCTCCTCATTTCCCCTTCAATATGGACATAGCTTTTGCCGCGTCCGCGCCGTCGTGGACGATGGCCATAAAAGCCTCCGTCATTTTGCGGGGGGTTGGGTGCTGGATCACATTCCGGCCGTAAACGATTCCCGATGCTCCCTGTTTCATTAGCGTGTGTGTACGGCTCAGTATTTCCTCGTCCGGGGCCCGGCCGCCGCCGCGCACCAGCACAGGTTTGCCGGAAGCGATCTCGATGACCCTGTGGTACTCTTCGGGATTGTCGCTCGGATCGGCCTTGATGATGTCTGCGCCAAGCTCCACTGCCTGCCTGACGAGCGAAAGTATCTTGTTGATGTCGCCGTCTACCATATAGCCGCCCCTTTTCTCGTTCGGCTGCATCACCAGCGGTTCGACCATGAGAGGCATGCCATGCCGTTCACAGTACGGTTTCAGGAGTGCAATATTGCTCACGCACTGATGATACACTTCGGGTTGATCGGGCATGAGGAAGATATTTGCAACAACGCAGGCGGCGTCGAGACTCAGTGCCTGCTCTACAGGGTTCTCCACCAATTGGCTGAAGAGGTGGCGGGGAAGTGTGCTCCCATAGACGTTCGCGACATCGGTCCGGAAGACAAGCGAAGGCTTCTTCTTGCCTTTGATATCCTGAAGGAAATGAGCCTGGCCGGGACTCAACTGGATGGCGTCGGGATCCGCCTCGACAATCGTCTCAACGGCCTTCTTCATATCTTCAATACCGGCGAGGAATGATTGCTCGTTGAAGAAGCCATGGTCGATAGCGACATCGAAACACTTGCCGTCCGGTCCGAAGAGCCGGTTGAGTCTTGGAATGACTGACATGATGCGCGGTTCCTTTTTTCTTGAAATATATACCAAAATATGTTCTATGTCATTCCAAGGGTGGTATGTTACATGAAACAGCGGGCTATGGAACAGACTAAGTTGCAAAAACCGCTGGGCTCCGAGTCCCGCCTCTCTTCGTGGGCCCAGCCTCTTGATAATAAGTCACCATCTGCATGTCCTGGATCAGCAAAAGCCCTTGAATATTTGTGCGATCTCCGCCAGAACCCGATGGTTCAATTCACATATATCCATACTCGTGAATTCTTTTTGAAGTCACGGATGTAAAGGACGCCTCCCCGGTCAAGCGCGTTTTCGATCCTGTCAATGTCCTCGTCAAGGTGTTTCGACCCGATCATCGCCAACAGCACGCCAACCGCTTCTACTGATTCAACCCTGAGTTTTGTGACCTTCATTGTGTCGGCGCTGTCGGTGCTTTCAACTATAAGATGGTTGTGCCTTCTCGTCTCTTCCTTCACCCTCTGATCGAATGTTCCGCCGAACACTCTCGTTAAGCCGTCTCCGGTGCTATCCTTGATCTCCGCAGTCGAGCCGCTGTTATAGATGGTTAGAAGCGAGTCGAAGGTTAATCTCGAATGGTCGACATCGAAAGTCTGTTTCCCTCCGGGGAATAGCTTCAAAAGGGGGAGCGATATGCCAATCTTCTGAACGACCGTCCCACTCTCCAACCTTTCGATCCAAACGCATTTCGTTTGGGCGGCCGCGTGGCTAATTATACCTGACAGCAAAAGGAAGCATGAAACCGCAATAATTCTGTTCCTCATATTGAACCTCTTATTAGTTTGATACTGTGGGAGTGGATGTTACCGTAGGTGATGTGGAATAGGGAATTGATCACCGGGCAAATTACGCCGCAGCGCGTTTAAGGTTACGTCTTGGTGGCGCGCGCCGCGACTCTCGGTCTCAATGCTCAGAATTCTCAGCGCGTAACGGTTGTGATGAATTAAAACCCGAAACAGTTGCACTTAGACGCTTGGGCGGATAAATTATTCGGAATTTACAATGCAGGACCGATGCGAGAGAGCGGGAGACCGATCGTCTCAGGATACCATTCAATCAAATAAGGAGATGCAAATCCTATGGAAAAGTCCGCCTACAAGCTTTACGGGTATAGATGGCTCATACTCGTGGTCTTCATGCTGGTTGCCGCGTTCAATCAGCTTGTCTGGATCACATTCGCGCCGATAACGGAGGCCGCCGCCGCATACTATCACGTTTCACAGCTGGACATCGGGCTTCTGTCTATGAGCTTCATGATAGCTTTTCTGGTCTTCTCTATCCCCGCGTCGTGGGTAATAGACACGTACGGCTTCCGCGTCGCGGTCGGGATTGGCGCCGCTTTGACCGGCGTGTTTGGCCTGATGCGCGGCTTGGTTGCGTCTAACTTCACTCTCGTGATGGTTGCCCAGGTCGGCACCGCGGTCGGACAGCCTTTCGTCCTGAACGCTCTAACTAAAGTTGCCGCACGCTGGTTTCCGATCGAGGAACGCGCAACCGCGTCAGGGTTGGGCTCACTGGCCATGTACCTGGGAATACTTGCGGGGTTGGCACTGACACCGGCGCTGACGCTTGGCGCAGGATTCTCGAATATGCTTCTGTACTACGGCGTCGGCGCGCTTGCAGCTGGAATCATATTCATCGTCTTCGCGCGCGAACACCCCGCAACGCCTCCCGGTCCGGTGGACCAGGAAGAACGCGCTCTTATGTTCGACGGCATGAAACAGATCCTCCGAAACAAGAACTTCATTCTCCTCATGTCCATCTTCTTCATCGGGCTGGGAGTCTTCAATAGTGTAACCACTTGGATAGAAGACATAATAAGTCCTCGCGGTTTCACCGCGACACAAGCGGGAACAGCCGGCGGACTCATGATCGTCGGCGGGATTGTCGGAGCGGTGATACTCCCGACATTGTCTGACAAATACCGCAAGAGGGTGCCGTTCATCATCATAGGGCTTGTTGGCACGATTCCGGGGCTCCTCGGAATTACTTATGCCGTCTCTAACGGCGTGCTGTACGCGGCGTCCTTCGCGCTTGGATTTTTCCTGTTGAGTTGCGGTCCCATCGGGTTCCAATACGGCGCGGAGATCGGCAGACCTGCACCTGAAGGTACGTCGAACGGATTGCTCCTATTGATGGGACAGATTTCGGGTATCGCCTTCATATTTGGGATGGACGCATTCAGGGTCGGTCCGAAAGGATCCATGACACCGTCGCTTCTTGTCATGACGGGTCTGGTAGTGCTTAGCCTGTTCATGGCGGCAAGGCTGAAAGAGTCGGATCTGGTTTCGAGCGGGGCGAGGAAGGTCGAACAGGCTGTCGAACCGTCGTAAGTATATTTTCGGGATGAGGCCGGACAACGGCCGCAGAGGAGTTGGCCGTTTGCCGGAATTGCTCTGAACCGTGTCTGGCCGCGGCTCAATTTCGGCGGAAGTCGCCGTCACCTTAAAACCACATCATCCTATAAGAACATGAGGCTGATTTAACTGAATAGGCCCCCCGGGATTTGAATCGGGGAGTATGGATCCAGCGTGTCAAGGCCTCCCGGTAGAAATCGCCTGTAGTTTACGTTGGTTGTCAAGAGAATGCTGCTCTCCCGTCTCGCGTCGGATTAGTAAATGGCATGCTTCCGTTGCCGGAATAGGCCTCAAACACAGGCCTATGCCCATTGGCATTTTCCCGATCTTTTCGATATCATAATTCATCTACCTCAAAACTGTGGGTTGTTAAATGTCAAGATAGAGAGGCTGTCATGCGACTTACTTACGTTTTTATAATCGCGTTCCTCGTTTCATTCGCCCAGGTATTTGGAAAGACCGTAGTTTTCTTCGAGAAGGGATTTCCAACCGTAGATAACGGCGAGGTCAGCCGGGCCGCACTCGAGCGCGCATTGGCGCCGATGAACCCTCTCTTCGTCGGACTCGATAGCCTGTCGACAAAACTCGCGGCCGGTGATCTCCTGGTACTTCCGTACGGCTCGGCCTTTCCCGCCGATGCCTGGGGTGCGATTGGGGACTATCTCCGCAGTTGCAATCTCCTCGTGATAGGAGGAAGGCCGCTGTACGTGCCGGTGTATCGAGATGGCGCAAGCTGGCGTGTGGCAGCTCCACAAAATAGCTTCTCTAAAAACATCGGGATAATGTATTCATACGCGGCACCGCAGCATGGACCATGGACATTGAAGTGGGATGTCGATGCCCCGTTCTTCCATGTAAAGAATATCGTCGCGAACCGGGTGTTCGTCAATGCCGGCTTCGGCGGAAGCTATCGCGGGCTCGGCTTTTTCGTCGACGCAGATGGCGACCGGCTCGCAGCGCCCGTGGCTGCGAATGATATGGTATACTTCGGTCAGCCCCGACGGGGTGTCTATCTCAGTTTCGACGCTGATCCCGCATATTGGGCATCAGAAGATGGAATTGAACTGATCCGCGAGGCGGCTCGCTACGCATCATTCGGGGGCGTGCGAATGTATCTCGATTTGGATAACCTTTCACTGGATCCCGGCGATCACGTAACCGGATCGATTGATGTCCTGCGCGGCAGCGAACCCGCTAAACTAACTTTGGAACTTCTGTTGGGGTCGAAACTGCTGGAGAAGAGAAGTATGGATTGCGGCGGCTCGCTGCATGAGGCGATCGGCCTGACGCAGCGCCTGCAAAAACCCGGGATGTACACAGTTCGTGCGGTCTTGTCGATGGGGGACACGGTAATCGACCAGTACACATCAGGAGTTGAAGTGCGACAGCCGGGACTGCTCGACTCGGGACAGCGGCTCGAAGCCGGGCGTGATTATTTCCGGCTCAACGGTAAACCTTATCTCCCGGTAGGCGTGAACTATTTTTCGACCGACCCTCACGGCTGTGCCTTCTTTGTCGGCCAGAGCATCGGTGGGAACCCCTTTATTTGGGAACGTGATTTCGCCGATATGGAACGGAACGGGCTTACCATGGTCCGTACAGGAATTTGGGCGAACCGGCTGCGATATCTGGAACAAGTGAGCGGCGCATCGAGCCAGCGGCTCTTGAACGCCATAGAGGCATACCTGGATGCCGCTGCACGCCATCATATGCAGGTAATCTTCACCTTCTTCGCATTCAATCCCGGCCTGGAGTTGAAGACCGGGGTCGGTTCCGGCCATGAAGTTATGGTAGCGGGCTCTAACCCTTATGTCGACCCGGTGTCAATGAATATCGAGGAGACTTACGTTCGCTCAATAGTATCACGTTTCAGGAATGTTCCGTTCCTCAGCTATGATCTTATCAATGAGCCGAGCTATGCCAAGATTGACCACGTCTGGAAAGGGAATTCACCTTCGGGCGGCCCTGCTCCAACATCTGCGTGGAAGAAGTGGCTCGGAGAACATTACGGCACTGTCGACAGCCTCGCCGGTGCATGGCACGTCCCGCCCGCTGAACTCGGGTCATTCGACAAAGTGCAGTTACCTGACTATAATGACATCCAGCAGGCCCGTGACAACAACGCGATGAACGTACGTGCGGTGGACTACAACCTCTTCGCGCAACACGCTTTCAACAACTGGACGAATGAGATGATTAAGACCATCCGCTCGACCGGCTCGACGCAGTCTGTAACCGTCGGCCAGGATGAGGGCGGAGTAACCAACCGTTTGCTGGATCAGTTCATTGCCAAGTCGGATGTCACCTACACATGCAATCACACCTGGTGGCAAGACGACGCGTTATTGTGGGATTCGGTTGTTCCAAAGGCTCCAGGGAAGCCGAACCTCGTCGAGGAGACGGGTCCGCAGCCGGTTTGGTCAATTGACGGCAAGTGGCGGTTGGACGATAAGAACGGCCTGGGGCTCGAAGAGAGAAAACTCGTACTGGCGTTCGCGAACGCAGTCGCAGGGGTCCTCCATTGGGACTGGACTCACAGCGACGACTTCGGCCTGATGCGCAGCGATGGTTCTCAGAAGGTCTGGATGGATGCGTTGAAGGGGGTAGCGTCGTTCGCCCGCGAGGCCGAGCCTTACACGACTGAGGCGAAACTTCCTGAAATAGCGCTTGTACTTCCCCAGTCGCTGCAGCTGTCGACGTTCAATACCTACGGCATAGAAGTCCAGCAGAAAGCAGTACGAGCGCTGTACCAGTACGCTCGCGGGACTGCTTTCGCCATCGGAGAATACCAGCTGGCTGATATGCCGGACGCGAAACTGATAATCGTTCCGGCTCCATGGGTGTTGAGCCAGAAGGCCTGGGATGAACTGACGGATCGGGTGAAAGCCGGGTCGACGCTCCTGATTTCGGGACGGGTCGACGCGGACTCTCACTGGCAGCGTGTACCCGATCGCACGAGCGGATGGAATGTGGATTATTCGGAAGAGGCGCTCAGGACTCGTTACGCGGAAATTAGTTGGCCTGGCGATTCCGCGAGGCTGAGCTATTCCGGCGACAAAACTACCTACCTCGACCGCGGAGTACTGGGCGGCGGCAGGACGTTTGCCGACATTACCATAGGGAAGGGGCGCATATTGTATTTCGCTCTGCCGCTGGAGATGTCCGATCAATTGGGAGTCGTCGGGCGCGTTTACAAGTTTGCAATGCAGATGGCAGGAGTGAAGGAGCCATATTCAACTACCTGCACCGACCCGGGGATATTGATCTCGCCGACACAGCTCCCGGAAGGAACACTGTACGTACTTGAATCGGAAATTGCGAGCGACACGCCCATCGAGTTCCACGACAATCTGAGCGGCGCGAATTTCTTGCTCCATCTCGATCCAGGCAGGGGCGCTCTGATGCTGGTCGGGAAGAATGGGAAGGTAATTGCATCTTATAACGTCCGTTGAGTTGCGCAGGAGGAGAGCATCTATCCTGACACTTCCGCACTTCTCCATTAGACATCCCTCGCCCGGGACGCGAAGGACCTTCGCCGTTCGTGAGACCTCTATTCGGATTAACACCTGCATTGTTGTCGGCATGTAATGGAATACTTGATTTGTGTTTGATGACTTGGATGAGTAAAATTTTCATGACTAAAGTCAGGGGAATATCTTGCAATAAACAACGTCCAATTCCGAGATGAAAACTATCCCGTCTCTGTTCGAAGGAAGCGTTGCGCGCTTCCCATTGAATGTTATGATGTGGGAAAAGAAAGGTGACAGTTTTTCGGGCACATCGTACAGGGACATGCGGATTCTTGTCTATGAGTGCGCTGCGGGGCTGATGAGCCTTGGAATCCGTAAGGGCGACAGAGTGGCGCGGATTTCGGAGGGTAGGAACGACTGGGTTATTACTGAATTAGGGATTCTGTATGCTGGCGCAATCAACGTCCCGCTCTCGGTGAAAATTGAGGAACTGGCGGATTTGAAATTCAGGCTCGCGCATTCCGGCGCGAAGATGGTCGTGGTTTCCGGCACACAAGTGGCGAAGGTCCGGCAGATCAGGACCGATTTGCCTGAACTTGAGAGAGTAATTGTCCTTGACGGCGAGGTGCGCGAGGCCGATGATGAGCTCTGCTATTCGACTCTGCTTGAGGAAGGCGACGCTTACCTCAGGTCACATCGCTATGAATTTGAAGAACGCTGGAAGTCGGTCCAGGAAAATGACTCAGCCAATATCTGTTACACTTCCGGAACCACCGCTGACCCGAAGGGTATCGTTATCACGCATCGCAACTATACCGCGAACGTGGAGCAGGCATCAGCTCTCCTTCCCATCCCTGAGGAATACTGTTCGCTCCTCATACTTCCGTGGGATCACTGCTTCGCTCACACGGCAGGGATATATACTCTCATGCGCAATGGAGCCAGCATGGCATCCGTACAGGTCGGTAGGACCCCGATGGAAACGCTAAAGAACATTCCGGTGAATATCAGAGAGACCCGGCCTTATTTCCTTCTCAGCGTTCCCGCGCTGGCGAAGAATTTCAGGAAGAACATAGAGGGGGCCATCCGCCAAAAAGGGGGTAAGGTCGACAGACTTTTCCGTCGCGCGCTCAAGGCTGCCTATGCGTTTAACCGGGAGGGATGGAACCGTGGGAAGCATGTTTCCCTTAAGACGAGGGCCGAACACAAATTATACGAATTGATACTCTTCAAGAAGATACGCGAGAATTTCGGCGGTCGGCTTGAATTTTTTATAGGCGGCGGAGCATTGCTGGATACCGAGATGCAAAGGTTCTTCTATGCCATCGGCATCCCGATGTTCCAGGGATACGGATTAACCGAAGCGGCGCCGATAATTTCCGCCAACGTTCCTGCCCGCCACAAACTAGGTTCCTCCGGTTCGATCGTCCCGAATCTTCAAGTCAGGATTTGTGATGAGCAGGGAAGAGAACTCCCGAGAGGCTCAAAGGGTGAGATCGTCGTAAAGGGCGAAAATGTCATGGCGGGGTACTGGCGGAACGATAAGGCGACTCGTGAAGCAATCAGGGACGGCTGGCTCTTTACTGGCGACTTGGGTTACCTCGACTCAGATAATTTCCTATATGTGCTCGGCCGGGAGAAGAGTCTTCTCATCAGTCACGACGGTGAGAAATATAGCCCCGAGGGAATAGAAGAAGCCGTAATGGATAACTCTCCGTATATCGACCAGATAATGCTGTTTAACAACCAATCTCCCTATGCGGTTGCGCTCGTCGTCCCAAGCCGTCAGGCGATCCTCGACTATCTTCGCGAAGCGGGATTATCGGCACTGTCGGATGATGGGCAAGCGGCCGCACTGAGGCTGTTGGAATCGGAGATCGGACAATACAGGCAAGGTGGCAAGTATGCCGGTATGTTTCCAGAACGTTGGCTCCCCGCTGCCATCGCGGTTCTCGGACAAGGGTTTACCGAGCAAAACAGGCTGCTGAACAGCACCTTGAAGATGGTGCGTGGAAAGATTGCCGACGTTTACAAAGACAGGATAGAATATATGTTCACTGCGGAGGGGAAGGACGTCTGCAATCACCAGAACAGGAC
>VFSW01013833.1_pt1 | contig 11195 bp, 6 predicted proteins | sample 5358111 | NCBI WGS metagenome assembly VFSW01 (sample SAMN11554181, study PRJNA540505) | mine drainage metagenome | isolation source: sediment from site ElyBrook_90M | place: USA: Ely Copper Mine, Vershire, VT | collected 2017
TCCTGGTGCGTAAAAGCCTGCCGCTGGACTGGGAGTTACAACGGCAGATGGTTGCGCAAAACGGGGGCTGAAAATGCTGTGTCGCCTCTGAAGAGCAAGTTTCCGTTCATACTGGAAGCCGGAACCCCCTGAAGTTGCGCCAGTATTGGCGGTTCCGGCGAACGTGAAAAAAGCCAGAGAATGGGTCTGGCTTGAGTAAAATGTGTGGGTAACTCACCAAACTACTCGCTATTGGGGAGTGAGTGCATCCGTGTGTGAGATAGTACCTACGCAACAAGGCCGGATCAAACTACTTGCGGAGTGGCTACCTGAAACGATGGGGAAAAATTCGGAGCCGCTTTGTTTATCTCGGCGACCAATTCCTCCGCATTCGAATATTTTTCAGCGATGCGTGAAGAAATGACGATGCCGTGAAGTTGTGCCCGTAGGTCATCCCATCGGTCGCGCAGCACCTGCCAGTTCTTCTCATCATATGTTCCCCGGAAAACGACAAAGCGGACTTCGATTCTAGGAATGTCTCCATTCGCTTGCTTATCGGTGATCACCTGGTTCAATTTTTCTTCCCACAAACTACCAATCCTATCGACTCGGCCAATCTGCTGTTCAACCACGCCAGGATTCCACTCTGGATGCAGTAGCACAACCGTGCGACATGCCTTGTGAAGATTAAGGCCCTCACGGCCCACTAACGATTGCGCCACTAATACCTTTGGGTGCCCTTGCTTTCGATTAAAAGCCAATTGCAGGAAGCGCCGAGTTGCGGGTTTTGTTTCCCCATACATGAGCCGTGCATATCCGCCTTCTGGGCTGTTGTACTCTTCTTGTAGCCTGATTTGGAGTTCAGCCCAGAGACCATCGGCTTCTTTTCCCTCATCCAATTGCCCGTTACCATCTGCATCACCCTCGTCGCGATCGCTCGCCGCCGCAATAAGATCAACAAAGGCCTGGGCGAAGTCAGTCGACGTGGCGTTTTCAATACTAGATCCTATCAGTTCTTGCATTGCTCGAGCCACTACTGCCAAAGAATGATCGTCGTTGCTTTGAACCTGTTCTGAAATCTCCGTAGCTGCTTTCTTGAACGCATTAAACAGTGCTCGCACACGTTTGTCTGGTTGCTTGCAGTTGAAACTTTCCTCGATGTGACTGATTATCTTTTCCCGAATATCGCGGCGCTGATTCTCGATTTTTTGGTATTGTTTGGCGAGATAATCATCCAGAACCTGGCGATCCAATTTTTCCTGCCTTTCCAACTGCCGATGAGCAGCGAAGATGGCATTCCAGTTATCGTTCTCATGCACTTTCGATTGCGGCCAAGGCAGATTTGCATCCACGCACCGTAGCATCTCCCGAGCATTGAGCAGTTGCACCAATGCTCGTAATGGGCGCGTGAACCGACCGAAGACCAAAACTTTTTCCCCTTGCCGACAGATAGCCTCAATTTCTTCAACAGCTGCCAGAATTGCCGGGTGGTCAAATAACGCCGATCCATCGTTATTCACGAATGGCTGGATCATGACTTTTTTCCACCACTCTGTGCGTAGCAGACGCTTGTCTGCTGTTGGTTCTGTTTTTGGGCTATGCTGTGCAGCAATCCACGGAACGTGATCAGCTTCAATTTGCTTCTGATCCTCTATGTCATCTCGATGCAACTGATCAATCAGTGATGCAACGCCATGACCATTGCCCAAGGTCAGGCGCAGCCGTTTGGCAACCGTACGGTCAGATTGACGTGTAACAAACGACAGTGCCTCAGCTGCACACACAGACTGCTTCCACTCGGAAGATAGTTGGGCTGTATCGATCAGGATTTCCCGTTCACGTCGGTAGGCGTGATAGGGCTCCTTAGATACCTCCCGAAACTTACTGACCGCAGGGTCTTCCCGCTTATCACGTCGCAACAGATAGTCATTTAGCGCTTTCTTGAACGCTGTGGCCGATTCTTGGAATTTTTCGCGTATATCCCCGTCGCTCGGGCATTGCCTTACCTTGGTTACAGCTTGCTCATAATTCGAAATGGCTGCGGTTGCTGCCGTTTTCGATGCGTCACCAACTCGGATGCGTCCCAGCATTTGCGTCCATTGTGTCGCATCTAGCTCAACTGGAGTTGCAGTCATTGCTAGACAGCGTGCGTCGGTAGATTTCAGAACGACCTCAGTTAACAATCGATTTAGGCCGCTGTCTTGCCCCCTGCTTTTGTGTGCCTCATCAACAATGACCAGATCAAATACACCTAGCCCAAGTCCGACTGCACGTTCTAGCCAGGGCCGCAGTTGTGCGTTACGCCCATATTCGCCAGCAGTCAGAGCGCTAGGCCAGGGTGTCGTGTCAGCCAATTCCTGAATAAGTTTTCGTGTAGGATGAATTTCTGGATTGGCGCATATTGCACTGACGATGCTTTCCGCGGCTTGTCGAACCCACACGTCATCAAGCATCTTGTTACTGCAATAATCACGCGGCCAACGCCCGTTCGCATGTTTTCGCCATCTGGCATATATCTCAGGAAGTAGAGCCCAGCGCCAAGGGGCGGTGTTCTCTCCAAGTCGCCAGTTCGTGAAAGCATGCGACAGAACCAGGGCCGATTCCATAAACCACGCAGCATGCTTATCCTTGGATTCCCATGCCTGTAAATATTGCCAAAGACTGCGTAAGATCGGCGGCGCATCGACTCCGGCAGTTTGCAATTCATCGCTCCACTGATAGCCCAAGCCAGGTGGCACCAGTATCGCAACCCGACCACCCACCGCAATCACAGACCGGGCAACCGCCGCAGCTATCCGAGTCTTGCCCATGCCGACTTCGTCCGCGATTATTACTCCGTTATTCGGCAGTCGCTCGGCAAGAGCTCGAAGGCTCGCCACCTGCCCATCGTTGAGTTCAATTACACGACTTTCTGTAAGCGCGAGAAGTTGATCTGCGACTCTGTTCCAGCCCCCGAACTCTTGATTCATTTTGCATCCCCAATCGGGCTCAATTCATTGACCTTCCAACCCTCTTCAATCCTGACCAATGTGTCGTCATAAAGTTTTCCGGTCTCTGAATCACTGGTATCAGCAAACGATGGGCGAAATGACTGATGGCGCAATGGGCTTAGCGGATTCAGTTTCAATTCGTCGCGGAAATATTTAACGGGGGCGCTATCGCCGGCTTGTCCTAAAGTTTGCTCGAGGCGATTGCACCAGAGCGGCCAATCTATTTCATTGATCTCGGTTTGCTTGGCGGCAATGCTTTCGATCAGGTCCATCATCTGACGTATCGGATAGCTGGCGATCGGTACTGAGTGCCCCGTCTTGTTGTCCTTGCCTTCAATTTTATCGCTTCTACCGTTTCCGTCGCCTCCCCCGTCATCATCTGGTGGCATTGGAAAATCCGCGAGTTGCCACCAAGCCTCGTCAATATCGATGGCGGGCAACTCGGTAGCAGCAATGCGTCCGTATTGATCGACGACTGGTATCCGCGCTTCAAGAGGCTGATCCTCCGCTTTCCAGCGTATGGAAACTTCACGGGGTTGCGCTTCGCACCACTTAAATCCAGTTTTTGTTCTTGGGCAGGAGACTCCGGTTGAATCGAGCACCGCTACATCAGCGATGCGGCTGTCGTCGGTGCGTAATTCGCGAACACCATCAACCTCATGCCATGCGAGCCAGGTAACAGGTGGAGCCACATAGACGACATCCCGTTGCTCCATGCCGGAACCAGCAAGCAGTGGAGTTGTGTCACCAATTTCTTCGTCCCATTGAATCGGCATTAGGTTCGTTACCACCAGAGACTCGGGGGTAGCCCTGTCTTTCTGCCAATATAACGAACTGGGGGCAAATACCACGCCTGCTTCGAGGTTGCCAGCTGTGGTGCTCATCTGATTGGCAAAGCCTGGATGAGTCAGGTTTCCTGACCCCAGATAAACCCAGGCACTGGTACAGGTATTCGAATTGTCACGATAGTTGGCACTGAACAGAAATTTCGCGTGCAGGTTACGCCGTGCGCTTTCTCCAAACACAATTGTCGGGATAGTTGCAGGGCGGACCGTGATGCCACGCTCTTGCAATGGTTTCTGCGATGTTGCTATGGCTTGACAGGCATTTGGATTGACATAGAGGTCAATCTCCGGTTTCCCGGTCAGCAAGCCCTCATCACGAAGAGTCTTGAGAATTGCCAGTGGCACTTCGGGTGGCTTCTGCGGATCATTCGATGTTTCATAGAACCCGGATCCGATGGCCAGGTAATTGCGCTTTATCTCGCCACTGACCTTGATTTTTTCAGGTAGTTGAGACAGCAGGGACTTGCCACGATTGTCGAAGACCCTCGACTGCCCTTGTGCCTTTTTCGAACACGTATTGATCCATCGGATGACCTGTGTCAGTGCATTCATCGTCTCGCTGTGACGACCATGGGTGGAAGCATTGAGCAGCCTGGTGTCGAAGAGTTTCTGAATCCACGCCGTTAGATCCCAGGCTGCCTTGATGTCCGCGCAGTCTCGTTCGATATCCGCATCCAGGCTACTGAGTGATTCGCTGGGGATGTCGATCCGCCACACCAAATCCAAGCTCTCTTCCAGTGTCTGCCGTGTCCAGTTGCCGGTTGAGATCAGCAAGCGTAATTGCCACTGACTGTGATGTTCCTGATGTCGGAAGCCCAGCAGAGCGACCTTGGCATGCAGGAGGCGGAACGGCTTTCCCGCGTAATCCTTGATCGGCAAATGCGCCACTCCAGGGGCATTCTGCAATGAAACTGGAGGGTTGCCGGGATCAAGCAACACGGCGAGAGCAATACGGCCTTGGTGGGCGCGTTGTGATCGGGTGAGTCGAGTAAAGCGTTCAGTGGCGTCATCAAGGAATAACGCATCCGCCGAGTAGCCACATAGCCAACCAAAATGTCCAGTGTAATCCTCTGGCGCATCGAAATGCTGCGCCAGCGATGGCGGCCTCAAGGGTTCGCTATTGGGACTCATGCTTCACCTCCGCCTGCGTCCGAAGTTAACCATCCATCCAGTTCACCGTGCATATCGAGATTCAACAGATAGAGATTTCGCACACGGTAGGAGATGCCTTCAGGCAATGGAATACCCCCCGCTTGCGGTGCTTCTTGATCTTCGTCGTCGGCACTGACCTGCGTTGTCGAACCTCGAAATGCCTGCCCTGGCTTGATTTCATCCCCTACTAAGCGTAGCACGTGCCCGTCTCGATTAACCAGGGTTCGCAAAATACTGGATGGGTCGTCATTTACGCACTCGCGACAGAATTTGTTGGCTTCCTCATCCGCGTGCTTAAACTCCAAGTATCTATTCGCCGCTGATTTCAGTAGTTCAAGTTTGGCTTTCAGTTCTTCAGGGAGTAATGCCTTCAAGGAATGAGGCTTTACGGGTAGTGGCCCCATAGATATTTCCACCGCATCTAGAACAGCAATCGCGGCTTCACGGGCTTCAAAGAACAAGGCACCAGCCTGGAGGTCGTGCCAATGTTCTTCTGAAATTTCTTGCGGGCGCTGCCCCCATGTCCACTTTTCTATCCTGCCTTTCCGAATCGCCTCAACCCATGCCAGTGCATTGCCTCTCCGTTTCTTGTCCTCAAAGGACTCATTCCCTCCTTGAATTAGTCTTTCGCGAAGTAATGGAATTGCTTCATCGGATAGCCGATTGAGTGGCGATAGAGCCTGTTGAAGTGCATCCGTATCGACATTATCGTCCTTCATCTGTGCCCACCACGTTAGATGATCAATGACTGTTCTGTTATACGGACGATAGCCTTCGGTGGATTTTTCGATAAAATCCCTTCCTTCATTTGAGCAACAAAATGAGTTGAACCGAGCGCTGTTGGACTCGGCAAAGCCAAGCGCGGGCAGGGTTTGAACGGTCGCCATTCGCATGGGTTGTGTGACGTAGAAATTTCGCTGACGCACCTGCCGGAAACTGAAATCAGTTTTGCCTTGCAACTTTGAATTCCCGCGCAGGCGAGCATCTCGGCTCCAGTCATTGCTCTTGAGGGCCAGCCAGCAGGCCAACGCTTCGATCGCGTCGGCCATTTCAATATTCTGAACTTTCGCCCCCCGGCTGCGCGCCTCTTCCGCAACAGCCACACCAAGCATCGCCAGCAGCAATTGCTTGCCGTACCAGACACCACCTAAACCGGGAACGGCAAGATCATTGAATGAACGCACCGATGCGCCGAGTCCAAGGGTTCGGGTACGGCGAGCGTTTGGCAAAAATTCGGGGCCCAGCAGGCCCCATGTGGCTTCCATCAGTCATTTCTCCTTTGTCACGGCTTCGCCCCGATAAACGGAATGCCGCCGCACATCAGCGATGGCCTCCCCGAAACCACGCAGCCACCATTCCAGCATGGCGCTATCCACCACCGTAGCAGTGATTTCGAGTTGTCCATCATCGAGTTCGACCACTTGCTGGTCACTTGATAATGGGGATTCCAGTAGATGAAGGCCATTATCTCGGCCGATTCGGAAAGTCAGTTGCATCCGCTCGCCTTCACCAAACCCGAAACGCCCATCATCGTCGTACTTCTTGAGGTCAAATTCCCTGGGGCGCTCAAACGTTAGTGTTGTTACTTCTGCAGAGAGGATGCGATGCAGAGCCAGACTGCGCTCATTGCCGTATCCACGGTAACGGCAGACGAGATACAGGCGCGGCCCTTGCTGAGCCAAGCCGAGAGGCATTACCTCCACCTTATTACGTTTGCCGCCTGCGTTCCGGTAATCGAGATTCAGCCAGCGATTGCTGTACAGGGCTTCGCTGACCACTTCAAAAACTCCGGGGGCGATTTTGGGGGGAAGGAGCGGCTGACTGGTGGCCACCACGCGCACCTTGCTTGCCCATTCGCGCTCAAGTTTGGCATTGCTGTCATGACCAAGATTACGTCGTGCCTGCGCGAAGAAACTCTCCATAGACTTTACCAAGCGAGCGGGCAGCAGGTTCTTCAGATGTTCCTCGGCCAACCCCAGCAACAGGGACTCTTGTGGCGTAAGGTTGGGGACAGCCAGCCCCTTGGCTTGTTCAAGCCAGCGGTAACCATAAGGCTTGCTGCGGTCATCACGTTCGATCTCGAAATGCTCACTAAGCATTTCCAACTGGCGCTGGATGGTGCGCAACTCTCGGTCAATCCCTGCATCCTTGAGCTGATCGTGAAGTTCGCTGGCCGTAACCTTCCGCCCACGAGGGATGCGGCGCAGCAGTTCGATGGCAAGCAGAACGGTTTCAAGGGTGCCTGGGCGTTTGGTCATATCAGTTTTTCAGCGTATTGCCGGTAAAGGTCGACCACATCCGAACCATGGCAAAGGTATCAAGCGTGCAGTAGGCAAGCAGTTGGCGCTTGATCTCTGCCTTGCGTTCGATGCTGGTCTGCGTAGCCAACGCCTCCAGGTAGGCATCCATGGCCATGCCACCATCTTGCACGCCATCGAGGTCTCCGTAACGCAGTTCGGGACAAAGTGCGGGTAGCACTGCCTTGATGCTCCAACTACCCTGCTGGCTGGGGTGGTAGTAGTGATTACGTGCCACGGGCAATAGATCGACGACACGCTCGTTCAAGGCCAGCAGCGGTTTGGACAGGCGATGGAATCGATCAGATAATTCGCGGATGCGGGCTGTCTCGAAACCGGCGTTGTAGACAAAGATGGGACCACGCTCGCCGCAAGCGGCAATCAGCGCTTTAGCGAAGGCCTTGGATGGATCTGCACCAGAAAGATCGAGAAATTCCTGATGTTTGAGTTTTTCCGTGCGTGAGAGTCGATGCACGCTGAACTGAAAGGGAATCTGTTGATAGGGGCGAGTTCCTTTCCAGATCGGCACGGCGAACTGGATGGTTTCAAAATCCATGAAGTAGGCCGGCAATTTGTGCTCGGCCAAAGCCTGCGCCGCCGCATTTTGATCGAAATGGGTCTGCCCAGAAAGTGTGACGGTTTTAACACGCCGTTGCCTGTCGTCGAGTAGTTCATCGGGCGCATCACGCAGTTCGGTCAAGCCGTGCGCCTCAATATGCGCCGACAGCCCATCACTAAACCGGCCAGGCAGCCATCGGATCGGTTGCACGGCCTGCGGCTCCTGACTCTGGCAGTAGGCAAGAAAACCGCACTCGCAGGGATCGTTGCATTGCCTGCCGGTGAGGATCGACGGCGCGTTTCGCTTGGCGATTATGCGTTGCGCTTCGCTGATCCAGCCGCGCACTGTCTTGCTGCGCCCGAAGGCTTCCTCGGTAAGATCGCTTTCGACCAGCAGACCTTGATAATTGCTGTTGCCCGGATAAACCCAAGTGCTGTCGATGTGCACCAAAGCGATGGCCGACAGCGGCACGCCTGCTGATCGGGCAACGAATGCCTGCACGGCAGCGTCGTCGCGGTGGTAATCCTTGACCGATGTGGAAGATTTCACCTCAACCATGCGCCATGCCCGCTTGCCGCCCCTTTTGATCGGCAACATCACATCAGAAAAAACCCGCACTCCCTCAGCACGGAAACCGGCTTCGAAAATCGGGCAGGTAGACTGCAACAGAGCTTGACTGCGAGTAAACGCAGCATCGAAGCCTTCTGCTTGCGGATCAATCAGCACCCCTTTGCCCTTGGGATCGTACAATTGCCGCGCAATGTCTCCGACCTGATGCCCGACATCAAAACTCGCCTGCGTTGCAGCCGAATCCATGCGCCATTCGGGGTGGTGGATTTCCAGCCACAATCGTTTCGGGCATTGCCGAAAAGCAAGTAACTTAGATTTCGACAGCGTGCGCATTATTGTTCTCACCCCCCTCTTTAATCTGATTATCCCATGTGAATGTCTATTGAATAAATCCGATGGAGGATTTAGCGCCCTCCTTCAGGGAACACTCTGCTTCTAGTGCAGAAACCAAGTCTCCGGATGATGTGATCGGGCGAAAACGGTTTTGACGAATTACCGCAGCGAAATCCCCGGGCGTCAATCTCTGCATTCGCATCAATCTGGCCATTTGTTCTGGTTGGGGTGTAGGGATGGACAACTTCGCACAGTAACGGCTCAACAACTCCCATGCCTGCTCGGGTTTAAGAAAACTGAACTTCACTTTCAGGTCAAACCGGCGAAGCGCGGCTTGGTCGAGCCCTTCCATCAAATTGGTCGAAGCGATGAAAATACCGGGAAATGATTCCATTTGCGTGAGCATTTCGTTTACGAGACTGATCTCCCAGCCGCGTTGAGCACCCCGGCGATCCTGCAGAAAACTATCCACTTCGTCGATCAACAACAAAGCGCCCTCCTGTTCTGCCTGCCTGAAGGCACGGGCAATGTTTTTCTCGTTTTCTCCGACCCACATGGACATCAGATCAGATGCACGCTTTACTATCAACTGAACGCCCATCTGTTCGGCCAGCCACCGTCCATATGCAGTTTTCCCTGTTCCAGGCGGTCCGTAGAGGCACAACCGCCCAGACATCGATTGCATGAGTCCGGTCGCAATCCAAGCCAGGTCTGAGTCGGCATGAATGAAGAGTGGGTCATAAACTTCTGGAAGACGGTTGGGGTCATTTTTTCGAATCGGCTTGTGTCCTTGAGCCTCCAGAGTGTTACCGATCAACAACTCGAATGCTGAGGCAGCGCCAGTTGAGTCAAACTCCTCACGAATGAAGCGCACGACTGATGCGGCTCTCGTAACCACGGCGGGTGCCAACGATTCCGATTCGGCGATACGCGCCGCACTGGTGCTGTCAAGCAAGTCAGAGCATGTGTCCAATAAGATGCGTTCTCGCTGCTTTTTGGGTGGCACTGGCAACTCGAACACCATGTCAAATCGACGAATGAACGCTGGATCAAGTCCTTGGATTGAATTCGACAGCCATAGGGTCGGCACCGAGTTTTCCTCAAGCATCCGATTGATCCAGGCTTTTCTGGTTTGCGCGGTACTTTTTCGTCCAAAGAAACTGTCTCCATCGTTGAACACATCTTCCACTTCGTCAAACAGTATGAGCGCCCCCCGGCGCTGTGCAAAAAAACTTTGTGCAGCACGAAAGGCACGAAGACGCCGTTCACCATTCACAGGGTCACCATCGCCATCCTCGCTGGCCACTTCAAAAAGTTCGCAATCAAGTTCCTGCGCCAAGGCTTTTGCCAATTGACTCTTGCCAGTTCCCGGGTCGCCATGGAGGAATACGTTGACGCCTTTTCGCCCCGTTGCAATCGAGCGCCTGAGATATGGGCGAAGAACAGAAAGTGAAGGTGTAATGTGTCCGTAATCAGCGACGCTCAGTTGTGCCGGTGATCCAAGAGCGACGGTATCGCGTAGCAAACTGACAGGATCGGCATCGGAAGAGAAAATGTTGTCAGCAAAATTGTCCGACAGAAGATCCAATTTCCCGCGCAAGGTTGAGGTGCCGCTGCGATCTACAGAAACCAGTCCCGACTTGGCCAGAATTCCCTGAGCACTGAGCGATGCACGAATCTCGTGTTCAGGGATTTCAAGCAACACAGACAGTGCGTGGAATACCTTCACGGAAGACAACTGCCCTAGCCAGTCGGCAGTGTCATCAAGTAGCCGCTCGTTCTGAATCAATACGGCGAATTCCAGAATGCGACAGTCAGTCTCGGATAAGCCTACAAGCGTCGACAGGCGAGCAACATTACCGCTGAGGCAAGCCGGGGGCACCGAGTTGCGCAGTTTCCGTTCACCGGTCTGATGAAGTTTTCGCAACTCAACTTGAACTAATTTCGGCTCGAAGTCATGGGATGCAGGATCGACCCATTCGCCCAACCCGAGCATCTCGGCGAGGGCATCGTTGCTGAATCCATGCTGATTGATGAAATCGCGATGTCCACCCAGTGGAACCAATAGGCGAAGCAGCCACAGATGAATAATTGGCAGAATGTCAAGCGGCATGTGGGAGTGGCGAGAACGACGATGGATTGCCATGGTGGTGATCTCCATTGTTGTGTGAGATCATTTTCCAGAGAGTTGCGTCAAGAAGTGACGCATGAATTGATTTGGCTTCCTGATCGAGTAGCGCGTTCATGCTGGCGTTGTCAATCACATCACTGAGCCACGATGAATATCAAGTAAACCGCCACCGACGCCTACCTCCTCTTTTGAAGGGAGGAAACCCCGTACTTTATCGCTTGAGTTCCTGGTGCGTAAAAGTCTGCCGCTGGACTGGGAGTTACAACGGCAGATGGTTTCGCAAGACGGGGGCTGAAAATGCTGTGTCGCCTCTGAAGAGCAAGTTTCCGTTCATACTGG
>VFSW01013834.1_pt1 | contig 11194 bp, 10 predicted proteins | sample 5358111 | NCBI WGS metagenome assembly VFSW01 (sample SAMN11554181, study PRJNA540505) | mine drainage metagenome | isolation source: sediment from site ElyBrook_90M | place: USA: Ely Copper Mine, Vershire, VT | collected 2017
TAGTAGATGGCGTAGGCCAGGATGGCGTCTTTGAAGGCGACCATGTGCTGGCGGTTGACGACTTCAAAATCGTCATACGCGCGCTGTTCGCGGTTAAAGAGCTGCACAACGCTCATGCCGCTGACGTGCTCCTGCAAAAAGGAGTTGATGCGCGCGATGGCTACGCGAATGCGGCGGTAACTTTCGCGGACGCTCTTGCGGAAAACATTCGTAGCGAGAAGGATCAGCGGCAGCACAGCAAACGCGATCAGAGCCAGCCACCAGCGCATCCGCAGCATGACGATCACAATGCCGGCGAGGACAAGAACGTCCTCAAAAATGGAAACAACGCCAGAGGTGAACATTTCATTCAGCGCGTCTACGTCGCTGGTGACGCGGGTGACAAGGCGCCCGGTGGGATTGCGATCAAAGAAGGCGACATGCATCTGCTGCAGGTGGCGAAAGATTTGTTTGCGCAGGTCGAACATGACCTTCTGCCCGGTCCATTGCATTAAGTAGGTCTGAACAAACTCCATTACATAGCTGAGCAGCAGCGCGCCCAAGTAGATGCCAGCAACCTGGCTGATGCCGGTGATTGCGTTTGCGCTGAGGTAACGGCCCAGCCAGTAATGATTCGCCTTGGTCGAAGGAACCATGTAGCGGTCCACGGCGATCATGGTGAGGTACGGCCCTATCACATCGGCAAAGGCTTTGAGCGCGATGGCGATCAGCGAGAGCACCACCTGCAGCCGAAACGGGCGCAGGTAGGTGAGCAGACGGCGCATCAGGCGATGGTCGTAGGCCTTGCCGACAACGTCGTCATCGTGTTGCTGTGGGATGCTGGATGCTTGCTCTGCCATGCGACACTACCATTGTACCGGGCTGGTTCTCTTGGCCGGATTTCTTATGCTTAATTCTTCGATGCTCGGCATCTACATTTCGATTCCGTTTTGCCGCGCCAAGTGCAGCTACTGCAACTTTGCCTCCGGCGTCTTTGGTGGCGACCGGCTGGAAAGGTATGTCGAGCGCATTGTGGAAGACATCCATACCGCGCGTGTGCCAGCAGAAAAATGGAATGCTGTGCTGTCCGAGCGCGTAGACACGGTCTACTTTGGCGGCGGCACGCCGAGTCTGCTGAGCGCAGAGCAGTTGCAGCGGATTATAAGCGCGCTGCGTGAAGAGTTTGATTTCGCGCCCGGTGCCGAGATTACGCTGGAGTGCGCGCCAGGGCAACTGGACGATGCGCTGTTGGCATCATTGCCGCGGGCTGGTGTGAACCGCATCAGCTTCGGCGTGCAATCGTTTGTGGATGCAGAAGCGGCAGCCGTGGGTCGTCTGCATACTGCTGCTCAGGTTCATGCGGATATTGCGCGGCTACGCGCGGCGGGAATTATCAACATCAATGTCGATCTGCTGGCGGGGCTGCCGCATCAAACGGCAGAGAGCTGGAAACACTCCATTGACACAGCCATTGCCAGCGGTGTGCCGCATGTCAGTGTCTACATGTTGGAGGTGGATGAAGACTCTCGCCTGGGCCGCGAGATGCTGGCTGGGGGCGGGCGCTACCATGCCGCCGCGGTGCCGCAGGATCAGGAAATTGCAGACATGTACGGCGTAGCCTGCGCAGCTTTGAACGCTGCAGGCATCGCGCAATATGAAATTTCCAACTTTGCGCGGGCGGGCTGGGAGTCGCGCCACAACGAAAAATATTGGCTGCGGCAGCCGTATCTGGGCCTGGGGATGGACGCGCATTCCATGCTGCGGTGCCAAGGCGAACTGGCTGCCATTCGGCTGGCGGCCACTGACAATCTGGACACCTTTCTGGAGCAGGGCGCGCAGGATGAGCCGACTCCAGTGGACGCGCAGGCGGCGCTCGAAGAGGCGTGGTTTCTGGGCCTGCGGCGCAACGCTGGCGTCCAGCTCGCAGAGATGGAAGCGGAGTTTGGTGGTGCAGCGTTGAGCGCGGCGCAGCCCATCCTGGCGAGTTGCATTGCCGAGGGATGGATGGAACAAAACAATGGGGCAGTGCGCTTAACGGCGCAGGGTCGAATCTTTTCGAACGAAGTCTTTGAGCGCTTTCTTACAGAGCGCGAGGATACCCGCGCAGAAATCGGCGCAGCGAAAAGCGAGATTCACACTCCTGTTACACAGGATTCATCGTCCATTTGCGAACCATTGTTTTCCATACTGTAACCTGACTGCGGCGGCAACTCGTCCGCCGGAAGATGGAAAGGAATCTAGCTTGAAGCAAACGATCTTTGTTCTGGAAGACGATAGCGATATCTCACGGTTAGTGCAGCACACACTGGAGGCGGCTGGATTTGTCGCACGCGTATTTGTGGCGACCGCCGCCGTGCTAACGGATGCGGAACGCAAAACTCCCGACCTTTTTCTGCTGGATATTATGGTGCCCGGCGGCGATGGCCTTGACCTGTGCCGCAGAATTCGTCGCAACCCGGCGCTGGCCAGCACTCCGGTTATTTTTTTGACGGCGCGCACCAGCGAGGCCGACCGTGTGCTGGGTCTGGAACTCGGCGCGGATGACTACATCAGCAAACCGTTTTCTCCCCGTGTGCTGGTAGCGCGCGTTAAGGCCGTGCTGCGGCGCTTTGAGCGGCCCACGACACCGACGCAGCTGGAGTTTGACGAAGTCGTAATCGATGCCAACGCCATGCAGGTCAAAGTTCGCGGCGAGCTGATGGCGACCACGGCCACGGAGTTCCGGCTGCTGGATTATCTGGCGCGTCATCCTGGGCGCGTCTTCAGTCGAGACCATCTGCTGGATGCGGTTTGGGGAGATGCGCGTTTTGTCACGCCGCGTTCCGTGGACGTGTACGTGCGCCGCATTCGTGAAAAGATTGAGAGCGACGCAGAGAATCCGCGATATCTTGTAACTGTTCGCGGTGCGGGCTATCGGTTTGAGCTGCCCAGGCAGATGTAGCTGGCTGCACAGAAAACCTGAACCATCTTCAACGAGCTGGAATGACACGAAGACTTTTTATTCAAGTATGGCCGCCACTTGTGCTGACTTTGTTGCTGGGTGCAGCGGTGGCGCGGCTTGCCCCGGAGCATCACCTGGGCTGGGCGCTGTTTTTTTCTGCGTTGCTGATTACATTGGTCGCAGGGATAGCTGCTGATTTTGTAGCGCGCAGGCTCAAACGTCGCGCGGAACAGTTGACGGATTTTGCCGGTCATCTGGGCGATGGAGACTTTTCTGCCCGCATGGAACCCGATGCAAGCGAGGTGATGTCCAGTGCAATGCGTGCGCTGCATTCATCCGCCAGCAAGCTGGAGCAGCGATTCCGTGCGCTCGAAGAGAGCCGCAGTGAACTGGAGACGGTTCTCGACAGCATGGAAGAGGCTGTCATCGTGGTGAACGCGCAGGGACAGATTCATTGGACGAACAAGGTGATGGCGCGCCTGACCAGCGGGCCGATCCGCACCGGCAATGCGTTGGTACAAACAGTGCGCGACCCGGAGCTGCTGGCCTGTGTGGAGCGCGCGCTGCGTGAGCGCGTAGCGACCATAGGGCGTGCACGATCCATTTTTCCTGGGAAGGTTTTTGAGGTCAGCGTGGCTCCCATGCTGGGTGGCAGCGCGGTGGTGGTGCTGCACGATGTCAGCGAGATTGAGCGCGTGGAAAAAACGCGTCGCGATTTTATTGCGAATGTCTCGCATGAATTGCGCACGCCCTTGACCTCGATCTCTGGCTACGCAGAGACAATGATGGAGGAGCAAACGCAGCTCTCCCCACAGGCGCGCGATTTTCTGGCGATCATCTGCAAGAATGCTTCGCGAATGACGCGGCTGACGGAAGATTTGCTTGCGCTGGCCAGCATCGAATCGGGAGAATACAAGTTGCGCGGCCTGCCGGTGTCTGCCTCGATGCTGGTCGAAGACGCGGTGGATGTATTCTCCGGTTCACTGCTCGCAACCGACATCCAGTTGGAGGCGGGCGAGCGCGTTACCGAGCGCGTGGTGGCAGATCGCGATGCAGTGCTGCAGGTGTTTTCAAACCTGTTGGAAAATGCAGCGAAGTATGGCGGCGTGGGCAAGCGCATCGTCGTTGGCGCGCAGGTGGTGGCCGGTGCGGTGGAGTTTTCTGTGCAGGATTTTGGCGCAGGCATTGCGTCTGAACATCTGGATCGCATCTTCGAGCGCTTCTACCGCGTCGATAAAGGAAGGTCAAAGGATTCTGGCGGAACCGGCCTGGGGCTGGCGATTGCCAAGCATATTATTCTGGCGCACGGCGGCCACATCCGCGTGGAGAGCGAGCTGAACTGCGGCAGCACATTTTTCTTTTCGCTGCCGCTGGTGGCGGATGATTCGGCGACCCGGCACTAGCGCGGCAAAATATCTTCCGGTGTATCAATATCCCACTCTCCTCGAGGCAGGGAAATCTCAATCAAATTACTTTTCTGCGTTCGCAGCAATTTGCGTGCGCCGGTAGCTCCGGTAAGCGCCAACAGATCAGGAAAAAAAGAACGCGGCGCGAGAATGGGCACGCCGGGGCGGTCGGCGTAGCGCGAGGCAATGATCTTGTGCGGATGCTGATGGTGTGCCGCCAGCAGCGACTGCAGGTGTTCGCACATGAGCGCAGGTTGATCGCAGACCAGCAGCAGCAGGCCCGAGGTTTCTGGCTGGTTGGCAATGGCGGCGAGCACGCCGCAGCGAATGGAACTGGCCATGCCTTTCTGCCAATCTGGATTGCGAAGAATCGTGGCCTCAGAAATGTTCGTCTCGGCTTCGATGACATCCGCCTGCGCCCCTACAACGATAAATACAGGATGAAAGCTGGCCGCGACCGTGAGACGAAGTGCGCGCTCAATCAGTGTTTCTTCTGGATTTTCTTGCAGGCGAATGAGCTGTTTGGGCTGGCCAAGGCGTCGCGAAGCTCCGGCAGCGAGGATGACGGCTGGCAGCGCCGAATTTTTATTTGTAGCGGAATTTTTTTCAGTCATGCGTGGCCGGTACGATTTGCTGGGGCACTTCGTCTTCCATCTCTAAAGGACAGGCCGTGGGAACATACGGCGTTGTTGGTGCGTCGAGCAGAGAAGCATCTGGGGTCGTGCTTTGCGGAAGCGTGCGGCCATGCAGCACGGACTGTATCTCCGCGACGATGGCAAGAGCGACGGCCTCGGGCGTATCGCCGCCAAGCGGAAGACCCACGGGTGTATGCAGCCGCGCAAGACATTGCTCCGGCGTCCAGCCGAGCTGTGCCGCCGTTTCCATCAGCAGCAGACGGCTGCGGTGTCGCGCACCCAGCAGGCCCAGATAACGCAATTCAAGAGGAAGAAGGTGCGGCAACAGCGCACGGTCCTGCTCGTAGCTATGGGTCAGCAGCACTGCGGTATCGCTGGGCGCAATGCCGAGACGGGCGACAGCTTCCGCATAGTGCGATTTGTTCGGTGGCAGCAGATGGACACACTCGGCTTCAGGGAAGCGGTCGGCGCGTGCGAGAGAGGAGCGACCATCGACAACGTGGACGCGCCAGCCCAGCAGGCTTGCCATGCGCGCAAGCGGCTGGGCATCGTTGCCTGCACCAAAAATAAAAAGTCGCTGCGGTGGCGCAATGGTTTCGATAAAGGTCGTGCGCGAAATGCCATCCAGTGGAAGCGAGGCTTCTGCAGGCAGGGAAGCGGGAAGCGAAAAATATTTTTGCGCGTGTTCGACGAGCAAGGCACGTGCGGGAATGCGGAGGGCTTCGCTGGCAAAGAGCACCGACCCATCCATGCGCAAGATCACTCGCTGCAGAGGGGCGGCTGCGCGCGCTTCTTCTGCGGGCCCTGGCAATACGGTGATGACCGACAATCGCTCGCCTTGCAGAGACAGCGCCAGCGCGGAGAGCAGAGCTTTCGTCTCCGGCAAATGCAGCGGCTCCAACAGTAAATCCACCACCCCGCCGCAGCCCAGCCCGTATGGAATTTCGCTGGTGTCATCAAATAGTGTGGAGTAACGCTGCAGCACTGCTCCCGATTTCGTCAGCCACGCGGCCTTGCGGAGCACCTCGCCTTCCAGGCAGCCGCCGCTAATGGAGCCAGCAGAAGCGCTGGCGCAGAAAAAAAGACGAGCGCCGGATTTGCGATACGACGAGCCCTGCACGCGGACCAGCGTGACCAGAACGGATGCCGCGCTGTCCGTGGAAGCCGCGTCCGCGTCGATGCGCGTCTGCTGCCAAAGCTGGACGATGCTGCTAATCTCGCTCATGCGGGCACCTGCGCGGCGTACTTCTCTATGATACGGCTTTGGGATACGGCTGCGGGATACGGCTTCGGATTTCTGCAACCTGTTCAGGCTACGACTAGAATGATTAGTGACGGAATCGTTTAACGGTTGAACGGGATTACCTGGGGGAATGCAATGGGCAATGCATTAAAGACGACGTTTTTGCTGACGCTGTTGACGCTGGGGCTGGTTGTGATCGGTGTTCACTATGCGGGGCGCCAAGGTCTCATCTTTGGTTTCGTCATCGCAGCAGCGATGAATTTTTGCACCTACTTCTATTCCGACACGCTGGCGCTGCGGATGTATCTCGCGCAGCCGACGACGCGGGAGCAGTTGCCGCGCGTCTATCAGGTGGTGGAGCAGATGACGCAGCGTCTGGGCCTGCCGATGCCGAAGATTTACGTGATTCCTACGTCCTCGCCGAATGCCTTTGCCACCGGTCGCAATCCGCAACATGCTTCCGAGGCCGTGACAGAAGGAATTCTGCAATTGTTGAATGACGAAGAACTGGCTGGCGTGCTGGCGCATGAATTGGGCCATGTGCAGAATCGCGATATTTTGACCAGCTCCATTGCCGCTACACTGGCTGGCGCAATTACTCTAATTGCGCGCATGGGATATTGGGCAGCGCTGTTTGGCGGCTACGGCGACCGCAGAAACAATGGCCGCAGCGGTGGCGGAATCAGTGCGCTGTTCATGATGATTGTGGCACCCATTGCGGCGGCATTGATTCAGTTGGCTATCTCGCGGTCGCGGGAGTATGAGGCCGATGCGACGGGCGCGAAGACCACGGGCAATCCATATGCGCTGGCCAGCGCGTTGGAAAAGCTGGAGGCCTATTCAAAGAGCGTGCCGATGACAGCATCCCCGGCCAGCGCGCATTTGTTTATCATTGCACCGCTGTTAGGTGGTGGAAACTTTGGCAGTCTCTTTGCGACGCATCCGCCGACAGCGAAGAGAATTGAGCGCCTGATTGGCCGTACCTCCGTCACAGGCATCGCGATGGGCGGTACGAAATAATGTCGGGCTACATGACAAAATCTCTGGGTGGTCGGACATTGCTGCGTGGCTTGCTGCTGTTCTGCCTTTCCATTTGGGTGGGCGGGCTGATTTTTTTTGCAGCCGTGGTTGCACCAGTGGCCTTTGGCCGCGTGATGCCAATGTTCTCTGACCCGGCATGGGGCGTGCATGTGGCCGGAACCATGGTTCGCTGTTCGCTGATCGTGCTGCACTGGATGGGCCTGGCAGTTGGCGCGGCGATGATTTTTCTGCTGACGATGGAACGCGGACTGGCCTGGACGCGCCGCTCCATGCTGCCCGCGTTTTTGGTGCTGGCAGGGATGATGGCGCTGACAGCCTTCTCGCAATTTTCAGTCATTCCGCGCATGGATGCGCTGCGTATGCAGCCCGGTGCGGCCATCGACCAGCCTGGCTCCAACACCCCGGCGCGCGAACAATTTAATCGGCTGCATCAGTTTCCTACGCAGATTGAAGGCGGCGTACTGCTGGGCGGATTGGTCTTGATTGGCCTGCTGGCACGGCCCGAGCCGGAGCGATAGTCGCGGCTGTACGCAGGGCTTCCGGCGTATCATTAAGTGATTCGAAGAATAAATCGGAAGAATGAAACGAAGAAATTGAAGCAGTGAAATCTGGATTTCTTGATTCTTTCCCCATAGGACGCGCATGAAGACTGGCATTATTGGCCTGCCGCAGGTAGGTAAAACCTCGTTGTTTCGCATTTTGACAAAGGCAAAATTTGACGACCGCGGCTACTCCAACCCCAAAGAGGTGCATGTAGGCGTGGCACGCCTGCCCGATGATCGGCTCGATCAACTGGCCGCGCTTTACAAGCCAAAAAAGAATGTCTACGCGACGGTGGAGTATGCCGACGTGGCCGCCATTGGACAGGAGTCGCTGAAGGAGGCGAGCCTGCTGGCCAGCCTGCGCAACGTGGATGCGTTGATCCATGTGCTGCGCGCGTTTGAAGACCCTTCAATCCCGCTGGAGGGGCCGATTGATCCGTTGCGCGAAATTCAGAATGTTGAATTCGACTTGATGGTCAACGACCTGACGCAGATTGAGAAGCGGCTGGAGCGGCTGGAAAAAGATTTGAAAAAAGGTCGCACCACCGACCTGGAAAAAGAACAGGCGCTGCTGCTGCGCGCGAAAACCGCGCTGGAGGCGGAGCAGCCACTGCGCGGGCTGGAGATGACCGCAGAGGAAAAAAAGCTGATTCGCGGCTATATGTTTTTGAGCCAGAAGCCAGTACTCTACGTGCTGAATATTTCTGAAAGCACCACGCTGGGCGTGGACCTGGAAGCTGCCGCTGCGAAATATAAATTGAGCGATGCAGCGCTGCGACCCGGTACCGGCGTCAGCGCGATCTGCGGCAAGGTTGAGGCCGAGTTGGCAGAGATGTCCGACGAGGACGCGAAGGAATTTCTGGGCAGCTACGGACTCGTCGAGAGCGGACTGCGGCGCTTGATCCGCAAGAGCTTTGAGTTGCAAGGGCTGATGACCTTCTTCACCGTCGGTGAAGATGAGTGCCGCGCCTGGACGATTCCCGTGAACACGCGCGCGCAGCAGGCGGCGGGGGCGATCCACACCGACATTGAAAAGCACTTCATCCGCGCCGAAACGATCCACTGGGATACGTTGCTGGCCGCCGGGTCCGAGGCCGCTGCGCGCTCGCAGGGTACGCTGCGGCTTGAGGGCAAGGACTATATTGTTCAGGACGGCGATGTGATGCACATCCGTCACAGTGGGTGATCCATAAACATGCATGTAAATGCAGCAGTCGCCCCTTTGGGTTTGGTGTTGATTCTCGGTCTGATTGCGGCGCTGGCTAACATTGGCGGCGGCCTGCTGCTGCTCAAAAGCGGCGCGCAGCGCTATCTGCACGCGTTTGTCGCCTTCGGTTCTGGTTTTCTTATTGCCGTTGCCATTGTCGAGATGCTCCCCGAAAGTTTCCATCTGGTGCCGATCACCGCGCCACTGTGGATTCTGGCGGGTTTTTGCGGCGTTCATATTTTGGAACACACACTGGTCTCGCACTTCCACTTTGGCGAAGAGACGCATACGCACGAATTTCTGCACGCGGGCACAGCCTACTCTTTAACAGCGGGCCTGGCGGCGCATACTTTTTTTGACGGCATCGCCATTGCCAGCGGCTTTGCATTTTCAGGCAAGCTGGGCTGGCTGATTTTTGTCGGCGTGCTGCTGCACAAGCTGCCAGAGGGCTTTACTGTAGCCAGCGTGATGCTGGCCAGCGGCCAGGGAAAAAAGCTGGCGGTGCTGGCGGCGGCCCTGCTGGGTGCGTCAACTCTGGCAGGTGTCATCGCCATTCGCGTCTCGCCAGCGCTGGCGCATTATGGGCTACCTATCTCCGCCGGGGTCGCCTTATATGTTGCTGCCACCGATTTGCTGCCAGAGGTGAACCGCGAGCGGGGCCTGCACTACAGGTTGTTGTTTTTGCTGGGCGTGGGAGTCATGGTGACGCTGAGTCTGTTGGGCTAAATCCCGCGGTGGATTGGGGCAGGAATCCAAAAAGTACATAGACGACGTTCGGCGAGGCAACCTTTGGCGTATATTTCACATCAGCTTAATACAAGGAAATTAACGCAAGCCAGACAACCTTATGACTGAACAAATCCTCCTTGTTGATGACAATTCCATTCAGGCCACGACGCGCAAAGCGATTCTTGAGCGCGTTGGGTTTTCGGTAAAAACATTTATCTCTGCCAAAGAAGCTCTCTTGTACCTCAAAGAGGACACGCAAAAATCCGTCGGTCTGGTGATTACCGATCACATTATGCCGGAGCTTTCCGGTACGGCCTTTGTCTTCCAACTGCGCGAGTGGAATAAAAATGTTCCCATCGTTGTGCTGAGCGGTCTGGAAGAGGCGGAAGAAGAATACAAAGACCTGAATATTATTTTCCGCACCAAGCCGATTGCGCCGGACGAACTGCAGGCGCTGGCGATTCGCCTGCTGAATACGCACGCCAGCCACGCGGTATAAAAAATCAAGCAGAGGTATGGGAATCCAGAGAGCAAGAGCTATGGGAACGTAGCTTGGATTCTCTGGATTCTTCGCTGCGCTCAGAATGACTCTCTCTCAAGAATGACTCTATCGCAGAACGGCTCTATCTAGATGCGAACTGATTCACCTGACGCGCGTCCAACCTAAGGTTGATTGCAGTGCAAGGGGCGCTCTGCGACAATGGGAAGGTATCTTCCCTTATGCCTACCTTTGGTAGTTTCGCGCTTCTCCTTGCACTGGTCCTGTGTGTATATAACCTGATCGCAGGCGCAATTGCGCTGCGGCTGATGGCGACGGGCAGTGGAACGCCTGGCCACGCTTCACGCGTTTCTCCGCAGCGACTGGCTGAGACCGCACGCCGAGCAGGTATCGCCAGCTTTGTTGCCGTCTCAGCGGCGGCATTCGCTCTGGTGTGGTGCGCCTTTACCAACGACTTTTCCGTCAGCTACATTCTGCATCACTCCAACCGGGCCTTGCCGGGCGCATATAAATTCTCTGCACTGTGGTCCGGGCAGGAGGGTTCGCTGCTGCTGTGGGCGTGGCTTTTGGCCGCCTATGGCTTTGTGCTGCGCGTGCGCCACAAGGTGGATGTAAAACTCACCGCGTATGCTTCCACGATCCTCGCCGGAATTCAGGTCTTTTTTGTGCTGCTGTTAAACTTTGCCGCGCCGCCATTTGCGCTGGTGCAGGGCGCGGTACCCGCAGATGGATTCGGGCTGAATCCGCTGCTGCAATATCCAGAGATGGTCATCCATCCGCCCATGCTGTACCTGGGCTACGTCGGCTTCAGCGTGCCGTTTGCCTTTGCGCTGGGCGCGTTGATGATGCGCTATCCGGGCGAAAAGTGGATCCACATTACGCGGCGCTGGACGATGGTGACGTGGCTGTTTTTGACATGCGGAATTTTTCTGGGCGCGCACTGGGCCTACTCCGTGCTGGGCTGGGGCGGCT
>VFSW01013835.1_pt1 | contig 11193 bp, 6 predicted proteins | sample 5358111 | NCBI WGS metagenome assembly VFSW01 (sample SAMN11554181, study PRJNA540505) | mine drainage metagenome | isolation source: sediment from site ElyBrook_90M | place: USA: Ely Copper Mine, Vershire, VT | collected 2017
GTATGTTACCGTCCCTTCAGATAGAGAAAGACTGCCTGAAATTATTCTTAAAAGGGTTGATTTGCCGGAGCCGTTGGGGCCAGTTATTGCAAATTTCCCGCCGGATATAAAATTTAAGGACAGTTTTCTGAATATCCAATTATTATTATAACGCTTGCCCGCATTCTCAATATTGATGATCATGCCTTTTCGGTACAAAGTGGGTTGTTACGGATTCTCATTTACTGCCTTTGATTTTGAAAGAAGCGCCGGGCCTTTTATTATGCCATTCTTCGATTCTTCAATAAATTTCAGTATGAGCGACTTTTCTTCCGAATCGGGTACTGTATCTTGTATTTCCTTCAGTGCGGTTGGCAGGGTGTATCCTTTTACATAAAGAATTCTATATATGTCTTCAATACGCGAAATCATTTCCTGCGTGTAGTTCCGGCGCATTAACCCTACTGTATTTACTCCTGCATAGGATAGCGGCTCGCGGGCTGCCTTAACAAAGGGCGGAACATTTTTCCTTACACTTGAGTCGGCGGCAAGGAAGGAGTGTGCGCCAATGCGGGTAAATTGCTGGACTTTGGTATAGCCTTCGAGTATGGCCCAGTCTTCGATATGTACGTGCCCTGCCAGGGCGCAGTATCCTGAAATAAGCACATGGTCGCCTATCACACAATCGTGTCCTAAATGCACATAAACCATTATAACACAATTGCTGCCAATGGTAGTTTTGCGGTTTTCATTTGTTCCGCGGTGTATGGTGCAGTATTCGCGTATAGAAGTATTGTCGCCAATCTCAACCGTTGTATATTCTCCTGCAAACTTTAGGTCAATGGGGATAACCGATATTACGGCACCGGGAAATATTTTGCAGTTCTTTCCTATCCTTGAGCCCGGCATTATTATGGCGTGCGACATGATTACAGTTCCTTCGCCGATTTCAACGTCATCATGAATTACCGCAAAAGGCTCTACTGTTACATTTTTCGCCAATTTGGCGCCGGGGGCAATTTGTGCAAGCGGAGATAGCATTGAGGTTTTGTATGCTTTGTTTTTTACTTTTTGGCCATAATTTTTTCTATCGAAGTTCCGTTTGATGGTCTTTTCCTTGAGATCTGCGCCATCAGCTCTGCCTCGGTTGCAATTTTGTCGCCAACATAAGCAGTTCCTTTCATGCTAAAGATACCACGGCGTATTTCGCCCGACATTTCGAGCCTGAAAACAAGGGTGTCGCCCGGCACAACCTGATTACGGAAGCGCACATTGTCTATTTTCATAAAGTAGGCAAGGTAATCTTCGGGGTTGGAAACCGATTTGAGCGCAAGTATCCCTCCGGTTTGAGCCATGGCTTCTATCTGCAGCACGCCGGGCATAATCGGGTTGCCGGGATAATGTCCCTCGAAAAAATACTCGTTCATTGTAACATTTTTGATGCCAACAACGTGCGTTGGTCCTAATTCCAGAATTTTATCCACGAGTAAGAATGGCGGCCTATGGGGCAAAAACTTCATTATATCGACTACGTTCATCAAAGGTTCGGCATTGAGATTAAAGCGGGGGGCCGCCTTTTTTGCCTTTTCCTTTTTAATAACTTCTTTAATCTTTTTTGCAAAAGCAACATTGCCCGAATGACCGGGGCGTGCCGCCAGAATGTGCGCCTTGATAGGCATTCCCACAAGGGCCAGGTCGCCAACCATGTCAAGCAGTTTGTGGCGGGCAGGCTCATTAAAGAATTTAAGCTGTGTATTGTTCAATATGCCTTTGCCTTTCACCTCAATATTAGGCTTGTTGAATACTTTGGCAAGGTATTCGTGCTTTTCACGTGGCAGGTCCCTGTCAACTAAAACGATGGCATTGTCCATATCGCCCCCCTTAATCAGGTTATGCGATAAAAGTATTTCGAGTTCGTGCAGGAAGACGAAAGTGCGGCAGGCTGCAATTTCTTTTTTGAATTCACTGGTGTTGTATATGGCAGCGTGTTGCGTACCAAGCACAGGTGAATTGTAGTCTACCATTACCGTAAGCCGGAATGTATCCTGCGGAACGGCGAGCATTTCAATATGCTTTTCGTTGTCTTCGTAGGTAAGATTGTCTTTTAACTCAAAATAAGTTCTTTCGGCCTCCTGCTCAACTATTCCGGCTTTTTCAAGTGCATCTACAAATTGCTTTGAGCTTCCGTCCATAATGGGTATTTCCGGCCCTGTAACCTCTATAAGGGCATTATCTATTCCCAGCCCGACAAGGGCGGCAAGTACATGTTCCGTGGTTGCAATTTTTGCCCCGTTTTGTTCCAGCGAGGTTCCTCTTTCGGTGTTCTTTACATTGTCCACATCGGCGTCAATCAGGGGTTGGCCGGGCAGGTCAACTCGCTGAAATTTAAACCAGTGGTTCACCGGTGCGGCTTTAAAGGTTACTGTAGTAAGTATACCTGTATGGAGTCCGCGGCCTGAAAGACTGACAGGATTTTTTATCGTTCGTTGTTTTTCTGACATACTTGAATTTGTGATTTTGAAATGCCTCCGGTATGCTGTTCTTACACCCTTTGCAAGTTAAGTGCAATTATACACTTTTTTTAAGAAATCTGCTTTGTGGCACGGTCTTCAATCTTCGATTCAAGATCATGGATTCTTTTAAGCAACTCGGGCAGGGTTTTGAACAGAACATAAGATTTTTTGTAGTTGAAATGGGCGAAGGCAGGGGAGCCTTGCACTATTTCATCGTCTTTCAAATCGGATGATACGCCCGACTGGGCAGCTATTTTTACCCTGTCGCCTATCTTCAGGTGACCGATAATGCCAACCTGCCCGCCGATAAGGCAATCGCGGCCTATCCTGGTTGAACCGGCAATGCCTGTTTGCGATACTATTACGGTATTTTCGCCAATTTCCACATTATGACCAATCTGAATCAGGTTATCCAATTTTACACCCTTTCGTAATATAGTAGAGCCAATAGTTGCCCTGTCAATCGTACAGTTTGAGCCTATCTCCACATTATCCTCTATTATCACGTTTCCTACCTGCGGCATTTTGCGGTAGTTGTTCTCCGTATTGGGTACAAAACCGAAGCCGTCGCCTCCGATAACTACGCCGGAATGAATTGTGCAATTTTTGCCAATTACACTTTCATGGTAAATTTTTACACCCGGATAGATCATGCTGTTGTCTCCTACTTTCGAATTGTCACCCAGATAAACGCCCGGAAAAATCCTTACATTTGAGCCTATTATCACGTTATCGCCGACGTAACTGAAAGATCCGACATAGGTATCCTTGCCAATCTTAGCCGTTTTTGCGACCCTGGCTCCTTCCTCTATCCCTGTTTTGTTGAATTGAAGTTTCTGATAGGCTTCCAGCAGGATGGAAAACGCCTCACGGGCATCCTTAACTTTAATAAGGGTAGAGATGCTTTGGTGAGTTACAATATCATTGCTTACAATAATAATCGAAGCTTTGGTTAAGGGCAGCCATGATGCGTATTTTGGGTTCGCTAAAAAGGTTAATGAACCGGGTTTCGCCTCCTCTATTTTCGATAAAGTATTTACGGTTTCAAGGGGATTCCCCTCTATTGTCCCTCCGATGAGGGCGGCAATTTGTTGTGCTGTAAATTCCATTGCCTCAAAGATAGCTAATAATTAGGAAATCGTTATTCTGGAATGAAATTCAATTAATTCCTTTAAGGAACGATCCCGTCTGTGAAGGACTTCAAATTGTTCCGGTATTTTTTATAATATACTAAGCAGGCGAAAATCGATAACAGGAGATTTGCGATCCCAAGCAAACCTGCATTGTACATCTTATGCGATAAGTTCATACCAATAAGGTCGGAGATGTTGCCGGCATACATAATGATGCTAAGGGTAAAGAACGATGAATAAATAATATTCCGCTTTTGAAATAAAAATATGATCAGAAACATGATCAAGGGCAGGGTGAACAGGAAATGTTCGGTATCGGTTTTTAGTATAGACGGCATTATGGCAATAATCAGAAACCATTCAAATACCAGATTTGATTTTCGAGCTTCGGGGGTTGACAGTCTCCGGTAATTAAGTATGGCCAAGGTTATATAGGCAGCGATTAAAACAAGGATAATGAGGTATTGCAGAATTTTTAATTCCGGAACTCCTGCATAATAACGGCTGATTGCCTCTATAGTATTCGGGCTTGGAAAGGAATCCGAGTGATTCAGCATGGCATTAAACCACTGCCTGTTAAGGTCAACGGTATGATTAAAACCCAGAAGCAGAACAGGTGTAACGGATGCTAAAAGAAGGGTAGTTGCCGCTGTAAATGCTGTTTTGTAAGACCTGTAAATGAGCAGCGGTATGAACAGCAGGACAAAAAATGGCTTTGTAATAATTACAAGGCCGAGCAATATGCCGGCATGTAGCATTTTTGCCTTGCCCAGGTAATAAATGCAGAGTGAAAGCAGGCACAGCAATATCATATTGATATTGCCTAAATCAACTTCCCTAACTATATGTGTAATCAAACAGACGAATGAAATGGACAGAATCAAGGCGGGTGTCTTAACCTCGTAGACGGAAAAGTGAGTCTGCAAAATTGCAAGTATAAGATTAAAGGTAAAAACCGTTATACAGGAAACTATTATAAAATAAACTATGCAGGCGACAGGGTAGGGGAGAAGCGATAGCGGGTAAAATAACAGTGCGATAAAGGGCGAATACTTATAATAGCCGGAACCTAAAGAAAAGGCAATATTGTAAAGCTGACTGCTTGTGGTTATTGCGCCTGCAGCCCCATAATATACTTTAAAGTCGTTAAGGGCGAACTTATGATTTACATTCTCTAGTATAAAATCGGCAAGAAAGAATACAGATGCGATTAGAACAAACTTATATGGAGGTGTTTTCAAGCGTTCACGAATTTATTTGTCAGACAATAAGGCCTGTCAGCAGCAGATCTTCGGTTTGTGGAGTATTTTGCAAGTGTTCTTCAATCAATTCCCGGAACTTGCTTCTTTGAGTTTCAGGATCAAGGTTAAAGACTTCTTTTATTTTTTGGAGTAAAGTATTCGCTCCGTTCGGAGAAGCCGTTCCCAGCCGGATTTGCCAGCCTTTGGAGAATGTATACAGAACATCGCCTTTTGCAGCTTGCAGGGTATAAAGACGTCTGTCGTTTTTTGTGAGATGACTATTGGTTTTGTCCGGAGTTATTTTAAAAAACTTCTTTTTGCCTATCAACCACATAGACAAATCGCTTCCTTCCCAGCATATTTTAGAGAGTTTATGATTCGCCACCAGCAGGGTTATATTGTTTTTGTCATCCATCTTGTTATCAATAGAGTTCCAATTTACCGATTCCCGTATCTTTTTCAATATTATTTCAGGATCAGCATCCGGTAAATTAAGGTAATTTTTCTGGAGAATTGTGCCTTGAGCTGACATGTGCAGAACATCAGGGTTTCCATACATGAGCAGTGTTGTATCCTGCCATCTTTCGCCCCGGCAAAATTTTCCCGATTCCACGGAATGGGGCATGTAAAGTATAAAGTACCCGTTCTGTGCTTTATCCCCTTCAGCCTTATGAGTTAAACTATAAATGTTAATTTGAAGAAGAAAAATAATAACAAGAGCGAGGAGCAGGATAAGTGCCGAGGCAATCTTTACCCATCTCCCTTTGCCGGATAAACCCATTAATACCATATCCTTATCATCTTCCATTTTTTGAATTATACTTTCAATATGGTGCTCCTCTGCGGATTGGGCCTGTAATAATGCGTTGCCATGGTCTTTGGCCTCAAGTTTGTCCTTAGCAGACACATATTGCAGATAGGTATGATATGCCTTTTCCCATTCTCCTGTTTGTGCAAATAGTGTGCTTAAGTCCAGTGCGCTATTCTCAATGGTTTGCAAAAGATGAACGGAATCGGCAAGATACAGAGCCTGAAGGATATAATTTTCAGCTTCTTTTACGTTTTTCTGTTTGGAATAAATCTCCCCTATTTTATTTTTGCTTATTGCCATGCCCTCTAAATCACCAATGCGTGTTGAGTAGTTTAAAGACAGGAATTCATATTCCAATGCCTTAGGGTAATCACCCTGCGATTCACAAATCACACCCATGTTGTCGGCAATCACGCTGCCTGCAGGCTTATCTCCGAGGGAATCGGCATAAGCCAGTGCTTCCGAATAATATTTTAGCGCTTCGGAATAATCGCTTTTCTTCCAGTAAGCCAAACCAACGTTACCCAATAAGGTCATCAGCAACGGAGGAGACCTTAATCCTGCCGCTGCATGAAGTGATTTAAGGCTATATGACAGTTGGCGGTTAATGTCTCCTTTTTCGCGGTATATGCTACCAATATTGGACAAGATGTTCGCTTTGAGTCTCGAGTCGCCGGCTTTGCCTGCAAACGATAATGCTTTGGTATAATTGCTAAGCGCTTGCGGAAAATTATTTTCGGAATAATAAAGAACTCCGATGTTATTATATCCCCTTGCCAATTCGGTATTGTCGCCTGTTTCAGTATTTAGCTTAATGGCATCTGAAAAGTACTTTAATGATTTTGGTTCGTTGCCCTGTATCCAGTAAAAGTCCCCAATGGAGTTCAGCATATACGCCTGCATTTTTTTATCGCCCGAACCAGTTATCAACCTTACTGCCTTTACATAATAATCCCGGGCTTGGGCGTAGGCTCCTTCCTTTTCGTAAACCATGCCGATATTGTTGCATATAAGGGCCGAACGTATCAAGGAGCCGATATCGTAACCCGTGTTTGCCCGAAGCGCTCTCTGGTAAGAAGCCAGTGAGGCAGGGTATTTGTGTTGATTGAAATAAACTGTACCCACATCATTAAGAGCCTCGGCAAGCCTGTTACGGTCGTTTAGTTTTTCGGCAACGGCAATAGCGCGGCTGCCCATTTGCAAGGCAGAATCAAATTTATGCTCCCTGGCATATAAAAGGCCCAGCAGGTGAAGGTGATTTGCCAAGATGGTGTCAGGCTTGTCATTTTCTACCAGAACAAGCAGAGAATCAATTTTGGTATGCTGGCTGTAAGCATCTGGCGTTGTGCATAAATAAAGCAGGGGCAACAATAATAGGGCAAGCCTGCCGCTAACCAATTCCCTTGCGGAAGAAATCACTTTTAAAGCGAGTGTTTTAAGTATTAAACTCTTATGCCAATCACACATACATCATCAACCTGTTCAAGGCCGCCTTTCCATATCTCAAATGTATCTTCAAGTTCTTTTTTCTGCTCTGCCAGGGGCTTTTGGCTTACAGCCAGCAACTTATCCTTCAGCTGCTTGTTTTTAAATTTCTTTCCTTCCGGACCTCCGAACTGGTCTGCAAAACCGTCGGTAAAAAGGTAAAGCATGTCACCTTTTTTCAAAGTCCGTTTATTCAGCGTGAAAGAGCTCATGTTTTCCCATTGTCCCACAGGCATCTTATCGGCTGGCAGCAATATAATTTCGTTCCCGCTTATCAGAACAGGGTTATTGTTCGATGCTGTATAGGAACAGGAAATGGTATCCGTATTCTTTTCCGTGGTCATGGCAAGCAGTATCCCGTCCATACCGTCTCTGCCGCCATCGCGCGATATGCTGTTTATCAGATGGGTGCGTACATAGTCAAAGGCCTCGGAAGGGGTTGCGATATCTTTTTCCGCCACGGCTTCATTCAGAAAAGATATATTAAGAAGGCTCATGAATGCCCCCGGAACTCCATGCCCGGTAGAATCGCATACTGCAAGGTAAAAAGTGCCGCTGTCGCTTGCATTCTGCTGGTTTTCTCTGTATGCGGCCCAGTAAAAGTCGCCGCTTACAATATCTTTTGGTTTAAAAATTATAAAATGGTCGGGGATGTATTTGTGTAACAACTCCTGATCGGCCAGCAGGGTTCCCTGTATCCGCTTGGCATAATGTATGGAGTCGGTTACCTCTTTATTCTTTTCTGCCAGTTCGGCTGTTCTTTCCCTGACCTTATGCTCCAGAACTAAATTTTGCTCCATGTTTAGAGTTTAATTATTATGCACCTTAACAAGCGCTTCATTCTGCGGTTTTTATTTTTAAACCTGCAGGAATTTTAGTTTGTCTCCCTGTGCAAAGGAGAGGAATACGCTTTCAATGGCGCCGCCGGTAACCACGGCCTTTAGGTTAAAAGAAGTGATGGGCAGCAAAGGTCCCGACAGGATGATGTATATAAGTGAGCCTAAATAGGCGCCGAATCCAATAAGAAAAAACATTGCACTCGGGCTGCCTTTGCGGTAGGCAATCACCCCTGCTGCAAGGCTCACTATTCCCAGCAGCAGCCCCAGAATCCTTATTACATCAAATGCAATGTGAATGTCTATCGGGGCAAGCACTACATCAAATGATACTACGGCCATAAAGGCATAGAGCATTTTTACGAACGAACCAGGCAGGAACCCTCTGAACAATTCTATTGTGAAAAGGGTTAAAAACACGCCAAATGCGGCGGGGAAGATGATGGGGTCAAACAGTACTACAGGCTTGAGAAAACCGGGCAGGTACATATAATTGCCATTAAACACCATGGTAAATATCCCGTTGCCGAATATATATAGCACATAGTAGATGTAAATCCTTTCCTTTTGCGTGAAAAACAAATAGAAGTTATATATGAGCATCATCAGCATTACGCCGTAACAGAGACCATTATACATATTCAAATCCTGTAAGAACCCCAGGAATGAATCAGCTTTTCCGATGGAAAAGTCTAATTGCATGGGGTAATAGTCCTGCAGTCTGAACATAAGTATGGTGGTATCTCCCGGTCTTAAATCCAGATTTACCATAATCTCATTTAAGGGTAACTTTTTGGCACTTAATGGAACCGTATTTCCCATACTGGTCTCCGTCCATTGTTCTGCACCTCGCTTCTGAAAAAACATTATACGGTTAAAGCTCGATGGCTGGAGTCCTAAATACCAATCGCCCGTTTCGGTGCAGGTTAAACTTATTTTGCCCCAGATAACATCCTTGGTAACATCAAAATTAGGTATCTCGTTCTTCACCGGCTGCCAGTCCCTGCTTTTCAGAGCCTCTGCAAGGGTTAAAGTACGTGCCGTGTCTCTTAGATACAAAAACTTGTTGCCCACGTGTACTGGTTCTCTTCCCGCAGGAACGGTATATATTGCCTGTGCCCGTAAAATGACCGAGGAGGAGAAAAGTGATGCAAGAAGGAGAAGGCGACTTGTCATGAATGATATATTTTAATAGTGGTAGAAAGAATCTTTAAATATACAAAATCCATGAACAAGTGCAACGGATTAAGGTTGAACAGGCAAGGATGAAAACCCGGCAATCCTTTAGCCAAAAAGACACAGGGCAGATATTGTACCTGCCCTGCGCGCTTATTACTTATGCCTTCCTCTTAATGAATCACCTCAAATTTGGCAGTTGCCAGCTTATCACCGGGGTTCCCGTTTATCGACAGGATGTAGGTGCCTGTGGCAAGCGCTCCCTTGTTGAAAGAGAAGTTGTTTTCACCTTTCCAGATGTAACCATTGTACAGATCTTTAACCATTTTTCCTGTCATATCATAAACCGCAACTTTAACAAACCCATTGTCGGGAGCGGTAAACTCCAAATGAAAGAAGTCGGTTGATACGGGGTTTGGCGAAATGGTGAGAGGGGTTAGCTGAACAGGCGGAGCCTCGTCAACATTAAGTGGTATGCAGGAACCGGGCGATTGAGGGGCAATCTGTTGCAGCCAGGTATTCCAGTAGCCGTTGGCTGCGCCATAGCTGGTGGAGGTCCAAACATCGCAGGAGTTATACTGCCGTTGGCAACCGGAATAGTCTCCCCAGCGGTTCATGCCATTCTGAAGGCAGTTTTGAACGGTTCCTGCGCCGTTTTTAAGAACGACTGGCGACGAAAACGTGCCATTTGGCGCGCAGGCAACAAGCTTAGACAAGGGATACTTGGTAGAATCGCCCTGTACGTATGAAATAACCACGGTTTCATCAGCCGGATTATTTGAATATGAAGCCACTGCGGGGTAACAGTCATCTACGCCCGGCTCGCTGAACAGGAACATGGAATCTTTGCGTGTGGAGACATTTAAACGGTTGTAAGCAATGGCATTCCAACCGCTGTTGCCCGTAAGGTCGCGGTTGTAAACAAAATGTATGATTCCGTTCAGATAAAAGGCATTTTTCACCCTGCAGTCGTCATTGTTTAGTGATCCATAGGTTCGCCACCCAAGTTGTGCAGCAGGTCCTGCCACAGCGTAACTCTGTGTATTTACCGAAAATGAGTTTAAAGCGGGGCTGTGATACTGGTCGTTGGTAATTTGGTATAAGCCGATTGTTGAGCCGCTGCTGGCGCCGGTACTCACCATGTATATACCCGGACCATAGTTTCCCTGCTGCCCGTAGGTAGCTGGAATTAGTGTAAAAGGGGACCCTGCAATACCGGTCCAGGTCAAGTAAGTTATCGGTTGTCCGGCATAACCTTTGTTTTTATCTATTTGAAAACAGACCGCCTGATCGTATTGTTGGTTGCCGCCGTTGAATAAATTTCCGGTTACAAATAATTCGTTGTTTGAGAATCCCGCCTTTGGATAATCCATCCAGTCGCCGTTGCTCAATGGGTCGCCGCTGATTGTATAAACATTCCAGGCGCCGGCAGGGTTGTTGGTTTGCGAAAATGCAATAATTACGGAGTCGCCGGCTGACTGTGCCGTGCAAACAATGAAAACAAACATAAATCGATCTGCAACAGGATCGTACATACTCCAGGGGTCGCATAGCACGTTGGACAGGTTGGGACGGTTGGCAAAGCTGAAGAAGCCCTCATCCTGTACATAGTTTTGGGTGGGATTGTAAATGGCCACATCCGAATTAATCGTACTGCATATAAGTCCTGCATTGGATACCGCCATAACATTATCCTGCGGACAAGAGCCCTGAAAAACAGGCTGCAGCCCGGCATACAGGTTGGTTGTAATGGAATTGATTTGCTCTGAACGGTGTGCAGAGTTATTATCAGTTGCTGAATTATTCCGGGAATTGAACTTAATGTTCAGCTTTTGCTGCTTTATGGCATCTATTGTATTCTGGTCGGGTGCGTTGTTGTCGCTTACCTCCGAATCATGCATGGATACTTTCCACTTCGGGTCGGTTTGCTGAAAGGTCATTACTCCCGAACAGGGTGCAGTTTGAAGATGGCTGCAGGTGGCACTCCCTATTTTGTAACATTCATCAATAGGTATGGCG
>VFSW01013836.1_pt1 | contig 11193 bp, 10 predicted proteins | sample 5358111 | NCBI WGS metagenome assembly VFSW01 (sample SAMN11554181, study PRJNA540505) | mine drainage metagenome | isolation source: sediment from site ElyBrook_90M | place: USA: Ely Copper Mine, Vershire, VT | collected 2017
TGGCCAGGCGGCGCGTCAACTCCTTGTTGGTGCGCGTCGATGGGTCGTGCGCGATTATCGGAGGCAACAATCTAGCACAGGATAGCGGAATGATTCGCGTGCGCGCGAGAGCGGGAGCGGGGGGCGGAAAAACAGAGCACTATTCTCTGAAACCTCATAAGGTTTCAGACTTCCCGTTGGTAAAACGTTGTCGCTGAACGCTCGCGCTGCTCGGGTAGTAGAGCCTTTCCTCCGATACCTGTTCTAATTGTCGGGCGAAAATGAGCTTCGGCAGAGAACAAAGGTGGATCCGGTGCTGGCGGACGTCGCGGTGCGCGTGGGCGGGAGCGTTCAGGCGGCCACGGCTGACTCCACAGCGGGGAAATCGCGATCGGTGGCGAACCAATAGACCGAAACATAGGCGGCGATCAGCGACAGGGGGCTGAGTTCGGCAACCCAGGATGACAGTTGGTTGGTGTCGTAAGTGCCGACGGACTGGTGCCATCCGGACGCGATCGAGATCATGGCGTAGCTGACGACCGCCATCCACATCGCGCGGCGGCTGGCGCGGCCCTCCACCGTCGCGATCGTCAGCTTGGCGAACGGGAGGATCAGCAGGACCAGCGAATGAACCCATGTCACGGGCGATACCAGCAACATCGTGACGACCCATAGCGAGTACACGCGCCAATCTTCGTCGGGCAGTTGCCGGCTATCGGCCGTGACCTTGAGGCTCAGCACGACGATCGCGAGGTTCGCCAACATCGCTGCAACCAGCCGGGTCATCTGGAGCGCGAACCCCGTGCCATCGCCGATGACGAGCGCGAAAAATCGCGAGACGGTGTGCACTAATGCGACGTTGGCCGGGCTGCCCGAATGATCGTCAACCGTGTGAACGCTGAGCTGAAGCAGGAAGCCGCGCCACGGTTCGAGGCCCGCGACGGCGACGGTCAGAGCAAAGCAGGCGGCGATCGCGATCGCGGCGTAGATCAACGTGCGCCAGTTTCTTCTGACCAGGAAATAACCGCCGAGCGCGAGTGGATAGGCCCGAAGGATCGAGACTACACCGAACATCAGGCCGGCGGCCGCCGCATGATCGCGCTCCATCCAGCGCATGATCAGCACGAGCATCAGGAGAACGACGATCTGGCTCTGCGCGTAATAGAAATGCATCCCGAAGGAGGGATGGAGGAACGCAAGCGCGAGCCATGCCAGGAGGACGCGCGGCCGCATCGCGGGATGTCCGCGCAACAGGAGGAAGAGCGCGAGGGCCAAGGCGACGACGTTGATCGCGAACCAGGTCCAATAGGCTGCGGGCACGGAGAGCCACGTCAGCGGCTCCATCGCGATCATCATGACCGGGAGGTCGAGGAAGTTGCCGCCGGGCATACCGGGCGCCAGACCGAGGCTGCGCGCCAGCGGCGTCAGCTCGGTGGTGTAGGGGTTCAAGCCGTGAGATTGCGCGTAGGAGGTAAGATAATAGAGGCTGAAGTCCCATCGGTAGACGCGATCGCTCAGGGTTTCGAACAACTTCCAGAGGTGGACGAACGCGCCCGCCCAGAGGATTGCGAGAATCGGCGGCTTGGTGAGGGCATTGACCAGTCCGGCGCTCGAGATGAATGGGGTCGGTTTGGGCACTTGGATGGTCTCGTCAGTCGAGAGTGCGGCCTCGAGTTTCATCGACTGATTCGCATCCTCGCGCTGCATGGCATTATCCTTCGATCACCGCAGGGCGTGGGCAGCGACGACGGCGAGCCAGATGGCGGCAATCGCGCCGATCGCCACGCCGACCATCGCGAGGACGCCGAGAATAATCGCGCCGAGCGCGCGCCATGCGGAAAAGCGATGAACCTCGCCGAGGCATTTCAGCGAAATTACAAAGACCCAAATGCCGACGATCGATTCGACGATGCTGAACAGGGAAGTCGAAGGCGGCATGGTCGGCGTATTGAAGCCGAGCACGGTCGCGATGATGACCACGACCATCAGGTAGAGTTCGGGGACCTGCGCCCAGACGATCGCGGCGCGAACTTCGACCGCGGTCGCGGTGCCGCCGAGGATCGCGCCCGCCCACCGGTAGAGCGCGCCGAGTCCATAGACGCTGACGACGCTGAGCAGGCCGGAGAACAGCGCGACGAGGGCGATGCCGAACGGTCCGAAGCGCGGGAAGTGCGGAAGGTTGGACGGCAGGTCAACCGTCGCGATCATCACCTGGCTGTTGAGCCCCGCCAAGGCGCCGGCGAACCAGGCGAGGCCGAGGACGAACTTGTGCGGGTCGGTATCGACGATGGCGCGGATGGTCGCGCGCGGCCGATACCAAATCGAGAACCATGAATCGACCCAGACGTCACCTGCCACTGCATCCGCCATCGATACGTCGCTCCGCGTAATAAGATGGATTTGCGCACGGAGAAGCATATCTACACGCGCATCGAGTATATAGTGGGAAAATAGACCATCACGACGAACGGCGAGGCATCGCGGAAGGCCTAAGCAGTTGAACGAATCGGCAGCGCTGGCGGGACTCAAAATTCTCGACTTGAGTACTTATCGCGGGCAGTTGTGCGGCCGGTTGCTGGCGGACATGGGCGCCGACGTGATCAAAGTCGAACCGCTGGGCGGCGACGAGGCGCGCCGGATCGGGCCGTTCGCCGACGACCTCGCGCATCGCGATCGCAGCCTGTTTTTCTGGTTCTACAATCTCAACAAAAGATCGATCACGATCGATTTGCAGCACCGCCGAGGGGTCGAGTTGTTGACGCGATTGGCGCGCGGCGCCGACCTCGTAATCGAGAGCTTTGCGCCCGGTACGATGCCTGCGATGGGCCTCGGCTGGGACGCCTTGCACGCAGCGAATCCCGCGCTGATTCTGCTGTCGATCGCGCCGTTCGGACAGACCGGACCGCATCGCGACTTCGACGCCGACGACACCGTGCTCGCGGCGATGGGCGGGATGCTCTACGTCAACGGATGGCCGGGGCGCGCGCCGGTGCGGCCGTGGGGCCTGCAGGCGTATCATTCGTCGGCCTACTACGCCGCGATCGCGACGATGTGCGCGTTGTTCGCGCGCGATCGCGATGGGGCGGGCCAATGGATCGACTTGAGCATGCAGGAGGCGACGGCGGCGGCGGTCGAGCATGTCGCCGGCAGCTATTTTGGCGAGGGGCGAATCGAGCCGCGGCGCGGCACGCTGCATTGGAGCCGCTACTTTCGCGGCGGCAAATGCCGCGACGGCTACATCATGCATTGCTCGCTCGGCGACTGGACCTCGCTAATCGAGTGGGTCGCGGCCGACGGCAAGGCTCAGGATCTCACCGGTCCCGAATGGGAGGACGTGCAGTATCGGGCGGCGCATGCGGAACATCTGTTCGACGTGCTCGACCAATGGGTTGCGGATTACGCTCGCGACGAATTGCTCGAACGCGCGCAGACCTTGCGCCTGCCGTACGCGACCGTGCGCAATCCCGAGGCGCTGCTCGACGACGAGCAGTTGCGGGCGCGCGGCTATTTCGTCGAGGTCGAACATCCGGAGCTGGGGCGCACCTTCCGCTATCCGGGAGCGCCGTACGTTTTCAACGGGTCGCCCTGGCGAGTGCGGCGGCGCCCGCCGCTGGTCGGCGAACATACCAGCGAGATATTGCGCGATGAGCTAGGACTCGATGCGGACGAAATCGCGGCGCTCATCGCCGAGGGGATTATTTAGTGATGGCGACGACGGCGCGCCTGGCGTTCGAAGGCATCCGCGTGCTCGATTTCACCTGGGTCGTGGCGGGGCCGGTAGCGACGCGCATCCTCGCGTACCAAGGCGCCGAAGTGATCAAGCTCGAGCGCAAGCCGGGACCGCTCGGTTCGCGTCAGACCGGATTGCAGGGCGACCTCCATCGCAACAAAAGATCGATCGCGGTCAACATGGGAACGCCTGGGGGCATCGAGATCGCGCGGCGGCTGGCGCAGGTCAGCGACATCGTGATGGATAATTTCTCGGCGCGCGTGATGCGCAGTTGGGGCATGGATTACGCGAGCCTGAGTGCGGTCAAGCCGGACATCATATGTCTGAGCATGTCGGGGCTGGGGCATACGGGGCCGCGATCGAACTACGTCAGCTACGGGCCGACTCTGCAGGCGCTCGCCGGCTTCACGTTGCTGATGGCCGATGCGCACGGCGCGCCCGCCGGCTACGGCTACTCGTACGCCGACATGTCAGGCGGATATACGGGGGCGCTCGCAGCGTTGATCGCGTTGTGGCATCGGCGGCGCACCGGTCGTGGGCAATTCGTTGACCTGTCCCAGTTCGAGGCGGTGACCAGCGTCGTCGGACCGGCGCTATTGGATATTTCGGGCAACGGCCGCAAGCAGGAGCCGCCGGGATATCGCTCGCAGGAATTTCCCGCCGCGCCGCATGGAATCTACCGCTGCCGCCCGCGCGGCGACGATGACGACCGCTGGATCGCGATCAGTGTGCGCACGCAGGCCGAATGGGAGCGCTTCGCCGGCGCGCTCGGATCGCCCGCATGGACCTCCGCGGCGAAATTCCACACGCTTTATTTGCGCATGCGCAACCACGAAGAACTCGACGCGCATGTCGGACGCTGGACCGCCGATCAAGCGGCCGAAGCGGCTGTGGAGCGGCTGCAAGCGGCGGGCGTCGCCGCCGGAGTCGTCGCCAATGGCGCCGACCTGTGCGCGCGCGACCCGCATCTGCGGGCGCGGAATTTCTGGGGCACGGTGCCGCTGCCGGACGGGACGACGACCCACGTTACCGGTATCCCGATGAAGCTCTCGGCGACGCCGGGCGCGATTCGCACGCCGTCACCGCCGATTGGCGAGGCCAATGATTACGTGCTGGGCGAATTGCTGGGAATGAGCAAGGCCGAGCGGGAGGCACTGATCGATGCGAACGCCATCTGGCAGTGACAGCATGTGGTCGAGGAGCACAAAACTTAAATTCTTTTCTGAAACCTCACAACTAGACGCAGCGAAGCGGAGTCGAGCTAAGGAGTCTGCGACGTGCGCACCGCGAGCGGAGCGAGCTATGCGAGTAACAGAGTTTCAGACTTCCCATTTGAAAGAACGATGCGGCCCTTCCGCTCGCCGCGTCCCTTCCCGTCGGATTTTGCTGCCAGGTGATCAGCGCGAGCGCCAAAACAGGTTTCCATTGGGGGGGGCGCCATGCGGACTCGTCATCATGATCATCGTGTGATGAACTACTCTCACTATTCACTGTGGGAAGTTTGAAACCTTTCAAAGGTTTCAAAAAGTCTCCTCCTTCTCCTCCTCCCTCCTTCGTCCCCGCCCTTGCGCTCCATATGGCAGTAATGGCCTACTGCTAGTAGCCTCTCGATGAGTGGAGCCTCCATGCGGCTCGGGTGTGACGGAATTTGCTCGGCAGCGTACTCTCCAGCGCTCTCTCCGGCGTCGATGCCTTCGGGGTCGAAGTCGAAGTCGATATCAGTGCGGGGGTGCCCAACTTTCGCATGGTCGGGCTGGCCGAGGGCGCGGTGCGCGAAGCCTTCGACCGGATGAAATCGGCGCTGCGCAATTCCGGCTTCGAATTCCCCAATCGCAGAATCACCGTCAACCTGGCGCCCGCCGATATTCGCAAAGAGGGCTCAGCCTTCGACCTGCCGATGGCGCTGGGCGTGCTGGCCGCCAACGGCGTGGTGCAGAAGCGCACGCGGATGGGCGATTTCGTGGTGCTCGGCGAGCTTGCGCTGGACGGGCGCGTGAAGGGCATCAAGGGCGCGCTCGCCAGCGCGATTCTGGCGCGAACGCGCGGACTGGCCGGAGTGGTATTGCCGCGTGAGAACGCCGCAGAGGCCTCGGTGATCGGCGAGAGCGTGACCGTGCTGGGGGTCGATACGCTGCGCGAGGCGTTCGAGTTTTTCGAGGAGCTTCGCGAGATTCCGCCGACGCGCGTGGATGTGCACGAGATGTTCGACGCGGCCAGCCGCTATGCCGTCGATTTCAGCGAGGTCAAGGGACAGGAGCAAGCCAAGCGCGCGCTCGAAGTGGCGGCCGCCGGCGGTCATAACGTGCTGATGATCGGACCGCCCGGCTCGGGCAAGACGATGCTCGCGAAGCGGTTACCGACGATCCTGCCCGCGATGAGCTTCGAGGAGGCGATCGAGACCACCAAGGTCCATAGCGTGGTCTGGCTGCTCGACGGCCGCGCGCTGATCGCGACGCGGCCGTTCCGATCGCCGCATCATACGATTTCCGACGCCGGCATGATTGGCGGCGGGCTGGTGCCACGGCCGGGCGAAGTCAGCCTGTCGCATCATGGGGTGCTGTTTCTCGACGAGCTGCCGGAATTCCGCAAGAACGTGCTCGAAGTACTGCGCCAGCCGCTCGAAGACCGGCGGATTACGATTGCGCGGGTGCTCGGTACGGTGACCTTTCCGGCGAGCGTGATGTTGATTGCGGCGATGAATCCGTGTCCGTGCGGTTTCTTCACCGATTTGCAGCACGAATGCACCTGCTCACCAATCATTATCCAGCGCTACCGATCGCGGATTTCGGGTCCGCTGCTGGATCGCATCGACATTCATATCGAGGTGCCGGCGGTGAAGTACAAGGAGCTGACCGACCGCTCCGCGGGCGAGCCGTCGAGTGCGATTCGCGAGCGTGTGAATCGGGCGCGCGGCTTGCAGCTCGAGCGCTTCAAGGAGTTGGATTTCTATTCCAACGCGCAGATGGGGGCGCGGGAATTGCGCGAACATTGCCAGGCGGACGCGGCCGGTGAGCGGCTGCTGGAGTTGGCGATTAACCGGCTGGGGCTGAGCGCGCGCGCCTACACGCGGATTCTCAAGGTCGCGCGGACGATCGCGGACCTCGACGGCGGCGGCCCGATTCAGGCGTATCACCTAAGCGAAGCGATTCAGTACCGCTCGCTCGACCGCATCGCCCTGTAAGTGCCACATCTATTATCAGCGACTCTCATATCCATATGCGGATTTAGGCTCGCTTTACGATGAAAATTATTATAATCTTAGACGCCATTACCTTTATGTGATGATTCGACATGGAGAAGGTCCAAAATTGTGGCATCAGTAGCCTCTTTCTTGCTTGGCTTCTTTAGGTAGTCATGTCTCAAGGATCCTTCGAACGTGAGATCGAAACTTGGCTGCATAGCCTGAAAACATGGGTCTCGTCGCACGAACGTTTCACGTGGATGACCTTGCTTCTTTCGATAGCTCCTTCACCATTTGCGGCTGTTCTGGGTCTCACACTGTCGAGCATACAATTTGCTCTGTGCTCCCAAGGCAGAATCCCTCATTCAGAACGCCGACTGCTTACTGCATCGTTGTTGTTGTCATCTTTTAACCTTGCGTGGATGATCGCTGCGCTCTGGTTCCTCACCAAGAATGGATGGACGCTGTGGCAAATGCTGCATCCATTTTGGTGGCTTCGTTTGTGGTTCGGTCTTGATACTTCTGGCCAAACGTCCGTGTGAAGGGGGATTTCAATGGATCAAGTCCCAATGATTCAGCGACAGCCTGACCAAAAGTTTTGCCGGGCATGCGCGGCGATAGTTCATATGTCAGCTGAATTCTGTACTAAATGCGGCGCCAAGCAGGTGGCAACCTATTCTGACGGGCATACCGGCCAGGTATCGAAGGCCGCGGATCAGAAATTCTGTAGCGCCTGCGGTTTTGTTTGCCACATGACGGCTGCCATCTGTCCGAGGTGCGGAGCGATGCTCGCGGCTGGGGGCGTGGCAGCAGAGAAGAATAAGACAGTCGCTGTCCTGCTTGCATTACTGCTCGGTGGTATAGGAGCGCACAAATTCTACCTGGGACGACCGGTCATGGGCGTCGTATACTTGATTTTTTTCTGGACTCTAATCCCGGGTCTTGTCGCCCTGATAGAAGGCATTTGGTATGCGACTCTCGATGATGCAACCTTTCAGCTCAGATCTAGAGCGGGGACGTTGTGAACCCTCAGTTCCGATCTGGAGTCTGATAGGAGCTCTTGGAAGCCCGATAGGGCGGCCCGATTCAGGCGGATCACCTCAGCGAAGCGATTCAGTACCGCTCGCTCGACCGCATCGCGCTGTAGAAGTGATCGTGCGCCCGAATGGAAACCGAGCACGGGGTGGATCTTCATAACGTGACCCGGCATGAAGGGCTAGGTGAATGGCGGAAAGCAAAACAGCACAGCAACTTCGATATGAGCATTCAGAACGGCTCGGTCCGACTCTCGGACCGCTCTACATTGCTCTATCCAACGAAGTCACTTGGCTCCATGCAAAATGGAATCAGTACCGAATTTTGTTTGCGGAATCTCCGGAGCGTATTGAACTGTTGAACAGTGTGGCAGGATTTTTCTTCCGTGTGATTCATGATGTTCTTTGGGATGATATGGTGCTGCACATCGCGCGGCTAATGGACCCGCCACAATCGAGGGGACAAGACAACCTCACGCTGATGGGGCTCAAGGTGGCCGTTGCGGAGAAAGCGCCGCGACTTTCTGCTGAAATCGCTAAGCTGGTCGAACAGGCGCGAAAGGAAGCCCAGTTCGCGAAAGAGTGGCGAAATCGCCGTCTTGCGCATAGGGACCTGAACCTAGCGACGGAGGATCCGTTAACCCAGCTTCCTGAAATCAGCCGCGAGAGCATGGAACGCGCTCTGGCCGCCGTGCGTGCGGTTCTAAACGAGATAGAAAACCATTTTTGGCAGAGCCAGATTGGGTTCGAGCACTTCATTGCTCATGACGACGCGGAGAGCCTTGCCTACTACCTCAAGGTCGCGGTTGATTCTGAGTCTCAGGAACGAGAACGTGCGCTTCGGTCTTTGAAGCCTCGTGACTAGGTAGAGCGTGTAGGGTTGTCCGCCTGCGGCGTTGACAAGCATTGGGCGCTCGCTTAACCTTTATAGATTGGAGTTCCTGTCGCCGAATCCGACGCCTTGAATAGTTTCGGCCAGCTTTTCCAAGCGATTTAATCAATCATGTTCGATACGTTGAGCGATCGCCTCGAAGGCGTATTTAAGCGACTCAAGGGTCAGGGTCGCATCACCGAGCGCAATATCGAAGAGGCGCTTCGCGAGGTCCGGCTCGCGCTGCTCGAAGCGGACGTCAATATCAAGGTGGTGCGCGACTTCGTCGAGCACGTGCGCAAGAAGGCGCTCGGGCAGGAAGTCCTGCGCTCGCTGACCCCCGAACAACATCTGGTCAAATTCGTCGCGACCGAACTGTGCGAGGTCATGGGCGGCGTCGCGCGGGAACTCGACCTCAAGGTCAAGCCTCCCGTCAAGATTATGCTGGTCGGCTTGCAGGGCTCGGGCAAAACGACCTCGCTGGCCAAGCTCGCGCGGTTTCTCAAGACCGAGCGCAAGCGTAATCCGCTGCTGGTTTCGACCGACGTGCGGCGCCCGGCCGCGATGGAGCAGTTGCGCGTGCTTGGCGCCCAAATCGGCGTGCCGGTGGTCGAGAGCAAGGAGACCGACGACCCGGTCGAGATCGTCAGCCGCGCCGTGATGCGCGCCGATGTCGGCGGCTTCGACGCGTTGCTGATCGATACCGCGGGGCGCCTGCAAATCGACGACGAATTGATGGAGGAGCTGGCGCGGCTGAAGGTCGCGGGTAATCCGCATCACACGATATTGGTGGCCGACGCGATGACCGGTCAGGACGCGGTCAACGTCGCGCAGGGCTTTCACGACAAGCTCAAGATTTCCGGCCTGATTCTGACCAAACTCGACAGTGATGCGCGTGGCGGTGCGGCGCTCTCAGTGCGGGCCATCACCGGGGCGCCGATCCTGTTCGCCGGTATGGGCGAGAAGCTCGAGGCGTTCGAGGTGTTCCATCCGGACCGCTTGGCTTCGCGGATTCTCGGCATGGGCGATCTGCTCAGCCTGATCGAAAAGGCCCAGCAGAATTACGATCAAAGCAAAGCCAAAGAACTCGAGCGCAAGCTCAAGAAGAACGAATTCACCCTCGAGGATTTCGCCGACCAGCTCAAGACCATTCGCCGGATGGGGTCGATCGGCGATATTCTGGGGATGATACCGGGTTTGAAGAAGGTCGCGGGCCAAGCCGATTCGGAGGAAGCCAAGGGTGAGCTCAAGCGGGTGCAGGCGATTATCGACTCGATGACGCTGCAGGAGCGTCGCGACCATCTGATGCTCAACGGCCATCGGCGCGCGCGAATCGCCAAAGGCAGCGGGACCTCGGTGCAGGACGTCAATCGGTTCATCAAGCAGTTCGAGCAGACGCGTAAGATGATGAAGAAAATTACCAAGATGGGCGGCGGAAAACAGATGATGCGCGGCTTCGGGCTTGGGAGCTAGAATAGAGCCAGGAGAAAGAGAGGAACGATGGGATTGGTTATCAGGCTGCGCCGCCATGGCGCGAAGAAAAGACCGTTTTACCGTATCGTGGTCGCCGATTCGCGATCGCCGCGCGACGGGCGTTATGTCGATCAGGTCGGCACCTACGACCCGGCCTTCGATCCGCCGAAAGTAACGTTGAAGGCCGCAGAGACCGCGCAATGGCTTAAGTCCGGAGCGAAACCGAGCGAGACCGTGAGGAAACTGATTAAGCAAGCGACAAACGCCGCATAACCGCCCCACGTCACATCTTCCAGGGGAGCCAGTCATGAAGGATCTAGTCCAGTTCCTGGCGGAGCAGTTGGTCAATAATCCGGAAGCGGTGGAGGTCAAGGAGACCCAAGGCGACACTGCCTCGATCCTTGAGTTGCGCGTGGCCAAGGAGGACCTCGGACGAGTGATTGGCAAACAGGGACGGACGGCGAAGTCGATTCGCACGATCCTTAATGCGGTGGCGTCACGGACCAGCCGCAAGGTCGTGCTCGAAATTATCGAAGAGAAATAGCCGCTGCCGGCGAGCGATTGTATAACGTCATGCGTATGCCGATTGGCAAATCGTTCGCTTGCGATCGTTAAGCTCTCGCCGAGTTTGAATAATCGCACAATTGCCGAAGCGCCTGCGCGCTTGAGAGTCGGCGTCATCACCGGGATGCACGGGCTCCGTGGCGCGCTGCGGGTGCGGCCCGACAATCCTGACTCCGAAACGCTGGAAGAGGTGCGCCGGGTCTTCCTTGAGGATCCCGCCGGCGCGGTTCGCGAGTACCGGCTGCTGCGCGCCGAGCGGATCAATCGGGCGGCGATTCGCGTGACGCTCGAGGGCCTCGACGATCCCGATGCGGCTGCGGCGCTGCGTGGGTCGCCGATCGCGGTCGCGCTGGAGGATCTG
>VFSW01013837.1_pt1 | contig 11193 bp, 13 predicted proteins | sample 5358111 | NCBI WGS metagenome assembly VFSW01 (sample SAMN11554181, study PRJNA540505) | mine drainage metagenome | isolation source: sediment from site ElyBrook_90M | place: USA: Ely Copper Mine, Vershire, VT | collected 2017
TCCCAAGCGTAGAGCCAGGGCCAATAGGAAAACAGCCACAAAAGACGAGTTAGCTTTTTTTAGGGACAAATTTTTCTTTGAGTTTTTTTGAGACTTCGGGGGTGACGAAATAATCCACGGAGGCTCCCAGACGCGAAACTTCTTTCACCATGGAGGACGCAAAATAAGTGTAGCGCTCATCCGGCATTAGGAAAATCGTTTCAACTTCCGGATAGAGCCGCCGATTAAATGCGGCCTGTTGAAATTCATAATCCATGTCGCTGACCACGCGCAGCCCGCGAATGAGAGCGCGGATGCGATTCTTGCGCAAGTAGTCAACAAGCAGACCGGAAAAAATTTCAACTCGGACGTTGGGAATTTTCCGAATCGAGTGCCGAAGCATTTCGAGGCGTTCGGCGGCGTCAAAGGTATGTTTTTTTGCGGGATTGTCCGCCACCGCTACAATGACCGATTGAAAAAGCCGGCTTGCTCTCTGGATGATGTCGAGATGTCCCAAGGTGGGAGGATCAAAGCTTCCTGGATAGACAGCGGCTTGGCTTCGGACTTTAGTCATGGTTTCCTTTTATATGAACTCTGGCTCCAATTAGAATCTACAAAAAAATGGAGCCATCGGGTGCCTTTTTGCTAATCTTTTCCCAGTGATCATTATTGAGTCCTTCGCTCTGGCCGTGATTTTTTTTGCGGCTTTCGCTTTTTTTTCGCGCAGCACCCTATTGGGAGGCCTTGGGCGCGGCGTCCCGCTCAAGACCGTAAATCTATCTGGCCTTGAAAAGCTCGACGAGCTTTTGGATATGCTTTCTTCTTTGCAAGACAAAGGCGTTTCTCGGGCGGGGTTTGTCTCTCGCGAAGAGTTTGGGAAGGCTGTTTTGGAAAGCGCTTGTCGCCTCATGCAATGCGGTCGAGGCTCCATTATGCTCTGGGATGAAAGCGACGGCCATCTCAAAATTGTTTCTGCCATGCCCGAGTCAGGGCGGCCACAAAAACTTTTTTTAAAAGCGGGGGAAGGAATTGCCGGCGAAGCGTTTTCAAAAGCGCAGACAATTTTTGTTGATAGCCCATCCAGTGATCCGCGCTATCTGGGTTCGGATGATCGAGCGCAGCCTTTTCTCTCGATGCCATTGCTCATTCAATCCAAGCCCATCGGCGTGCTCAACCTTCATGCGACCGGAAACACGGCGCAGTTTAAAGATCACAACGCGAAATTTCTCAGCATTCTGGCCGCTGAAGCCGCTGTCACTTTTCATAATTTAGAGCTCTTTGAGAGGCTGGAAACTTTTTATCTTGAAATGGTAAAAACCCTAGCCCGTGCCGTTGACTCTAAAGACCACTACACCCACGAGCATTCGGATCGCGCGAGCTCCAGAGCCAAGAAACTCGCAAAGGCACTCGATCTCGACTCCACTTATGCGCGCTACGTGGAATATGCGGCTCTTCTTCATGATATCGGAAAAATCGGCATTGATTAATCTATTCTCAATAAACCTGGAAAGCTCACGGCCGAAGAATATGAGGAAATGAAGAAGCATCCCATGATCGGTCACCAGATTCTAGCTCCGGTCAAATTTTTAGGTCCCGTGGCCCAGATGGTGCTTCACCATCAGGAGTGGTACGACGGGCGCGGGTATCCGGAAGGTCTTAAGGGAGATCAAATTCCCTTGGGCGCTCGGATTGTCGCGATTATCGACGCCTGGGACGCGATGACTTCGGATCGCCCCTATCGCAAGGCGTTGGGGCGCGAACGCGCAATCGCAGAGTTGCAAAAAGGAGCCGGGACACAATTTGATCCAAAGATTGTCGAAACTTTCTTAAAAATTGAGCCAGAAGAAGTCGTAACTCTTGACCGATCAACCCCGCAGGCAAAGCACTGATGTTGACCTTGGTTCCCACTCCTCTCGGCAATTTGGGAGATATGGCCCCGCGTTCCATTCAGGCGCTCAAGGAAGCTTCCGTGATTTATTGCGAAGACACGCGACGAACGAGAATTTTAACGTCTTATTTCGGGCTTTCAACTCCGCTGAGGCGTTATGACGAGCGAAATCCCAAAAGTCTGCGGGACTTGATGGAGAATTTGAAATCAGGAAAATCCGTGGCTTTGGTTTCCGATAGCGGTCTTCCCGGGATTTCAGATCCGGGGCATAAGGCCGCGGCCATGGCTCGCCGCGAAAAAATAAATGTTACCGCGATTCCTGGCCCCAGCGCGGTCGTCGCGGCCTTGGCGGCGTCAGGCCTTCCAGCGGATTCCTTTATTTTTTTAGGCTTTCTCCCTCGTACGGAAGGGAAAAGAAAACGCATCATTGAGGCCGCGGCGACGCTTCAGAGAACAATTGCGATTTATGAATCGCCCTTCCGCGTCAAAGCCCTCGTTCAAACTCTTTTAGAGATATTAATTCCCGAGGCTCAATGCTCCATTGTCCGCGAGCTTTCGAAAATTCATGAAGAGTGGTTTTTTGGAACGCTTGCAGACGTTGAAAAGACTCTCAGTTCCCGAGAAACTCTTTTAGGCGAATTTGTAGTCATGATTCATCCACACGTGGCACATAAGGAGGCTCATTCTCATGAGTTCACACGCTGACACGACAATCTTCCATGCGGGAGAGGGCGGAAAACTTCCGCCGGAAGCTCTGCAAACTCTCGCCGAAGCTGCTCGTTCTTGCAGAACGATTGCATTTCCAACCGACACGGTTTATGGTTTGGGGTCTACGGGTCTCATTAAAGCGGCGGCTCGGCGTATTTATCAGATGAAAGCGCGGCCCAGTATTAAACCGTTGCCGATCCTCGTCTGGTCTACGGAAGAGGCGAAACGTTGGGTCGAGTGGACGGAGTCCGCCGAAAAATTAGCTAAACGGTTTTGGCCGGGAGCGTTGACCTTGGTTCTAAAACCGACGGTGGCGGGGAGAGTTCTCACCTTTGGAGAATACCAGACCGTAGCCATTCGGGTTACCGCGCATAACCTCCTTCTTGATATTTTGAAGGCTTCCCAGATTCCCTGGGTTTCAACTAGCGCCAATATTTCCGGCTCGCCTGCCTTGTCTGCCTCCGCAGATGTGGTTAAAACTTTCCGCGGGCTTGCCGATTTTATCGTGGCGGCCGGAGATGCACCTGGAGGAGAATCGACAGTTGTCGATGCGACCCAAAAGTCAGTTCGAGTTTTAAGGGAGGGAAGAATTTCATCGGCCCAGATTCTGGAAGTTTGCCCTCCAGAAAACTCCGCTTCCGCGGGAGCTAAAAAATGAGTTCCATTCTGGAAAAACATGATCCTGAAGTTTACCGCTCGATCGCCCTTGAAGCGCGAAGGCAGCAAGAAAATCTGGAACTGATCGCGTCTGAGAATTACGTTTCCGAAGCAGTGCTGGAAGCCCAAGGCTCGATCCTTACAAATAAGTATGCCGAGGGATATCCCGGCAAGCGGTATTACGGCGGCTGCGAATTTGTTGATATCGCTGAAAATTTAGCAATTACCCGCGCAAAAACCCTTTTTCAGGCCGAACATGCCAATGTGCAGTCGCACTCAGGGACTCAGGCTAATATGGCGGTTTACCTTTCGGTCTTAAATCCCGGGGACACCGTTATGGGACTTAATCTCGCTCACGGAGGGCATCTTTCTCACGGCCATCCGCTCAATTTTTCCGGAAAATATTTCAAAATCGTTCCGATTAATGTGAGCCGTGACACGGAGATGATCGATTATGACGAAGCCGAAAAATCGGCCCAAGAGCATAAGCCTCGCCTTATTTTCGCCGGAGCCTCCAATTATTCCAGAAAGTTTGATTGGGTTCGCCTTAAAAAAATAGCGGACTCAGTCGGCGCATTTTTTGCGGCAGATATTGCCCATTATGCGGGGCTTGTCGCTGCCGGTCTTTATCCCTCTCCGGTTCCTTTGGCGGATTTTGTCACCTCGACAACTCATAAAACTCTGCGCGGTCCGCGTGGCGGGTTAATTCTCTCTAAATCCACCCATCAGGCGGCGCTTGATAAAATCATGTTCCCGGGTATCCAGGGAGGGCCGCTCATGCATATTATCGCGGCCAAGGCCGTTTGCTTTGGGGAAGCCCTGAGGCCCGATTTCAAAAAATATCAGTCTCAAATTCTTGCCAATGCCCGCAAACTCGCCCTCGAACTCCAACAAAAAGGTTTTCGTATCGTTGCCGGAGGCACGGATTGCCACTTGTTTTCCGTGGATTTGCGGGCGAAGAACGTGACCGGGAAAGAGGCTGAAGAAATTCTTGATAAGGCTGGAATTACGGTCAATAAAAACGCCATCCCTTATGATCCACAAAAACCCTTCATTGCCTCTGGCATTCGCTTGGGGACTCCAGCCATTACTACTCGCGGTATGGGGGAAAAAGAAATGGTGGAGATTGCCTCTTTGATTGACGAAGCCCTAGCCACGCGAGGCGACGCCGCGAAGCTCTCCGTGATTCGTGGCGCGGTCAAAAAATTATGCTCCAAGTTTCCGATCTATGAAAAAATGTGGGGACAAGCCAAGATTCCCATTTGCTAGAATGGATATCTTGAGAATTGAAGATCTTTATTTGAGGAAACCATGAAAAAACCTGTTAAAAAAGTTGCCGTTGGCCGCTCTTCAGCGAAATCAGATGCGGCACTTCCTCGCCGAATCTCGGTCGGTATTATTGGAGGAAGCGGTCTCTATGATATGCAGGGCTTCTCCAATCGCCGCTTAGTTAAAATCAAGACTCCTTTCGGCCCGCCATCAGCTCCCATTGTCTTAGGAGAGCTCTCGGGTGTTGCCTGCGCTTTTTTAGCCCGGCATGGCCAAGGGCATACGATTCTTCCCGCGGAAATTAATGTTCGCGCCAATATCTGGGCTCTTAAATCCTTGGGCGTCAGCCGGGTCATCGCAGTGACGGCTGTCGGCTCCCTGAAGGAAGAGTTAGCGCCCCGGCATTTTGTTTTTCCAGATCAAATTTTTGATCGGGCCCATGGCCGGACATCGACATTTTTTGGAGAGGGGATTGTGGCGCATACGGCTTTTGACGCCCCGGTCTGCCTTGAGCAGTCTAAAATTATCTGCGAAAAATCATCGGAGCTGGGGATTTCTTCCCATTGGGGCGGGACCTATGTCTGCATTCAGGGGCCTCTTTTTTCAAGCCGCGCCGAATCCCATTTCCATAGAAGCTTGGGGCTTTCCGTCATCGGCATGACAGCTTCAACGGAGGCAAAACTTGCCCGAGAGGCGGAACTCTGCTACTCCTTGGTGAGTCTGGTCACGGATTATGACTGCTGGAAAGAGGGAGAAGAGGTTTCAGCGGACAAGGTCACTCACGTGATGCACGATAATTCCGCCAACGCACAAAAACTCCTCGCGGCCGCAATTGAGAAGATTGCAAATCGCAACGCTTCTTGCCGTTGTCCGAGCGCTCTTAAAGGCGCGATTGTGACCGATCCAAAGACCCTGAAGCCTTCGGTTAAGAAAAAACTTTCGCTGATTATTGGGAAATATATCTCAAAATGATCTCGCGAAACCTGCCGCGTTTGAGCGGCTCTCAGAAAAATCGCTTAATTCATGCGGCGTTAAATGTTCGCAAAAACGCCTATTGTCCCTATTCTCGATATGCGGTGGGGGCGGCGGTTCTCACTTCTTCTGGAAAAATATATTCTGGTTGCAATGTGGAAAACTCCTCTTACGGGCTCAGTCTTTGCGCCGAGCGACCCGCGATTTTCAATGCGGTAGCCTCTGGAGCCAAAAAGATTCGCGCGCTTTGCGTTGCCACGCGCTCTCCCAAGCCCTGCGGGGCTTGCCGACAGGTGCTGATGGAATTTGCGGACCATGGGAGTCCGGTCCTTTTAGTTGACGCCGCGCTCAAGAGTCCTCATTCAAATGTCCTTGAGACGACGGCCGCCCACCTGTTGCCCTGGGCTTTTGTTTTTAATCAACATAAATCCAAACGAGCATGACGACAGAAAAATTTAAAGAAATATTTTCCTGGATGAAAACAACGGACCTCGTTGAGGTTGGTCTTAAGGAAAACGGAAGTGGATTCTCGTTTTCAACTACGGAAGCGGACGGCGAGGATTTTAGCGCCATGCCGTCTCCAGTCTTTCAATGTGTCTCGTCTCCCGCTGTTGGGATTTTTCAGTGGGCGGCTCCAGGGATGGCTCAAAAAATTCAGGAGGGGTCTCTTGTTTCTTTGGGGGACACTCTTGGCCTCATTGAGACCATCCCAGGAAAAACGACTCCGGTCACATCCTCGTTTTCGGGAAAAGTGGCGCGCATACTGGTTGAGTCTTCAAGCCCCGTGGCCTATGGCCAACCGATTCTTTTAATAGAAGCTGACGGTAAGTAAAAGACTTTCCTAAATTACCGCTTATGATCAAGAAAATTTTAATTGCTAATCGGGGCGAAATCGCGGTACGCGTCATCCGCGCTTGCCGAGAGATGGGCATTAAGTCCGTTGCCATTTATTCCGAAGCGGACCGTGAATCCCTCCATGTGCGATTAGCCGATGAGTCCATCTGTATCGGTCCCGCGCCAGCGAAGCTGAGCTATCTTAGCCCGGAGGCAATTTTATCGGCCGCGCGATTAACGGGCGCGGACGCGATTCATCCGGGATATGGATTTCTCTCTGAGAACGCGGACTTCGCGGAAGCTTGCGCGTCATCTCGCATTATCTTTATCGGACCGAGCGCGTCTTCTATTAGAAAGCTGGGATACAAAAGTTCAGCCAAGACTCTGGCTCGGGAAGCGGGAGTGCCGGTTGTTCCTGGAACCAAGGGTCTTGTCGATAAAAATTTCATGAAGGAAGCCGAACTTGTGGGTTTTCCCGTCATGGTCAAGGCGGCTTCAGGCGGAGGAGGCAAAGGTTTGCGTCTGGTCCGAAATCCCAAGGACCTCGAAGAGCAACTAAGGCTCGCGCAAAGTGAGGCGCAGGCGGCTTTTGGGGATGGCTCTGTCTATATCGAAAAATTCATCGAGCGTCCGAGACATGTTGAAATTCAAATTGCCGCGGATTCTTCCGGAAATGCCGTCGCCTTTCCTGAGCGAGACTGCACCGTTCAGCGGCGTCATCAGAAATTGATTGAGGAATCTCCCTCTCCCATGGTGACGCCTGAAATCCGAGAAAAAATGCAGACGGCCGCGCGAAAACTCGCCAAAGCCGCCGGTTATTCTAATGTAGGTACGGTCGAGTTTTTGCTGAGTCCCGATGGAAGCTTTTATTTCATTGAAGTGAATACGCGGCTCCAGGTTGAGCATCCAGTTACGGAGTCGGTTACCGGGCTTGACCTTGTCAACACGCAAATACGTCTTGCCATGGGAGAGCCGTTGCCCTTTAATCAGGCGCGCGCTTCTGAAATTAGGGCGCACTCTATTGAGCATCGCATTAATGCGGAAAATCCGGAGAAAAATTTTGCGCCATCTCCGGGAAAAATTGAGGAAATTTCTTGGCCGGGAGGCTGCGGGGTGAGGCTCGACACCCACCTCTATGCGGGTTATACCGTTCCCAGTTTTTATGATAGCCTCATTGCAAAGCTCATTATTTTTGCCGCGGATAGAGAGAGCGCCATTAAACGAAGTTTACGCGCCCTCTCGGAACTTGAGATTTCCGGAGTGAAGACCACCCGCGATTTCCATAGAAAAGTGCTGGCCCATCCCAACTTTCTGTCAGGGGATTTTGACACTTCTTTTGTGGAGAAGTATTTCCCCCAAATATAAAGCGAACGCTCTCATGCGAAAGGCGACTCTCTCTCTTCTGATTCTATTTGGCGCAGGCTTTGCGAATGCTTGTCCCAACCTCATTGACTGTTCTCCCTCTCAGCCGCGAGTGACCGGTATTTGGGCCCTTTTTACGACTCCTTATTTCCCGCTCGCCATGACGACGCTGACGGCCGGAGGCGCCATATGGGACGGGGCGCAGTCGCGTTTTGGACGGACACTGTGGCAAAGTTTAGACTCGGCGGTGATTGCCGGCGTTTCAACGGCCGTTCTTAAAGACAGTTTCCAGCGCGCGCGGCCATCTCAAAATAGAGGACCTGATGCCTGGTTTTCGGGTCCCCACAGCGCAAGTTTTCCCAGCGGCGATGTCTCAAACACGGCGGCTCTTGTTTCGCCGTTTATTTATGAATACGGTTCCGATCACCCATGGGTTTATCTTCTCGGCCTTGTTCCCGCCGCAGATATGGCCGCTCGAATTGAGGCTCGTGGACATTACCCGACGGACACAGTTGGGGGTTTAGCGCTTGGTTTTGCGAGCGGTTGGGCCGCTCGGCATTATTTTAAGTCCCCATTCACCCTTCAGATTATCCCCGGACGAGACTGGTCCGTCGGACTCTCGAGACGCTTTTAAGAAGCTTCCAGGGTAAACTGGAACGTGGTTCCCCCGCAGTCTATGAGATCGCCGTCTTGAAGCATGGTGGGAGTCGTTACTTTGTTGCCGTTGAGTATTGGGTATCCTATCGCGACGGGGATAAGGACATAGCCTTCGGATTTTCGGTGAATAGAGGCGACGACATCGGGAGCCGAGCTGAATAGCCCGGCGCCCTTAATCGGAATTTGGACGCGGTCGGATTTTCCAATATAAGTGGACAGCCCCTTGAGTTCATATTCAGGGTCTTTGACGAGGCCTTTGAGAACTCGTAGGTGGCCAGTTTTACTGGCAGAGTCTTTGTTCGCATGGATTGCGGTTGAAAGAAGTTCGGTTTGTTTGTCTTTAGAGAGGATCATTGTCTCTTCGCTCGCCGCAGCGAGAGTTTCGGGAGGAGCCGGATTGTCTTCGATAAGCACTAAGGAATGCTTCGCCACGCCAATCACGTCTTGGTGGTGGATCCCGCATTTCTTAATTCGCTTCTCGTTGACATAAGTGGTGCCCCCTTCGAGCGCGATCTTGCAATGATTTGAGGACACGGCGGGATTGTCAATCACGATGTCGTTATCGGACTTTCTGCCAATCGTCAAGGAGACCCGATTGAGGGGGATCTCTTTGATCACGGCCGCATTAAATTTAAGGAGTAGCTTTGGCATGGCTCATTTCCCCAGAAATTTCGAAATAAAATGTGGCAATTTTTTTGATCTTCCGGAAACGCGCGCCACAACCACGGTAACATTATCGATACCGCCGGCGTCGCAAGCTTTTGAAATAAGAAGCGAAGTCATCTTGGCAGGATCAAGATTCATGGAGAGAATTTCCAAAATTTCGTTTTCGGTCAGCATCTTCGTTAAGCCATCAGAAACAAGCAAAATAAGATCGTCAGGGAAGAGCGGGTGATTTTCGACATCGACCTGCACTTCGGGGCCCGATCCAATTGCGCGGGTCAAGAGATTTTGCAAATTTGAGCGAGAGGCTTCTTCCGCGCTAATGAGGCCCCGGCGGACTTGGTCTTGAACGACAGAGTGGTCTTCGGTCAAGCAGGATAAAACTCCGTGCCTAAAAAGATAGAGTCGACTATCTCCTACGTTTGCGGTTGCCAAGTTTTTTACATCACTCCATGCGCAGACCACTGTTGTTCCCATTCCCGCATCTTGTGCCAATGCCTGACCTTTCTTATAGACAAGCGAATTGGCCGCCTTTACGGCAAGCGCAAGATCATTGGCGGACACGGGAGATTTTCCCCCGATAAATTTTTCGGAAGCGGATTTCGATTTTTTAACGAGGAAGTCTTTGACCATGTCGACGGCTAAGGAGCTCGCTATTTCCCCCGAGTTGTGTCCCCCCATCCCATCCGCCACGATAAAAATCCCATTTTGAGCGTCGCAGAAAAAAGAGTCCTCGTTGTTGTGGCGCACGCGGCCAGGATCTGTCGCGCCGGCCGCATCAAAAGGAGAGCTTTTCACCCTGCAGCTCCTATGAGGCTTATGCAGGCTCGGATCGCGTGAGCCATGTCCACTCCGCTTTGATAGCGAACGTCAGGATTTTTCGCAAGGCCTTTGTTAAGAATGGCGACGATGCAGGGAGGAAGTGTCGGGGCGAGAGTCAGCGGATCCGCATGGGGATCATTGGCGATTTGGAATAAAAGGGCTCCGATGCCGTCGCCTCCTTTAAAAGGTTTTTCTCCGGTTAAGAGTTCAAAGAGAACAACGCTTAAGGAAAAGAGATCCGAGCGACCATCTACTTTTTTCCCGGCCACCTGCTCCGGGCTCATGTAGGAAGGGGTGCCCATCACCGCTCCCGTCGCAGTCTTTGAGGATGCCGTGATTCGCGCGATTCCAAAATCAGCGACGCGGAGAGTCGAGTCTTTAAGAATCATGATATTGGCGGGCTTAATATCGCGGTGAACTATTCCTTGTCGATGCGCGTAATCGAGAGCCTCGGCGACTATGGCGACGCATTCCAGCGCGCTCTTGGGCGGCAAGAGGTGAGTTTTTTCTGTGTAAGGCAAGAGATTGTGGCCGTCCAGAAGCTCCATCGCTATGTAAGCGACGGAATCTTCTTCTCCGGCGTCAAAGATGCGGATAATATTCGGGTGGTTCAGTCTCCCCGCTGACTCTGCCTCCCGAAAAAAACGCTCCTTGATTTCTCTTGTAGAAGCTTCATCAGAGCCCTCTTCAAGACTCATTGTTTTAATGGCGACCAATCGATTTATTTTGGGGTCACGCCCTAAATAAACGACGCCCATGGCCCCGCGACCCAATTCTTTCTCAATTTCATAGCGGCCTAAAGTGGGCTTTGCCGCGCCCGCAGAAATAAGAACAGTCCCCTCCTTCTTGGGGCCGAGATTGCCGGAGAAAACAGCCCCATCCGATGTTTTTTTAAGAAAATCAATTTTTGTCGACACGTCTTTGTATTGGCGGTCTTTTTTGGCGATAAGTTCGAGAACCGCAGCGGCCTTGGCAAACTGGCGTTTTCTCTCAAAATCGAGAGAAAGATTATAAAGGGTTTCTTTCATTCCGTTGTCCACCGGACAAAGTCGGAATTTTTCAAAGGCCAAATCCAGCATCCCTTGGCCTTGAAATGAAAGCCCCAGCATTTTGTTGGTTTCAATAGCGGAGGCCTCGACCAATTCTTTTCCCTTTTCCGTCACAAAAAAACGGCGTGAAATTCCTAGGAGATACCCTAGCCCGAGAAGAGTCGCGGGATAAGTCACCTTAATCCACTGACCCATGATGAAGAAATAGGATCCAAGGCCCATGAGCGCAATGAAGAGGAGGAGGGTAAGGACAAAACCCCAAAAAGCGGAAAGGCTGGGCAAGGCAAAGATGATAAAAAGGCCGATCGCCCCAATCAACCCCAACTCCAAATC
>VFSW01013838.1_pt1 | contig 11192 bp, 8 predicted proteins | sample 5358111 | NCBI WGS metagenome assembly VFSW01 (sample SAMN11554181, study PRJNA540505) | mine drainage metagenome | isolation source: sediment from site ElyBrook_90M | place: USA: Ely Copper Mine, Vershire, VT | collected 2017
CATTTGCGGCGCGCATCAGCCGCCCTCACCGCGCCCCCGCCCAACCGCCCGGGAAAGACTCTGGCGCTGCCTGATTCTGCCCATGTCCATCAACATCCGTCCCGCCCAACGGTAGACATTGTTCTCCTTGACGGTCCGGCGCATCAAACTCATGCGTCCGCGGCGCTCGTCCCGGCTCATGCGCATCGCCGTTTCGATCGCGTCGGCGGTCTCGCTCACATCGAACGGATTCACCAGCAACGCCTCGGTCAATTCCCGTGACGCGCCGGCGAACGTGCTCAGAATCAGCACGCCGTCCTCATCATCACGCGCCGCCACGAATTCCTTCGCCACCAGGTTCATACCATCGTGTAGGCTGTTGACGAGACAAAAATCGGCGGCGCGGTACAGTTCGAAAACCAACCGCGGCTCCTGGTGCTCGCTGACGAGCACGATCGGCCGCCAGTCCATCTCGGCGAATCGACCATTGATTCGCTTTGCCTCTTCGAGAGTGTGCTTTTGCAGCGCCTGATAAGCCGGCAGCTGACTCCGCGATGGCGCAGCGATCTGCAGCAAACCAATCTTGCCGCGCAGGCGTGGGTTGCGTTCCAGCAGAATCTCCAGCGCGTGGAAGCGTTCGACGATGCCCTTCGTGAAATCCCATCGCTCCACCCCGAGCCCGAGGAACACATGCGCACCAATCCCATGGCGCGCACGTACGGCGGCGCGACACGCCGGCACGCCGGCCACACCCTTCAGCCAGCGCGGCGGCCACTCGATCGAGATCGGATAGGGTGCGATTCGGCATACACGTCCTTGATGCGTCACGGTCATGTGTTCGCGGTCGATCTGGCATTCCACGAATCGGTCGAGCGTGTCGAGAAAGTTCTGGCAGTGATAGCGCGTATGAAAACCGAGAATATCCGCCGACAACATGTGCAAAAGCATTTCGCGCTTCCAGGGACACACACCGAACGTCTCCGCGTTCGGCCACGGAATGTGCCAAAAGAGCGCAATGGTCGCCTTCGGCACCTTCGCACGCACGAGTTTCGGCAGCAGGGCGAAATGGAAGTCCTGGATCAGGATCACCGGACTGTCGGTCGTCGCCTCGGCCGCGCAGGCCTCGGCGAACTTGGCGTTGACCTCCTCGTACGAGCGCCAGTCACTGGCCCGAAATTCAGGCCGAACGTACGCGAGGTGGCATAGCGGCCAGATGCCCTCGTTCGCGAATCCGTAGTAGTAACCCGCCTCCTGATCCGCCGTCAACCAGACTCGACGCAGGGTGTACTCCGGATCGTCGGGCGGTACGCGCACATGATCGTAACGGTCGACGACGTCGCGATCCGCGGCGCCACTGCCATGCGCGATCCACACGCCTGCGCATGCGCGCACGATGGGCTCCATCGCCGTGACCATACCGCTCGCCGGGACTTGAACGACAATCTCGCCGTTCTCGCCTCGATGATGAATATAGGGCTCGCGATTCGACACCACCAGGATTTGCGCCGCCTTGAGTTGCGTCTCGACGACCTGATGAAGCGCCTGCGGCGTCCAGTTTTCGCGAAAGTCGATTTCGAGGCGCTGCTCCTCCTCAATCTCCGCGAGCACTTCGCGGACCTGCGACAGAATCGGCATCGATGCGCTCGGCGACTTCGCATCGTCGAGAAAGCGCCGCCCGCGAATGTCACCGATCAACGCCTTCACCCAGCGGCGTAATTGGAGCCATGCCGACAGCACGACAAAGAGCGCGAGCAAAATCGCCGCAATGCCGACGAACGCAATGATGAAGTCACGGGCGGTACGCTGGCGTCGATCCACGAACGACAGATCGTGGACTAGCAGCACACGATATGGCGGCTTCGCGGGATCGAAGTCGAAGCGCGAAATTTCCACCGACCCGGACGGCAGATGCACCACCTGTTCAGCAGGGCCCGTCGATTCGGCCTCGGCATTGCATGAAACAGCCACCGGCGTGGTTTGGGTTTCCACGATCGGCCTGCCGTCGGGTCGACAGATGGCGATCGCCAGCAGCCGTTTGTCCGCCGTGATCGCCGAGAGATACTTGCTCAACTGCCCCAGATCGTTCTTGGCGACGAGTTCCGACACCGGCTGGCGCATCGAACTCATGACGAGCTGCGCCCGCATCTCGATGTCACCGCGAAACCAATCGGCGAGCAGGTTGTCCATATACGGGAGAGCGACGAACGCCACCACACACGATGCCAGAACGACTGGCAATACGAGGCGAATCAGGATGGAGCGTAGCATCGGGTCTCCCTGCCGGGTCGTGATGGGAGCACGCCGGCGGTAATGAACTGGAGGGGCGGATCGCCCACGCGCGCACCACGATAGGAACACGCGTCGATTGAGCCTATAGGAACATCATGAGCATGACAAAGCAACCCTGCCGATTCCGCGGCGTGCGACGCCGCGTGATTACGGGTCGACGGCGGTAAATTTCGATGGGAATCACCCCTGAGCCGCGCTATATTTTGCCGATGATGATGAGGGAGGCGCCCGCGCCGTCCCCGGACTGGTGCTTGTTTCTCGACGTCGACGGCACGCTGATCGACTTCAGCGACACGCCTTCTCCGACACGGCCCGACGGCGCGCTCAACGATCTGCTCGACGACGTCGACCGCAGCCTGGGCGGCCGGCTCGCACTCGTGAGCGGCCGCACCATTGCGAATCTGGATCGCCTCTTCACGCCGCGACGCTTTGCCGCTGCAGGATTGCACGGCCTTGAACGGCGCAGTGCCACGGGGCAGTTACACCGGCCCGACGACACCCCGGACGGTATTGCGCTTGCACGCCCGGCGCTGCGTGCCTTCGCGGACCGGCATCCCGGCGTGCACCTCGAGGACAAGGGCCAGACGCTTGCACTGCACTATCGGGGCGCGCCTCGCGCCGAGCACGCTGTACGCGCCCTGCTCGCCCGCGTCGCGGCGCAGCTTGGCGGGGAATTCCACGTTCAGGAGGGAAGCCAGGTCATGGAACTCAAGCCGATCCGTCACACCAAGGCGACGGCCGTCGAGGCCTTCCTCGGCGAGGAGCCCTTTGCCGGCTGCACGCCAGTATTCGTGGGCGACGACCTCACCGACCGGGACGGCTTTCGCGTCGTCGAACGCAACGGCGGGATTTCGATCGCGGTCGGTGACCGCGTGCGGGCGCAATGCCGGCTCGAGGACACGTCGGCGGTGCGCGTCTGGTTGAGACGCGTCGCCGCCATGGACAGGAGCCCGGGATGAGCCAGGCCACACGCGGCGACGGCCTCGATCTGGCGCTGATCGGCAACTGCCAGATCGCAGTGCTCGTCGATCGCCTGGGCAGCATCGTCTGGGGCTGCCTGCCGCGCCCCGATGCCGACCCGGTGTTCTGCGCACTGTTGAAGCCCGAGGGCGGCCAAGCCCCGAGCGGTGTGTTCGCGGTCGACCTTCGCGGTGTCGCCGAAGCGCGCAGCGCCTATGTGCGCAACACCGCGATCCTCGAGACCGTGCTGACGGATGCCGAAGGCAACAGCGCGCGCATCACGGATTTTTGCCCGCGCTTCCGGCGGCGTGGCCGTGTCTTCCGCCCGATGAGCATCGTCCGATTGGTCGAACCGCTTGCCGGCCGGCCGGTGGTGACGATACGCATGCGGCCAACGAGGGATTATGGCACGGAGGAACCGCAACGTGTCGCCTGCAGCCACCACATCCGTTACATCGCACCGCCGCTTCAGTACCGCTTGACGACCAACGCCTCGTTGTCCTCGCTGTTCGATGAGAGCCCGTTCGTGCTCGACGGCGCCATCGCGTTGATTCTAACGCCGGACGAGACGATCGAACACGCGCCGCTGTCACTTGCACGCGATTGGCTCTCGGAGACGCACGCCTACTGGCAGGATTGGGTGCTCCGTCTGGCGATTCCGTTCGACTGGCAGGAGGCGGTGATTCGGGCGGCAATCACCCTGAAGCTGTGCACCTTCGAGGACACGGGCGCCGTGCTCGCCGCCATCACGACTTCGATTCCAGAGATCGCCGGCAGCCCGCGAAACTGGGACTACCGCTACTGCTGGCTGCGCGACAGCTTCTTCGTGATCCACGCGCTCAATCGCCTCGGCGCGACCAACACGATGGAAGGCTATTTACGCTATCTGGACCGCGTCGTCGTGCGCTCGCCGAACGGGGTGCTGCAACCGCTCTACGGAATCGGCGGCGAAACATGCATCGAGGAACGCATCGTCACATCGCTCGAGGGCTATCTCGGCATGGGGCCCGTGCGGATCGGCAATCTTGCCTATGAACAAACTCAGCACGATGTCTATGGCGCTATCGTGCTCGCCGCATGTCAACTCTTCTTCGATCAACGACTCTCGAGTCTCGGTGACAAGTCATTGTTTGCGCGTCTCGAGGTTCTTGGCGAACGGGCCGCCGCCCGGTTCGCGCAGCCGGACGCCGGGCCATGGGAATTCCGCGGCTCCGAGTCGGTGCACACGTTCTCAGCGGTCATGTGCTGGGCCGCCTGCGATCGACTCGCCCGCATCGCCGACCAACTGGGGCTCGATGAGCGCGCCGGATTCTGGCGGCCGCGCTCCGATGCGATGCGCGAGCAGATCCTGCTGCGGGCATGGAACGCCTCCAAGAATGCCTTCGTCGGCTGCTTCGAGGGGGCGGAGTTGGATGCGACCGTGCTGTTGCTCCCCGAACTGGGATTTCTCGAGGCGGGCGATCCGCGCTTCGTCTCCACCCTGGGCGCCGTCGAGCGCGAACTGGTCCGCGGCGACCTCGTCTATCGCTATCGGCACGCCGACGACTTCGGGGTACCGGCGAACACCTTCACGATGTGCTCGTTCTGGTACGTGAATGCGCTTGCAGGCGTCGGTCGCACGCGCGAGGCGCGTGAAATGTTCGAGAGTCTGCTCGCCCGTCGCAATGCCGCCGGACTGTTCTCCGAGGACATTGACCCCGAGTCTGGGCGGCAATGGGGTAATTTTCCCCAGACCTACAGCATGGTCGGCGTGATCACGAGCGCGCTGCGCCTGAGCCGCACCTGGGAAGACATGCTCTGAGCCGTCCCCCGGCCCTCGCAATTCAGATCCGGGTTTGCCCGGTACCGCGCACGCAATACTTGTAGCTGGTCAACTGTTCGACACCGACCGGTCCGCGCGCATGGAACTTGTCGGTGCTGATGCCGATCTCCGCACCCATGCCGAATTCACCGCCATCGGCGAACTGGGTGGATGCGTTGTGCAAAACGATCGCGCTGTCGACCCTCGCCAGAAAGCGCTCAGCGGTCGCCGGATTGCCGGTGACGATGCAGTCGGTATGCTGCGATCCGTAGCGCTCGATGTGGGCGATTGCCTCGTCCACGCCATCGACCACCCGGACCGCGATGATGGCGTCGAGATATTCGCTGTGCCAGTCCGCCTCCGCGGCCTCCTTGACCCGCGCATCGACACCGCGGGTCTCGGCGTCACCACGAACTTCACAGCCCGCATCGAGCAGCATCGCCACCAGCGGCCCGAGCGCGTCACCGGCGCCGACGCGATCGACCAGCAATGTCTCGGCGGCACCGCATATCCCGGTGCGCCGCATCTTCGAGTTCAGCACGATGCGCTTGGCCATCTCCGCATCGGCGTCGCGGTCGACATAAACATGGCAGATGCCCTCCAGATGCCCGATCACGGGCACCCGGGCGTCGCGCTGGACCCGTTCGATCAGGCTCTTGCCGCCGCGCGGCACGATCACGTCGATGCAATCGCTCATCTCGGAGAGCATGACGCCGACTGCGGCGCGATCCGCTGTCGGCACGAGTTGGATGCATGTCTTCGGCAGACCGGCGGCTGCAAGGCCCGCCTCGAGGCACGTATGGATCGCCGCACTCGATCGGGCGCTGTCCGATCCTCCGCGCAAAATGACCGGATTGCCCGCTTTGAGGCAAAGAGCGCCGGCATCCGCGGTCACATTCGGGCGGCTCTCATAGATGATGCCGACGACACCGAGCGGCACGCGGATGCGCTCTATACGCATGCCGTTCGGCCGTGCCCAGGCGGCCAGTACGGTGCCGATCGGATCGGCGAGCGCCGCGACCGCCCGCAGTCCGGAGGCAATCGCATCCACACGCCCGGCATCGAGGCGCAGGCGGTCGAGCATCGCCGCCGGGAGGCCGCGTTGCCGGGCGGCGTGCGAATCGAGCTCGTTCGCCTCCAGCACCGCCGCACGGCCCGCGATCAGGGCGTCGGCTGCCGCGACCAGCGCCTGGTTCTTCTGCACGGTCGGCGCGAACGCCAGCACCCGTTCTGCCGCACGCGCCGCGCTGCCGATCGAGCGCATCAGGGCAGGCACGGGCGGGTCGTCCGCGGGGGCCGCGGCGGCTGTCGGTCCGGTGTTCATGGGTTGCGCAACAATACCAAATCATCGCGATGGATGATCTCATCGCGGCCGTGGAATCCGAGCACTTTCTCGATATCCGTCGATCGACAGCCGGCGATGCGGGCGGCATCACCGTCCGAGTACGCGCAGATGCCGCGCGCCATCTCGAGCCCGTCGGGCCCGACGATGCTCACCGTGTCGCCGCGATCGAAACGCCCGCTCGCTCGAAGCATGCCAGCCGGCAGCAGACTCTTGCCGCCGAGCAGCGCGCGCACGGCGCCCTCATCGATGAATATCGAGCCGCGCGGCTTCAAGGTGCCGGCGATCCATTGTTTGCGCATCGCCACCGGCGTCGCGCTCGGCAGGAACCAGGTGCAGCGCGCGCCGCCCTCGATGCGCTGCAATGGCCGACGGTGAGCGCCCTTTGCGATGCACAGATGGCAACCGGCGCCGACCGCGATCTTCGCCGCCGCGATCTTCGTTTGCATCCCGCCCGAACCCATGGCGCTGCCGGCTCCACCGGCCATGGCCTCGATTTCTGGCGTAATCCGCTCGACGCGGGGTACGAAGACGGCGTCTGCTTGCTCGTTGGGATTCGCCGTGTACAGGCCGTCGATGTCAGACAGCAACACGAGGCAGTCGGCGCCGACCATTTGGGCGACTCGCGCCGCCAGTCGGTCGTTGTCGCCATAGCGGATCTCGGCGGTCGCCACCGTGTCGTTTTCGTTGATCACCGGAATCGACCCGAGCGACAGCAGCGTATTCAACGTGCCGCGTGCGTTCAGATAGCGCTGCCGCTGCTCGGTATCGCCGAGGGTCAGCAACACCTGCGCAACGGTGATGCCGTGGGCATCGAGCAGATCCTTGTAGGCATGCGCGAGCCGAATCTGCCCGACCGCCGCCGCCGCCTGGCTCTCCTCGAGTTTCAATTTGCCGGCCGCCAGTCCCAAATGGCGCCGGCCGAGCGCGATCGCCCCGGAGGAGACCAGGATGACCTCCTGGCCGCGCTTGCGCAGGCGCGCGACATCCGCGGTAAAACTCTCGAGCCAGCCGCGGTTCAGCCGTCCTTTGCGTGCATCGACGAGCAGGGCGGAGCCGACCTTGACGACGACGCGCTTTGCCTGTGCGAGCCGCCGGGCGGCCACTTTTCGGTCCGATGGAGTCATGGTCGCGCCAGTCTACCGCCTTGCAAGGCTGTCGCGTCGCGCGCGACGATTTGCTTGCCCCCAACGGCTCACCTAAACTTTGGCGACCGCAAACCAGCATCATTCAACAAGGGAAGGACGACCGCCGTGGGCAGAGAGTACGAACCGACCGTCGGGCAGTGGTATGAGGATCTCGAGAACGACGAGACCTTTCAGGTGCTTCGGGTCGACGAAGACGGGGAGGTCATCGAAGTCCAGCATCTGGATGGCGACACGGAGGAACTCGACGTCGAGGACTGGGCGGAACTCGACCTGGAACTTACGGACGAACCCGAAGGCTGGTCCGGGTCGACGGATGCCGTTGAGGACGATGAGGATGACTGGGAGGAGGAAGACGAGGACGAGGATGACGAGGACGACGATGAGGATGACGAGGACGATGAGGATCTCGACGATACGGACCGCGAGGAGTACTGAGCGGTACCCCCCGCGCCGATACGCCTCAGACCTTGGTGAGCCAGCCGTGGCGGTCTGGCGCCTCACCGTGTTGAATCGACACCAGTTGTCCCCTGAGACTGCGGGTCAACGGGCCCACCTCACCAGTGCCGACCGTTACGTCCGCGCCCTGATGGATCAAGGTACCCACCCCGGCGAGCACCGCAGCGGTCCCCGACAAAGCGGCCTCGCCGGCCCTGACCCAATCGAGCATCTCGGCGACATCGAACGGTCGCTCCTCGACCTCGACGCCTGAGTCGCGAGCGATCGTCAATAACGAATCGCGCGTCACGCCGTGCAGGAACGTCGTGTCGAGACTGCGGGTCAACAGCCGCCCCGCGCGCAGCAGCACGAAGTTGGCGGCGCCAGTTTCCTGGACCTGTCCCCCGGGGCAAAACAGCACCTGGTCGGCTTGGTACTTCGCACGCGCCGCGAGCGTCGGCCCCATGGCGGCGGCGTAGTTGCCGCCCGTCTTGACCATGCCGAGATGCGCAGCGCAACGCGTGTTGACCTCGTCGACCAGAATGCGCAAGGGCTTCATACCACCGGCGAAATAATCCCAAACGGGGCTTGCAAGGACGATCAAGCTCGCGTCGGCCGCCGGCGTCGCCGCCGCACCGATGTTCGCCGTGCTGCCAAACAGCAGCGGCCGTAGATAAAGCGCGCCTGGAGCCTCCGGAACCTCGTCGCGGCAGCGGTCGATCACCGCCCGCACCATGGCGGCGAGACCGCGCTCATCCGGTTCCGGCAGCACCAGGTGACGGGCGCTCTGGCGCATGCGCTGGATGTGCCGTTCCATGCGGAATACGTGCACGGAACCGTCGGCGTGACGGAAGCCCTTGAAGCCCTCGAAACAGGTGCTCGCGTAGTGCAGGACGTGGGCGGCCGGGCTCAGTTCGATCGGTCCGACCGGTTTGACCTGGAATTCGCCCCAGGCGCCGCCCCGATAGTGGGCGATCGCCATGTGCGAGGTCAGTACGGTTCCGAATGCGGGTCGCTGCGCGGCAGTGGTCATGGAGAGGCATCCTTCGGTATGAAAATGGTCGCCGGATGTTCGAGCGCATCCTTGAGCGCCTGAATCATCGCCGCCGCATCATAACCGTCGACGAAGCGGTGATCGAACGAAGAAGAAAGATTCATGATCCGCCGCACGACGATCGCCCCGTTGTGCACGACGGGGCGTTCCACCGCCTTGTTCAGACCGACGATCGCGACCTCCGGGGCATTGATGACCGGGGTGGAGGCGATTCCGCCGAGACGCCCAAGACTCGTCAGCGTGATCGTCGAGCCCGAGAGTTCCTCGCGGCTGGACTGGTTGCGGCGGGCGCGCTCGGCAAGCTCCCGGATCTGCGCGGCGATTTTCGACAGCGACTTCGAGCCGGCATCGCGCAGCACCGGCACCTTCAACCCGTCCGGGGTCTGTGTCGCGATGCCGACATGCACCGCACGGTGGCGCATCAGCACGCCGCGCTGGGCGTCGTAGCGTACATTGCATTGGGGAAACGAATCGAGGACGCGCACCAGCGCCATGACGACGAACGGCAGATAGCTGAGCGGCGGTTGCTCGCGGCGCTCGGTTGCGTTCAGGTGTGAACGCAAGGCCTCGAGCTCGGTGACGTCCACCTCCTCCACGTAGGCGAAGTGCGGGATATTGCGCTTCGCTTCGCTCATACGCTCGGCGATCAGTCGGCGCAGTCCGATGACTTTGATCTCGGTGACCTCGTCGGGCCTTAAGACGATCGGCGCCGCAGCCGACGAGAGTGGTGCGGACGCCCAGGTCAGATCACCGCGCAGGATGCGCCCGCCCGGACCCGAGCCGCTGATGCGCGCCAAATCGATCCCCGACTCGCGGGCCCGTCGGCGCGTCGCCGGCGAGGCCATCACCCGCGCCGCTCGCGGCTCGTGCGGGGCCGGCATCGAAGCCGGCGGCGCGATGGTCGGCTGCGGGGTCGGCTGGGGGGGCGGCGAAGCGGCAACATCGGCCGTGAATACCATCAGGGGCGCGCCCACCGGCACCTTGTCACCCGCATCGCCGTTCAAACGCAGCACGCGACCGCCGACCGGAGCGGGCACCTCGACGGTCGCCTTGTCGGTCATCAATTCGACCACCGCCTGGTCCTCAACGACGAGGTCGCCGACCTTGACGTGCCACTGCACGATCTCCGCCTCGACCGTACCCTCGCCCAGGTCGGGCAGCTTGAACACATACTCGCTCATGCGGGCTCCATCACGATGCGAAACGCGGCTGCAAAGCGCGCCCGGCTCGGGAAGTACTCCCACTCGAAGGCATGCGGGTAGGGAGTGTCCCAACCGGTCACGCGCTGAATCGGCGCGAGCAGGTCCCAAAAGCACTCCTCCTGGACGATCGAGGAGATTTCGGCGCCGAAGCCGGAAAATCGCGTCGCCTCGTGCGCGATCACGCAACGTCCGGTCTTGCGAACCGAGCCGCAGATCGTCTCCACGTCGAGCGGCACGAGCGAGCGCAAATCGATGATCTCCGCATCGATCCCGTGCTCGGCGGCCGCCGCGGCGGCCACATGCACCATCGCGCCATAGGCGATGATCGACAGATCGCGGCCCTCGCGAACGATCTCGGCTTTGCCGAAGGGGACGGCGTAATGCCCCTCGGGCACCTCGCCCTTCGGGTGCGTGCTCCACGGCACCGCCGGCTTGCCCGAATCGCCGTCGAACGGGCCGTTGTAGAGCCGCTTCGGCTCGAAGAACACCACCGGATCGTCATCCTCGATCGCGGTGATCAGCAAGCCCTTCGCATCGTACGGATTCGACGGCATCACGACCTTGATGCCGCAGACGTGGGCGAAGATGCCCTCCGGGCTCTGCGAATGGGTTTGGCCGCCGCGGATCCCGCCGCCACAGGGTGTGCGGATCGTCACCGGCGCGAAGAAATCCCCGGCGCTGCGATAGCGCAAACGCGCCAGTTCGCTCGCGATCTGGTCGAACCCCGGATAGATGTAATCGGCGAACTGGATCTCGGCGACCGGCCGCAGTCCGTTGACGGCCATACCGATCGCGGCGCCGATGATGCCGCCCTCGGCGATCGGCGTGTCGAGCACGCGGTGTTCGCCGTACTTGCGCTGCAGGCCCTCGGTCACGCGGAACACGCCGCCGAAATAGCCGATGTCCTCGCCCATCAGCACGACCGACGGATCGCGGCCGAGCATCACGTCCATCGCCGAGTTCAGCGCCTGCGTCATGTTCA
>VFSW01013839.1_pt1 | contig 11192 bp, 11 predicted proteins | sample 5358111 | NCBI WGS metagenome assembly VFSW01 (sample SAMN11554181, study PRJNA540505) | mine drainage metagenome | isolation source: sediment from site ElyBrook_90M | place: USA: Ely Copper Mine, Vershire, VT | collected 2017
GGCATGCCGGCGGTCGCGATCGTGCGCAACGGTTTGCTGCGATTGGTATCCTCTGCGCCGTCGATGCGGGCGAGCGTCGCGATGCGTTCGAGCGATGCGCGCAGACTCTCGCCGTACGTTTCGCCGACGCTGCCGATCACCGTTCGCCGGATCGGCGAAAAGCCGCACATGCGCAGCGCGAGCGTCATGGCCTTGAGGGCGTGTTCGCCGAACATCGCGCGGTACACGACCGCCGGCATGCCCATCGTCGTTACGATGCGTGCGGATCTCCCGCGCAGCAATTGCTTTGGAAATCCGCGCGAACCGGCGTAGTCCATCGCGAATCCGGGGCGAAACGTTTGTTCGAAGAACGCTTTGAGCAACGCCGGCATGTCGCCGCACCACAATGGGAAGAAGAACACGAGGTGATCGGCCCATTCGATATCGCGTTGCGCGCGGCGAATTGCTTCCGGCGGGTCGCCATAAAAGTCGTCGGGATTCCGCAGCATCGGAAAGTCGATCTGCGCGATATCGATGCGACGAATCTCGGATCCGGCTGCGAGCGCGGCCTCTGCGTAACGATTCGCGAGCGCGTCGTTCAACCGCGTGCCGGAGGGGTCCGGATGACCGTTGATGATTGCCATGCGTACCATAGTGGTATCAGTGTGCGCGCGCCTTGAGAACATCCGAGGAAAGCCTACGCCTCCAGAAGGGCGACGCTGCCTTGACCGCCGTCGGCGCAGATGCTCACGATCGCTCGACTCCCTTTCGGCATCGCGGCGAGTTCCTTTACGGCCTGACTCAGGATGCGCGCGCCGGTCGCGCCGAACGGATGACCGATGGCGATCGTACCTCCGTTCGGATTGATGCGTGCGCGCGCGATCGTGCCGAGCGCGGCGGGCGTCTCCAGCGCTCCCAGATGTGCGAGGACTTGCGCCGCGAAGGCTTCGTGAATCTCCCAGAGCGCGATGTCGTCGTACCGCAGATTGTTGCGCGCGAGCAGGCGCGGAATCGCAGCGGCGGGCGCCATCAAGAGGCCTTCGTTCCAGATGTCGATCGAAGCGATTTCGTAATCTACCATGCGCACGCGAGGCAAGGCGACGGGGAGTTTCCCGAGCCCCGCGTCGGTTGCGACCCAAATACCGGCGGCGCCGTCGGTGAGCGGCGATGCATTTCCGGCGGTGATCGTTCCGCGGCCGCTCGTACGATCGAACGCGGGCGCGAGGCGTGCGAGTTTTTCGAGTGAGGTATCGCCGCGCGGAATCGTATCGCGCTCCACCCCGGCAAACGGGATAACGAGATCGTCGAAGAATCCGCGCTCCCATCCGGCGACCGCGTTGCGATGGCTAGAGAGGGCAACCTGGTCTTGCGCGGCGCGCGTCGCGCTCGCGAAGGTTTTGGCCGTCACCTCCATGTGTTCGCCCATGCTCATCCCGGTGACGCGATTGGCAACCTTCGGTACGTAGAGCCCGACGTCGCTGGGGCGCAACCTGGCGAGCGCTCGCACTTTGTCGCTGCCGCTTCGGGCTTGCGTAAACCCGCGCAGCCAGTTCGACGCACGCCGACTCAACCCGATCTGAATCTGGCTCAAACTCTCACTGCCTCCGGCGAGCGCGAGCGTGCGACTGCGATCGTTCAGCATCCCGGCCGCCTCGAGTACGCCCATCATGCTGGTCGAGCACGCCATAACCGTCGAAAACGCCGGAATCGTCGGGTCGACTTTTGCATCCAGCAACACCTCGCGCGCGATGTTGCTCCAGGTAAGGTTCGGGAGTACGGTCCCCCACACGGCGAAATCCGGGGACGCGCCGCGTAACTGCGCGATCATGGCCTGCACCACCGGTACGGAAATTTCGATCGCGTCGTAGGCGCGCAACGCACCGTCGGCTTTCGCAAACGGCGTGCGCAAACCGGCGGCGAGCCAGACGTTCACGTGCGCCTATTCGCGAACGGGCGCCGGATAGCTCACGACGCTACGCAGCCCGGTCGCACCGACCGAACGGACGCCGATGATCGAATCGTCTTTACTCAACGGAAGCGTCGCCGTGGTCACGTTCCCGACGTCCTTCGAGTGCTGCCACAGCGGCGCGTCGCTCGCGCGCCAAACGACTTCGTACGACGTCGCTCCGACGGAGGGTTTCCAGCGCAGGGTCACATCGTACCCGAGATGCTTCATGACGGTTTGCGCGTCGCTCGGCGGCAAAGGCGCGAGTGCGAGCGAGGCTAGCGCGGCGACGTTCGCGCGCGTCACCGTCGCCATGTAGTCGAAGTCGATATAGGGTAGGAGATCGCCGAATTGCACGCCGTCTTCCACGCGCACGTTTTGGTGCTGGTGCGTGAAATTCTCGTTGGGCTCGACGAAACGGATGGCCGGATAGCCGTCGGCTTGGAACGATTCTTGGTCGCCGCCGCGTAAAAATCGATCCGCGCGGAAGATCTGGCGCACCTTTAACCCCGCCACGTATTGCGGGATGACGGCGTCGACGTAGCGCGCCACTTCGCGGGACGGCGAGTCGCTTTCGGATCCGAGCAGATTCACGCGCTTCAGATCGGCGCCTGCGGGCAATGCTTCGCTAAAGACCCGCACGACGTGCGGTTCGTGTGCGCCGTTTCCGCCGGTGGAATTGCCGATGATGTCGTCGTTCAAGTCCGCAGCGACGACCGTTCCCGCGGCCTTCAACTCGTCGGCGAAATGCTGCGAACCCCAGAGCCCGAGCTCTTCTCCGTCGAACGTTGCGAAGACGATCGTCCCGCGGAAATGGTGCGGGGCCATCACGCGCGCCGCCTCGATCACGGCGGACGTGCCCGACCCATTGTCGTCGGCTCCCGGTGCCATGCGCGTTCCGTTGGTGCAGTCGCCGTTGCAGTCGTCGTAGTGCGACGACATGACGAAAATCGGCCCGGGCTCGTCTCCTTTGAGCGTCGCGATCACGCTCGACTCCGTAACCGAGCGCGGCGTGCGCGCGGTCTTCGGCTGCAGGTACGTATCGAGTCTGACGGTCATGCGTCCGCCGCTCGTCGCCGCGATTTTCTGGAACTGCGCGGCGATCCAATCGCGCGCGGCAAAGACGCCGCGGGTTTTGGTCGACGTCAGTTCCGAGAAATCGTTGCGCGTGAAGAAGCCGACGAGCGCGTCGTCATTGGAACGCAAGTGCCCGGCATCGACCGCCGCAACCATCGCGCGATGGCGGGGTCGAGCGGGGCGGTTGCGAGCGGGGCGGTTGCGAGCGGCGGCGCCGTTTGCGCGGCGGAGCACACCGGGATCAGCCCGGCGAGCAGCACGAGGAGGGCGGCACGGGTAGTCATGCCACCAGGTTTTACAACGTGTGGCCTCTTTCCGTCCGCCCCATGCGATAGCGTCCTAGGCGGATCGTGGTCCCGGCTCCGGGAGCGCTCTCGACGGAGAAGACGTCGGTGCATCGCTGCATCATCGGGATGCCGCGCCCCCGCTCGGCAAGGGCTCTTGGAAGAGGCACGTTTTCAATGGGAATAGCCGGCAGGCCGCGCCCACGATCCGTGATGCTCGCGAGGATCCAGTCGGCGTCGACCTCGGCCTCGATCTCTAAATCGTGCGCGGTTGCGGCATGTTCGATTGCATTTGCTAGTGCCTCACCCAGGGCACAGACGAGCGGCTCCACGTCGTAGGCGCTGACGCCGTGGAGTTGCGCGAACCCGGTGAGTGCGTTGCGAACCGTGGCGGCGAATTGCGGATCCGGCGGAACGCGCAGCTTGAGCGTGTTTCGCTTCTCCCCCCGGGAGCGCGCGTTCGTGTGGGTTTGCATGAGTTGCGGAAATTCTACCGCAATTCGGGCGGGCTAAAACCAAGGGGGCGCGGAAGCTAGGGCGCCATGCCACATTCAGCGCCTCAAGCCGACGAAATCGAAGCCCTTTGCGACGAAGCCAAGCGCTCGCACATCCGCATCTCCACCGACAAAGGTGACATCCTGTTCGGTTTTTTCCCCGACGACGCTCCGCTGCATACCGCGGCCTTCATGAAGCTCGTCAAGACTGGATTTTACGACGGCCTCACGTTCCATCGAGTGGAGCCGGGATTCGTGATCCAAGGCGGCGATCCCGATGGCGACGGCACCGGCGGACCGGGTTACCGCTTGAAAGCCGAGTTTAACGACAAGCCGCACCTGCGCGGAACCGTGGCGATGGCCCGCTCTTCGAGTCCCGACTCGGCCGGTTCGCAATTCTACATTTGCCTTGGCGACGCGCGCTTTCTCGACAAGCAGTATACCGTCTTCGGGCAGATGAGCGACGGCTTCGAAACGCTCGACGCCATTCGACGTGGCGACGTGATGAACAAGGTGTCGATCGAGCCCAACGTTTAGGCGCTACATGCGTCCGACGAGATCGTATGAGAGCCGGGCGACGCGATGGATTGCCGCGTATCCGGCACCGTCGTCGGTGAGCCATTTCGTATACACGGTAAGCACGTATGGGGCGTTGCCGAAGGGTGAAACGATCGCGACGTCGTTGCGCGTGCCGTCGATTTCCCCAGTCTTATTGGCTACCGTCACGTAGCGCGGGAGACCCGCCGGGATCGCGTCGCGGTCCGTTTGGCCGAGCATGAGGCGCACGATGCTTCGGCAGTGCTCGGCGCTCAGAATCGTCGCAGTCCCTTCGTGCGCTCCCCGCGCGATCGCGAAGAGCAACGTTGCCATATCGGCTGGCGTCGTGACGTTGTCGTTGTGGTCGACGATCGCGCGAAAGTCGAGGAAGTGTCGCGCCATCACCGTCGCGGTCATCCCCGATGCGACGCCCATGCGGTTGATCGCCTCGAAGCCGAAATGCGAAATGAGGAGATTGCTTGCCGTGTTATCGCTTTCCTGAATCATCGGAACCAGCAACTCGCGCACGGTAAAGCGCGCCCCTTCGGGTTGCTGCGACATGAAATCGGAACCACCGATCAGATCGCGACGGTGCGTCGTAATGATCGCATCGAGGGTTCCCGGTTCGCGCTCTTCCGCATGGAACGCCGTCGCCGCGATCAGCACCTTAATCGTGGAAGCGGTCGGGAATTGTTCCGTGGCGTTGTAGGTAAACGCGGGCGGACCGTCGCCGAGCGTTCGGCAACACACGCCCAAGACGCCCGGAACGGCGCGCGCGATCGCCTCGAGGCGGTCGTACGTGGTGGCGCGCCCTGGAACGGGCCAAGCGAACGCCGCCGCGGCGCCGCAGCAAAAGTGCGCGCGATTCACGAGCCGGTGCCTTGGTAGTGGCGCAGTCCGACTTGCCAAAAGGCGTAGGATGCGAGCAACCATGCAAGCCCGACGACCGGGGTTAACAATCCGACCGCGGGATTCAGATTCAAGCCCGTTTCCGCTTTTTGCAAGAGAAACGTTGCGGGAAAGTAGTTCATGAACGCAAACGGGAACACGAACGCGAGTACCACGCGGACGCCGCGCTGGTAGATGCTGATCGGATAGCGGGTGAAATCTTGTTCGAGCGACATTATGACCCATCGCAGCGTATCGACGCGCACGAACCAAAACGAGATCGTTGCGATAACCAGCGAAATCCCCAGATCGATGAGGGCGCCCCCAATTGCCACCAGCGGTACGAAAGCGATGAAAAAGGCATCGACGTGGACGTGCGCCGCGCCGGTGGCAAACACCAACGTTACGACCGCCAATACCAACCCGTCCGGAACGGTTTGCTGCGGAACGGTAATTACCTGAAACAGCGCGTCGAGCGGACGCACGAGAAAACGGTCGAACCGCCCTTCGCGCACGAATTCCGGAACGCTCACGACGCTAAAGAACAGGGCGTTGTGCAACTCGTGGCCGCACATCCACAACGCGTACAAGAAAAACATCTCGCGTACGTCCCAGCCGTTCATCGACGGGAACTGCTGCATCGTCACGTACAATGCGGCGAGTGCGACGCCGTGATAGACGATGGTAAACGCGAACCACATCAAGAAGTTGGCTCGATATTCGAGCATCGTGAGCAGATTGATGCGCCAATATTGCGCGTAGGCCGCGAGCATCGCTAATGCGTTTCACCACGCGAGAGATTCTCCCCGTCACGCAACCCTATCGGCTCGACCTGACCGTCGACGCGCTGCGCCGGCTCGCATCCAATGCGGTGGACGTGCTGGGAGACGACGGCGCCTACTATCGAGCGCTATCGGTGGACGGCGAACCGGAGGTGGTGCGCGTCGTTCAACTCGACGAGCGACGCATCGAGGTGCAAGCAAGCGGCATGCGAGCGCGCAACGCGACCGCGATCGTGCGCCGGATGCTCGGCGTCGACGTCGACGTTTCGGACTGGCTCGAGCGTGCGCAGCAGCTCCCGTGGCTCGGACGCATCGCGCTGGAGTGTCGCGGCGTCAAACCGCCGCGCTACGCAACGTTATGGGAAGCGGCAGCGCATGCGATCGTCTTTCAGCAGATCAGTATTTATGCGGCCTCCGCGATTATGACGCGCTTGGTGGCGACCCTTGGCGAACGCGCGGACGTCAACGGTACGACGTTGCATACGTTTCCGACGCCCGCGGCGCTCTTGAATGCTCCGGACGATGCCCTCAAGGCGGCGGGGCTCTCCACGAACAAGCGCATGCACCTGCGCTCCCTGGCCGCCGCCCTTCGCGACGGCGATATCGACGATGCGACGATCGAGTCGATGCCGACGGCGTCGGCTGCGGAGGCGCTCGTACGCGTGCGCGGCATCGGCCCCTGGAGCGCGGCGGTCGTACTCTTGCGCGGCTTCGGCCGGCTCGACACGTTTCCGATGCGGGACTCCGGCGTCGCGCGCACGATCAAGATCCTCTCCGGAGACCCGGATATCGATATCGATGCGGTCCTCGACGTGCTTGGGCCGACGCGTGGGATGCTCTACTTCCACCTTTTGCTCGGGCGTCTGTTGAATCTTACCCCCACCGCAACCTAGTGCTCCCCTGAGCTGGTCGAAGGGTACGATGAAAACCGCCGCCACCCACCCCACGTACCAGATCCAACGCTCCAAGGACCGCGCGCACTTCGACCACGGTTGGTTGCAAACGGATCATTCGTTCAGCTTTGCCGAATACTTCGATCCGAAGAACGAGAACTGGGGGGCGCTGCGCGTTTTCAACGACGACGTCATTGCCGGGGGCAAAGGGTTTCCGCCGCATCCGCATCGGGATATGGAGATCGTGACCTATGTGCTCGAGGGCGAGCTCGCGCACAAGGACAGCATGGGCAACCATGGCGTGGTCGGCCCGGGCGGAGTGCAGTTCATGAGCGCCGGCACCGGCGTTACGCATAGCGAGTTCAACAATAGCGCCACGGCACCGCTGCATCTCGTGCAGATGTGGGTCATTCCGGGACGCATGGGCGAAGCGCCGTCGTACGGCCAGCTCACCTTCGAACGCGAGCAACGCGTCAATCGTTGGCTGCCGATCGTGAGCGGGCAAAGCGCCGTCGAAGCCCCGATACGCATTACGCAGGATGCCACGTTTGCGGTGACGCGCCTCGAAGATACGCAACTCGTCTATAATTTCGCTCCCGCGCGTTACGGTTTTTTGTTCGTAGCCGACGGAACCATCGAGGCGAATGGCGAGGTGCTCCAACGCGGCGACGCGCTGCGCCTATACGACGTGCATCGGCTCGCAACGAGCGGTCGCGGCGAACTCGTCCTGTGGGATGTCCCCGCGCTGTAGGTTTTGCGCGGCTATCCTCCCTGGATGACGAGATGGCGCGCTGCGGCGCGCCAGATGAACAACGAGAGCGTCCCGAAAAACGCGAGCCACAGCGCTTGCACGAGCAGCGAGATCCCCCATGCCGACGGCGGTATGACGCCGACGTAAATGAGCAACGGCGTTGAGTAGATCGCCGCAAACGGCAGCGCGAAGACCAATTTTCCAAAGATGCCTGGGAAGAACGTGAGCGGAATGATTTGTCCGGAGAGTAAGTCGCTCGCCCAACGCACGATCAGCTGCATCGCAAAGGTTTCGAGCGCCCAAAACGCGATCGAGTTCATAACGAAATTCAAAAAGAAATTGAGCGCATAACCGACGATCGTGGACAGCGCGAAGGCGGCCAGCGTCGCGGGCGGCGGAACGTCGATGTGCACGAGCAATAGCGCGAACGCAAGCGACGGCACTACCAGCAGTGCGTGCAGCAGCGTCTGGCCGAAGCCGTCGGAGAAAAAATAGAGCGGCACGCTGATCGGCTTCATCAGGTCGGTCGCGATGGTGCCCTCGCGCACCTTTTCGCGAATCAGGCGCGTGCCGTCGACCTCTAAAATCAACGACATCAAGAGCGCGATCGTCGCGTACGTGATCATGCTATGCAAAGGAAGATTCCGCGGCGCCGCGTTCTGCGTGTAGAGCGCGGTCCAGAGCATGCGCAGGATATACACGCGCAGCACGAGCGAACCAACCTCGGTCAGAACCTCCAGCCGATAGGTCGCTTCCCGCGCAAACGCCTTCTTCGCAAACTCAACATAAGGAGCAGCCGCTACCACGTCGCGCCCCTAAACCCGGCGAAAAGAAAAGGTCGGCGTGGTTTTGGGCCTTACGGTGCGGCGAGATCGTCCGAACGAGTGCCGGAGCCAGGATGGCGAGAGGCGCGAGGAGGTCAGTAGGAGCGGGCACACGATGTGCCCGCGACGAGCGTGGTCGAGTCGCACCGTGAGGCCCAAAACCACCGCTATTTTTTCTTCTTCGCCTGCGACTCGCGGCGGATGGCTTCCATCTCTTGCAGCTCGAGCATCATGATGTCGACGACCGTATCCGCTTCGACGGGCGCCTGCAGCGCGTCGTCGCCGCGCCGGGTTCCGCCGGGTGCAACGTTCTCGTGCGCGGTCTGCGTCGTTTCGCGCGCGTGCGCGGCGCGCAGGGCCTCGGCGTAGCTCTTGGTGCTGCCGAACGGGTCGCCGGCGGGGAGCCGTACTTCGTTCGCCGGCAGTCGCGTCCCGTTCGCGAGCGTCACGCCGATCACGGTCGCGTGCGGTCCGACGAAGCATTCGTCGCCGAGTTTCAGCGCGAACTTGGGCGTCGATTTTACGACCGCATTTTCCATGACGACGCAATCCTTGCCGACGGTCACGGGCGACCCCTCGGCGACGACGACCGCTCCGTATAGCACCGCGGTCCCGGCATCGATCGTGACGTCGCCGCCGATGGTGGCGTTCGGCGCGACGTAGGCGGTGGAGTGAATCTTGGGTTTTTTGCCCCCGCTCGAAAGAATCATGAGACGGTCTCCTGCGTTCCGGTCGCATATCCCTCGGTATAGATGCGTCGAATAATCGCCTCGAGTTCCGGCTCCTCGATAGTCACGTCCTCGAGCGGATAGCGTTCGCTCGCCCGCCGGATCAGTTGATCGGCGCGCTCGAGATTGCGGTCGAAACGCAGGCGAGCGACGGGTCCGTCCACGCTCTCCAACTCCGCGCCGGGAATCTCGGGTCGCTCCACCGCGTGTTCGAAGCGCAAGAGCAGGGTGCGAAAGCGGCCGTACTCGCTTTTGATCTGTTCGATGTTTCCGTCGTAGACGATGCGTCCGTGGTCGATGAGCACGATCCGGCGACAGAGACGCTCGACGTCGGCGAGATCGTGGGTCGTGAGAATGATCGTGGTCCCGCGCTCGGCATTGACGCGCGCGATAAACTCACGGATCGCTTCTTTTGCGACGACGTCGAGACCGATCGTCGGCTCGTCCAGGTAGACGATCTTGGGGTCGTGGAGCATCGCGGCGGCAAAATCGCCGCGCATACGCTGACCGAGGGAAAGCTGACGCACGGGCGTGCGCAGGAACTCATTCATTGCCAGCAATTCCACGAATTCTTCGAGATTGCGCTTGTACGTCGAAGCCGGGATGCCATAAATCGCGCGCAGCAGTTCGAACGACTCGATGAGCGGCAGATCCCAATAGAGCTGGCTGCGCTGACCGAAGACGACGCCGATATTGCGCCCGTTTGTTTTGCGATCGGCGTACGGAACGATGCCCGCAACCTTCACGTCGCCGGAGGTGGGGACGAGGATGCCGGTGAGCATTTTGATCGTCGTGGATTTGCCCGCACCGTTGGGGCCGATGTAGCCGACCAACTCTCCGGCCTCGAGCGACATCGTGACGCCGTCGACGGCCGCGCGCTCGTCGTAGGAGCGTGAGAACAACGTGCGCAGCGCCCCGAGCGCGCCCGGCACGCGTCGCACCGTACGGAAGACCTTTCGCACGTCGCGGGTTTCAATCATCGGCATCGCGTACCTCATTCGGCGTGGCCGTTCCCAACCTGCTCCGCGCTCTGCGCTTTCGCGATTTTCGATTGCTGTGGAGCGGACTCATGATCTCGAATCTCGGGACGTGGATGCAGTTTACGTCGCTTGGCTATGCCGTCTCGCAGATCGCGGTCACGCCGCACCGCGCGGCGTTGTATCTCGGGTTCATGGGTGCCGTGCGCGCGGTACCCGTGCTGCTGCTCTCGCCGATCGCGGGCGTCGTCGCCGATAGCTACCCGCGCCGGCGCGTGCTCTTGGCCACCAACGTCACGATGTCGCTCGCGGCGTTGGCGTTCGCCGTTCTAGCCAGCGCCCACCGCCTGGGATTGGCGCCGATTCTCGTGATAACGGCCTTTAACGCGGCGGCCAACGCTTTCGATTCGCCGGTGCGGCAAAGTTGGACGCCATTGTTGGTGGACCGCGAGGACCTTGGGAACGCCATCGGTCTCACGTCGGTTGCCTTTAATGCGCCGGCCGTGATCGGTCCGGCCTTCGCCGGGCTGCTCATCGTGTGGATCGGCATCGCCGGATCGTTCTACTTTAACGCCCTTGCGACGCTAGCGGTCGTTGTTGCCGTGGTGATGATGCGTCCCTCGCCGCCGTCAATCGCGCGGGCGGAGCCGATGTTCGCCTCGATCGTCGCGGGGCTGCACTCCGTCTGGACGCATCGGGTTCTAAAGGCGGTCGTCGGGGTCTTCGCCGTGAGCGCGATCCTCGTGCGGCCATATTTCCAAATGATCCCCGCCTATATCGTCAACACGTTGCACGGCAACGCGCAGACGCTCGGGTGGGCGATCGCGGCTGCCGGAATCGGCGGATTCGCCGGCGCGCTGGTCACGGCCGGGTTCACGGGCGAGCGTCGCTCGGTCCAGTGGTTTTTTTCTGGGGTGCTCATGACGGCGGGCGTCGGCGCGCTCGGGTTCATCGCAACCGTGCCTCTGACGTTTCCGTTCTTTTTTCTGATCGGCATGGGGACGCAAGGCTTTCTCGGCGCGAGCAACACCTT
>VFSW01013840.1_pt1 | contig 11191 bp, 8 predicted proteins | sample 5358111 | NCBI WGS metagenome assembly VFSW01 (sample SAMN11554181, study PRJNA540505) | mine drainage metagenome | isolation source: sediment from site ElyBrook_90M | place: USA: Ely Copper Mine, Vershire, VT | collected 2017
CGCTGATGGCGGTGAAGGCGACGCGATAGACCGGCCCCGCGATGCCGACGCCGACATAGACGGGAACTGGATCGGTGGCGAGGTAGCCAGTGAACAAGACCACTCCACTGGCTGCCGTGACCACGACGCGCCCGCGCCGAACAGGCACGGGCAGCGTCGCAGAGGCACCAGGATTGGAGGAGACGCCGACATTCAGCATCCCGGTGCAGCGCGAGGGCGTGTTGAGCACACGCTCGATGGAGAAGGGCGCATCCGCCATGATGGCGGCGGAGTAGTCGATGGCACCGTTGCCGTCAAGATTGTCGATGGTCAGGATCAAGAGGCCACCACCGTTCCGAGTTTGGGCAGCCCACGCTGCTCGCGCACTTCGTCGACCGTCAGGACGCCAGCCTTCAGGAGTTCGGTCTGAATTTGCAGCTCCTCCATCTCGTTGCGCGTCTCGAGGTCGTTGAAGCTGAACTCGAACTCGCGCCAGCCGAGTTTTTTGGCGAAGAGGTCTCGCGTGATGTGTTCGGAGAGCAGCTTGGCAACGGGGACGACAGCGCTCTGGAAGGCCTCGTCGGCCATCTCGCTGGCGGTGGTGCGGTTGACGTCCTTCTGGAGTCCAAGCAGCATGGGCGGAATCTCGAAGGCGTTGGCGATCATCATGAGCAGAAACTCCTGCCACTGGATGCGCAGGTCGGCATCGGTGCCACCGGCGAAGCGAAGGACCTCGGGCTTCTGCTCGCAACTGAGAATTGGAACGCGGCCTGTGCCTTCGATCTCGTCTTGCCACCAGCGGATGAGGCGGTCGTGCTGCTCAGGCGTGGCCTCATTGAGCCAGAGAGCATACTGCACGACCGAGTTGCTGGCGAGCCGGCCCGCAAAGCGGTTCGCCGAAAGAAACTGGTTGACGGTCTCGAAGGCGACCTCGAGGCGACCCAAGCCGAATGGCGTGTGGCTGCGCGGATTCAGGCGAATGTACATCAGCTCGTCGTCGAGCAAAGGGATGAGGTTCTTGTTGGCGAGGCCACCCCTGGCCTGTGCGTAGCGAGGCTTCGCGGGGTCGCCATCCCAGGTGACATCGATCTCGATGGTCGCGCCATCGACCGCCCAGAGGTGGAAGGGACGCAGCTCGTCGCCGGTTGCCTCCATCTCGACCGCGCCGAATCCGCCGACCAGAAGGTCTTCCAACACCTGTTCGAAGACAGTGCGGAAGCTGTCGCTGACGTTCGGCTCCTCCAGACAGTGGCGCAGAACCTGCATGCGCGCCTCGGCATCCGGCACCTCAACGTTGCTATAGCCGCGACGTAGCTTGATCTTCCAGCCCATGCTGGCGATCTTGTCCTTGACGACATTGATCGCGCGCCGGGCCACTGGCGTCTCGGCAAACTTCCGCAGGTTCGCGGGAGTCGGCTTGGGAGTCGCGTTCTGTCCAGCTCTGCCCTGACTGTACGGACTCAGGATTGAGGGCAGCATCACCGTCTTCCGATCGCCCTTGGTCGCATCTCCTGCTGCTGCATCCAACGCAGCCGCATCCATTCCTGCCAGCCTCTGCCATGCATCCGAAACTCTAGATCGAAGCCCCACGTCCTCACCCCTTTCAATCTCTGTTGCAATAAAAATGGCACAGCAACTTCGCTGTGCCTTCCACTACTGTTTCCGGTTCAACCTTTAAAAACTGTTCAGAGTCGCAGGTCGATCTTTGCGGTCTGGGCGGCGCGCGCCAGATCGTTGATCGTCAATACGCGAATCTGCTGGCTCTCCAGGGTCTCCACCCCGAAGCGGTACTGCTCCACGCTCTCCCCGTCAGACTCCTGCGTCTCGTCCTCGACGTCCTGCTTCGAGACGGCGCGCAGCGGCTCAACCACGGCGGTCAACTCCAGTCTGGCTCCCTCCACTCGGGCGATTCCGTCGCGCAACCGCGGAGCGGAGTACGCCAAAACCTTGGCCGCCTCCACGTCGCCATCGAGCGACACCGCGTGGAACATCTTGATGATGCCGTTCGGGCGGTAGCCACAGTCGATCTTCATCGGATCGCCTGGCTGCGTGTACATCGAGGCGGCGATCCTCTTGCGCATCAAGGCCCAAACGCCAGCGCGCTCGAAGTGCGTCCGCATGGCGCCGGCGATTGCCGCGCGACCGGTCCGCCTGCGGTCCTGCTTCACTCGCAGCGGCTCTACATACAACCGCATCAACAGCTCCAACTCTGTACTCATGTTCTCTGCAAGACAGGCGCGTGCCGCGGTCATCTGGATGGAGTTCGAAAACGTGTCCTCGATGACACCGATCATCGGCTTGTTGTCCGCGGCCCCCAGTCGCAGACGCGTCTCGATCTCGCCCTCCAACGCCTCGAGCAGTCCAATGTCCGCATCCGCATCCATGCACCGTACGCGCGTCCAGTCGCGGGTGAAGCGCACGCGCGCGCTCTCCTCCCGGCCCGCCTCTCGCAGCAGGACGCCGATATTGGTAAATTCGCCCTTCACCGCATCCGGCACATAGCGGATGAGGAAGAACTCGCATGGTACGCGGTCATTCACGTTTAACCTCCTTCCAGAACAGGTAGCAATTCAAAGTCCATTGCGGGCAAAGGTGCTTTAAGAAAATCCCGTCTCCAACCTTGCGGCATCGGCACAACTCAAACCCACCAACGCAGCCAAGAATGCGGCCACAGACTTACATCACGAACTTTCCGACTCCATCTTCCCCAAACTGCGCCAGAACAGGAACGCTCAATTTTTTCTCCCACATTGGGAACGGGTCCCGATTTGAATCCCGAAACGAGCTAATTAACTCGCGCAGTCGCCCGCGCCGTGGCAGCATCTTTTCGATCAACCGCTCGATCACCGCCGTATCTCCTCCATACCATTCGGGAGGAACGATCTCCGCGATCGTCCACAACTTGTCTGCCTCCATCGTCTCCATGCGGCTGAGCCAAGGCTCAAAGCTCTTCCATCCCGTCACCCCCGCGTACACCCGGTTGCGGGCGTAGACCCCGCGGAGCGGCGTGTCGGGGAAGGTCCACTCTCCGGCGTTGAAGCAGTATCCCTGGTCGATGAAGGTCGCTCGATACTTCCGCTCGCGCGGCTTGCGATCGAAGACCGCCTGTCGTCCATTGCAGTTGCCCGTCCACTTATCGAGGGCGAGCATTCCGGCAAACTCCTGAAGGTTGCGGACCTCATCCAGTTGCTGCTCGGGAAGGTAGTCCACCACCTGACCTGGCATCAACCCGCCGACGAACTGGCTGCCAAACTGCAAGCCAGCGCGATATTTCTCCCTCTGTCCATGCGGCATCTCGACGTGCATGTCGGCGGTGCTCGCGATCAGCCACTCCGTTACCTCGACTACGTCGGTCGCAGGCACCGTCAGTCCAGCGGCCTGGGCCAGACGGGTGGCGATCAGTTCATTGGCCAGCACGCGCAGATGCTGCGGGTTGTTCTGAAACTTTACAACCCACAGTTTGCCGTCCGCACCGAGCATCAACTGGCTCTGTGCTCCGCCCCGCATCCGTCGAATCGCCTGTACAGCAAGCACCGCCAACGAACAAACCTCCGCTCCAGCAGGATACTGCACTCAGGCTGCACGCATTCTGTGCGAGCCGTTCTGCAAACTCTCCGCCCGTACCGCCTGCGCCAAGGCCATTGCCATCAGACAATCGTCGTGCGTACCGTTTGCCGCACCCGTCTTGCCTCCGGGATAGCTGACAAACGTGCGGCACTCCTCCAGCAGCGTACGACTCAGAAACAACCACGGAGACTCCACCAGCAGCGCCCCCATGCGGCTGATCATCGCAGGCTTGGACCCCGCCGATGTCAGCCAACCCGCCACGCCCGCCTGCTCGTAGACTCGCGTGTACTTCTCCACTGCGTCGAGATAGGCAAGCACGCCGGACCCATGGTTGTTCCGCTCCACGGCAAGGAGCGCCGCGCCATCTGCTCCACCGTACTCGCGGCCCAGTGCAGCGGCGACGTGCGCCAACTCCAGTGTGCCAAGCCGTTGTTGTAGCTCGGCACACTGCATCCCCGTGGTCCTGTCGATCACCTGCACGGCGGCGTAGTCGCCATTCGATCCGCCTCCGGCTGGATCCGCGGCGACCAGATACTCCCTTCCGGACAATGGCGGCAGCCATATCCGTAGAGCACCGCCGTGCCGCGTCTCCACAGGATCCTGCACCGTTGACAGACGCCGCTCCACCGCTTCGATGTCGAAGCAGCATTCGCCGGTAGCGCGGAAGCACAGCTCGGCATCCTCGGCGAACTCCTGCGTCCGCAACCCGCGGTAGCTCGCCTCCAAGCTACGGCGAAAGCCGATCTGCGCAGCGGTCAAGCCATGCTTGGCCATCAACGCAAGCTCGTCGTCGCGCGGGTCCGTGACCGCCGCCGAAACGTACGCTTCCTCCATCCACCAGGGAAAAAAGTGCTTCACAACTCCCTTCTCGCTCGCCTTCTGCCACTCCTCATAGAAGCATCCGTACGCCCCGTTGGGTGTGCTCTCGATCACCATCTCTCCGCCGGGAACGAGCGCCGCGCGCAACCCTGCCAAAGTCGCGGCAGCGTCGCCCGGCCAGCGCGACACTTCGCTACAGTGCATGTTCTGCACGGTCAGGCTCCGACCGGCACTCTCATCCGAGGCGCTGAGAACACGAAACTCGCTGTCTAGTTTGGGGAAGACCATCTGCCCGACGTTCGCCCGACTGCGCCGCAAGCAACCCTTGCGCATGTCTGCGGGAAGACACTCCCAGAACCGCTGCACCATGCGAAAGATCCCCTCCGCCGCCTCTTGGGTGTGAGCAACCTGCACTGTCAGCACGCCACGGGCCGTGATGGTTTTCAGAAAGAACCGGCCTGCCACCCACGTCGTCATCCCCATCTGGCGCGCCTTGACGACGATGTTCTGGCGTCCACGCTCGCGCACGAATCTAGCCTGCACCGGGTTCGCGATCAAGGCGCTTTCTTGGCCCGCGCGGTCACGGATCCTGAGCAACTGGCGTGCAAGAAAGACCGAGCTCAGTTCTCTGTTTGGCCCGCCCCCTCGCTCGTCAAAATGCTTTCCCAACTCCAGTAAATCTTCGAGGCCATACCCAACCTTTGTCATCGCAACGCCACCATCCATGTTGTAAATTGGCGAGCCCCGTCCTTCTCAGGATCGCGCAGAAGGACGGGACACCAATCGCAACAAGACCGCTGTAAATCTCCTAGATTTTCGATACCCAGGTTGTGCCGTTGCAGAAGGTCGCATGGCCGTCCTGAGTGAACTCCCACCCGATGGCCGTGCAACTTCCAGAGGGTGCCGTCGCCGGACCCTGATAGAGTGTCGCGTTCACCGATCCGCTCGCATCCCCCGCCGTCCCATTGCCAACCGCGATGGCACCCGCCGCCGTGCGCGAGATTCCAGTGTCGAGTGCAGCCTCGGATGCGGCGGTAGGACTCCAACCGAAGACGCCTGAGCTACCGAGGTTCAAGGTGTCGGTGTCTACCTGTAGACGCATCTTCTCATTGATCCCAGCAGATTGCAGGTCGCCACCGCCATTCCATGTGAACCTGTACCCGAAGCCAGTGGGAATATAGGATTCAAAGGTACCGGCGACCAGTCCTATTCCGTAGTTGTTTCCCGCAGTCCCGCTGTCATAGAGGCAGAAAGCACAATGACCGTAGTTCATGCCGAAATCCACGCCGTAGTTTGTGCCACCAGACCCTCCGATATGGAGTGGTTCGTTGACGGTGACTGTTCCCGCCGTCGTCACTCCATCATCGAGGTGCGAGTTGCCAGTCAGGGTTGTAGCAGACCCCGCCAGAGGGATGTAACCCGCAGTCAGGCCGGAGATGCCATCACCCCCACTCACGGGTCCATTGATTGTCGTCGCGTTCAGAGTCCCTACATTGATTGTTCCAGCAGTGAACGCTTGTGGATCGAAGCTATAGGACGTCCCGCGCATATTTATGGATAAGGAACTGGCCGTTGGAGAATATCCAACTAGATCGGTACTTACGCTGCTGTCCAGTTCAAACAGATTGTAGCCAGAGTTCCAGTTTCCGCATCCATGCATATTGCAGTGGATTGCGAAGACCGCCTGTTCGCCCGCACCCAGATTCATCGTCCGGCGCCAAATCCCGGTTGCCTCGTACGCACCGTCGGGAACAGCATGCGTACCGCCATACCCGAGGTAGTTCGTCGATGGTGCAGCATTTGCAATGGACCATCCTATGAGACCAGGGCCGTTGTTCTGTTGATACTGCATCCCAGCCCGAACCGTAACTGTTGGACGAGGTACCGTTTGCCCGACATACTCCGTATCCGCAGTGACGGACTCCTGATAGTAATGTGGCTCTTCCACCGGGTCGTTGGCCGCCCACTCAACATTGTTTGGCGCAAGGGTCATCTGCCCGTCCACGCTCTTTGCTGTCTGGTCGAACACGCTGAGTACTTCGGCCATCGGATAAAGCACAAATCCTCCAGTGAGCACGGAGACCGATCCTCCAGAGCTGGAACTATTTGTGCCGCTTTGTGCATAAGTAAACGAATTTCTTCCGGTAGTGGTCACTACATAGTTTCCGTTATAACTGCTATCAGCGACCCCGGCGATCGTTGCGGTCAGTCCATTCAGGTCTGCGGGAAGATTCCCTGTTGTGGTCACAGTAACCACGTTCCCGGCTCGTGTCGCGGTTGCAATGGATGCATCCACGTTGAGGAACCCTGAGGTTTGGTTCATGATCCCAACCACAGCGGTCGTTCCTGGGGCGTAGTACAGGCCGGTCGCTGAGGTTGTTCCAACCACAGGAAAGAGCTGACGGATCCCATTTGATGTATCGACGGTTTGCTCCAGGCCATAGCCACACAGTCCTCCAAATGCCAACGAGGCCAGAATCTGGTGCGGCTTGTTCAGCGTCATCTGTAGATGCGTCGCATCGACGACGGTGTAGGGTGCCATCTCGTAGTTGTCTGGAGCGTAACCGGCGGTCTGGTCTACCACGCAAGCCACGCCGCTCGAAGTTCCGATCGCCGCGGTATTGGTTGCATATCCCGACGGTACGCCGCTGGTGGCGATCGAGATAGTTACTGTTCCGGGAGCCATGTTGCCAGCTTGCGATGGAATGACCTGACCGGTACTCAGAAACACGCTTACCGGAAAATTCGATCCGCTGAACTGAGCGGTTGCATGGGGTACTCCCGCGGTCCCAGCTACGATTACGCCACCGGTGCTGGAACTCGTTATCGTCTTCGCCGGATTCGTATCAATGAGAAAGCGGCCGTCGCCCTGCGTTCCGCTGCCCGAAGTTGGCGCGATCAATACTGTCGTTGAGCCAGCCGTACAGCCGGTGGTGCATGTCCCTACAAAGACCCTGGAATCCTCATGTGTCTGTAGATCGAAGAGATGCGCCCCCTCGTCCGCAGAGTCCCGAAAGCCACCGGATGCATAGATAAAGTGCGAGCCGATCAGACAGTCTCCTACACCAAAGCAATTGATCTCCTCTGGAGCCAGATTATGCTGTCCTTGGGTGTTGTAGGTTCCATTCACCATCAACGCGCTATATCCCATCTTGAAATATGGGCCAGGGCTTTCGATCTGTTCGGGAAAGAGGTTGGAGCCTCCTGCAAGACCCTCCTGAGAGATTGCCAGGCCGATTGCGCCAGGAATCGAATTTCCGGTCTGCTGGGCAATGCTCGCCTCGCTCTGCGTGGATACATCATCGATCGCTTGGGCGGTGGAAAGACCGTGGTTCACCACGTCGAGCGGGTTGTTATAACTGTCAACCTGTCTTCCACCCCGTGCGTCCTTCAGATGGGTCTGGCTGTTGAGTGAGACGGTAGAATAGGTTTCATTCGTGTAGTCCTGCTCCGCCTTCACCTCGCATCCATTGGTACAGTTCGTGCTGGCGATAACATTGGCAATCCCATTGTTCCCGCGTCCGTTCACATATTGGCTGGCGTACTCCACGTCGTTCAGATCATTGACGTCCAACTGAGTTCCAGCCGGCTGCGCTATGACTTGTGTCGCTGACGGTAGCGTGGAAACCAGCTGTCCCAATCCTCCAGTCAACGCGGCGACGCTCTCATCCACATAATTCTTGTCCGCAGCCTGAGTCGCCGATACCGGGTCGGCTGGGAGCACAAGCGGTCCGGTCATCGTGTCTCCAGCCTTCAGCACATAAGGGGTAGAGTCCAGCGGATGACCAGTCACCGCCGCTGCGATCGCGGTATCCACATAGCTCTTGCTGACCGTCTGCATCGCCACGGAGGTTGGCAGTACGGCGCTCGCGATGGCGCTTACCTTTACCGACGCTAAACTCGCCGGGACCACCCAGTACTGGCGACTCACGCTGCCATCATCCAAGTGATAGACCGCCGTGTAGTAACTCCCGATCGGTGTTGAACCGGCATTCGGAACCAGCGCCACACTCAGCGCTCCGCCCGTTGCAATCGCGGCGGTGGTGCTTCCACTCGGGATCGAATCTCCATTGCTCGTGGTAAACGCAGGCCAACTGATAATTACCGATCCCGTCGCCACGGTTCCGTCCGCATGATAGATTGTGTCCGACACCTGAGTGGTTGAGACCTGTGCCACCCCAGTCACTGTCATCACCGTCATCAGTACGCCAATTAATATCCAATTTCTAGAATTCCAATGCATCACACTCTCCTTGTATCCGCAATCGCGTACCTAAATTCCTCGCAACGCTGCCGGCAAATAACTGCGGAAGCACAAAACCGTCTCGCCATCGTTGGGATCCTTCACCGGCAATGCGCGAAATGCTCCTGCCAGCCGGATCTTCTGTAGTGGGGCTGTCAACGCCTGTTCCTCCTCCGTCGAACCCTGCATCGCCTGTAGTCGCGGATAGTGGAACAGGACTCGGTCTCCCTGATCGCCTTGCATCACAAAAAGCGCAGACCACTCCTGAAAGAAGCTCGCACCCTCGCGATCGCAAAAGCCCACAAGCTGGCTCACCTGCATCTCCGCCGTCGGAACCCCCGCTGGCAGAGCGCTCGCAAGCTCCAGTACGCCAGACGAAATGGCGATTACTACGCCAACGTTCAGCGTCACTCGCCGCACATAGTTCACATCGCTGCCCACCGCACTGGCGGATTGCACATAGGCTGTACTGACACCCGTGCCGACATAGCCGAGTTGTCCGGTGTAATCCACATCGACCGCAACCAGGCTGCCAACGCGGAATCCAGCCGCCGCCGTAGCTCCCACGTTCAAGCTGGTCGCGGTTGAAGCCGGTCCTGTGCCGGTTAGCAAGGGAACCGGCGCAGCAGCCACGCCACCGCTTCCGTTGAATACGGCACCCTCAGCCGTCGTCAACAGATTGGTCTGTTGCGATCCCGATGCGAGCGTCCCTTGCAACTTTCCCCAGGTCTCGAACTCGAGCGACAACGTCGCCTCCACCTCCGTCCGAACCTGACTCACTGTCATCGCCGGAGCGCCTGCTCGCAACGCATCAACCTTCGTACCGCACTTCCTCGCAAACCTGGAGACCCATCCCAGATCGACCCACGGCGCAGGTGGTGCATCCAGATCGAATGCTCCAAGCTGCGCCGCGTCGAACAATGTGGGCGCTCCAACCGATCGGTTCACCGGAGCGAAGTATGCGCGCACCCGTCTCGTCATCGGGGCCACGGACGCCACGACCCCCGCTCCTGTCGTCGTTGTACTCACAGCTCACCCGCCTCCTGGTACGCAAATACCTGTACTGTTGTTGTCCGCGACAGACGCTCGTCCACAGTTTTGGCTGCGCCGAATACTGGGTCTGCCCAGAACACGTTTGTCCCCATCGCGGTAGCAGCGATGCCAGCACTCGCTGCGGAATAATTCATCTTCGGTACCGTGTGCGGCTCGGCTCCAAGCGCCGCCGTCAACTCTGCATCCATCGCCGCCAACAGGCGTCCGCGATCCATGCCGCCATTGCCCGCGGTCCCATCCGTCGCGTACTGGATAGAGCACTCCATCGCCACCAGAGGCAGAGGCCCCGCACTATTTATCTGTAGCCCAGTCCATTGCAGGCGAAACGCATCCACGGGAACCCACGCTGTCGGCAACTCGTTCTCGTCCACCAGCATTCCCGGTCGAACTACGCCGCGCACTACAATCGTTCTTGCTGGGTTCAACACCGCCAGCCGACTCTGTAGCGTCATGTAAAACGTGTCTTTCGCGTTCTGCATTCTCCCTCGCTCTCCTAATCCAGCCCACTCACAAGACCGACAGCCGCGTGCCCGCTACACCATCTGCTGTAGCGGCGCTCGCAGCACCAGCCGGTACACATAAGGCTGGCCAAAGACCTGTTCCGCTGTAGCCGACTCCACCTCGAGTAGCGCATCGTCGGACAGGACGCCGTAGGCTTCGGCAAACAGCACACACGCCGAGGCATACGCCAGCGATCCAACCAGGCTCTCCACTATGCTTGCCGATACAAGCAGCTCCCACTTCGCTGCCTTTCCCTCGGTCACAGTCGCTTGTGCCTTGCGATACACGACCGGCCCCAGTGGCAGATCCTGAAACGTCGGCGTCGCGATCCCCAATTGCTCGGTACCATCCGCTGGAACTGCTGGCGCGGGCATCCGCAGCAGTACCGTCCGTCCGCCCATCGCACGCAGCAGTACGTCCGCCGCCCTCGCTGCCGCCCCCGTTGCATTCACCAGATCGCTCATCGCATCACCCGATCCTCTGTGCCACATAGGGCGCCAACATCATCTGCACGTTCGCGTCGATCAGCGATCCGGCGAAGTACTGCATCTGCAAGGTGTCCATCCTGCTTCCCTTCACGTTCATGGCTGGAGTCGCCTGCGCGTTCTTCACAATCTGCGCGCACGCGACCATTACCGCTGGCGGCACAACTGCAACTCCGGCGGTATAAGTGACTTCAACCTCGTTGTAGTTCAGCCCCAGCAGGTTCATGGGAAACGTCACATCCCCTGTACTCATATTCAAGTCCACACTGGTCAGATCCAGCGCGCTCCAACTGCCCGGAATGCTGAACGCCCACGCCACCTGCGCCAGCATCGGGTCCTGCATCTCGCCGCGTCGCGGTCGTCCATACCGCACCCGCACGCCAACCAGCGGCGAGCTTGCCGCGCCCAGCGGAGTCAGCGGAAGATAACTCAACCGCACCGCCTGCGAGCCAGCCGTCAAACGCATTCGCTCCACATACTGAGTCACCAGCAGACTCGGCCTCCGGCAATGCGCCTCGATCAGCGCGGATGCCATCGTCACCCA
>VFSW01013841.1_pt1 | contig 11191 bp, 11 predicted proteins | sample 5358111 | NCBI WGS metagenome assembly VFSW01 (sample SAMN11554181, study PRJNA540505) | mine drainage metagenome | isolation source: sediment from site ElyBrook_90M | place: USA: Ely Copper Mine, Vershire, VT | collected 2017
ATTTGGGGCGCGCGATCCCGCCCGCGGGCGCTTGCGTGGGCGGGGCCTCCGTGGCGCCGCCCGACGTGGTCGCTCCGCTTGCCATCGTACGCAGTCTCGGCCTGCCGCGCCGGCTCGTCGTCGTGCTCGAGGGCGAGGGTCTGGCCAACGACGCCACCGCATTGATCCTCTACCGCTTCGCGATCGCCGCCGTGAGCACCGGCGTGTTCTCGCTCGGCGAGGCCGCCGGTACTTTCGCGCTCATCGTCGTCGGCGAGATCGGCTACGGGATCGGTGTCGGGTGGGTCAGCCTACGGCTGCGCCGCTGGGCGCGCGACCCTCGGGTCGAGATCACGCTGTCGCTGATGACGCCGTACATTGCGTTTTTGGTCCCGGCGCAGCTTGGCGGATCGGGGGTTCTTGCCACCATCGCCGCCGGGCTGTTTGTGAGCTGGAACGGGCCGTTGCTTATTCCGGCGGCGACGCGGCTGCAGGGCATCTTCTTCTGGGACCTGCTGGTCTATCTGCTCGAAGGATTTGTCTTCCTGGTAACCGGGATGCAGATGCGCACGCTGCTCGACGAGACCGACATGGTCCGGCTGCGCGATCTGCCGCTGACGATATTCATCGTCCTCGCCGTGATTGTGGTGGCGCGATTCGTCTGGGTCTTTCCGGCGACCTATCTGCCGCGCCGGCTGAGCCCGTCGCTGGCGCGCCGCGATCCGTCGCCGCCCTGGCAGTGGACCTTCCTGCTCGCGTTTGTCGGCGTGCGCGGCGTGGTTTCACTGGCCGCCGCGCTCGCCGTTCCGCTGACGACGCTCGCCGCGGCGTCGTTTCCCGGCCGGGATCTCATCCTGTTCGTCACTTTCGGCATTATCGTCATCACGCTGATCGGCCAGGGGGTGGTGCTGCCGGGCGTAGTGCGCTGGCTCGCCCTGCCGCACGATGCCGAAGACGAGCGCCGCCGCGAGCGCGATGCCGAGATTACCGCGCGGCTGGAAAGCCTGAACGCGGCGCAGGCCCGGCTCGATCAGCTCGCGAACGACGGCGAGCTCGCTCCGGAGGTGCTCGCGATCCTGCGGGCGCGTCACGATCACCGCGCTGTGCAGTTGCCGAAGAATACGGCCGATGGCCGCGATGCAACGGCGGCGGCGGAGCTGCGGCTTGAGCTCATTGCCGCCGAGCGCGAATACATCTACCGGCTGTTGCAGGACGGCAAGATCACCGACGAAGCGCGCCGGCACATCGAGCGCGAACTCGACCTGGAAGAGGCCAGTCTCGCATTCAAGACAGAGGGCGGAGCCGAAACGCCGCTGTAGTCAGCGTCGTCGCGTGCTCGGCTTTCCGGTTCGCTTTGCTCGCCCCGGCTGTTTTCCGCGGTTCGACGGGTTTCGCCCGACCCGCTTCCGCGGCGCAAATTTTTTGTGCTGCGCGATCGCGAGCGCGCGTGCGGCCCAGGCCGCAAGTTCTTCTGGATCGTCGTAGAGCCGCTCCGGCAGCCGCCAATACGACAGCGAAGCGCGGCCGACACGGCCTTTGCTCTTGGCGCGGGTGTAGACGAACGGCCGGCTGCCTTCGCGCTCGAACTCGGGAATGCTGGTCTCGTCGACTTTGAGGAAGATCGCACCGTCGAACACCAGACCGAACATCAGGCCTTCGGACCAGATGCCGGCGCCGCCGAACATGCGCTTCACCGTCACCGCACCGAACGGCGAAAACAATTCGCGGATGAATTCGTGGTCCACGGGGCGAGACTCCGGAACGAAGCTTCAGCCGGCTTCGGCAAAGAATTGCCGAATAGCGTCGGCGCATTCAACGGGCGATTCGACCGGGGCCCAGTGGCCGGTTTGCGGAAGGTGCACGACGCTTCGCGCGTTGAAGCGCTCGGCAAAGTGCGGCGAGATGTATGGGTCCTTGTCGCCCCAAATCACCAGCGTCGGTCTTGCCGCGGTCAGCGCCAGGAAATCGCTCTCCCAGGATTTGAAGCTTGCTGGATTGGCGGCGCGATAAAGCCGCAAGACTTCCTTCTTCATGCGCGGCGTTATCAGCGCCCAGGTCTGATCGATGTGCGCATCACTGATCCGGGCGGATCCTCGCCGCAGCTCCTGCGCGAACATCGGCCGGTTCATCACCGCCATCGACAGTTCGCCGAGCAGCGGCGTGCGCCAGACATGGGCCCAGAAATGCCAGCGGTAATCGCTGAAGAACACGGTGTTGATCGCCACCATGCGGCGCACGCTGCCGGGATGCCTCACCGCCCAGGCAAACGCAAACGGACCGCCGAAATCGTGCGCGATCAGATCGATCGGCGGCTCGATAGCGGCGGCGCGCAAGAATTGCTCGACGAAATCGGCCATGCCGTCGAGGGAAGGCTGGAAGCCGGCCGGCACTTCCGAATGGCCGAAGCCCGGCAAATCCGGCGCAACGCATCGGCAGGAATGCCCGAGGCGATGCGCCAAGCCTTCCCACATGACGCCGCTGTCGGGATTACCGTGGAGCAGTAGAGCCGGCGGCCCGTCGCCCCATTCGGCGACGTGGATATTGGCATCGCCAACGCGAACCTCGCGTGTGGTTTGCCGCACGATCGTATCGATTGTCATCGCTATACTCTAAACGAAGGAAGCAGACGCGAGCGTAGCCCAGGTTGATCGATCGCGAAATCCGGGGCGGCTTTCAGATCCTAGCGACGTTCTTCCCCGGCGTTCGCGCCACACGACCTCAGTCATAGTTCGGTAGCGGGTCAGTCAATTAAGGCGCATCCGTCTTTGCTCTTGCGGCCCGGGCCGAACCGGGCATATTCGCTTCGATGCCAAAAGCCTGGAAAATCGTCGCGACTACCAGACCCGTGGATGGACAGCCACACTTCACGCCACAGACGGAATATTTTCTTGTCGCGGCGGCTAGCGGCTCTTGGGCATTGACCGCACTGCGGAATAAACGTGGTGATCTGGAAGGGGCCGACATCGTGCTTGTCGGGCAAGCCGGACCTGAGTTCATAGACTGGCTTCAGCTAAAGGACGGCCAAGTCCTCAGTATTACGGTCTTGTAGTACCCAAAGTCTCACAAGCGCCCGCGCCACCTGAACCAGTGGGCGAAACACCTGTTTTGGGGGACTCGCCGCCGCAATCAATGCGGAGAGGATCATGACCAAAATCTATCTTGCTGGCCCCTTGTTCACCCTGGCCGAGCAGGGCTTTAACTCCGAACTCGCGCGCTTTCTCCAAGGCGAGGGCTTTGAGGTCTGGCTGCCGCAGGAGCACGAGCCGCGCAGCAAAACTGCCAAGTCGATCTTTGACATGGACGTCGCGGCGCTCGATTGGGCCGACGTGGTCGTCGCCTGCATGGACGGCCCCGATCCCGACAGCGGCACCGCCTGGGAGTGCGGCTACGCCTACGCCAAGGGTAAGCCGATCGTTTGCTTCCGGACCGATTTCCGCATTTCCGGCGATACCAAGGGCGCGCCGTATAATCTGATGCTGACCGAAAGCGCGACGGCGCGGTTCGAAGCTCCGTTTCGGACAAAAACTCCGGAATTCCATCAGCGCCTGCTCGCGCACATCAGGAAAGCTTTGCACCGCAAGCGAGCACGACGGAAGCGATCTCGTGGCGATCTCTTAGCAAGAATGGGTTGAGTAAACGAAACCGATCATCCATTTGATCACCGGCCCACGACGGGTTTCGCAGAGCTTGCCATCGGGTCGGCCGCTTCGGGCCGTACCCGTTTGGCTCAACCCATCCGAGCCGCGGCAATATTCAGCCGACCTTGACCGGGATCGCACCTATAAAGTCGCGCTTGCCGATATCGACGCCGCAATGGCGCAGAATCGCGTAAGCAGCGGTGAGATGGAAATAGAAGTTCGGCAGCACGAAATGATGAAGGTAATCACTGCCTTTCATGCGGCCGGTCACGCCGCCGCCGAGTGGGAACGCGATTTCGCGGTCGGGCGACGCCTCGATCTGCTTGACGTCGAGGGTTTTCAGATACGCGATGGTTTTGGCGAGGCGCGCTTTAAGCTGATCGAAGGTCGTCTCGCTGTCTTCGTAACTCGGCGGTTCGGCGCCGGCGAGCCGGGCGGCGCCGCGGCGCGCCTGGTCGGTGCCGACCTGTACCTGCCGGGTGAAATCGAACATGTCCGGCGCGAGGCGGGTGTGCAGAAGCACGGCCGGATCGATCTTCTTGGTGGCCGCGAACGCGGTCGCTTTGTCGAGGACCGCCGACAGTGCATTGAGCCCGATTTCAAATACAGGAATGGAGGCCTGAGATAGCGATGACGACACGGTATGCTCCCTGGATGTTATGAAATGCAGTCTGAAGTGGTTTTATCAGGAACGCCGGCCGCCGGCCGGACTTTGCTGATAGCGCATCCGGTAATCGTCGGCGTCGACGATCATCTTGCCGATCGGCCACAGCGCAAGTGCGGCCAGTTTCAGATTAGCCCACGCGAACGGGATGCCGATAATGGTCACAGCGAAGAAAATCGCAAGGATTAGATGGCCGAGCGCCAGCCACCAGCCGGCGAGGACGAACCACACGATATTGCCGATAAAGCCGAGCGGGCCGGTGCCGATGTCGTCGGTACCAAGATATTCGACCCGCGACACCGCCCTGCGCCCGAAAGGCAAGAGCGTGTAAGACGCGATGTTGAAAGCCGCGCGGGCCCATGGAATGCCGATGATGGAGATCGCCATAATGGCGGCAGCGAACAGCCAGCCGAACGCCATGCAGAGGCCGCCGAGGACGATCCACAAGATGTTAAGCAGCAGAGCCAGGGGCGACATGGCAGTCTTTCGGTCGAATCTTTCGGTCGCTCAGACATTTGCCGGTGAGGCGGCAGAGCGTGGCCGTGATCTAGGTATTCCGCTTCGCCTCCGCCAGCCCAGGCATGGATGACGGCCGTACCGCGTTACCTGGCTACCGCGGCTGAGAGCGGCGATACTGAGGTTACCTGGAGAAGCTTCTGAGGCGGTCCGATGCGGAGAGCAACAAAAATCGCGGGGCCGGCGCTGGCGCTGGCGTGCGCCGCCGGCGTTGCGACAATTCCGTCGTCCGGCGGCGCGCAATCCGCCGCCGAGCAAATCAAGTCGACCCAGGAGGAATGGATGCGTTGCCTCAAGGACGCCTATCCGTTTTATGCAAGAAAAACCCCGAGTCAAAATTACGCCGCGAACATGACCTTTCAGGCCTGCTCCATTGACGAGGAAAAGCTTTGGACCTTTCTCTCCGAGACCGGCGTTTCACGGAGCGCCTTTGAGAAGATCAAGTCGGCCGCGAAAAAGTCGTTTGTGAGCGCGAAGTGAACGGCCGCCAATCAACGCACCTGAAAGATCAGCTTGCCGCGGAAGTGGCGCCCTTCACTGAGCCGATGGGCCTCGATCGCTTGCGACAGACGATAGAGCTTGACTTCGGGGGGACGCACGGCGCCGGCCGCCACCAATTGCGCGATCCGCTCGAGCGGCACGCGGCCGCGGGCCACGTTGGGTCGCAACGACATGACATCGCTGCGGGTCGGCTGCGGCGCCTTCCAGCCCGACGCGATGAAGGCGGCGCGGCCGCCCGGTCTGAGCACTTCGAACGATTTGATCGCCACCTCGCCGCCAACGGTGTCGAACACGGCGTCACAATTGCTGACCACGCGCGTAAAGTCAGTCGCGTTGTAGTCAATGACTTCGTCGGCGCCGAGGCCGCGCACATAGGCGAGGTTCGCTGCGCTGGTGGTGGTAATGACCCGGGCGCCGATATGTTTGGCAAGCTGAATGGCGAAGCTTGCGACGCCGCCGGCGCCGCCTTGAATGAGGATCGTTTCGCCGCGCTGCAGCTTCAGCGTGTCTTCGAGGCTCCTGATCGCGGTCAGGCCGGCGAGCGCCAGCGCCGCTGCGTCGAGGTGCGACAGCGTGGCGGGCTTCTTCGCGACGATCGTGGACTTGATCGCAACCCGTTCGGCATAGGCGCCCTCCTTGCCGGCGTCGAAAACGCCAAACACCGCATCGCCGATCTTCAGATCGTCGACACCCGGACCCGTCGCAGCGACCGTGCCGGAAAAATCCCGGCCGAGAATGAGGGGAAAAGTCACCTGCGAATATTCGCCGGCGCGCACCTTCCAGTCGGCAGCATTGACGCTCGCCGCCACTACGTCGACGACGATTTCGCCCGGTCCCGCGACCGGGTCGGGCATGTCGCCGTATTGCAAGACCTCAGGTCCGCCAAATCTTTCAATGAAGACTGCTTTCATGCACCGACCTTATGATCGTGGGGTTGATGGGCACGGCAAACGCGGCGCAGCGCGCCAGACTTTAGTCCCGGATTTCACGCTGCTCAATCCGGGCTAGACTCGTGCAATCGTAAGCGCAGGAGGGGTTGCAATGGCGCATGGGCTCTATGTCGACGGCGTGTGGAAGAGCGAATGGTACGACACCTCAACCACCGGCGGCCGCTTTGTGCCGACCGAGCCGGTCTTTCGCAACTGGGTGACGCCGGACGGCAGCGCCGGGCCCTCCGGGCAGGGCGGGTTTCCCGCCGAGCGCGGCCGCTATCACCTTTACGTCTCGCTGGCCTGCCCCTACGCCCACCGCACCGTGATTTTCCGCAAGCTCAAGGAACTTGAGAGCGTGATCTCGATGTCAGTCCTCGATCCGGTCATGGGCGAGCAGGGCTGGCAGTTCGGCGAGGGCGCGCTGGCTGATACCGTCAACGGCAAGCACCGACTGGGCGAGATCTATCTGCTCGCCGATCCGCGTTATACCGGCCGCGTGTCGGTACCGGTGCTGTGGGACAAGGAGCGCCGCAGCATCGTCAACAACGAATCGCCCGAGATCATCCGCATGCTCAATTCGGCGTTCGCGGCGCTGACCAACGACCGGGCCGATTATTATCCGCGGGAGCTGCGCGCCGAGATCGATCGCATCAATGCGCGGGTCTATAGCGACGTGAATATCGGCGTGTATCGCGCCGGTTTCGCGACCAAGCAGGCGGCGTATGAAGAGGGTTGCCGCACGGTATTCGCCGCGCTTGACTGGATCGAGGGTCTGCTCTCCCGCCAACGCTATCTGGTCGGTCCGCGGCTGACCGAAGCCGACTGGCGGCTGTTCACCACGCTGGTCCGCTTCGATGCCGTCTATTACAGCCACTTCAAATGCAATCTGCGCCGCATCGTGGACTATCCCAATTTGTCGAACTACGTATGCGAACTCTACCAGATGCCCGGGATAGCAGAGACTGTGAATTTGGATCACATCAAGCGGCACTATTACATGAGCATGACCGCGATTAATCCGACGCGCATCGTACCGCTCGGGCCGGCGCTCGACTTTGCGGTGCCGCACGACCGCGGGAGATTCGAACGTCAGGCGTAGGCTCTGGCGGCAATGTATGTGACAGTTTTATGAATCGACGCGCCCAAAAAAAGTGGGATTGTGCGCGAGCTTGCTTGACCAGTAACGAAAATATTTCGGATATGTCGCACATCGAGGCAGCCGATTTGAATCGGCGCCAGGACGTCATTTTCGCCGGAAAGAGCAGATCGCGATATGTCTCAATTCGTCAACGCGCTGTCAGCCGGAATTATCGCTGTGGCGCTCGTCGGCGGCGCCGCGTCAATCTCGACACCCGCCGCGGCGGCTCCGATGTCCGACGCCGACAAGGCCGCGATGAAAAAAGCCAACGATACGTGCAAAGCGCAGGTCAAGGAGGAGGCGCGTTTCCACGACATGTCGTGGTGGGCGAGACGCAACGCCGTCAAGAAATGCGTCACCGACATGCTCGCGGCTCATTGAGCCGTTGCGGCAACGACGTTCGCTCAGAGACTGAAAGCTGCAGCGGCCGGCTTAGATGCCGACGATCGCCTGGCCGCAATTGGGGCTGATGTTCTGACCCGTTACCGCGTCGGCCTCGCGGCTCGCGAGCCACGCAATTGCGTAAGAAATCTCCTCCGGCAGCACCTGCCGTTTTAGTGCCATTCCCTCAACGATCTCCCTGAATATTTCGGGCGTGGCGTCGGCGCGGGTCATCGGCGTGTCGGTAAAACCCGGGGAGACGGTGTTGACCGTGATCTTGTAGGGCGCGAACTCGCGGGCCCAAGCGCGCGCCAGAGCCGTAAGCGCGCCTTTGGCGCCGGTGTAATGGCTCATGGCCGGCGAGCCGGTCATGGCGAACGTCGATCCGGTATTGATGATGCGCCCGAACTGGCGCTGTTTCATCCCCGGCACAACCGCCTGGACCGCGAAGAATGCGCCCTTCACGTGGGTGTCAAACAGGCTATCGAAGAACGCCTCGTCGATCTGTTCGATCGGCGCCATCATGCCGGTGATGCCGGCGTTGTTGACCAGAACGTCGATCTTGCCGAATTCCGCTTCAGCGGCCGCGACAGCGCTCTTCACCTCGGTGACGACGCGATTGTCGGCTTTGAGGCAAAGCGCGGCAACGCCGTCGCGGTTTAGCTCCGCCTTCGCTTGATCGAGGTTGTCCTGTTTGAAATCGGTAATGGCCACCTTGGCGCCGCGCATGCCCAACACCCGGGCGTGCGACAGCCCTAATCCGGTCGTGCCTCCGGTAATGAGAACGGTGTAGCCGACAAGGCTGTTCGTCATGCGTCCCTCCCGCTGGGCTGTTTATGGACGCAATGACTACGCATTTGGAATAGAGCCGCCAAGCGCGGGGTGTTATTGTAGACCGAATTTGCCTGGACCGATGGGGCTTTCAATCGGCGGCGTCAGCGCTGGCGGTTTTCCGTTTCAGCCGGGTGCCGCCGAGAGCAATAAAGTTTCATCGGCCGGATCGACGATGCCGGCGAGCGGCGCGCCGCATCCTTTGCATTCGAGGCGGTAGCTCTCGAACCCGCATTCGTCGATGCGAGGCAGGGCGGTCCTGAAGAATCTCAGCGGTGCATTGCATATCGGGCACGCGGCGGCGTGCACGCTCGGGACGGTGAGGGCCTTGTCCGCAGTTGCAAACGAGCGATGAGCGCTCATCGAGATTGTTTGATGCGCCGGACAGCGGCAATGCGAAAACCCTTATAGTCGACGCGTTGCAAAAGTGCCTGAAATGTACCTGCAGCATTTTATTGCGCCGGTTCATCTTCCGCTAACCGTGTCGAGGGGACGGCGATTTCCGCGGCACGCCGGGATCAAGGGAAATGATCTGCTGGCGACAATCGGCATTGCCCAAACAACTCAGAGCTCACGCAGCTGCCGATTACCCCGCAAGCTGCGGGGCTTCGCTTAGATGCGGGGTAAAGTCTTCTTCCGACGGCGGCAATTCCTGTGTCGCGCCGCGTTCGTACAGCATCCGCCGCTCGAAGAACGTCGATCTAAAAAACGGATACCGCCGGTAAACGTCTTCTGCGACGGTGCGATAATAAGCAGTCATAAGGCAGATCGGTTTTGTCAGTTTCGGGTAAGGCCGTGCTTCGCAGATCAGCCGATGGTGGAAAACTCGCCGATAAAATGCCTGGTGTTCCGACCGTACGGCGGCGAGCAGGTGCTCTGCTCCGAAGTGTACTGCGGCCATCCAGCTCAGCCGTACGGTGACATAGGGCAATCCGCGATGCAGGCGGGAAAGGCTCTCGTCGGAGACGAAGCGAGTTGAATCGATAATGATCTTGCCGGCATCTACCTCAGATTGCAGAATGTCAGAGAAGGCTTCGAGCGTAGGAAAGTACGGATGTTCCCGGGAGCCGACATGAATGCGAATCGAACTCGCCAGCTCGCCATCGAGGTATAGTCCGAAAAGATAGGCATTCTCAGCTTCATCATATGGATCGGAAAATGTTCCAGCGTAGTTCGGCAAAATCGCTCCTTCGCGCAAATAAGCTTGATAGCGAAAGCGAAAGATATTTTCCCGTTCTTCAGCGGTTTCCGCGCGCCGGATGTCCATTCGATCCAGCAGCAGCGCAATGCTATCGGAGAAACTGGTCTCTGAACGCGCAAGTTCCGAAACAGTTGAACGCGCTTGATACGAAGTCCCCGTCGTCAGCGGAGCCATAAACGCCTCACTACGCGCCTTTCCGGCGCCAGCAAGGTATAGGTTAACACTTTGTTAATTTGATTACAATTTTTACGGGCGATTAGGGTTAACCGGCATCTTGCCGCGAGACGTGGCAAAGACATGTCGGACAAAGCTCTGCTCAGGCGGCGTCGCTGCGAATTCCTGTAGGCCAGGCAGTAGTTTGGGCGGGCGTCACGTAAAATGCGTAAAGCAACTTCCGCAGCTCGGCCGCTGGCATGGGTCGGCCGAGCAGGTATCCTTGCACCTCGTCGATGCTGTCCTCGGCAGCGAGCAGTTCAAGTTGCTCTTGTGTCTCCACGCCTTCGACCACGACGCGCAAACCTAACTGTGCGGCCAAGCGCGTCATACCACGCAGCAAAGTCACTCGGCGTTCGTCGTCGCCGAGACCCTGCAGGAAGGACTGGTCGATTTTTACTTTGTGAAACGGAAAGCTGTGCAAATAACTGAGACTGGAGTAGGCCGTACCGAAGTCATCCAGTGAGATCTTCACGCCTAACTCGGCAAGTTGATCGAGATCCGCGCGCGTCCGTTTCGTATTCTGCAGCAAGGTTGATTCCGTGATCTCCAGCTCGAGCCGTCCGGCCGGCAGATTGGTGGCGGCAAGTGTCTCGCGAACCAGCGCCGGAACATTGGAACGATCGAACTGAATCGAAGAGAGATTCACCGCCACGGCAATGTCGCCCGGCCAGCGGCGGCACTCCAGACAAGCGCTATACAGAACCTGGTTGCCGATCTCGACGATCAGGCCCATTTCCTCGGCAACCGGAATGAATTCCGCGGGTGAAACCATTCCGCGGTCACGATGTGGCCACCGCAGCAGCGCTTCGCAGCCCTCGATGCGCCTCGTTTTCAGGTTGAAGATCGGCTGATAGTAGAGCTCGAAGGCCTCACTCTCGGTCGCGCTGCGCAGATCAAATTCGAGAGCTCTCCGCGCCTGGGCGCTAGCCTCCATTTTTGCTTCGAACCAGCGCCAGGTGCCGCGGCCGTCGGACTTGGCCTGATAGAGCGCAATGTCGGCATCGCGCAGAAATTGGTCCGGATCGATTGGGGTTTTTGCCAATGCAATGCCAATGCTCGCGGTCACGACGACTTTGTGGCCGTCGAGATCGTAAGTGCCAGCGACTGCATTGAGGACGCGGGTCGCCAGCGCTTCACCCTGCTCAATCGATTTGACCGGAGCCTGCAAAATCACAAACTCGTCGCCGCCGAAGC
>VFSW01013842.1_pt1 | contig 11191 bp, 8 predicted proteins | sample 5358111 | NCBI WGS metagenome assembly VFSW01 (sample SAMN11554181, study PRJNA540505) | mine drainage metagenome | isolation source: sediment from site ElyBrook_90M | place: USA: Ely Copper Mine, Vershire, VT | collected 2017
AATGATGATGGCCTTGACGGAGTCGGCGTCGGCAAACTTCTTCAGCTGAGGAACGATCTGTTTGGGAGAGAAAATTACCACATCGAGTTCGACCACTGCGATCTTGGAGCCGAAGCCGGAAAACGATTCGTCATCACTGCCGCCGAAACTCAGGTACACAAGAGTAAAAACAGCCACCGCGAACAGAGCGAACAGCCCGCCGCCAACCAGAAGCCAAATCCAAATCCGCGAACGCCCTTCAGACATGATCAGACGAGTTTAGCACCGGTTGACGCCGTTCGAACCCTCCCGGATTCGGCGCTCTTCCGGTCAAAGTAAAAGCGGGGGATTGCGCTGACCCGAGCGAGCCGGGTCTGCTTGCGAAAAAATAGTCCGGTTCCCGGCTATTTCACTTCAAAATTGCGCGGATCAACCCCGACATTATTCGACACATCGAGACCTTTCAGATCCCACTCAGACAGCGCCGTGCGGCCACTTTGGAGTTCCTGCGAAAACTGTATATCGTCGCGAGTCGGCAAGGTAACTCCATCCACGGTCTTAAAGTCGCTGAATTTCTCCTGCAGCCGAAAGCGATTTGGGACTTGCCTGGCCGCATCGGTTTCTCCCCCCGTCGTCAAGCCCTCTGAGACGCTGTAGCTATAGATCGTCTCTACGTGGTGATAGGTCTGCGGTTCGAAATAGAGGTTGATTACTAAATCACTGTTCTTGTGGGGACGATAACGAAGCTCGTACAGTTCCTGGCTGTCTATCTTCTTCAGTCCGTCAAAGCTCAGTTTGGGTTTCCGCGTATCCAGGTTCAGGAGGGGCCACGCCGTTGAGATCACCCCACCCAGAAGGCCTTCGCGGATCACAGCATCTTGGACAAAGACAAAGTTCCCGAAAGCGGAGCGTGTCTGTTGCGCGGAGGAAACCGCAACCTTATCCCTGTCGCCATCGAAGACAAACTGCTCTCCGCGGTATTCATTGTTGGGCAGCTTCATCATGAATATGAGTTTCTTGCCCTCGGAAACCAGCGTTGCTTTTCCATCCAGAGATCCAGCGCCGCCGACTAGGATTGTGTAATGCACTGGCCCCTGGGCAACGCGAGTCTTAAACCCTCCTCGAACCTTGGCGCTGGCAATCGAATCCAGATGCTGGGCCACGAGTTCATCAGCATTGGAAACCGGGTTGGCTGCTATCGCTTTGCTCAGCAGTCCGAAGACGGAGCAGAGCAGAACCAGAGCTGCACTTTTTGCAGTGCTCTTCTTTACGCTCATATTGGTACTTCCTTAATTTTGAAATTCGGAAAGCAATTTGCAGCCGACATCACGCAAGAAAGTCTTACGACGGGAGTGTAAACCTTGTGCAGGAACCCACCAACAGGCAACTTGTTTGTGGCGACTCTGAGCCACGCACGTTGACCCCAGCTGAATGAACCGCGTCGTCTGAGCGGGCAGTATCGTGCCACAAGATCCTCGACTTGACGTACACTTTCCAGGCGCATGCGTGATCCCGTCGAACTCGAGGTTTTCAAGAACCTCTACCACTCCATCGCCGAGGAAATGGGCGCCGCGCTGCGCCGCACGTCATTCTCTCCCAACATCAAAGAGCGCCGCGACTACTCCTGCGCCGTCTTCGATTCCAAAGGCCAGGTCATTGCCATGGGCGACCACATGCCGGTCCACCTGGGATCCATGCCCATGTCGGTCGCTGCGGCTATTGAAGAATGCACACTCGAACCGGGCGACATGGTCATGCTCAACGACCCCTTTCGCGGAGGTACGCACCTTCCCGATATCACACTGGTCATGCCGGTGTACATTTCCGGAGCAAAGGTCCCGTGTGGTGACGGGGTTCTGCCCCGTCCAGGCGGGGTAAAGCCGCGCCGCCACACAACCGCTCCCGATTTCTACGTTGCCTCACGCGCCCACCACGCCGATGTCGGCGGAACGTATCCCGGTTCCATGGGCCCGTGCCGCGAAATTTATCAGGAAGGTCTCCGTATCCCCCCGGTCAAGATCATGCGCGGCGGGAAGATTGTCGCCGACGTGCTGGCCTTGTTGCTCAACAACGTCCGCACCCCCGAGGAGCGCGAAGGCGACCTCGGCGCTCAGATCGCCGCTTGCCAGACCGGCGGGCAGCGCCTCCGCGACATTTGCCGGCGTTATGGAATCGCCCGTGCTCAGAGAGCCGCCGCCGATCTGCTCGTCTATTCCGAGGAGATGATGCGCGCCTTCCTGCGCACGATTCCGCCCGGCCAGTCTTCGGCCGAGGACTTCCTCGATGACGACGGCGTCGAAGACAAACCCGTGCGCATCGCCGTAACGATCCAAGTCAGCAAGTCCTCCGCTAAGAACCACGCCGTCGAGAGGCGGATCGCCGCGACTCCCCTGGCACCGAAGAAAAAGTCGCAATATCTCGTCACCATCGACTTCACTGGAAGCGACCCGCAAGTCCAGGGCGCGATCAACGCGGTCGAAGCGATCACGTACTCAGCCTGCTTCTACGTCTTTCGCTGCCTGCTGCTCGACGACGTGCCTGCCACTTCCGGACTCATGCGCCCCATCCGCGTCATTGCTCCGCCGGGAACGGTGGTCAACGCCAGGCCACCGGCCGCCGTTGCCGGCGGCAACGTCGAAACCTCCCAGCGGATTGTCGACGTCCTGCTGAAGGCGCTGGCGCAGGCAATTCCCAACCTTATACCGGCTGCGGCTTCCGGCACTATGAACAACCTCACCATCGGCGGCATCGATCCGCGCTCCGGCGAGCCCTTCGCTTATTACGAAACGATCGCGGGCGGCATGGGAGCGCGCCCGACGAAAGCCGGAGTTTCCGGTGTCCATACTCACATGACCAACTCGCTCAACACGCCCGCCGAGGCGCTTGAGTATGCCTACCCCATCCGCCTGCGCCAGTATTCCTTTCGTCCCAACAGCGGCGGCCCAGGCCTGTACCCCGGCGGAGACGGAATTGTCCGCGAAATTGAAGTCTTGACTGAGTCCCAGGTCACCATGCTCGCCGACCGCCGTTCTCGTGGACCCTACGGCCTGGCGGGCGGAGCGAACGGCGCTTCCGGCCGCACCCTCGTCATCCGGAAAGATGGGTCCGAAAACGAGCTGCGCGGCAAGACCAGCGGACGGCTAAGCCCAGGTGAAAGTGTCCGCATAGAATCCCCAGGCGGCGGCGGCTGGGGCAAAGCGACCCCCTGAACCGCTCAGGAGGCACAGTGCGCAGCGTTTTCTCTGTAGCCTTAGCCTTCCCCAGTGTTCTCTGGGTCCCCGGGCTCTCTGCGGTAAATCCCACTTTTCGCTAGAATCTAAGGTGCAATCTTTCAAGGACGAATCACGATGAGATTCTTGCGCCCTTTTGTCATTGGAATTGTTCTGGCGTCCGCCTTCTTCTATTTCACGACCTACCGCAGCGGACATCTTAATCCCCCTGGCTGGATGGCCCGTCCGCAGCACGTCGAAATCACCGAGGCCGCGGTCAACGAGGCCCTCGATGCCGAAGAGCAGAACAACATCAATGTCTACCATAAGAACATCGCATCGGTAGTCAACATCACTTCGCGCGTCATGACCTTCGACTTCTTCTATGGACTAGTCCCGCAAGAAGGCCAGGGTTCCGGCTTTGTCATCGACAAAGAAGGACACATTCTCACCAATTACCACGTCATCGCCGATGCCCGGCAGGTTGAAGTCACACTCAACGACCGCAAGAAATACAAGGCCACAATCGTCGGTACCGACAAGGCGCATGACCTGGCTATCGTCCAGATCAAGGCCCCGAACCTGCGGCCGATGGTCCTCGGCGACTCCACCAATCTGCAAGTTGGACAGAAGGTCTATGCCATCGGCAATCCCTTCGGCCTCGCTGGAACTCTGACGCGCGGCATCGTCAGCTCCATCCGCCAGGTGAAAGAACCGGACGGCATGGTCATCGAAGAAGCCATCCAGACCGACGCCGCCATCAACCCCGGCAACTCCGGAGGGCCGCTCCTGAATTGGCACGGCGAAGTCATCGGCATCAACACCATGATCGCCTCGAGCGTCGGCCAGAGCGCCGGCATCGGCTTCGCCATCCCCATCAACACCGCGAAAGCCGTAGTCAACGACCTGGTCACGCTCGGACGCGTGCGCCGTCCCGCACTCGGCGTACGCACTATCCCCATTGATCCCGAGATCGCCGACGAACTCGGCCTCGCCGCTGACTACGGACTTCTTATCGTCCAATCCGTGCCCGGAGGCTCCGCCGACCGCGCCGGATTGCGCGGCGGCTCCGAACGCGCTTACCTCGGCAACACCCCCATCATGATCGGCGGCGACTTAATGGTAGCGATCGACGGAGAAAGGCTGGAAAGCCAGCAGACCCTGGCCCAGATCATGGACAAACACCGGGCCGGGGCCACCGTGAAAGTAACCATCTTCCGGGGCAAGAAACAGCTGGAGGTGTCCGTAGTGCTGGGAGAAGCCAGAGATCAGGTGTAAAACGGCTCTTAGCAGCATGCCACAGCCGAAACCATTATGAATGCACATGAGCAGGCATTCGCGGAGTGTTTTGTCCAACATACGGCCGCGAACGTTGTTTGCTCGCTCTTGCCAGCCCGAAGAAGCGCGGCAAGTTTGTCCATGAGTTTGCACATCACGGAACCTACTATCTGGCGCCCGAATGCCTTAGAAGCATAAAGCCAAGTCAACAACATCCAGATTCGATCTACGCGATCCTTCGTGGTCTCGGAGCTCTCGATACTTGCTACCTTATCTCTGAAGACAGCAATTTCGACGGTAAGGAAATGGAATTGTTGGCGGCTCCGAAGCAAATTATCGGCTACGGCATGGGAACGGTGATGTCCTGTCTTCCTGGACGGCTTGGATATTTCGAGGGTGAAGTGAGGGAACGCTACATACTACAAAAATGAATGGTTAGTCCTCGCCGACGGCCGATTCCCCCGCATTACCCTCAAGTGCGCACCTGAAATGTTCCATGAACTGCTAGCGAACTCCAACATCCTCCCCGCCACCAAACTCGAAGCCCTCATTCGACAGTCATATGACCTGGTTGCAGCCAACGCGCCGAAGAAGAAAGCCACAGGCAAGAAGAGGCGCCAGCCAGCGCTGCAAGAAATAGGCGGTTCCCCCCGTGGCCTCTGTGGTTCAGCCTTTCTCGGCGTCCCCCGCGTCTCGGCGGTGAACTCGGTTTGACTCCCCACAACCTACTGGACTAGCCTCGTACTTCGCCCCGATTCATGCGAACTCGACGTAATCTCCCGATTCTCTGCAGCCTGTGCGCTCTGCTCGCCGCTACTGTCGCGGCTGCCCCGCTGCGGCCAACGCACGCTCCGCACGGCATTGTCACCAGCGTCCACGAGCTCGCGTCTCGCGCCGGCGTCGAAATGCTGCAGTCAGGAGGCAATGCCGTCGATGCAGCCGTGGCCACCGGCTTTGCCCTAGCGGTCGTCCATCCCCAGGCCGGAAATCTCGGCGGAGGCGGCTTCCTTCTTCTTCGTAACGCTACCGGCAAAACGCACTTCATCGACTTCCGCGAAAAAGCTCCAGCCGCCGCCACGGAAAACATGTATCTTGACGCACAGGGCAACGTCCTGCCCGACTCCAACCCGCTCTCGAGCGTCGTCGGTTACAGATCCATCGGCGTCCCCGGTTCGGTGGCTGGCCTGGTTTACGCGGAGAAGAACTACGGCAAGCTATCGCTCCAAAAAGTAATCGCTCCTGCCATCAAGCTCGCCCGGGACGGCTTCGCGCTCGCCTACGAAGACGCGCAAGATCTAAAAAGGGATAAGTACCTCGCCGAGTCTCCCGAATCCAAGCGCATTTTTCAGCGCGGCGGGAACTACTACCACCCGGGTGAATTATTCAAGCAGCCCGAACTCGCCCGAACCCTCGAACGCATTGCTAAAGATCCCGGCGATTTCTATCACGGCGCTATGGCCCGTGAACTGGCCGCGGCCATCCATAGGGGTGGAGGCCTGGTCACCGCCGCCGACCTCGCCGCCTACGAAGTCAAGGAGCGCGAACCCGTTCGCGGCACCTATCGCGGATACGACATCATCAGCGCTCCGCCACCCTCTTCCGGAGGAGTCGCGCTGGTCGAGATTCTCAATATTCTTGAAGGCTTCGACCTGGCAAAACTTGGCAACCGCTCCGCCGACGCCATCCACCTCGAAGCTGAAGCGTTTCGCCGCGCGTTCGACGATCGCGCCGAGTTTATGGGCGACCCCGACTTCGCCAAAGTTCCCGTCGCGCAACTCATCGACAAGAAATACGCCGCGGCTTGGCGTGACTCCATCGAACTCAATCACGCCAGCGCCAGCAAAGATCTAAAGCGCCCGGCTTTCGCTGAATTGGAGCGCGTCGCCCAGTCGCGCTCCGTCGCGATTCGCGAACCTGAGAACACCACGCACTATTCGGTGGTCGATGCCGAAGGCAACGCCGTCTCCGTGACTACCACACTCAACGACTCCTTTGGATCGCGCGTCACAGCCGAAGGCATGGGCTTCCTGCTCAATGACGAGATGGACGACTTCACCGCCAAACAAGGCGTTCCCAATGTCTACGGACTCATTCAGGGTCCGGCCAACTCCATTGAACCGGGAAAGCGGCCGCTCTCCGCCATGACGCCCACGATCGTTTTGAAAAACGGAACGCTCTTCCTTGTTTTGGGTTCGCCCGGCGGCCCCACCATTATTACGACGGTGGCCAACGTTCTGATCGGCGTGGTCGATTTCTCTCTCGATATCCAGGAAGCTGTCAATGCACCCAGGTTTCACCATCAGTGGCTCCCCGATGAGATTCTCGTGGAAGACCGCCTCTCTCCCGATACAATGAATGGTCTGCGATCCAAGGGGCACAAGCTGACCGTCAGGCATTTTTGGGGAGACGGAGAGTGCATCATGGTTGACCCCAAGACTGGCGAGCGTTTGGCTGGCAGCGACGGACGCAACAACGGGAAGGCGGTAGGCTACTGATGCTGAGGGCGGTATCGACATACGTCTATGTAAAAGAAAGGCTCCATCCGGGCCTGCTGGACGAACTCGTCAAGGCGGGTGCCCAGTCGATCGAGATTTTCGCCGCTCGCCAGCACTTTGACTACGCCAACCGCAAGCAGCATGTCCGCGAAATCGCTGACTGGTTCACGTCCACTGGTATTCCGTTGAATTCCGTCCATGCCCCGCTATATTCCGACTATGAATGGGGACGCACCGGCTCGCCGCCCGTCAACATTGCCTCCACCGACCGCGCCGGCCGCATCGACGCCATGGATGAGATCAAGCGTGCCATTGAGATCGCCGAGCACATCCCGTTCCGCTTTCTGGTGCAGCACATCGGCAATCCTAACGATGCTTTCGACGAAAAGAAATTCGAAAATGCGATGACATCCGTTGAGCACTTGCGCGCGTTTGCCAAGCCGCTCGGCGTCCGCGTGCTCATCGAAAATATTCCGAATGAACTTTCGACACCTGAGCGTTTGGTCGAGTTCATCAAGACAATGCATTTCGACGACATCGGCGTCTGCTTCGACTGCGGACACGCGCACATGATGGACGGCATCGCTGAGGGCTTTGCCACTCTCAAGAACCACATCTGCTCGACCCACGTGCACGACAACAACAAAGACAAAGACTCGCACCTCTGGCCGGGCAACGGCTCAATCGACTGGAAACAGACCATGGAATTGCTGCGTTCGGCGCCGCAAAAGCCGCCCCTGCTGCTCGAAATCGACGGCGAGGAAAAAAAGAACCCCAGTGACGCAGTCAACGCAACCTTCCAAAAGCTGGAAGACTCGTAGAGCAAGTCAAAGGTCAGAAGTCAGATTGCAGAAGTTAACCCTTCGCCGCCAAACCCGACCGGTTTTACCTCTGCAATCTGATCTCTCACCTCTGACGTCGACATCACTGCCTGAACACGGAATTCGATCTTATGTCTACGCCCATCAGCACGATTGCAGAAGTCGGCAAGCACGAAGGCCAGTCCGTCACCATTCGCGGATGGCTCTACAACCTCCGCGAAAGCGGCAAGCTCCTCTTTCCGCAATTTCGCGACGGCTCTGGCGTCATTCAGGGAGTCGTGCCAAAAAATTCCGTCCCGCCCGAAGTCTTCGATGCCATCAAGGGTCTCACACAGGAGTCGAGCGTGATCGTTGAGGGCAAAGTCCGCGCCGACAAGCGCGCTCCCGGCGGCTACGAACTCGACGTCTCGAACGTCCAGGTCGTGCAACGCGTGCCCGAGGCGACGCCCTATCCGATCACTCCCAAAGAACACGGCGTTGATTTCTTAATGGAGCACCGCCATCTCTGGCTGCGCTCCCAGCGCCAGGCTTCCATTCTTCGGGTGCGCGCCGAAATCATCCGCGCCGCCCGCGATTTCTTCGACAGCAACGGATTCACCCTCACTGACCCGCCCATCCTCACGCCCGCGGCTTGCGAAGGCACCTCGACGCTTTTCCCCGTCGACTACTTCGAAGAGCAAGCCTACCTCACCCAATCCGGTCAGCTCTACATCGAAGCCACCGCCATGGCGCTCGGAAAGGTCTATTCCTTCGTACCAACCTTCCGCGCCGAGAAATCGAAGACCCGCCGTCATCTCACCGAGTTTTGGATGGTCGAACCCGAAATCGCCTACGGCACCCTTGATGACCTAATGGAACTCGCCGAAGGCCTGCTGACTTTTCTCGTAAAGCGCTGCTTGGAACGACGTCGCCCCGACCTCGCCACCATCGGCCGCGACATCACCAAGCTCGAAAAAATCGACGCCCCCTTCCCGCGCATTACCTATGACGAGGCCGTCACGAAATTACAGGAAGGCCACTCGCAGGGCGTGCTCGAAAACAAATTCGAATGGGGCGGAGATCTCGGCTCGCCCGACGAAACTTATCTTTCATCGCTCTATGATCGCCCCGTCATGGTCCATCGCTACCCCGCCAGCGTAAAGGCGTTCTACATGGAACCCGACCCGAAGCGCCCCGAACTAGCTCTTTGTGTGGATGTCCTGGCACCCGAAGGCTATGGCGAAATTATCGGCGGGTCGCAGCGTATGGCCTCGCATGACTTGCTCCTGCAGCGCATTCGCGAGCACAATCTGCCCGAAGAAGCTTTCAAGTGGTATCTTGATCTCCGCAAATACGGCAGTGTTCCGCACTCCGGCTTCGGCATGGGAATCGAACGGGCCGTCGCCTGGATCTGCGGCTTGGAGCACGTGCGCGAGACCATCCCGTTTCCCCGCATGCTGCATCGGCTGTACCCGTAGAGCTTTTCACCGCCGAGACGCCGAAGGCGCCGGAATGCAGGAAAAAGACTCGATGAGATCTCGCACAGCAGTTGACGGGCGCAATGAGCAGTGGCGAATACGAGAAATGCCTTAGGGACACGGGCAAGAATGACAAAAGCTGATGAGGTCAAGGGGCAGTTCGCTTGGATCCTAACGACCAACAGGGATTCGAAGCAGAGAGCCTCTGGGCTGAAACTGTGGGACCAAATCGTTTTCGAATAGTGAGCAGTCCATTTTTCGGTTTTGGGGTTAGTGCCGATCATGATGTTGCTGCGGAGGAAGTAGATGGAATAAAAAGATTCGTCGCCATAGACATCCCACCAGGAAGAGATGTTGCGACAATATTACAAGCTCATCGAGAAGGGTGAACAGGATGGGATTTGGGCTTTTGAGGGAGCGCGCGATGGGGGCAAGCCCGGCGCACAGATAGGAAGCTATGCCACAACGAAGTACCACCTACAGCAGCATCGCCCCGCGCCAGATCCGCGTGATCGGCGTCCCTCTTGACCTCGGACAGTCCCGCCGCGGCGTCGATATGGGCCCCTCCGCCGTCCGCGTCGCCGGACTCGAAGCCCGCCTCGAAGCCATCGGCCACACCGTCGAAGATGCGGGAAACATCGTCGTCGCCATCCCCGAACAAAAGAAAGAAGGGGCGGCCAATTCCAAATACCTCAAGGAAATCACGGCCACCTGCACCAAGAGCGCCGACCTGGTATTGAGGACGCTCGAAGCGGGTAAAGTTCCTCTTGTCCTCGGCGGTGATCATTCGGTCGCTGCCGGCACGGTATCAGGTGTCGCGGAATTCTACCGCCGCAAGAACCAGAAAATCGGACTTCTCTGGATCGACGCTCACACCGACATGAACACGCCCGACTCCTCCCCCAGCGGCAACGTTCACGGCATGCCGCTCGCTTCTCTCATGGGACTTCCTCCTCTCGAACTTGGCAACATTTACGACTTCTCTCCCAAGGTGCAACCGGAAAACTGTGTCCTCGTCGGCATCCGCGACGTTGACAATTTCGAAAAGGAAAACATCCGCAAATCCGGCGTCGAAGTCTTCACCATGCGCGACATCGACGAACGCGGCATGCGCGCCGTGATGGAAGAAGCGCTCCGCATGGCCGGACGCGGCACCGCCGGCTATCACGTTTCACTCGATATGGATTGGATCGACCCGGAAGACGCTCCCGGAGTAGGCACTCCGGTCTGGGGCGGCGCAACCTACCGCGAAGCCCATCTCGCCATGGAAATCATCTCCGACCATGGACGCATGACAAGCTTCGAAATAGTCGAAGTGAATCCGGTCATCGACGAGCGCAACCAAACCGCCGATTTGGCCGTGGAATTAGCGCTCTCGGCCTTCGGCAAGAAAATACTGTAGGAAAACCTCCCGCGGTGGTAAGGATATTCGTATTTTCTCGCCAGCGCTCCTTGCAAAATCAACCGGCGGAGCCTCATCGGCCGCGCCGTCACACTCGAACCAAAGCGACCTACTGCGTTTTCGTCTTCACTGCGTCGCCGGTCTTGAATCCCTTTCCCGAGACCACCGTACACACGGAAGACACATCATCCACATCGGTGGCCTTGACCACGCCGATGGGACTGCTCAAACGCCGCAGCACTTGCCCGGTCGCCGGATCTTTGATCTCCTTGCTGACCCGTTCGACGCTCAGTTCGTCGCCCACTTTCACTCCGGCCTTTCCACCAACGTTGAGTATCACCTGATCGCCATCCACTGCGGCCACCAGTCCCTGCACCACAATGGTCCGAACCTGCAGTTTGTCTTTGCCGGCAACTACATCCGTGGTCAACTGATCGGTCGCCGACTTGGTGGCTTCTCCAATGATGGTGCTCTGGAAGTCGCTGCTGCCGAAGTCCACTGCACCACTGCCAAAACCGTGCCAGTTTCCGCCGCCTCCAAGCATGGACGT
>VFSW01013843.1_pt1 | contig 11190 bp, 9 predicted proteins | sample 5358111 | NCBI WGS metagenome assembly VFSW01 (sample SAMN11554181, study PRJNA540505) | mine drainage metagenome | isolation source: sediment from site ElyBrook_90M | place: USA: Ely Copper Mine, Vershire, VT | collected 2017
GAACTGCATGTTCGCCTTTATCTGCTCTATGGTCTCGGCGTAGGACTGCTTTATGTCATCCCTCATGTTTCCCTTCTTCTCGAAGAAATTCGTGACCTCGTTTAGACCCTCCGCAGTGTCAAGGACTGCGAGGCTGTCGACAAAGAAGTGCAGCATGTTTATGCCTCCGGAGTACCTTGATGCCAGTTCCTCCCAATTGCGCTCTGTCCAGCCAAGTATCAGATCTTTTGCAGCCGGATTGTGGAAGGCTGCGAACTCCGTTATTTTGATGGTGTCCTGCGGTTTTACATCGGAGGACAGGGAAAAGTCCAGAACCTTGAGGAGGAGATCCTTGTCTTCAAACATTGCCATTGACCTCATCAGCCTTATCTTCTCTTCGGCTACCTTCTCCTCCCTAAGTCTGTTCTTCAGTATGTCGAATACCCTCGCGCCTTCTGCCCTGGCTGCAAGGTAGTATACAGGGCTCTTTATGTTGGACTCTATCTCCTCGCCGCTCCTGATGTATCCGTTAAACATCTGCAGAGCCTTGTCTATTGTAGGCTGGTGGCCGGTCTTGCCTAGTTGAAGTATTGCTGCTGACCTGGTCATCGTGTCGAATGTAGTCTCGCCATCTCTCTTATCCCACCCTAGCCTGCCGAGCAGGTTCAGGCTGTGCGCCTGGAGAAGCTCCTTCGCCCTCTCATTGCTGCCCTGGGGCAGCATGGCGTACAGGCCGCTGAGCGTTGAGAGCACGCCGTAGTTCAGCGGATAATCTGCAGACATGCAATGCCTCTCGGCAAAGTCCAAGTATTCGTCAGCCCTTGCCCTTCCTGAAAGCGCCCTTGCTGCAATGTCCTGCCCAATTCCCCAGGAGTCTATGCCTGATATCCTCTTCGCAGCGATGAGCCCGCCGAGCCTTTCAACATCTTCGCTGTCATATGATACCCTGTAAAAGCCGTTATTGCCGAAGTTAAGCTGCACCCATTGATCCCTCTTTGCCTTTATCGTTGCAACCTCTTTGTCAAGAAGTATCTGGCCTTCCTTGCCGTCAACCCTGTAGTTTATGGGCACTGGCCATACCGTGGCGTCGGACATGCCGTCAAGAAGGAAGTACCTGCTCTGCCTAAGCTCTACTCCGCCCTTCACCCTCCTGGCCTCTATCTGCGGATATCCGACCAGGGTTATCCATGCATTTGCCACTTCGGCCGCCCTTATGTCCTTGTTCTCCTTCCTTGCTACCCTGTCAATCGCTCCCCACAGGTCAGATGCTGTTGCATTCGAATACTTGCGCTTTGAAAGATATGAGCTGACGCCCTTCCTGAATATGTCCGCGCCTACATAATCCTCGATCATGTTCAGCACAGAACCTCCTTTTTCATAGGTTATGGGTCCGAAAAGTGTGTCTGCCTCCTTCGGCGATCTTACGGATACGCGTATCGCATGCGTTGCGCTGATCTGGTCAGCCGCAAGTGCCGTGGCAGTGGCTGCCTGGATGAACTCCCCCTTCATCCCCCATTCAGGGAACACCGCGTCCATTGCCTTGTAGCTCATGAATGTAGCGAATGCCTCGTTAAGCCACAGGTCGTTCCACCACTTCATAGTGACAAGATCGCCGAACCACTGGTGCGCAATCTCGTGGGCGACTATCTCTGCAACCCTCTGAAGGGTCGCAACTGATGTGTTCTTGTCTGCCAATAGGTCGACCTCCCTCGCAGTGATGGCGCCCCAGTTCTCCATTGCCCCCGCGGAGAAGTCAGCTATGGCTATCAGATCCAGTTTGGGAAGGGGATACTTGATCCCGAAATAATCCTCATAGTACTTCAGGAACTTCTTTGCCATCTCCAACGGAACCTCAGCCATTCCTGCGCTTCCTGGATTCGTAAGCACCCTGATCTCGGTGTTGCCTGATCTGTCGCTGAGATAGTCGAAATTCCCTACACCCAGGTACAGGAGATAGGAAGACATGATCGGCGACTCCTGGAACCTTACCTCCTTCAGGTTCCCGCCGAGGTCGACCGATGAAGCAATAGGCATGTTTGATATGCAGTCAAACCCCCTGTCCACTATCATTGACACGTCGAATGTGGCCTTGAATGCTGGCTCGTCGAAGCAGGGGAATGCCTTCCTTGCGTCTGCTGACTCGAATTGCGTGGTGAGCATGGTCTTCGTCTCTCCGCCGTCATTGTAGCTGCTTCTGTAGAAGCCGTACATCCCATCGTTGTTTGTGCCTGTGAACTCTATCCTTATCTGGGCATCCTGGCTTACGCCCTTGCCCAGCTTAAGTGTTATTCTCTCGGAATCAGGATCCCCCTTGACCACAGCCTGCTGCTCCACGCCGTTTGAGACGACTGTTGCACTCTTTATCGCCAGCTCTGCGGCATTAAGCTGTATCTCCATTGTGCTTGAAAGTATATTGACGTCTATGACCTCCTTCCCCTCGAATGTGGAGGTGCCAAAGTCAGGCTTGAATGTCAGCGAGTATTTCGTTGGAGTTACGTTGGTGCCCAGCGTCTCGTACTCTTCCGTTTGGGCTGCCGCCCCTTTGGACGCTTGCTTGGCTTTGGTTGGCATAAAGATCATTGATTACTGATAACCACGCTGTCCGTAATTATATACGATTCCATCTCTACCAGTCTCATATTTAAAAGTTGTCTTTGAAGAAATCGCTTGCCGTATTTTGGAAGATGCGCTACTTGTTGGCTTCCATGAACCTTATGTTAGCCTCTATCTGCTCCAGCGTGTTGCTCAGGGCGCGCCTTATGTCCTCCCTGAAGTTTTTCTTTGACTTGAAGAAGCGCGCGACCTCCCTGAAATCCTCCCTTGTCCTCAGGATCCCGAGATTGTCAACGTACCTGCTCAGCATGTGCGTGCCGCTTGCATAACTTTTCTTAAGCGCCTTCCAGTTCTTCTCGGTCCAGTCGAGGATTATCTCGCTCCCGATTGGGTTGGACGACACTATGGCAGGGATGAGGAAGGAATCCTGTGTCCTTACGTCCTTTGACATTGAGAAATCCAGAGACCTGAGCAGCAGATCGCTGCTGCTGAAGAATGCCATGGATCTTAGAAGCCTCAGCTTTTCCTCTGGAAGCGACTCGGCAATATACTTATCCTTGAATGTCCTGAACAGCTTCTTGCCCTCTGTCCACGCTGCAAGGTAGTATATCGCGCTCCTTATGTTAGGGTCTATCACTATCCTCTTGTGCGTGTGGTCGTGGAACATCTGAAGGACCCTGTCGACAGTAGGCGCATAGCCTGCCATGCCTGACCGCAGTATGGCTGCGGGCCTCAACAGGGTATCGAAGGTGCTCTCGCGCTGCTTCCTCTCCCACCCTATTTTGCAAAGGATCTCGTTTGCGTGCATTATCAGCAGCTCCTTCGAGCGCGCATTTCCCTTGTCGTAAAGCATATCGTATATCCATGCGATGCTTCCCAGCACGTCTGCATTCAGCGGATACCCGCCGTTCAGGCAGTATTTCTCTGCGAATTCGAGGTAGTCGTCTGCGCTTGCGCGCCCTGACCTTGACCGTGCGAATACGTCGTGCGCTACGCCCCAGGAGTCCACGCCATCGAGTTCCCCTGAGAGTATGAGGCCGCCGAGCGCCTCTGCGTCTTCCTTGCTGTACAAGGACCTATACAATCCGTTCTGTCCGGAATTGAGTTTTAGCCACTTGCCCGCGCCCACCTTTAATCTTGATGCCCTCTTATTGAACAGCACGCTGTGCTCCTTCCCTGATATCGTATAATTAAGAGGTATGGGCCATACTGTATTATCGTGCAGACTGCCAAGCAGGAAGTACCTGCTCTGCCTCAGCTCCACTCCTCCAGCGGCCTTCCTTACATCCACGGCAGGATATCCGGGCTTGTCTATCCAGAAGCTTGCGACATCGTATACCTTCGTGTCCCTGCTCCTAGATCTTGCTGCGTCGTCTATTGCGCGCCACAGGTCGAACTTCGTGGCGTTTGAATATGAGTGTTTTGTCAGATACCTGTGCAGCCCTTCCCTGAATATCTCCTTGCCAGCATAGCCCTCCATCATGTTCAATACCGTGCCTCCTTTCTCGTAGCTTATCTCGTCGAAGAGCTGGTCTATCTCTGCCGGAGACTTGACTGGCATGCTTATAGGGTGCGTGGACTTCAGCTGGTCTGCGGCAAATGCAGTGGCTATCACATGCTGCGTATACTCTATTTTCATCTTCCATTCGGGGAACACCGCGTCCATGGCCTTGTAGCTCATGAATGTAGCGAAGCTCTCGTTCAGCCAGATGTCGTTCCACCACTTCATCGTGACAAGATCGCCGAACCACTGGTGCGCAAGCTCGTGCGCTATGACCTCGGCTATCCTCTGCAGCACTGCAAGCGAGGATTTTTTGTCGGCAAGAAGCGCGCTCTCCCTGAACGTTATCGCGCCCCAGTTCTCCATTGCCCCTGCGGAGAAGTCAGGAATCGCTATAAGGTCCACCTTTGGCAGTGGATACTTTATCCCGAAATACCTTTCATAGAATCTGATGAAGCGCTTTGCGTACTCCAGCGGCACCCTTGCAAGGTGGCCGTTCCCCGGAATGGTCACCACCCTTACCTTTGTCTTTCCCACGTTTCCGCTTACATGGTCGTAATTGCCTACGCCAAGATAAAGCAGGTAGGAAGACATCCTCGGAGTATCTGTGAATATTACCTCCTTGTTTCCGTCGACCAGACCCGACTCCTTTAGTATCGGCATGTTTGATATGCATTCAAGATCCTTCCTCACCACAAATGATACGCTGAATACGGCCTTGAATGCAGGCTCGTCGAAGCACGGGAATGCGTTGCGCGCATTCGCAGCCTCGAACTGCGTGGTCAGCAGGTACTGGTCTTTGTTCTTGTATCTGTAGCTGCTCTTATAGAATCCGTAGAGATTGAGGTTGTTAGTGCCCTCGAAGTCGATCCTTATCTGCGATTTCCCTCCGGCAGGCTTCTTGAATGCAAGCGTTATGGTCTGGTCGCCGGGCATCTTCACTGCTGCCTGCTGCTCGGCGCCTCTGGATACAACCACTGCGCTTTTAATCTTGAGATCTGCGGCGTTCAGCGATATCTGCCTTACTGGCTTTTTTATGTTGACGTCTATAACCGCGCTCCCAATATAGGAGAATGTCTTTGGATCCGGAATAAACCTGAGCGAGTAGCGCGACGGGACGACATTGTCGCCTAGCGTCTGATACTGTTCCGTCTCTTTTTTGCTTCCTGACATGGCGTTTACCGATTAACCAAGTTCCCTTATCGACTTTATTATCTCCTTTTCGTGGCCCAGTGGGATTACCTTGTCGAATATCTTGGCTACCCTCCCCTTCCCGTCTATTATGAACGTTTTCATCAGCGTGCCTGGACCGAATATGCCCCTGCTGCCGTAGGAGCCATAGCTTTTTATCGTCTTGCTTGAAGGATCCGAGAGCAGAAGCACCTTCAACCCGTACTTGGAGCAGAATTTAAGGTGCGATTTTATGTCGTCATTGCTTATTCCGACAACATCCGCGCCCAGCGCAGTTATATCTTCGATTCTGGAGGTGAAGCCCTTTGCTTCGATAGTGCATCCCGGCGTATCGTCCCTTGGATAGAAGTAGACAACCAGGTATTTTCCCTTGAACTCCTTAAGTGAATGCTTCCTCCCGTCAGAGCCGTCAAGGCTGAAGTCCGGCGCATCCGAGCCTATGCCAAGCAAATGATCACGTATGATATTCACTGCAAATATTATTATATATTAGAAGGGCATTGTTCTGCATAGCATTCTTGGTGATTTGCTGATACCTATTATTGGGCGCCTATTCGGAAGCAGGAAGGGCTCTGCTGCCAGCGATGCGAAGGTTCCTAAGATAACTATAACAGGCGTAAACCTGAAGTTCATGGGTCACACGCACGGGCTTGCAGGAATGACGACGGATGATTCTACGTTCAGCCTAGATATACCGTTCCAGAACAAGATGGGCAGCGACCTGCTGCCGGATAATTTGAAGGGTCCGCCAATTAGGATAGGGAGGATATCTGTCGCCGCTCCGTTCAAACTGCTTGATGTCAGCCCTGCGCTGCCTGCAGAGATTGCGTTCATGTCAAAAGTCACGTTCAGACTGAAGGTAAATGGGCCTGACGTCAGATACGAAGGCCCGCTCGCAGTCGATTTTGGCAACGAAGCCTCCGATACCGTAAATATAATGATAAAGAGGGTAATGCTGCATCGCGGGGACAGGACAGAGGAGCTAGAGAACTCCGACATAACCGCCAACATGCAGAAGTCGCAGGTATTCAAGCAGAGCGTGCAGATGTATAAGATACTTTCCCTTGGGGACACTGTAAGCAGGGTAGAGGTGAATATGCCGTTTGAAGTAGTGAGCACAGAGCCCAAACTGCCCGTAAGGGCAGACAGGAAGGACAGCTACATAATAAGCATATATATGAAATGCCCGGAGTTCAGCTACGCAGGAGACCTAGACATAAAATTCTCATAGGCAGATTTGCATCTGCAGAACAGTTTCGCTTACGCACGTTTCGGGTTCATCAGGGCGCGGATCTCCATCCTAGTTCCGTCAAAGTCCCTGGCTACCTGACGCACAGAATACCCGCGGTTCCCCTCTTCAACAGGCATGGCAGATGGGGATTGGTTTATTCCGAGTTTATGCTCAAGTCTCGCTTTTTTATTTTCCATTCTTTCCACGGCATATGGACTCTTGGCAGGATAGAGTATGTAGGGATTGTCTAGGTAGGGTTTGGTTCCCAACATGTAGTATTGTTTCCATGATAACAGTTTGCCGTTCGCTCTGTCCAATCTTTTCTGCAGTCTCTTTTGCTTATTGAAGATCTCCATTTAGTCACAATATGTTGCCTTTGTTCTGGTATTTATTAGTTTCGGACGTATTTGATTAGAACAGTTGGTGAAAAATCATGAATTACATTGTATCGGTTCCGATAAATGAGAACCTTGCGTCGTTCATAGGCAAGAAAGGGTCGGAGGACGGGCTGGTCTTCTTCAACAGGAAGCTCGGTGACAACACAATAGTGGCAATGATGCCTGCAAACAAGGAGGACAAGGTATACTACAACATGGCAGAGTCCATGCTGATATGTACGCAGATCGTGATAAGCACTGAGACTGTGGACAAGAGCCTTGGCGAGGCGATGGTCGCTGCGTCGATGGCAGGGAAGCACGTGATAATAACCGACGAGAATGACGTGTCCAAGATGATTGGGGGGCTGCTAAAGGACTTTGAGTTCGCTTCCAAGGACACGCTGCTGGAAAGGATAGTGTCAAGGAACGAGGCGCACGAAGGGAGGCTGAGGATAGACGTAGACAAGGCATTCCCTGTAAAGGGCATAGGGACTGTCGCACTGGGCATTGTAACCAATGGAAAGGTGAAGGTGCACGACGTGCTATACAATGGCGACGGAAAGCAGGTTACAGTGAAGTCCATACAGAGCCAGGATGTGGACGTTGAAGAAGCAGGATATGGCACGCGCGTCGGGCTTGCGCTGAAGGGCATAGAGCATGAAGAGCTGGGCAAGGGCGACCTTCTGCTGGCAGAGCCGTACAAGAAGGCCAAGATAGCTGAAATCAGCCTCTCTGTAAGCACGTTCTCGAATGAGAAGGTGGAGCCGCAAGGCAGGTACATGTTCATCTCCAATTTCTCGCGCACGTTCTGCAAGATAGACGATGTGAAGGGAGGGATGGCAAGGATAACGTTCGAGAAGCCGATATCAGTGCTGAAGGGAGACAGGTTCCTTCTGATAAGGGACGCCAGTCCGAGGATATTCGCATCAGGGCTGGTAAGCGACTGCACTTAGAGTTCGCGCCAGAGATTCCAGAACTGCTCCCTGAGCCTGCCTATCTCGCCGCTGTCATGCGTTATGCTTATCTGTTCCACGTTCTTGTGCGTGCCAGCGTACGTGAGGTTCGCAGACCCTGTTATGGCCATGGTTCCGGAGATGTACATCTTCGCGTGCACGAATCTCTTAGGTATCTTGAGTGCCACATTGCTGCTGACTGGACGGTGCTTTATAATGCCCACCACGATGGGAATGAATGAGGGAAGGAGCAATAGCCCGTTCAGGCCTATAATGAATGAGAGGTAAAGAAGGGCGATTGACAGGGCAATGTACCCGAGGATAGGCAATGCGCTTCTCTTGCCTGTCAGCAGCTTTGCGGCGCGCCTTTCCATTGACGATGAAATTACGTAGAACTTCCTTCCGGACTTCTTTGATGAGAGCACGCCAGCATAATAATCGTCAAGGTACGGGGAGACTATGAGTATGTCTCCTGTGGATTCGATAAGTGCATTTATGTACCTGTGCGTATCGCTGCCGCAGTAATGCTCGCTGACCGCATTGCTCCTTCCCAACATGATGATATTATGCACTAACTGGGATAAATTCCTTTATGTTGGCTATACCGGGGTGGCTCCGAGGAAATGGCCTATCAGGTATCCTGCGACTCCTGACAGTATGCCTATGGCCACCATCCTTATGCCGCTGCGCAGCATCGAGCCTTTTGTCACTCTTGCCTCGTAATATCCTATCATGAAGAGTGCGATGGCGCTGAGTATTACAGAGCCTGCAGCCCCGGCAGGCATGTTGCCGTTAGAGAATATGAATGGTATCAGGGGGATTATTGAGCCGAACATTGTAGCAGCGAGCACTATGAAGAAGCTTCTGAGCGGCGCAGACTTCTCGACTGGCGATAGCTTCAGCTCAAAGGCCATCATGAACTCCAGCCAGGCCTTTGGGTTTGAGCAGAGCATGCGCGTAAGCGTGCTGAGCTTTTTTCCGGCATAGCCCCATCCAGCAAGCACGTCCCTGACCTCCTGCTCCTCTACCTCAGGTATGTCCTTCATCTCCCTCCTCTCCTGGTCCGCCTCCTTCAGGTAGAGCATGCGCCTTGACATTGTCGACGTATATGCGACTGCGCCCATCGAGATGGTCTCTGCGCCTGCCGCAGCCAGCGCGGCTACAAAAAGTATCCTTGTGTCGGATGTTGCAGCAGACACCCCGAGCAGTATTCCAAGCACGTTCACAAGCCCGTCCTGGCTCCCCAGTATGAAGTCGGAGAGGAACGTGGGGTGAGCGTGCTGCTCTACATGCTCCTGCCTGACATTGTAAGCCGTCAAATCCTCACCAATCCGTCTGATTAGAATTATGGTGCAACATATAAAGGGTTTTCGGAAGCGAAGGATATGCTATTTTAAGCTTTGACTGAGCAGTAAGTGCGGCGTTGGCTTGAGACCTGAGATGCTGTTTTTCCTGATAGGCGCATTGGCGCTGCTGATAATGGGCACGCTTATTGCGCTTTTCATACTCTATCCGAGCGGGGTGCTTGAGAGCCAGCAGGCCAAGCACATATCAATAAGCGCGGACGGAATAGAGTACGCATCGCCACAGACCGCAACGCTGTACGCGACCATGAACGGCAGCGGCGAGTCGCCTGCAATAGCCGCTTCGAGTCTGGCAGTCACAATCAACGAGTTCAATTTCACCGTATTGAAGTACATAGGCGGCAATTCCAGCGGCATAACAACGCAGTCCTACTCCCTGCAGAAGGTGTACAACAAGACAGAGTACCAGGCTACGGAGTCTGTTCTCGTCTCCATACCAAGCATAGACAACGTAAGCCCGGTACTGAGCGCGCTCTCTTCTGTAAGCAATGTTTACGTCAATCAGGTGACTGCGCAGCTGTCAGGCAGCCAGACTGCTGCCATGATCAAGGGCGCACTGGTGCTTGCAGTGCAGAACGCCACTGCGCAGGCTCAGGCAATAGCAGGGAACAGCACCCTAATCATAGACAACATATCGGTGTACGGCAACCAGATATATCCGTATGCTTTTGCTGCAAGCGCGCCTGCGGCGAACGGAGAGCAGCTGTACTTCAACGGAAGGCACGGAGTAAAGGAGACTGTAAGCGTCGAGTTCTCGTACAGATAGCTACTTGATATTCTTCAGGTACTTTTCCAGCTCTGACATCCTTTTTATCAGCCTGCTGCAGTCCCCGGAGCTTGCCATCCTGTTCCATACCCTGGCCCGCTCTACGAATATTCGCTCGGCCCTGTGCGCGCTGGGCACGCTGACCTGCAGATATGAGTAAAGCTCAGGGCTGGACCCAACTATGCTCTCGACAAATGACTTGAGGAACCTGAAGCTTGTGCTGCTGGACTTCATGAACCTGCCTATGCCCAATGCCCGCCACGTATCTGCAGTCACGAATCCTACAAAGTGCGTGAGCGACAGCATCGCGCCTATCATCTCGTCGTGCACCTTGGGAGACATTACGGTTATCCTGAATCCCCTTGACCGCAGGTATGCGCCTAGCTTTGATGCAAATGCTCGCTCCTTCCTGTTTGTAGGCGTGAGTATTATGTTCTGGCCCTTTGCAGCAGCTGATGGGCCAAACATAGGATGCGTGCCAAGCACGGTCGCCCTGCGCAGATACCTGTGCATTGCCTTCACAGGAAGCCCCTTCACTGAAGTTACGTCTATGACCATCTGGCCGTCTGGCATGTACTGTCCTATCTCCCTTGCAACGCTGCTTATCCTGTCGGCCATCACTGATATTATTATCAAGTCGGCGCCCTTTGTCGCGTCCCTATGCAGCCTTTCGGCGTGTACCCCTAGTTCGCGTCTTGCCTTAAGGCACCTGGACCACCGCCTTCCCGATATCACCACGCTGCATCCCTGATCCTTGAAGAACTTGGCGAACCATTGCCCCATCTGGCCAGCGCCTCCGATTATTGCGACCCTCTTCGGCTTAAACATGCCTGTCAAACCTCGCGCGCTTGTATGAGCCAAGCACCTTTACAAAATCCGAAGCCGCATAAAGCTCCTTTACCGCGTCCCTTGTCTTCTTCTCCCTGATCCCTGAGTCGCAGTCGGCGTAGAAATTGTACTCCCATGGCATGCCAGGGATCGGCCTTGACTGTATGTAAAGGAGGTTAACCCTGTTGTGTGCAAACGCATTCAAGGCCGCGAAAAGCGCTCCAGGCCGGTTCTTTGCGCTGAATGCCACCGTAGTCTTGTCAGGGAGCCTAACGTCGTTATCCTTTGATATTATCAGGAAGCGCGTATAGTTGTGTCTGTTGGACTGGATATCACTTGCAAGCACGCGCATCCCGTAGACCTTCGCAGCGCGCCTGCTTGCTATTGCAGCAGCACCCCTTATCTTTGATTCTGCAAGCATCTTGGCGCTTCCGGCAGTATCGTAGA
>VFSW01013844.1_pt1 | contig 11190 bp, 10 predicted proteins | sample 5358111 | NCBI WGS metagenome assembly VFSW01 (sample SAMN11554181, study PRJNA540505) | mine drainage metagenome | isolation source: sediment from site ElyBrook_90M | place: USA: Ely Copper Mine, Vershire, VT | collected 2017
ATCCTATGAAAGTTATTAGTCCGCATAAGTAGGGGTTTCTGGATGTTCCCTATAGAACAAATCCTCGCGGAGTTTGCCGTCGCGGATAGCCTCGGGAACTTTGCGGTTTGTGGCGGAAACGACACGAATATCCAAACGCTGCGTTTGGTTACCGCCGACACGCGTAAACGATCCATCTTCCAAGACACGCAACAGCTTTGCTTGTAACGTTGAATCCATCTCTGCGATTTCGTCGAGAAACACCGTGCCCCCACTCGCTTCCTCCAAATTCCCAATTCTCTGGCGGTGCGCGCCGGTGAAAGCACCCTTTTCGTGGCCAAATAATTCAGATTCAAGAAGCGTCCCGGGTATGGCGGCACAGTTAATCTTTTTAAACCCAGCGCCGCGTCGGAGACTCCCTGTGTATATCGCGCTCGCAACCAATTCTTTGCCCGTTCCGCTTTCGCCCAGAATAAGAACGCTTGCATCTGTTGGGGCAACGATGCTTATGAGTTCTTTAATGGAGATTATCTCTGGACACTCACCGATGATTCCGAAAGTAGCACTGTCGAGTTTATGTAAGCGCTCTTGCCTTTCTTGGACTTCCGAGGCTTTTAGCGTGATAAGTTCTAGGAGCGCTGGCCCGCCTGGCTTGTCAATGAAATATATGAAGCCGCTGTAGTGAGCTTCAACTTTCCTTTCCATCGTGCCGTGCGCACTGAGCATGATCAGTATGAGCCTCGGATTCAGGCGAACAAGCTCCTGGCCGAGTTGCAAGCCATCCATCCTCGGTAGCTGCCAGTCAAGAACGGCAAAGTCGAAAGAGCGGACAACTTCAGCAGGTAGTGAAAGGGCATCCTCAGCGCTTTTTTGAGAGGTTACTTCGTGACCCGCGTGGCCAAGAATCGCTGTGATTGCGTCAAGATCATCATCTCTGTCCTCAACCAGTAAGATTTTCATACGACATTCCTTTCTCGCGCAGTGCGTTTCTGTAGATTTGCGTTCGCAACCGCGATGGTGATTGCAGTGTAGCCTTGCTTAACGCCGATTTGATGGATCCGCCAGTTCAGAGCTTTCAATTTGTCTTTAACAATAATCAATCCCTTTCTCTTGGTTGATCCCGGCCATGGAGCACCATCCTCCGTCAAATAGCGGACGAATTCCGGGGGGAGTTCACCAGCATTTCTGAAAGTTACAAGCAGCAGTGCATCGTGCCATTCCGCCACAATAGAAAATCGCTCGCTGTGGCTTCGGGGATGGTTTTTTACCGCGTTATCCCATAGGTTCCAAAACAACGTAAACGCGTTCGCGCGTTCTGCTCTGGCCCGCAACCTGACATCGTCGCCGCCATCGGGGAACACGAGGTTTGGCTCATTCCTGCTGGAGAAAGCACTATTTTTCAGCCAAGCCAATAATTCGAATATCGTGTTGGTGCGGTCGAGCTGAGTTAAAGTTTTGTCCCGAAACGGAATGGACAAACTCGTTTCCAGAACATTCAGTTTTCGTTTGGCGTCCTCTATGAATCCCCCAACGTCGTTAGTCAATTCGAGAGCCGTATCAATTTGATTCGTCGGCAACGCATTAAAGAAGGTGTGCTGTTGGTGCATCATCTCAACTTCGAATGACCTCGCTGACTCTTCCACAGACCGGAGTGCTCTACGACATGAATCAAACACGTCCCTTGGTTCAAGCGGATCGTAATCCACTTGCCTATCAAAAAAAGACGTCTTTTGAATTGTGACATCCACCGCAGAGCCGTTCGGCAGTGTCAGCCGATTTAAACCATCGCCCGAAGACGCGGCCAAACGAACCTCTGGAAATGGATATCTTTGAACCAGAGTGGCGCTGCCAACATTGAATCGGTTGACGAACGACGGGTAATCTGGATTGGTAATCTCTTGAGTAAAGACGTTCTCGACATGCCCAAGATAAACAGATTTCGATTCCATGCGGAGCATGGCACCGATTCGCGGTATGACATCATGATAAAAGTGAAATCTGTCGTAAAAGCCTGGAATATTTGAATCTTGGACAAATCTGAGCAGAACAATCCATGCTGCCCCCTCCACATGTATGGGCACGTAAACCCGATGCATCCGCGCCAGCGTCTCCAAACCGGGGCACCCAATTGCGGCTGATAAGTCTTGACCCTTCAAAGGATCGGCTAATGTCACGGTTCCCGTTTGAAACGCCATAGCCGCTTCCTGACCAAACATACGACCGAACCGTTCTTTCAAATCGCTTGCTTGGGCATCATTGCTGCGGAGGAATGAGCGATGAGTATCGGAAAACACACACTGTAACTGATGCGTGATCTCCGACGCATTATTGTCTGTCGGGCATTTTGCGACAATAACGAATGGAAACAAGTTGGTAGTGCGCAAGCCTCCGCGCCCTCGAAGACGAAAATGCGGCGAGTCTTTCAGGACTTTCCAAACATTGCTGAACACAGCCTCGCACGTCGCATCCCAATCCTTTTGCTCAATAATATTTCCAAAAGCGCTCTTTCGAGTCACTTCATTCCTTGGGGCACCGACATCGTCTGCTGCTGTTCTCAATGAACGTGCAAACAGCTTTCCTTCGGGTGCCGAGCAGAAATCCCGATGGGCGAAAAGCTGGGCGAAAGCTGAACGGGCGTCCTTGTCACTCAAGAAAGTAGTGCCCGTCAAACGATAGCAGGCTACAACATATTTTGATTGCGGGATAATCACGCCACCTTCCGCGCAAAAATGCGTCTCAATATGCGGGTGGGTTGAGAAAATCGGAAGCTGTGTGTTCGCACTGTCCCAAAGTGTGATTACCGTCGGGTCGGGTTTGTTGAGAAGAATTTTCAGGTAATCGCAGAACGGCAAAAAAAAGGCCTTGCGATAAAGCCAGTAATCCAGACCAAGCAGTGACCGCCGAATGACCGTTTGTCGCTCGACCTGCTGCGTCGAATCTGTGCACGTTCCCTTCATGGTTGGGATTTGTTTGCCGGATTGTCGCTCACAATCTGCCCGTCTTGCAAGGTGACAATCCGGTCGGCAAACGACTCGACCCGGTTCAGATCGTGCGTCACATAAACGATGGTCTTCCCCATTTTTTTCAATTCGCCAATCAGGTTGAGACAAATGCCGGCGTTCGCCGCGTCCAAGGCGGCCAGCGGTTCATCGAGCAGTATCACCTTGGCCGGGCGCAGGCTGGCGATCGCGATGGCCAAAATTTGCCGCTGCCCGCCCGACAGCGTTTTTGCCTGCTGTTGAAGCCGTTCCGCCAGCCCCAAGGGCAGCAGCAGGGAACGGTTTCTGGCGGCCAAAGCATTTCGATCCAGTCGGCGGACACTCGCCTCTTCATCAGCCAACTTCAAGTTCTCAAAAACCGTCATCGTTGGCACACTGCCAATCAACGGATCCTGGTGGACGTGAAAAACTGCATTCGTAATTTCCGCCGGGCTCAAGCTGCCCGCCGGTTTTCCTTCGATCAAAACCTCGCCTTGTTCCGGCGTCAAGAGGCAGCTTAAAGCCCGCAAAAGGGTTGTCTTGCCGCTGCCATTGGGTCCCGTGACAATCAGCGCCTGGCCAGCCGGAATCTTAAGGCACATTCCATCAATTGCGCGGACGGTTTGTCCCCAGCGCGAGAACGTCACCAGCAAATCGCGAACCTCGACGATGTCGTGACCGTTGTTCATTTGAGATCCTCAAGAAAAAGCTGCCCGTTTTTCGTCCCCCGCAACGCGATCACCAAGAGAACGAGCACGGCGGTGGCAAGCTTCAAATCCGTTGCCGCCAATCCCAGGCTCAAGGCGTAGCTCACCAAGACTTCGTAAACCGCCGCCCCCGTCACGGCGGCCAGAAGCACATACGATTGGTAGGAAAACCACTTTTCGGGAACCAGCTTCTCACCAATCGTCATCGCGGCCAATGCCAGAATCAGCACTCCCTGTCCCATGCCAACGTCAGCAAAACCTTGATTCATGGTTGCCAAAATTCCACCCATTGCCGCCAGACCGTTGGTCACAGCCAAGCCGGTAATCACGTTGCCTTGAACATGAACCCCGAGCAGCCGGGCGTATTCCGGATTTGCGCCGGCAGCGCGTAACCGCAAGCCCGGTCGCGATGACAGGCTGGCGGCGGCGACGACGCCGACAGCGCCGACAAGGACGCCCAGCAACATGATTGTGCCAACATGGAACCGGCTGTTCATAAGATGATTCAACGGCTGAACGAAATCGAACAGGGATGGCTGGGTTATGAGACCGATGTTCGAAGCTCCCATAATACGAAGGCTCACGGTGTAGGTGATTGCCACGACAATGATGCCGGCAAGCAGCTTGTTCAACTTGAACCGGACATGAAAAAAGGCCGTCAAACACCCGGCCAAGGCACCGGCGGCGACTCCAAGGCAAACAGCGATTGGGACAGCCACTCCATTCTTAACGAGGATTCCATAAGTCGCGGCTCCTAGCGGGAAAGAGCCTTCAATCGTAATATCAGGAAAGGCCAGAACACGAAATGCCACGGCGAAAGCGATGACGGGCCAGGCGTAGATCAAGCCAGTCACCAGACCAACATCGAGTGGAATGAAGGAATTCATCACTTGATTTCATCGAATACTTTAGTGGCATTGGTGACAACATCGGTTGGTAAGGGGTCGTGCATGAGTTCCGCGGCTTTCTCGTTTAGATAGATTTGTCCCGATGCAGGCTGGACAACCGGCAGGTTTTTTTCGCCATGCAGAACTTTCACCACGAGTTTCCCAGTCTCGCGCCCGATTTCGTAGTATCCAGCAGAAACAGCCCCGATGGCCCCCTTTTCCACGGAGCCGCTGTCACAGGCAAAAACGGGAATTTTGTTCTCAATGCCAGCCTTCACCGCTCCTGCAATGCCCGCGGCCACCGTGTTATCGGTGGAAATCAGCAGAACGTCCACGCGGCCAGCCAAACCAGCCGCAACGCGGTATTCATCAGACGTGGAGTTCACCGGTCCTTCCACCACTTCAAAGCCCAACTTCGGCGCAATCTCTTCGATCTTTTTGACCGCGAATTGCGAGGAGGCTTCACCTGGATTAAAGAGCAAGCCAAGCCGTGTAGCGTTCGGATTGATTCGGCGAATCAGCTTCAATTGCGCACCATAGGGAATCGCGTCCGTCGTGCCAGTAACCTTTGGATTTGAGCTGTCCAAAGAATCAACGACGCCCGCGCTGACTGGATCGGTTAATGCGCCAAAAACGATGTCGCCCTTAAACTTCTTCACGATGGCTTGTGCAACTGGAGTGGAAATAGCAACCACAACATCAGGATTTCGAGCAGCCAACTCGTCGGCGATGGCGGCTACCTGTCCCATATTTCCCTGTGCGTTGAGCAGAATATAATTCGCTCCAATCCCATTGGCGTAACCGTCACTCGTGAGTTCATCAATGACCCCTTTCTGGACGGCGTCAAGGATCGGGTGCGTCTGGAGAGTGGCAATGGCAATGACCTTTTGATTCGCATTGCCTCCACCATTGTGAATTTTCTCAAAAATAAACACCCCAGCGACGATGACAGCCACAAGGAGCGCAATCACTAAACTATTGGATTTTTTCATAGGTGTTCGTTGGTCAGTTTCTGCCGGCAGATGCAATCGTTAAAAAATCGGTGCTGCATTGTTTCTGGCGAAAGTGTTTTGCGCTGATTCGTCCGTCCGCCTGGGTTTGCCCGGTCTCGACCAAGTATTTTCCGTATTTGAAAATTTTAATGCCAGCGAATTCGTCGAGATCCGACAATACGCTGCTGATTCTCATTACAGCGTCCACATCAACGATTTTTTCGGCGCCGCCGTCTTTGGTTTCAAACTGACTCGCTTCAAGCACTTTGGGTTTGAGTATGCCAATGGGAATACCACCGGTCCCGTGAGCGAAGTGCTTCCCCAACCATTTGAGCACCGGGGCCTGCTTGGCCTCCCATTTGGTAAAGGACTCGAAAATGTCGCGTGGAAATGTTTTGTCTTTGCGCCAACCAGACTCGAAATGGCTGGTTCCAGGATAGACAACATGCAACTGTGGAAAGATGGTAATTGTCTTTCCACGATCAGCGGCGGCTTTTCCCATTTCCTTCAAAATGCTCTTCGTCTCTGTGTGGTCTTCGTCGGTTTCACCAGGCAGCCCAAATTGGAGGTTTATGTAGCAGTGGACATTGGATTCCAAAAGTGCGGGAACCACTCTTTTTTGCAGACGTTCCAGATAACGCCTTGGATTTGGCGTTTTGTTTAGATATTCCAACCGTTTGCGAACCAGCGATTCGACGCCGAGATACACCGCTTCACACCCCGCGCGCTCCAACATCGGCACAAGCCCCTCACGATCCATTGACTCAACGCGGGTCTGGCAGTCCCACAAGAAATCAATTCCGTCGCGGCGCAATTCAGCCAGAGCACCGCATAATTCATCAGTTCGGCGAGGCGTGTGCGCAAAGAAATTATCCTCGATGGCAATCCTGGAAAAGCCGAGTTCCACCAACTGGCGTATGTCTTGGTAAACTCGGGCCACGCTCCGCGCTCTGATCTTCTGATTTGACACGGAGCAGAAGGCGCATTTAAGCGGGCAGCCACGCGCGCTGACATAGGTTACATGGCCAAACTTTCCGGGTGTGCCGTTAATGTTGTCTCCATTGAAGGTTAGCGAGATCGAATCCAACTGGCTTTCATTGAGGGGGGCAGGCGGTGGATTAAAGTTAACTGAAACATTGTGCCAAAATGCTAATCCGGGAGTGGAACAGACGCGCGGAAATCGGTGAATAAATTCAGTCATCGCGATTTCACCTTCACCGACCACTACGTAGTCAACTGTGCCTTGGTGGCGCTCAAGCACAACTTCAGCATCGGCACTGGCGTGAGGCCCCCCGAAAATGGTCGTGAATTCCACATCAGGAATCAAAAGCGACTTGAACGCCGAGGCTGTAGCCAAAGCCGCTTGATAAGAAGCCGTTGTCGTGGTAATGCCAACCACCGTCTGGCTTGAAAATGAAATGCGACCTGAAGTGTGACTTTGCCGGATCACTTCTTGCAGGCTGGATAACGGAGCTGAACTCAAGTCAAGGAGTTGCACCTCGATTTTCGGCACATTCGCCTGATTCGCCTGAACGTAATTGGCGAGGCTGATCAACCCTGTGGCGAACCCGCCCAACAGTCCCAATTGCGGGGGCATCACAAGAATCAAAGTTAACTCTGGGTTTTTCATTAAAAAATCACGACGCATCGAAGATTCCGGTTTCAGAATGTTCCCTCGCTTGTGAGCAAAACAAAACCTTGTCCGAGAATCAGCAGACCCTTCTCGGCGTCGGAATTACAAATTTCGCATTTCATTTTCAGCCTTAAATTGTTTTGTTCGGCACTACACAATCCTTGTTGCAAGCGGCGTGCCATGCTGCGGATTTACCGAAATGACATTGATAACGAACGGCTTACGATGATTTGCGCCTGCGCCGATGGCATTGCGTCGCAATGTGGCCGTTACTCCGTAATCCCTGCGTTACGAATTATACGGCCGAACGGAATCTCACATGAATCCGGCGGCGGTGGCGCTGGGGCGGCTGGGCGCACTGCGCACCACGAAGCTGTAGTCAGGCGGGAAATTGCCCATGCGCGAGACGTTAAAAAATATGGATTTCCTGAAATACGGGCTACATTTGTTCCGCCGTGACCAACGCGCTTTCTTGCTCCAATCAGCTTTCTCATCTTGCGGCATGAAGACCGGCAGCGGGCCAGCGTCAATGCCAGTGAAACTCTCAATCGCTTGCTGGTTGAATTTCACGCGGGCGAACACATGGTTTGTTATGACGCCCTCCAAGAGGGTGGACTCATCCCGCGCTTGCGGCAGGCGCGAGCCGTGGTGCAGGACGCTTTGGCCAATCCATTCGCCAAACAACGACTGGCGGACGGGCTGGCGAAGCATCGCGGCATTGATTCGACTGATGCTTATATCGAAGCAGAGAAATTACTCCGCAAATTGGAGAGCGGACTTGCAGCCATTCCGACAAAGCAGCGGCTGATTGACGGGCGCATGGCGGATTTCAGCCGGCTTTCCGCGCAGCGATACCGCTACCAAACTGAAATACGCGGCCGGCGTCCTCCTGGAAATACCAGGGATGGTTTGGGCAACTTTACACGCCGGCCCGTTACGAGTATCGCGGAAAGGTCGCCAAGACGCGCTTCGAGAAAAGCTGCCTGACCGAATACGCGGAGGTGTTCAAGACCGTCAGCGTGGATGCGGCGTATTACACGTTTCCGAGCGAGAAGTATCTAAACGGTCTGGCCGACCAGGTGCCGGATGATTTCCGGTTTGGCCTCAAGGTGACAGACACGGTGACGATTAAAAAGTTTCCGAACCTGGCGCGGTTCGGCGCGAAGGCGGGGCAACTGAACGCCGATTTCCTAAATGCCGACCTGTTCGCAACAGCATTTCTGAAACCGTGCGAAGACATTCGCTCCAAAGTGGGCGTGCTCATGTTTGAATTCTCTCGCTTTTGGCAAAGCGACTACGAACACGGACGCGATTTTGTGGCGGACCTCGACAAGTTTCTCGGCAAGCTCCCGAAGGGCTGGCCGTATGCGATTGAAATGCGCAACCATCACTGGCTGGCCCCTGAATACTTTGGCTGTCTTGCCCGGCACGGCATCACCCACATTTTCAATTCGTGGGACGCGATGCCCCCCGTTGGCGAACAGATGGCCGTGCCGGGCAGCCAAACAAATCCGAAACTGCTGGCTGCACGATTCCTGCTGAAGCCGGGCCGCAAATACGAGGAGGCCGTAAAGACATTCCAGCCATACGACAAAGTCAAGGAAGCAAATTCGGAAGCGCGTGCGGCAGGTAAGGCGCTGATCACCGAGGGAAAAGCCGCCGGGCCGAATCGCGAGACCTTCATCTACGTCAATAATCGGCTTGAGGGCAACGCGCTCGAAACGATTGACGCGATGTTGGAGGAGGACTGAACCGCTCGTCAAAGCACGGGAAGTTGTCCACCAATCTGCCTTTTCGCCACGGCTTGACCTCAATTGGCGACGGATTTAGTCTGGCCCATCGTGAAAGCAGTCCTTCCCATTATTACAACCATCGCTCTGCTGTTGGGTGCTCAACCAAATTTTGGGGCGGATGCCAATTTGTCCGAACTCGCCGCAGCAAACAACGATTTCGCCATCAAGTTGCTCAAACAGATTGCAGCGGAACAGAACGGGGCCAGCATCTTCATTTCGCCATACAGCGCAGCCACGGCGTTACAAATGGTTGGCAACGGAGCGGCGGGCCAGACAAAAGCGGAAATGCAACAGGTTTTGGGAACATCCGGTCTTTCCGACGCCGAACTGAACGATGCGAGCAAAGCCGCCGCCGATTTGCTCAATTCGAGCGATACCAACCTGATTCTCACCACGGCCAATGCGCTATGGTATCGGCAGGGAGTTGCGCTAAAATCCAGTTTCACAAACGTCAACGAGAAATTCTTTGCAGCAACAGTCAAGGCGCTGAATTTTGACAGCCCTCCAGCGGCAGAAGCGGAAATCAACCAATGGGCGAGCGACCAGACGCACGGACGCATTACCGGCATAGCCAACGGCATGATTGATCCAATCTACACGGATTTGATTCTCGCCAATGCCATTTATTTCAAGGGGAAATGGGAAGACCCCTTTGACGTGAAGTTGACGAAAGATCGTCCGTTCCATCCTGCCGCTGGCAGGCAAAAAAGTCTCCCAATGATGGAGATGTCGAAAAAATTCATGTATCGTAAAGGCACGGGCTATCAGGCAGTGCGGCTTCCCTATATGGGTTGGTAAATGACTTGTGACGCGATATTGGCGGGTTGACAGCCTGGTTTTGAGATAATACTGTATGGATATACAGTATGACCGGCTTGACGCGAAAACAGCAGCAGATTCTCGATTTCATCCTGAAATGGCAACGGACGCAGGGCACGACACCGACTTATCAGGAAATCGCTGACCAGTTCGGTTTCCACAGCCTCAACTCTGTGACGGGGCATGTGCGGCTGTTACGGCAGAAAGGTTATCTCGAATTTGAACCGGGCAAGGCGCGGGCGTTGCGGGTCACTTCCCCGCTGGCGAAGCTCCGCAACCGCATCGTGGACATTCCGGTATTCGGTGTGATTCCGGCGGGCTTGCCCCAAACCCGCGAGCAGGACGCCGAGGGCTGCGTTACGGTGGACGTGGAAAGCATCGGGTTCAAACCGACGCGGAACACTTTTGCGCTGCGCGTGACGGGCGATTCGATGATTGGCCGTTGCATTCTCGACGGTGACGTTGTGGTTTTGGAGCACGGGCCGGAGCCACGCAACGGTCAGATTGTGGCCGCGTTGATTGACGGGGCCAGCACGCTTAAAACTTTTGTGGTGAAAAACGGCAAACCGTGGTTGCGCGCGGAGAACCCGAAATATCCCGATCTCATCCCCGCGCAGGAATTGATGATTCAAGGCGTGTTCAAGGCGCTCATCCGAAAGGCGAAGGAATGAAAAATGTCCCGCTCCATCGTCCATCTCGACGCGGATGCCTTCTTCGCATCAGTTGAACAATCCGCCGACACGCGGTTGCGGGGCAAGCCGATAGCCGTTGGCGGCGAGACTCGCGGCATCATTGCGTCGGCGTCTTACGAAGCGCGAAAGTTTGGCGTTTATACTCCCATGCCCACGGCGCGGGCGCGCAAGCTCTGCCCTAAGCTCATCGTTCTGCCCGGCGACTACGAACGATACGAACAGTTTTCAAACTGGATGTTCGCCTACGCTTACGACTTCACGCCGGACGTGGAGCAAACTTCGATTGATGAAGGCTACTTCGACCTGACGGCCAACCAAAAAAAGCCCGCCATCGAAATCGCCTTGACGATTCGCAAGGCTATCGGCCAGTCGCTCAAAATCACCGTGAGCGAGGGCATCGGTTCAAACAAGCTCGTCAGCCAGATTGCGTCCAAGTTGAACAAGCCCGCCGCGTTTCAAACTGTGCCGGGCGGACAGGAAAAGCAATTTCTTCATCCGCTGCCGAACCGCTGGTTGCCGGGCATCGGGCCGAAGACTGCCATGCGCTTAAACGCGGCGGGACTGGCCGACATCGGACAGATCGCCGCAACACCGGTTGATATGCTCGAACTGCTTCTCGGCAGGCAAGCGCCCATCATGCGGCAATTCGCCAACGGCATTGACGAGCGCCCTTTGATTCCCGCCAGCGAGCCGCAGAAATCGTTCAGCCA
>VFSW01013845.1_pt1 | contig 11190 bp, 15 predicted proteins | sample 5358111 | NCBI WGS metagenome assembly VFSW01 (sample SAMN11554181, study PRJNA540505) | mine drainage metagenome | isolation source: sediment from site ElyBrook_90M | place: USA: Ely Copper Mine, Vershire, VT | collected 2017
TATTCATTTGGGGTTTTCCAAAATGTGGTACAACCCTAGTAAGTCAGCTTTTTTGTAACTTACCAAATACATATATCGACAACGAACTGCATATGGCAGTTCATTGTTTAAGAATGATAAAAGAAACAATCAACAGTGGCGGAGTGAAGACCGACCTATTGGATCATCTTTCTTTTCGACTATACGAATTGGCTAAAAATGATTTCGAATTGTATTTCGAATATGTAAAGGAATTATTCCAGAAATTGCATACTGGATTCCATCAAGGAAAACGGTGGGGTAATAATTGCAAGCCATCTATTGATCATGTTTCTACTCTAAAACGTATGTTTCCTGACTGTGTAATCATTTTTATGCTACGTGATCCACGGGATGTTTGGGCAAGCGTGAAACATTCGCAATGGCCTGGGCAGGAATTCTTTTCGACATTAGAATTTTTCAAGAAACGATTTAGAACTGTTTACAATCAATCATTGGTACAGGAAGTAAACACTTTATTGTATAGAGATGTCATCAGAAATCCGCAACTGGCATTTGATCTTATTGGCGAAGAATTCAAACCTGATTATCTGGCCGGAACAGGAAAGGTTTTCCAATACCGCACATTACCTATGAGATGGGATGAGAATTTTCCTGACGGTATTAACTTATCGAGAGATAATCGATATAAAACCGAATTAACAACGGAAGAAATTTCCACTATAGAATTGGATTTTTCTGATGTGATAGAGAAACATTTTTCATTATTATGAAACGATACGATTCAACCTTATGCGGGACGATTCCTGGTTACGGTTCGCAAGAAATAATTTTGCTGAAAAGCCCCTTTACAAGAAGCCACAGTTACGGTATGCGTTGGCGCCCTCATGTGAAGGGTAGGGGAGAAAAAAATGCGCACCGTTCTAACCTATGGGCTGTTGGCTCTCGGCGTTATGTTGGCGCCGCCAGTCAAAGCGGACACGCTTTTCTATCGTGGTCTGCCCACAACGAATCTGAACAATGCGGCTGGAAACAGCCGCAGCAACGTGGCGTGGGGGGAACCATCGGGTGATGTCAGCCCGAATACGAATTCGATGGGTGAAGACTTCACCCTTTCGACGGCCAGCAACATCGACTCGGTCACCGTTTGGGTGATCGATAACGGCTCGGGAGGCAATCCGGCAGCCGGCTCGTATCAACTCTGGGTTGGAGCGGATACGAATCCTGGAATGTCTTCGACGGCGTCCGTGCTTCAGATCGCTTCCAATACGTCTGCTACGTCGGTGACCTATAGCGATGGGTCAACCTACCAGGGAAGCTCTGGGACGTACAGCAATATCTACCAAGTCGTTTTCAGCGGTCTCAATCTGACCGAGGCCGCCGGCACCTACGCTTTCGGCGTTTCCGGCCTGTCTGAAACCGGCATGCTCACGCCTTTCCTGAGCGCATCCAACGCTACCTATGGTGGCGCCAATCAGATCGCAGGTACCGGCGTGATCTACGGCTTTGATTCCACTGGTGCCTTGGATCACACCAATGGCTATCCGTGGAACAGCATCGGCGGCTGGGACAAGACCAGCGACATCAACATTCTGGTGTCTGGAACACCGGTTCCCGAACCGGCTTCCGTGGCGTTGCTTTGTCTTGGACTGCTCGGTCTCGGAGCCGTGAAGCTGCGTCATCGGCACTGATCATCTCGGAAATGGGCGATCTGGCGGTTGCCAGATCGCCTTTCCAAGAAATAATTTTGCAGAACACAACTTGAAAACTCTGATGCATTGTTTCTATCGGACTATACGAGCCGCATGACAGCGAAATTCGTACTGCCATATCTCGCCCGCTGGTGCAGGATCATCGGCCCAATATCGTTTTGCGTATTCAATGCCTTCCTGTTTGTCTAACGGTTCACCACCCAAAACGTGATGTGCCGACCAATTTTCAATCTGTATATACCACCAAAGACACGATCGTTCGTATTTACCAACAGGCATTACACGATAGACAAATTTTCCGTAGTTTAGCGCATACGATTTATTATCAGTAATGAAAACAGCGCCCAATCGAGAAATCATATGTTCTGGTCTTTGTTCTTCAAGAATGGATTCGGTGATGCGTATTTGTGCGTCAAATTCGTCACCAGCAACGGCATGAACATAACCATCGGCTTGCGGCGTCAACAGATAACCCTTTGGGAATTCATGCTTGGAACCATGATAAAATATCCTTTTGGGAGATTCCATCAATTTTATCTCGTGATAGCGCATCCACTATTTAGTGACCAATTTGTTATCTATCCATATCAATGCTGGAACCACCCATCTACAGATATCAATCTCTCCTTTTTTTATTCCGAAATCATACCTATTCGGTTTGGCATGATGATTGTTGTGGAACCCTTGTCCCCATAGAAGGAGACCAAGGAGATAGATATTTGTTGATTTATCATTCGTATCAAAGTTACGATATCCAAGCGACGTTTTATGGCATACCACGTTTATCAAATTCTCTTGATGCATCGCCAGCAGAATTGGAATGATAACAGCAATAAAAAACACCTTAAGTCGTAATATCAGTAGAAAAAACAGTATGATTGCCCAGAATATTTCTATATAGTTTTTATGCAAAAACCTATGCATAGGATCACGTAATAAGTCTTTTGCATAACCCAAATTCACATCTTTATGCTTCAATGAATAAGTCCATCCCATATAAGCCTGCCATTTCCCATGGATTGGAGAATGGATGTCTCGCACTGTATCGCTGCTTGGGTGATGATAGCCACGATGCAGTGCCGCCCAAAATACAGGAGACCATTGACCGCCCATACACGAAACCAAACCCATAAACCATTTCATGGATTTACTTTTTATTTCAAAAGCATTATGAGAATACAAACGATGTAATCCGATCTCTGTTCCTATACAACCCGTTATGAACCAACTGAAAAAAATTGCTGGCAACATCCACCAAGAAAATGAGAACAACAATGTTAGAATAGCAATAACACCAAAAAAATGCATAGGAATTAATAGAGCAGAAAAATACGGAGAACGATCAGACATTGAGCGTCATCTTCTTGATTAACGTGTTTACAACTGGCGGAACTCTGCCGATAATACCCCACCAAAAATCATTATCAGATTGTTGACCGGCAGGAATGACACCAAGAATTTCACCAGTATATTCGTTGTAATATTCTGGCACCAAACGTCGCATAAAGATTTGAAATTTTTCATACCTATATTCTGCCAAACCACAGTAATACTCTTTCAATCCAATGTCCTTTGCATGTTGATAAAGCATGGACATTGTTTGTTGCAATCCGGTTTCAGATACAGGAACGTTTTTGGCCTTGAGATTCGATAAAACCCATGCATGATCATTCACCAGTCGTAGTCCAACCATTGACATAAGTTTTTGATCTGTAAAACTTCCAAACAATTTATGTGTCACACCTTCAACATATTTTTCTCGTATGACCTTGCACCATTTTTCCATGAATTTTGCTTTGAAATCCGCAAAACCTTCCTCATCAAAATGACCAAAGGCTTTCTTCTTGATGCGAGAAAATTCAACAGTCGTTGCAAATCTTTCGTCAATTAGTTGCACAATCTGATCATAATCACCCAGATTCAACTGCCTTGTTTCAAATAAGTGTTGTTCCTTTTGGTCCATTTATATTGCCCTCAAGAATGTCTACGAGATCGTTGTATTCCGTCATAAAAACACTGCCAGAATATGGATATATATCTCTTAGTATAAGACGAGTTTGTTCAACCTTATCCTCAAGCTTTTCATATCCTGTGTATTTCTTTCTATCTATCAAAGGAAAATGTTTTTGATATATACTCATCTTACTGGAAACCGATGATCTTTTCCATTTTATTTTATCATTAACCAACTCTTTTATTTTGTCTTCTTTAAGAAAACTCAACATTATTTCTGGTGTGTATTGAAAGAAACCAGGGACGGCGATTCTATCGACGTTCATAAAAAACCGATACCATGAAGCAATCAATTCCTTTTCATATAAATCCCATGGTGTTGTTTCGTATTCCGATTGACCATCTATATAGTTTGGTGAAACTCTTTTGACTAAGTAGCATTCGCCGCTACCGAAGATAGGAACGCCGTCTATTTGATCAGCGAGCCACATGGTAGAACACAACTCTGGACTTCTTGCTTGTGTCAACCCGGCATACCAATAGAGACGATCATTCATAAATTGTTCAATATCTAACTGAATTAGATCATAGGGTATTCCTAATTGTTCACAACAAACTACAGCGAAGCTTACATCATGAATGTTAAGATTGTTTTTGAATTGACAGATGGCGGCTCTAATTGGAATTTTGGATTCATAAAAGGATCGAATGACTACTTCGGAATCTGATCCTCCGCTGAAGAAAACAACCAACGTTCCCGAAATGGAATCTCTGATCAGTTGTGCCGTTGCAAGACATTCTTGCTTAAAATCTTCAGTAATTCTTGAACAAGAGCCATAGCTTGTCGTCCATTTTTCTGCGGATGATCGTCTTTGTACAAACCATTTGTTATCATAGCCAAATTTGAAATGGCTTTGATAGGTCAGATCAATCATCCAAATACTTCATGATATGAACAAGATCGCTATAACCTTCACCATTTGGGTTCTGGATACCATCTCTTTCGAGGTAGGTTTGAAAAAATCCAATGCTATAATTCATTTTTAGTGCAGCAACATTATCTGCCACCACGGCTGCAATACATTGTCTAATGCCATGATTTTCTTTCAGATTTTTGAAGCTAGCTAGTTGCATATTACGACCAACATTTTTACCACGTACTGATTGATCGACGTAGGTTCCCCATATAATAGCTTTATGAGATAATCTTGGCTGTGCAAAAATTGTTGCGAACGTTGTTCCCACTAGTTTTTCTTTCGCATAGGCACCGGTTACCACATGCTTTGACAGCAGGGATAGATAGTCTGAAATTGGTTTCGCTTTTTCTATTTCATAGACATCTAGAAGTGGCATAGGGTTATTCTTCAATGCATCCAGTCTTACACTTCTAAATTGTTCTACGTCTGAATGTGTAATAACTTTAAAATGGATCAATTCCGATTCGCTGGCACAATGCCACGAATCCATGCAAAAATGTGCTTGTGGGCACACATCTGGATATCTGCATTTCTTGTTCGGATGAAATTCTGTTGTCATCTTATACAAAACTTATTTCTATGTTCCAACCATATGCTCTCATAGCCGACATATACTTTTGAACAATCAGACTTTTTGAATAGGCGTTCGCTGCTTTTTCCGATTTCCAAACATTGGTAGTAACGATCTGTGTTCCATCAACGGAAATTATCGAACCACGAGCAAGTAAATCTCCTTGATCTGTAAGTTTTCTACGCAATTCAAACACTTCTGCTGGATTAAACGTATCCGTAACAAAATCACGAGCATATAGGTCTCTTACTTTTGCGGCTCTTTCCTCAATCGGCAATGAAGAATCTTCCCATGATGTAGTAACTTTTACAATAAATGGCATTAGGTTATCCTTAAAATTCCAGTATGATTATAGCGTAGACGGAGAAAGTATTTCAATGATTTTCTCATAGTCAAATGCTGCTATGTCATTCCAATCACTATACAACTTCGCCAAACAATTGCGATGTTTTTTATCATGATCCATTATATTTTCGAATCCAGTAAATTTAGGTCTTGTTTCTAATGGAAAATATTTTTGATATATCTTCAGTTTTGTTGTCTTGTTGCTTGTTTTGCCTGACTCGGTATTCATGTAAGGAAGGAATGTATCGTCCATTAGAAATGACAGCATTTGTTCTGGAGTATACTGATGAAATCCAGGAACACCTTCTTTGTTGTTTACCAGATAATGTCTGTAAAATGAATTCACCATTTCGCTTTCCCTAAACTTCCAACGATCTCCGTCTAGGATGATAACACACTCTCCTTGTCCTATAACAGGAAAGCCGTCGACTTGATCGACAAGCCACATTGTAGCGCATAGTTGTGGACTTAGACAATGTGTTGCAGCAGCATAATCATACATTTCTCCCTCGAAGAATTTGATGATATCTATATCATGCACATTGTATTTCAGGTCGTGTTTATTGCAAAAATCTAATGCATATCTGATATCGTGATAGTTAATGTCATCATTGAAACGCATTATTTGTGCTGTAAATGGAATCTTTGCCGCCATGAATGACATGATGGTTACTTCGCTATCGACGCCTCCACTGTAGAGGATACTGATAGGAAGGTCGGTACTATTTGCGATGGCTTGAGCAGCTAGGATTGATTCCTGGCGCCAATCCAAAGGAGGATGTTCACATTTACCGAATTCAACTGTGAATTTCTGATTCTTATCAATACGATCAACGAACCATTTGCCATTGTATCCGAATTTGAAATGATTATTTTTCGTGAAGCAAAGTTTTGACATTGCATGCAATGTAGCAGAATTGCAGAGGTAAAAGAGAAAAATTTAACTACGTTGAAAATTTCACAGAAACTTGGCAAACTGATTTTTGATTTTGATATTGTCCATATATCCTAGAACATAAAAAACAAAGTTTTCCGCAAACCATTCATCAAAATCCTTCAAAGAATACTTGGTCGGGAACCAATCATTTGATCTAGTGTCGTATTTGTGTGGTAATGATATATCCTTTGTTCCTTCTACCTTCCAACCACTCATATAGAAATCTCTAGGGGCACCGGAAAACGTTCTGTTTTTTTCATATTCGTCTCTTGCTTTCATCATTGTTGGGGTCAAATAAATTATCTCCAAACGTTTGCCGATAAATTTTCTTTTTTTCCCGGTGTAAATTATCGTTTGACCTACTTTGTATTTCGATACAATATCTGAATCTGAATCTGATTCCGCTGCCTTGAATTTGTCAACGGCGAGCGTTTTTGATCCATTTTTGATTAATTCTACATAGAAATTATGAAGCTCTGTTTTCTTCTCCTGGGACATAAATTCATAGTAAAATTTATGACCAAATTCGTGAATGATTGTACCAACAACTTCTTTTGAGTTGTCTGCTTTTGGCACAATTCGTATATCTTTTGATTTTGGATAATAAAGGCCAGCCGCCACCGAAGTCATCGAAACAAATCGAATATCGCCACTAAAAACATATGATAAACCTGCTGAATTGAGTTTTTGATAGACTGTTTGTAACATCTCCAAAAGATTCTTCTTACGGGATTCTCGCATAGATTCTGTGAATATCAGATTGGCTTTATGAAATTTTTGCACCTGATCATGATGTTGTTCTGATTTTGGTGGTTCTCCGAAATATTCCGTGAATATACTCAACGTCATCTTCAAATCTGTAGTAATGTAATGATATATTTTTTCTCTACCAATAAGACGGATTGCTTTGAAATACTTAGGATACTGCAAAAGTACATCTTTGCTACTTGGAGCCATACTGAACACATTTTTACGAATGTCTAATAGTCTATTCCTCACATCTTCTGGAATATTAATATTGGTCGAGTAAAGCATCTTTATCAAGTTGTTTACTGTTCTGACAGAAACAATGATTATTGTTATATCATCTGAATTAAACACGGGACCATTGTTACTGTATATTATCAACGACGGGGCGCTAGTTGTGCTAATAGCGAACGCTAGTGTGCTAGGGCTAGGTTCTTTTAAAGAATGTCTAATATATCTATATGTAACTTCGTTCAATATCATAAAAGTATTTATTCTGTTTTAAAATCATTGTGTTTTTCTATGATATCTGCAAAAGATTTTTCAATAATTGTTAATTCTTCAGAAGACAATTCGTTCTCAAATCGTCTTGTTCGATTGAATAATTCGTCTTCGAAAGTGATTGTGTTTGGGAAAATTTTGTCTCTCGGTAATGTACGCCATTGTCTTATTCTGCCGACACCCTTGAGATATGACTGGTCGAAATCTTCGTTGATAATCGAGAAGGCTTTTTCCGGATAGTTGATAAGATCAGTGTACAGCAATGTTGTCACATATGGATTTAAGGACAACGAATAGACCGTTCTAAATCTGTTAAGAAAATGCTCCATTTGTGCATGTTTTTCCATTCCCGGCCATTTGGCGTGTTTGATGCTGCACCACACATCTCGTGGATCACGCAACAGATAGATCATCATAGCATTTGGAAACATACGTATCAATTTGTCAACATGATCGATGAGAGGTTTGCAATTGTTGCCCCAACGCTTTCCTTGATGAAACCCAGAATGCAATTCCTCAAATGCTTTCTTGCAAATTTGAAAATATATCTCAAATGAATCGTCCATGAGATTTCGCAATCTGTCGGCAAGCGGATCGGCGCCGTTTGTTTTAAGTTCTCCACTGTTGATAGCTGTATCCATCATTTCGAGAAGAAATTGAGCAAAATGAAGCTCGATATCTATCTTTGTGTTCGATAGATTGTTGAATAGATGCGCTAGCAGAGTAGTTCCGCTTTTTTGAAAACCACAGATGAAAATGGGATTAGGTAATTTTATTGTCACGAAGGAAATCCTGGTATAACTTAGCATAGTATGGATATGCGGCGATTGCTTTCTCGCCTTTTCGAAATCTCCATCTCAATACATCTCTAGCATATAGATAAGAATAATACGCATTTGTAGCAATTGTTTTCTCGCCTGCCGGAAATTTTTCTTTCAATACATCTCTAGCATATTGAAAAGTACATTGCATATCAGTTACAATTGCTTTTTCTCCTTCTGGAAATTTTCCATTCAATACACGATGAGCATATTGATAAGAAAACCATGCATCCCTAGCGATCATTTTTTCGCCTTCTGGAAATCTTCCATTCATTACAAAATATGCATATTCATAAGCATATTTTGGATTTGATGCCATGAATGCTCTTGCTTCCGGTGACGTATCTTTCGTCGTCAGGATGTAGTTTGCTTTTCGTTGATTGCGATCAATTGCCATTAGAATTGCAAACGATTCGTTGGGATATCAATCAAACATGCGGCGGATTTGGTAAGTTTGATAGCATAACGAGCATCAGCCGACCCAGATTTTACAAGTTTTTTATAACTCAACGTTCTATCTCTATCCTCAAACCATATTTCATCTTCATCAATATTGGCACCAAAATCTACCAAGGATGGAAGGTCAGCCACCAATGGCAATCCTTCTATATTGACGCCGATTAATACCGGAGCGGCGTCGTCCTCATTAAAATTATCGGGGTTTTGAGAAAGAAATATAGGTCGGCACTTGTAATATTCAAATGACCATTCTCCTGCTACCGTCAAGCCGTTTTTAGAATTTATTTTGAGTCCATTTTTTTTGATTTCATTAAGACGGTCTGGAGTGGTGCGATGATACCATAAAGTTGATTTATTTTCAGTCAGTGCATAATACACCTTGGCATATGATGGTTTACTATTAATTGCTCTTTCGCCTTCAACAAACCTCTCTTTTAATACCACAACCGCATATAAGTAAGCATATTCTGCAACTGTAGAGATTACTTTTTCGCCTTCTGGAAATCTTTCATTCAAAACATGATATGCGTATTCATAAGCGTATTGTGGATTGGACGCCATGAATGCTCTGGCTTCCGGCGATGTGTCTTTCGTCGTCATGATATAGTTATATTTTCGATGGTTGTGATCAATTGTCATTGATAATTTCCTGATAAAGCTTAGAGTACCATGACGAAGTTGCGATTGCTTTTTCGCCTTTTCTAAATCGACCTCTCAGCACTACATCCGCATATTTATAAGCGTATTCAGGACTGGTTGCGATGGCGTCTTCGCCTTCTATGAATCTGCCTTTGATCACATCTTTTGCATACATATAAGAATAAAAACTATCTGTAGCAATTATTTTTTCGGCTGCCGGGAATCTTTGCTTTAATATGTTCCTTGCATAAAAATAAGCATATGCAAATTCAGTAGCGATTGCTTTTTCGCCTTCTGGAAATCTTCCATTCAGCACCAGATTTGCATACTCATATGCATATTCTGGATTTGACGCCATAAAACTTTTGGCATCCTGAGACCTGTCCTTTGTTGTCACGATATAGAGATATTTTCGCCTGTTGAATTCAATAGCCATTGGTATGCCTCTTTATCTTATTGGAAATAAATTCCTTATATAAATCGTAGAATCTCGAATTTTTAGCAACCGCTTTTTCGCCTTTTTTGAATCTTTTTCTATTTAACACAAAGTAAGCGTATCTATATGAAAATCTGGCGCTCGTGGCAATTACATCTTCTGCTATGCGAAATCTACCATGTATTACGTTGTAAGCATAATTAAATGCATATTCCGGTTCAAGTGCAATTGCTTCTTCGCCCTTTTGAAATCTACCTTTGACAATAAATCTTGCATATTCATACGAATATTCTGAACTAATAGCGATCGCATCTTCTCCCTTAGGAAATCTGTTGCCAAGTACATGACTAGCATACAAATAAGAATGTTTCGCAACAGTAGCAATTGCTTTTTCGCCCTTTGGAAAAACACCAAACAATTCTGCATAATAATAGGAGTATAATGGACTTGTAGCAATTATATCTTCTCCTTCGGGGAATCTTTCATGCAAGACATCCATTGCATACATATAAACGTCTTGTACTCGTGCAGAAGCCATGAATTGTTTGGCTTCCGGCGACTTATCTTTCGTCGTCAGGATATAGTTGGCTCTACGCTGGTTGTAATCAATGGTCATCGACGGCGACTGATTAACCGTGAATAGGGTTCCTTGTATCGAGAGGCCATCAAAGTATCTTCTCCCTTTGGGAACCTTCCACGCAATACATTTGTCGCATATACATACGAACAATTTGGATTTGTGGCAATAGCGCTTTCTCCCTTTGGAAATTTTCCAAACGCACAGGCATAATTGAGGGCATATCCAGGTTCGGTAGCTATTGCTTCTTCGCCTTCCGGAAATCTTTTGTTCAGAACATAATGGGCATACAGATAGGAATACTTTGCGCTGGTAGAGATTGCTTTTTCGCCTTCTGGAAATTCTTTTTTCATAACCTTGGCATATCCATAGGCATATCCTGGATCAGTGGCGATTATTTTTTCACCTTCTGGAAATTTACCATTCAAGACATCCTTTGCATATTCATAAGCATATTCTGGATTTGAGGTCGACACTATAAATTCTCTAGCTTCTGGCGAGGTATCCTTTGTCGTTATGATATAGTTATATTTTCG
>VFSW01013846.1_pt1 | contig 11190 bp, 13 predicted proteins | sample 5358111 | NCBI WGS metagenome assembly VFSW01 (sample SAMN11554181, study PRJNA540505) | mine drainage metagenome | isolation source: sediment from site ElyBrook_90M | place: USA: Ely Copper Mine, Vershire, VT | collected 2017
TTTGCAATTTGTCATTGCCTCAGATTTTGCCTTTCAGTATTCCGTACAACCACGCCGGCTCACCGACCACGCGCGTGGTGTAATACCAGACGAGCGCCAGCGCTTCGCGCGCGGTGTACCACGCGTGCAGTTGCGGCGCGGTATACGTCGGGCTGTCCATCGCGCCGGAGCCGTACGCGTCGATGCCGAGATCGCGCGCGATGAGTTCCGCGCGCAGCAGGTGGAACGGATCGCTGACGATGAGCGCGGAGCGCCAGCCGCGCACGTCCATCAGCGCCTTCGCATTCGTCAGACTCTCTTCCGTCGAATGGGACTGGTCTTCGAGAATCAGCGCGTCCGCCGGCACGCCCGCGCTCGCCGCGAGCCGCCGCATCATCTCTGCCTCTGTCGGCGGATAGCCGCCCAAGCCGCCGCACAGGATCAGCGCGGGCGCATACCCGGCGCGATAGAGCGCGATCGCGTGCTGCGTGCGCGCGTAGAGCGACGGGCTGGCGCGCTCGCCTTGCCACACCGCGGAGCCGAGCACGATGATCGCGTCGACGCGCCGCGCGCCGTCGACTTTCGCGCGCGCGTCCACTTGCTGGTACAGGAAAGCCAGCACCGCGAAGAAAAGCAGCAACGCGCTGAGTGCAACCACAAGCAATTTTCCCCGAAGCGGTGCCAAGTTCTGCATAAGGTCGGTTGGAGCGGAAGGTTGCCGCTATCATACACCGCCGCGCTGGACGTGTCAAACGATTTGACGAATTTGGGGATTGTGCTATACTAGCGGCTGTTCGTCCTCCGCAGCACGACCTTGAAAAGTGGGCATCCCCCACTTTTCTTATTTACCGGCGGAGTCGCGTTTTGGACTATCGGACCGAAAAAGATTCAGCGCGTGAGGTACGAGGTCATCCCATTATGAAGAACGATTTTCTCGTCGCGATTACGCAACTGTGCAACGAGCGCAGTCTGCCCAAAGAGATCGTCATCGACGCGGTGGAGCAGGCGCTCGTGTCCGCCTATAAACGCAACTTTGGCGGCGGACAGAATATTTCCGCCAACATCGATGCGACCACCGGCAAGGTCAGGATTTTTGCCGCCAAGACCATCGTGGACGAGGTGCACGATCCCAAAGCCGAGATCACGCTGCCGGAAGCGCAGATCGTCGATCCGATGGCTCAAATCGCCGGGATCATTCAGATCGAAACCACGCCGGACGATTTTGGGCGCATTGCCGCGCAGACCGCCAAGCAGGTGATCTTGCAGCGCATCCGCGAAGCGGAACGCGACGTGCTCTTCACCACCTTCTCTTCCCGCGAGGGCGAGTTGATCCTCGGTACCGTTCACGACGTCGATTCCCAAAATATCACCGTGAACCTCGGCAAGCTGGAAGCGATCCTGCCGCGCAGCGAGCAGATTCCCACCGAGCGCTATCGCCACGTGCAAAAAGTCCGCGCCTACATCGCCGAAGTCAACAAGACCTCGCGCGGACCGCAGGTGATCTTGTCGCGCACGCATCGCAACATGCTGCGCCGCTTGTTCGAGTTAGAAGTCCCGGAAATTTTCAACGGGCTGGTCGAGATCAAAGCGATGGCGCGCGAAGCCGGCTCGCGCTCCAAGATCGCCGTCCACGCCGTGCAGGATGGCATCGATCCGGTGGGCGCGTGCGTCGGACAACGCGGCGTGCGCATCCAAGCCATCGTCAACGAGCTGAACGGCGAAAAGATCGACGTGGTCGAATGGAGCCGCGACTTGGGGCGCTTTATCGCCAACTCGCTCAGCCCCGCCAAAGTTCTAGCGGTCAACCTCGTCGAGGAGACCAACGGCGATAAAGTTGCCAACGTGATGGTGGATGACAAACTGTTGTCGCTGGCGATCGGCAAGGAAGGACAGAACGCGCGCCTCGCCGCCAAGTTGACCGGCTGGCGCATCGACATCAAGAGCGAGTCGCAAGTCCGGGAAGACCGCGAACGCCGCGAGAAAGCCGAAGCCGACCGGCTCGCCGCGATGACGCCGGAAGAAATCGAAACGGAACGCGCGGCGAAAGAAGCCGCCGAGCAGATCGCGTCGTTCGCGGCTGAGGAACCGGTCGCGGAACCGGCTCAAGTGATCGAAGAAGGTACGGCAGAAGCGCAGCCCGCGACAGAAGCCGTCGCAGAAGAAACGGGCGCGGCAGAAATCGCGCCAGACACCGTCCCCGTCGCCGATGCGCCCGTCGAAGCCGACACCGCGATCGTTCCCGGCACCGGCAAGACGTTCGCGCAGGCGTGGGAAGAATTCGAAGCCGAGGAAGAAACGGTCGAAGGCGAAACGCCCGAGGAAGCGCTCAAGCGCAAAGCCGACCGCCGCAAGCGGCAGACGCTCGTCTTCGACGAGTCGCTGGGCAAGGTCGTCGCCAAACGCAAGCGCAAAGGCAGCCGTACGCGCGGCGGATGGGAAGATCAGGTCGAGGAATAGTGCGGTGGCGACTAAACACATCCCGCAACGCACCTGCATTGCGTGCCGCACCGTCCGCAGCAAACGCGAGTTTGTGCGCGTCGTGCGGACCGCGGAGAGCCACGTGCAGGCGGACGCGACCGGCAAAAAAGCCGGGCGCGGCGCGTACCTGTGCCGCCAGCGCGAATGTTGGGACACGGCGTTGTCCAGCCCGGAACGCCTGAAACAAGCGCTCAAATTGGAAACATCCGTCAACTCGGAAGACCTCGCGCAGCTGCGCGAATACGCGGCGACGCTGCCCCCGCGACCGGAGACGGCGGCGATCAAAACAGAATGACCGCCATCAACAATCCTGTCGTGCGCGGCAGGATGGGAGACCGCTCGCAGATCGCGCCGCGCGCTGATCTGCGAAACGCACAGGAGAGCCAGCCAATGAACGCCTAAGCCGCGTCCATTCCGTTTCTCCCCGCGCGTATGCCCCGCCCGTCAATCAGCCGAGGCATTTCCACAACGGCGCTCCCTCTTTCATTGCGTAATCGAAGTTTGCTCCGGGTCATCCGTCTTTCGGATGGAAATGATCTGGCGATTGAAATCGCCTCGCCGAGGCGTGCCGCCGGGCGTCCGTCTACACGGACGCTGTGCTCGTCCGCGCAGGCGGGCGACCAGCCAACGGCTCAAGCGGGACGATTTCCAATCGTCATTTTCAGGAGAGGTACTACTGGAATCGAATAACCCGGAATCCCTCGGCGTAAACCTCGCCGTCCATTTCCGGGCGGCGCAGCCGGTCGCGGATGCGTTTTTCCAATTCGACCGGGTCTTTGATCTGGCTCTTGTGCTCGCGCAGCGCGGCAAGTTTGACGTCGATGGTGTCGTTGACCGGCACCCACACGTTCGGCTCCTGAGTTTGGCTCATCCAGACTTCTTTCGGCGCGTGCGGCTCTAGCCCTTCTTGCAGCAACTCGGGAAAGTACATCCGATTGCCGGCGGCGGGAAAGACTGCGTCCAGCGTCGCCGCGCCGGCGGTGCGATGATCGGTGTGGTTGATATACGCCGTCCCGCGAAAGTACGTCGTCGGGTCGCAGGTGACGATTACGCGCGGCTTGAAGCGGCGAATCTCGCGCACGATCGCGCGCCGCACGTCGAGCGTGTTCATCAGTTCGCCATCGCGGTAACTCAGGAACACCACATCCTGCGCGCCGATCACCTTGGCTGCCGCGCGCTGCTCGACTTGCCGATCCGCGCAAAGCATTTCCGGCGTCATCGCCGGGTCGTCGCTGCCTTTATCGCCGCAGGTCAGGAGCAGATAGCGAATTTCCTTGCCCGCGCGCGCCCATTGGGCGAGCGTCGCGCCGCAAAAGAATTCCGGATCGTCCGGATGCGCGAGGACCAGCAAGACGCGTTCTGGTTCGTTGCTCATTGGTTTTTCCTTCAGTGTGATTGGTATCGAGCCGCTATTATATCACGGATTGGCGCGGCTGGGGCTTGTCAGTGATTTGCAATTGTGCTATACAAAGTGCGTCGCACATTCCCAAAAGGAGTCCGATGTCCAATCGTTTGATCGACGAAACGAGTCCATATTTGTTGCAGCACGCGCACAATCCGGTCGATTGGTATCCGTGGGGCGCGGAGGCGCTGCGAAAAGCGCACACCGAAGACAAGCCGATCTTTCTCAGCATCGGCTACGCGGCGTGCCACTGGTGTCACGTGATGGAGCGCGAGTCGTTCGAAGATGCGGAAACCGCGGCGCGACTGAACGAATCGTTCGTCGCGATCAAGGTCGACCGCGAAGAACGCCCCGATCTCGATTCGATCTATATGAGCGCGGTCGTCGCGCTGACCGGGCAGGGCGGCTGGCCGATGAGCATGTTCCTCACGCCAGACGGCAAGCCATTCTACGGCGGCACGTACTTTCCGAACGCGCGGCGTTACGGCATGCCCGCGTTTATGGATGTGCTGAATGCGATTGCCGAAGCGTGGAAGAATCGACGTGCGGAGTTGGTCAGCGGCGGCGCGCGCGTCGTCGAAGCGATCGAGCAGGTTGCTCTGAGCGGCGACGACGCGTCGCTCGATCCGCGCGCGCTGGACCAAGCGGCGAGCCAGATCAACGATTCCTTCGATTGGGGCGAGGGCGGCTGGGGCGGCGCGCCGAAATTTCCGCAGCCGATGGCGCTGGAATTTCTGATGCGCGTCTACGCGCGGACGCGCGACGAGTTGCTGTTCAAGATGATTACAAAGACGCTCGACAAAATGGCGCGCGGCGGAATGTACGACCAACTCGGCGGCGGCTTCCACCGCTACTCGACCGACGCGGCCTGGATCGTTCCGCATTTTGAGAAGTGCGTAAGTCAAATACGCCTTCACCCACTGGCACAAGGCATTTGATGGTCGCCTTTTTGTCGGCTGTCACAGTCACCTCAACTCGGAGTAATTCAAACACCCGCCGCTTGTCCTCAAAGGTCGGGTTCTGCAATCCCGACATAACATCCTCTCGAAATTTTAAAGCCGTTGCAATGTTCTCATCGGTCAATGTCTGAGTACTTATTAGCGCAGCTTGGAGTTCGTCGCGCTTTCGAATCTGCTGGACGTAAAGTGTTTCCAGTTGGTCTATTTTCTCCTGCAATGCCTTGCCCACTGCCCCGCCTTTGACATTCTTTACTGCCTGTGCAAGATTCGCCGCCTCCGCTTCAGATTCCGCGATTTGTTCAGTCACAACCGCCAACTGCTCGCGCCTGGACTCTGACGCCCTTTGCTCGGACGCTTGCGCGTCGCGCAGAGCCTCTTCAAATCGCTTGGGGTCAGTCATCACGCCCAATACGTACTCCCAGACCTTTGTCTCGATCACGTCGGCATTAACTCTGATTCTTACACAAACCCGCTCTCCCAACTTGGCAAAATACTGACGGGCACAACGGTAGTAACGATGCTTGCCATTCTTTAGAGAATTCCCCGCCATACGATGCTCGCATTGCGCGCAGCGCACCCGCCCGCGCAAGAGATACTCCCGCTTGCAGTTCCGCCTTGACATTTGCTTGTTGTATTCGATTCTTGCTTGCTTCGCTTCCCAGGTCACAGGGTCAATAAGCGCCGGCACTTGGACGGTAATTTGCTCGCTCTCCGGGCGTTGTCCCCCTTTGCCATTCGCGCCGATGCGCTTTCCGTACCGCCATACTCCCGCGTAAGTTTCGCTCTTGAGAATCCGCATAATCGTTACGACTCTCCAAATGTTCGTTCCCCGCACAAGCCGCCTTTTGACTCCATCGGACGCGCTCGGCGCGGGTATGCCCATCGCGCTTAGCCGTTCGGCTATCTGGTATGCCGGCAGAGGCACGCCCGTCTCATCTCCGATGGTGTACCAACGGTAAATAAGACGCACAGTCTTTGCTTCGGTGTCGACAATCACCAGGACCCCAGGGGCATACTTGTAGCCGTAAGGTGCTTTGCCATTGCCTACAACCTTGCCCGCGTTGGCTTTGCCATTCCGCCCGCGCGAGGTTCGCTCTATGATCTTCTTGCGTTCGTCGCTCCCCTGCCAGCCCTTGATTAACAGCACGATGTTGTTTTCGCTGTCGACCTTGCCCATATCGCACGAGTGTATCTCTATTCCCGCCCGTAGCCATTGCCGAACGCTAACCAGCAGGTCAACGTGGTCGCGGTAATAGCGGTCAATGCAGTATGCAATGATGGCATCGGCGTCGCGCCGTTTCAACATCTCGGTCAGTTTCTTGCCTTCAGGACGTTCGTACATTGGTACTGCGCCCGTGTAATCCTCTTGAAACTCTGCGACAACCGGATAGCCAAGACGTTCCGCATACTTGCGACACGCGTCCAACTGACTGGGCAGGCTGTAGCCCTTGTCCGCTTGCTCATCTGTTGAAACGCGCGCATACAATACCGCGCGTTTGTGTCCATTGCTTGAAGCCTGTATCATCATCGCTTCCTTTCTTTTGGCACTGGGGCGGAATACTCGCCCCAGTGCCCATTGCGTGCTTAGGTTCGCTGTGATTGTCTCGCATCGTTGCGGCACTTACCGCGCGCCCTTCTCTTGGAGTTGGGCAATCAGCTTAAGCGGTCTCTCACTCGCGTTCCCTTTAGTGTTAGCGTTAGTGCCAGTGTTGGTGTTGGTTTCGGTTTCGATTCTGGTAGTAGGTTTGATTTGACCTTTGGCTTTTGCCCGCTATTCGCATCTCGCGTTGTCCTACGCGGATGGTTGCGCCGGTCTCACACCGTCGGAGGCATTTGATTAGCGAATGGAATCTATCTGCTGGGACTCCTGCACTGGAGATGTTGGATCACCGAATACCGCCCGGAGCGAGGACCGTCTTGCGGGCCTGTGTCTTTGCGCCAACTCTCACCCCGCTTGATACTTTTGGTGCACCTGATGCATTTGCGTGGATTGCCCTTGATCACGCCTGTGCCAAACACGGTGATTGCCGCTCGTGTTGCGTCGATCAGTTTCGATCCGCGTCGCTTTTGTTTTCGCATTCTCGCTTTCGCTCCTTGGAATCAGATTTTTTCAGTTGGTTTAGAGTGATTGCGATTCGATTCGACGGCATCACCTCTTGGTGTCTCCCACCGTACAACACAAAACGGGCAGCCCGCCGTATGTGGCAGACTGCCCGCATTGTGTTATAATGCAGTTAGCCTAGCCCCCGGTTCCCTCGGTGGGTTGGGTTAGTGCCGTGTAAGTGGTGACACACTTGCTCGGCACGTCTTAAACCAAAAATTACTTTACTCTACAAGAATTATATATTAAGTCTACTGTTTTGTCAATGTGGTTTGCGTCCACGTTTTTCTCCGTGTTGCTCTTGTTCTCGAAGATACCCCAATAAACTGCTACGACTCACTTGCCAAACGGTCGCAAACTTGCGCCCTTTGATTCTATCTGCGCGAATGAGTTCACGGATAGTCTCAGCATGATACCCGCTTTGCTTTGATGCCTCAGCTACAGTAATCCAGTCGTCAGCCATTGGCGTATTGCCTCCATATCATTGACAAGATTCTACACTGTTTTGCCGTGCCGTGCAATATATTCGCTTGTGAATGTGCTACGCTTCGAACCCCTGGTGCTTACCAAGGATGTCACGAGATTACGAACTACTGGCTCGTGCGCCAGCGATTACGAGGTTGATCAACGTGTCAATCAGAATGAGAATCGCACCGGCTTTGTTGACTATCGTTCGCCTGTTGTGATGGATTACCTGGAGAAAATGGCTTTGCTGTCGCATCCACCGCACTATTCTGGGGTAAACCAGCTTGTAATGCCGCTTGTTCGCGTTCTCGCGCTTCGCGCAATAGTCGACCACGGCGCGCTGCGATGATCAAACATTCCACAATAGCCCGATGTGCTTCGGGCGTCAATTTCGTCACATCAAGTTGCATGATGTCTCACCTTCTGATCTGCGTATGTTCATTGATTGACCTCAACGCTTTCGAGCTCGGCGACCACGGCGATGTAATCGCTGATAAAGTACCCGTTCGACAAACGCACGCGCTTCTCGTGCGCTATCCTGAGGAATACCCTCGCGTTCAACTTTGAAACTTGCGACACGTGCGCCGAAATGTTCCGCGAGTGCCGTTAGTCGACTTGCGACAAAATCATCTCGGCACAAGGCGACGCTTCGCTGAATGAGTTCATAGTCCCCACCTGGGTGCGAGGTTCCAAACTCATCCAAAATAACACGATAAAAAGTCCCGCTGGGCTTTTTGCTGAAATCCCAGCCGACGATATATTTTTGAGATCGGGGATTCATCTTCTTGAGCACCTCCCAGTTCTGACCTAGCGGCGTAATTACGCCGCTTTTGTTTTGCCTACGTGCGAATTGCAAGAAACAAAAAGACACAACCTTGAATCTTCCCGATTGAATTGGGAAGTGTGCAAGTATTGTGTCTCATGCCGCGCGACACCCGGTGACGATCTCTGCGTCATCCGACGTTCTGATAGTCGCGCACACTGTCGCCTTGATCGTTCAACCAATAGATTCGCAACAAATGCGAATCATTTATATTGGCGCAGTGGGATCTTCGATATTCTTTTTCTAATTGTCCCAGATTGTTCTCAACTGGGATCGATCATCGATGCATACGAGCGTTCTATGGTTGAATGATTAAACCGCTGACTGCGGATTACCAATCATCAAGGTATTCGTAGTCGTGTTGGACTGTCCTAGATTGCGTTCCCAGGTCACGTCGAAACGCTTCCATTCTTCGCCGGCAGAAATCTTCGCTCACTTGAAAATCATCCTGCAGGTCGGAATCACTCCAACCCTCGCGCAGATGTGTCTCGACCTGGTCGGCAGGCGTCAAAAGCTCAAAGGCGAAATCCCAAGCTTGCCGCTCCCATTGACCCGACAAGGGCAGGTTGGTGGACAGGACAAATTCGATTTGATTGCCCGCGTGCAGGAGATAGTGTCCCAACGCATGGGCGAGCAGTTCATAGACCTGTCGGGCATCCTCAATGGAATCTCGCACTGCGATTGTGTTCAGGACGATCACTTCGTCCAGACGCCCGGCGAGTGGGAAGCGCACGAACTTGACATTCTCTTCCTCTAGAACGCGCTCCATGTCGCCCGGGCACCGAAGGGCATGCCGTTGCCGTATCTCACGCGCGCGCTCTTGAGCCGTATTCATCTTCCTGCCCATTCCTTGACCGTGGTCTGCCTACGCTTTGCGTTTGGACGGGCGAGCTGTTTTGCGCAGGGCAGTCGGCTTGGCGCTTTCTTCAGGCTTGGTCTGTTTCTTCGCTTCGAGACTCTTGCGCCGGCGCTGCGCCAGCACGAAACGGATGAACATCTCAGCGGATTGGCGCTCTTCGGGCGTCATATCTTGCACCAGTCGGGTCATCACGTCTAACTGGGGATCGGATGTCTCGACCGGTACTCCATCCGCCGGCACGAGCAATTCGTCCGTGGGCGCACCCAGGCAGCGAGCGAGCCGCACGAGGGTATCCGTCCGGATGCCCAGCTTGGTGTTGTTCTCCAACTGTGAGATCGTACCTTGATCGACCCACGCGATGCGGGCCAGATCCATCTGGCTCCAGCCCTTGTTCTTGCGCAAGCGGCGAATCTTCGCACCGTCAATGAGAATGTCGTCCATGCGTCTGCTCCTTCTGGGGGAATTGACCCGAGTATATCACAGGATATGGCGTTTGGCAATATAATAGAACATATTTTAAGGTGTTCTAATTATGACCGTTTCGCCCTATTTGTTTAGAACAAATCATCGAATTCGTTCTATAGGCGCACGGCAATAATATAGAACAAACTTTAAGGTGTTCTATATTGACTTTAGAACACCCTTTCTATTATAGTGAGTCTGCACTTACAACCCGACCGCTGGAGGTCTCTGCATGTCCTACCCCAACACCCGCCGTGCCCGTGTGCGCACGTTTATCGTCGAATTCATCGCTCAGCACGGCTACGCCCCTTCCGTGCGTGAGATCGGCCGGGCGGTCGGGCTGAAATCCTCCTCCGCCGCCTACTATCACCTGCGGGCGCTAGAAGCCGCGGGCGAGGTTCGCCGCGAACCCTATCTCTCGCGAGCGATTACGTTGTGCCAGCCCCCTAGCCAGAAAAAGACCCGCTCCAAGAACCGAACTACCCAGCCATGACGCGATCCAATCCTATGGTCGTGAATCGGATTCAGTTGGTCGGTCGGTTGTGCTATGCCCCGAACCGGTATCACATTCCTGGGATGCCCCTCAAGGTCGCATTTCGAATTGCCGTGCCGCGCTCGGGCTCGCGGATGCAAAGTCGACCATTACGCGACTGGCATATGCGCTCAGCAGATCTCATTACCGTTGTTCTCTTTGGGCGAGCGGCGCACGAATTGTGTGGACGGCAGTTAGCGGAAGGGGATTGGGTCAGCGTCCACGGACATCTGAGTGCGCCTAGTCAAAAAGGTTGGGAAGTAATCGCTCGCACGGTCGAGATGCCTCGCTGGAATAATGGATGATGGCAACGCTCGCCGTGCAGGATCATAAGTCGGACTCCGCCTCACCTGATCCAGTGAGCGAACGATGGTTAGCCGCATTACGCGATTATCAACCTGGATTGCCGCAACCCGTTGCCGTGGCGATGGTGGATGCCGCGGCGAAGGGAAACCTGGGAAGCCAGTTGCGAGTGATCGAAGAAGCCTTGATGAGTTTCGAGGGAGCGAATCTCGAAGAGTTGACCGGAAGTGAAGCACGTATGCTCATCTCGGTCTTGCGGCAAATGCAGGGTGAGCTGTCACAGTTGGAAAATCGATTGAACCACCTTTGGGAGCAAAAGTAGATGTTGCGTTCAGCCACTTTTACGATTGGTATTCTTCTCGCGGGTCTCGCCTTCGTCGGGTTCCTGATGCTGGGAGGTATGATGGCGCCGCCACCTTATTCGGTCATCATCGCGGTGCAGGACATTCCAGCTTACTCCACGCTTGATTCGAGTGCGCTCGGCGTGGATGCCCAGCGGATCAACAGCCAGGTTGCGCAGACGTTCATCTTGCGCGAAGAAGTCGATCAATACACCGGCGGTTTTGTGATCGAAACTATTCACGCCGGCGAACCGCTTCGCAAAAGTGCAATCGTTGCGCCAGGCAATCCGCAGGCGATCAACCGGCTTGCGCTCGTGATGACCGATCCAGACAAAGTGGCGATGGTTGTGCCCGTGGATCCGAAGACAGCACCAAGCCAGATTGCGCCAGGGGACTGGGTGGATCTCGTCGTCGGTCTTGCGCCGGGGAACATTTCAGCAGGAAGTAATTCGACCTTCTCCAATTTGCTAGCGCCGCCGACACTGG
>VFSW01013847.1_pt1 | contig 11190 bp, 10 predicted proteins | sample 5358111 | NCBI WGS metagenome assembly VFSW01 (sample SAMN11554181, study PRJNA540505) | mine drainage metagenome | isolation source: sediment from site ElyBrook_90M | place: USA: Ely Copper Mine, Vershire, VT | collected 2017
ATCGCGTCGCGCCTTGCTGACCGACCAGCGATTGCAAGGTCTGGCGGAGCATTTCAGGGCGTCGAAACGTGGGCACGCAAACGCCCGCCTCGGGTCCGGGCGGCGAAGCGGCGACGACGCCGCTGGGCCCGGACGGCGCCGCTGCGGAGACGCCGTCAACTGAAGGCGTCTCCCCTGCCATTCCTGCGACCACGAATCCTACCTTTGATCAGAATGGCGCGTCGAACACGGCATCGGGTGGAGACCTTGGTGATGCAATTCCCCGCGCCGAAGCGGCGAACCTGTGCGGACAATCGCGCTACGAAGCTTTCGATCCTGTTGCCGCGTCGGGCAGGCGCATCCGGCCGTGCACCGGGTGGCTGCGCTCAAGCGCGACGGCGATCGTGACAATTTCAACGTTTCGCGCCGCGACTTCGTCGAGCGCGCGCTGAAACAGGCTCGTCGTGCAGCCGAACGGCGTCGGGTTTTCCGCAATGTCGTGGGAGCAGAAGATCAGCCAGCCGGCCGATCGCGCCGTATTGTCCAGGAAAAACGCGAGCTTGGCGGGGGTCAGCCTCTGGTCGGCAAGCTCGACGCAGCGGAGAAATTGTGGATCGAAGTCGCCAACGTTGATGCCAGGCGTGACGCTGCGGCTCGATGTGACCAAGGCGCCGAGCTGGCGCTTGCGGGCGAACGAGGCGAGCCCGTAGGGGTAGGCGAAATTGCTGGGGCGTATGCCTTCGTGAATGGCCTCAAGCCATTCCCTGTTCTCCTGCAGGTCGTCATGGAATTCCTTCGACGACAGCGCGCCCACCGCCCGGTGCGCGTGGCCGTGAAGGCCTATTTCGTGGCCCCCGAGGTGCAGTTCGCGCACCCGATCGCGGTCGATCACGGAATAACCCGCGGCGTTCTGCGCAGTCAGGCCGGACGCGATGTAGTAGGTCGCGCGACCATCCACTTTCTCGAGCCGTTCGGCGCCTGTGGCGCCCGCGCTCGCAGCGGCGTCGTCAAACGTGAAGCTGACCATCGGCCGGCGATTGAAGAGACGCCTGCGTTGGAGCGCGACATGTCGCGCCAGGCGGGACGAGACCTTCCGCTGCAGCGTTGCGATCGGTCCGCCCCCTTCATGGGGTGAAGGCGCCGTGCGATATTCGTCCGGCGCCCCAATCGCGGCGGCGACGGCCACCGTCAGCGCGAAGTGAACGACGTCGTTGATCATATCTGGCATCGAACCTCGATCCTGAGCTGTCTCGGAATGAGACACGCCCGGGCGGCCTGCGCCGGTCGCGTGGAAGAATCATGCCGCGTCGGATCGGCCTTGCGCCCGGCTCCGCGAGTTAACGTTAAGAACAAGTGAATGATCGGCATCGCGGGAATCGGTGCTATCGGTCGCGCGGCGCCGAGTCTGTCATAGTCAGCCGGCGCCGGGAAAACGGACGATGTCGAAACTTCAACTCAAACCTCAACTGGGCAAGACGATCTACAGCCGATACGGCCGCCACGCGCGATACAGCCGGAAGGTCGATCGGCTCAATCGCATGCCGCTGCTGTCGAACTTCGTGAGGGAGCACGCCGACGCCCCCGGTTGTGCGACCGGGGAAGCGATGTGGGACTTGCTCGCCGAGAAAGCTGCGGGTCGCATCGACTATCTCGAGTTCGGCGTCCATGAAGGGCGCAGCATTCTCCACTGGGCGAAGCGCAACGAGGATCCCGACAGCCGGTTTTTTGGCTTCGACACCTTCACCGGCCTGCCCGAAGGCTGGTCTCGAGCGTATCCGCGCGGCCATTTTGACACGGGCGGACGGCCACCGGCCACCGATGATCCGCGCGTGCAATTCGTCACCGGCCTTTTCCAGGACACTTTGCCGACGTTTCTCGGCGATTTCAGGCCGCGCAGCCGAATGATCGTCCACAACGACAGCGACCTTTACTCGTCGACGCTCTTTTGCCTGACGGCGCTGGACCGCGTCATTGCTCCGGGGACGATCGTTATTTTCGACGAGTTCGGCGACGTCATGCACGAATTCCGGGCGCTGCAGGATTATCTCGCCAGCTATCGCCGGAAGTTCGAGGTGCTCTGTTCGCACGACGATTTCTTCACGATGGCGGTCGTGATCGTTTGACGGCGACCCGCCGAAGAGCGTCTTCGCGACGGTCTGATCGCAATGAGCTGCGCCGACGCCGCCAGTCCATAAGCCACCGTCGACAAGGGGGCGGGGGCCCAGATAGACAAAGCCCCAACCCGCAAGTTCCGCCGCCTGCTCTGGCGCACCATGAATCGAGATGAAGGAGCGGAGCGTCGGATCGCGAGCAGGGTCGACCGGAATACTTTGTAGCGAATCGTTCAATTTGCATGTCAGCAGCGGATAGTTGAAATGCCGGCGTCGAAGCGACGAGAGACTGTTTGCCGCCCGATCGTTGACGACGACAGGGACGCGGTCATCGCGTGCTTGCAACGCGGATTTCCCGAGCGCCCCAGGGGTTACTGGGAACGCGCATTCGACCGGATGGCGCGCCGCCCGCCGATCGGAGATTATCCGCGTTACGGTCACGCTCTGTTTGTCGAGGGCGCCGTGGTTGGCGTTCTGCTTCAGATTTTTTCAAGGCGTGACCTTCCGAATGGCAGCGGAATTTTCTGTAATCTTTCCAGTTGGTGCGTGGATCAGGAACATCGCGCCCATTCAGCGATGCTTCATTTGAGTTCGGTGAAGCGCAAGGAGGTGACCTACCTCAATATTTCGCCGGCCGCGCATACCCGCAGGGCGATTGAGGCGTTTGGCTTCCGCCGATTTTCGGAAGGCCAGATCGTCGTCGCGCCGATCCTTTCGGCCTCGCGGGGCAGGGCTCGGGTCGTGCCGTTTGACGCCAGCCAGCCCGAGGCGGCGCTGCTGTCGCAAAATGAGCGGCAGATTCTGGCCGAGCATGCGGCGATGGGATGTCGCGCGCTTGTCTGCCTGGAAGGCGGTCTGGCTTATCCCTTCGTGTTTCAACCCCGGGCGATCGTGCGCAGCCTCATTCCTTGCCCGCAATTGATCTATTGCCGCAACGTCGACGAGTTCGTACGATTCGCCAATCCGATCGGTCGCCATTTGATGTTTCGCAGCGGACCGTTCTGCATCATCGACGCGACGCAGCATTTGCCGGGGCTGGTTGGCCGATATTTCTCCGGACGCATTCCGAAATATTTCAAGGGACCCGTCGCGCCGGGCCTCGGGGACCTCGCCTATACCGAATTGGTCATCCTCGGTCCGTAGCGGTCGCATCCCGGCGACGGGGCCGGCGGGCAGCGCCGCGCCGGTGTCGACGCGGCTCGAAAGGCGCGCGGCGGGCGGCGGCTCCGATGCGGCTTTGTCTGCGTATAAGGCCTTTCTCGAACTGCGAGCAGGCGGAGGCGCGGGGCGAAAGCACAACTGGGCTTCACCGCCGTTCGACGCCTTTCCAGGCGGCGAGAAGCTCGGCGTCGACCGGTGCGAACGCGGCGTCAACGGCGCCAAACAGGCGCATTCCAGCGGAAACCGGGGGCCAGTCGGGTGAACCGCTTCCAGCGAAAGCGATAAGCGCCGACGACATCGCTTTGCCGATCTCCTGCGCTCTCTCGTCGCCCGCCGTCAGCGGAAAATGCTCCGGAGCCGCCGGGTGCCAGACGAAAGCCCCGTCGAAGCCATGCGAAGCGCCAAGCACGGCGCCGACGCCGGGCGGGCTCCAGTCGAAGCGATAGAGGAATGCGGCGCCGCCTGCCCCGGCATGGGCAAGAGCGGCGCGCTGCGCCGGCACGCCATAGACCGCGTCGGAAAGAAACCTCTCGCGCAAGGCGGCGGGCCCCAGGTCGGGATGGCGTGCGCGATAGAAGGCGTGCAGGCGCGCCCCGGCCGACGCATCGCTGAAGCGGATCATCTCGGCGAGCACATCGTCCATCGAGTGCGAGGCGCGCATGACGCCGGCGGCGAACCACAATCGCGCTTCGTCACGCGTGAAGCCGAGAACGAGCGGAATCGTCCGCCGTTCGCCGCTCACGAAGGTCGACGCAGGATGGCGCATCAGCGTGACGCCATCTTCGACGACGCCGAGGGTGCGCCCGCCCGGCGCGTTGCGGTCGCCCAGATCAATCGCGGCGACCTTGCGTTGCGCTGCGAGAATGGCGCCGATCTCGAGCCTCGCAAGGCCGTCGCGATCACCCGGTTTCACCCCGACCTCCTGCAGGAACGCCTCCGTCACGGCGGAGGCCTGGGCGCACGACAGCACGCGTGACGCCGAACCGCTCTGCATCCAGGCTTTCGCGAAAAGGCCGCCGCTCCGCGGCAACCCGAACAGCGCGGCGATCATGAAGGCGCCGGAGGAAATGCCGAACAAGGTGACCTTGTCCGGATCGCCGCCGAGGGCGCCGATGTTCTCGCGCACCCATTCGAGCGCGAAGCAGAGATCGATGAGCCCGACATTGCCCCCCGCCCGATCCGCGCCGAAGCGATCGCCGAGGTGCAGAAAGCCCAGCGCGCCGATGCGGAAATTGACCCGCACGACGACCGCGTTCGCCTGCGCCGAAAGCGCTGGGCCATTCTGCAGGCCTTCGCTGGCGCTGCCCGTCTCGAAGCCGCCGCCGAAAACATGGACCAATACGGGGCGGCGCGCTCCGTCGGCGGCCGGGGTCCAGACGTTGAGATTGAGGCAATCCTCGCTTGTCGCACGCGGGGCGAAAGCGGCGCGCCAAGGGGTGGCGGGCGAGGGAAGTTGTGGCGGCGACGGGCCGAACCGCGTCGCATCGACGACACCGGCGCCTGCCCGATACGGCGTCGGCGGCGCCCAGCGGCGTTCGCCGACCGGCGGCGCGCCGTAGCGGACGCCGAGAAACGCGAGGCCGTTTTCGCCGACGACCCCACGCAAGGCGCCATAAGGGGTGAGGACAACGATTTCGCTCATGGAGCGGCTCTCGGTTCAGGGCTCGACGAGATGGCATGCGGCGAAGCGCTCACCCCCCAACGCCCGTAGCGCCGGGCGCTCCTTTGCGCAACGATCGAAGGCCTGCGGGCAGCGGGTGCGAAACGCGCAGCCGGAAGGGACATTCGAGGCGCTTGGAATTTCGCCGGTTAGGCGGGCCGCCTTCGGTCGGCCGGGCGCGGAAGCGAACAGCGCCTGCGTGTAGGGATGGCGCGGGTCGCGATAGATTGCCGCCTTTTCCCCTTGCTCGACGATCTCGCCGAGATACATGACGGCGAGTCGGTCGCACAGGATCTCGACGACTCGCAGATCATGCGAGATGAAGAGGAGCGTCACACCATGGCGCTCCTTGAGATCGAGCAGCAGATTGAGCACTTGGGCTTGAACCGAGACGTCAAGGGCGCTCACGGGTTCGTCCGCGACGATCAGCGCCGGCTCGCTGGCCAGCGCGCGGGCGATGGCCACGCGTTGACGCTGGCCGCCCGAGAATTCATGGGGATAGCGCATGCACGCCGTCGCCGGCAGGCCGACCTCGTCGAGCAGCTTGCGCACCCGAGCGTCCCGCGCGGCGGAAGCGCCGATCTCGTGGGCGTGCAGCGGCTCGGCGATGAGTTCGCCAATCGTCATGCGCGGATTGAGCGAGCTGAAGGGGTCCTGAAAGATCATTTGCATATGACGCCGCTCGCGTCGCAACTCCTCCTTGCCGAGGCCAGTGAGGTCGCGGCCGCGAAAAAGCACTGCGCCCCCGCTCGGTTCGATCAGCCGCAAGACGAGGCGAGCGATCGTCGACTTGCCGCTGCCGCTCTCGCCGACGATGCCGAACGTTTCGCCGCGCCTCAGCGTGAAGCTTACGCCGCGCACCGCGGCGACCTTGCCGAAAGTCTTGGCGATCGCCTTCGCCTCGAGAAGCGTCTCGATCCCGCTCATGGCGCTGGATTCGCCAGGGGACGCCAGCAGCGGACACCTTCGTCGAAGGCCGGACGGACCGCGCAGGCCGCGTCGGCTAGCGCGCATCGCGGCGCGAACCGGCAGCCCGCGGGCCACGCGCCGATCGGCGGCACCTGACCCGGGATGGGCGCGAGTCTCGTCGACCCTCCGCCCATGCGCGGAATCGCGTCGACGAGGCCGCGCGTGTAGGGGTGGCGCGGATGCGCGAGGCATTGCGCCGGCTTCCCATGCTCGACGCGGTCGCCGGCATACATCACGACGGCGCGGTCGCAGAAATCGGCGACGACTTCGAGATCGTGCGTGATATACAGCATGGCCAGACCCATCTCTTCACGCATGCTGACAAGCAGGTCCAGCACCTGCGCTTGAATGGTGCCGTCCAAGGCAGTGGTGGGCTCGTCGGCGTTGACCAGGCTGGGCTCGCAGGCGATGGCCATCGCGATGACGACTCGCTGACGCATGCCCCCGGAAAGTTGGTGCGCGTGACCCGCAAGAATCTCCCGGCCGCGAGGGATGCCGACGCGGTCGAGCAGTTCGCGCGCCCGATCGCGCGCCGCCTTACGACTGAGCCCGAGGTGATAGCGCAAGCCGTCCGTCATCTGCGCGCCGATCGACAGGGTGGGATGCAGCGACGTCATCGGCTCCTGAAAGATGAAGCCGATCTCCCGTCCGCCGATGCGCCTCCGCGCGGCGGGCGCAAGCCTCATGAGGTCCTGACCCTTGAGAAAGATCGAGCCGGCAACCTCCGCGCCAGGCGGGGGCAGGCCGATGATGGCGCGCGCGGTGACCGACTTTCCGCAACCGGATTCGCCGACCAGAGCCAGCGCTTCGCCTTGGGCGATCGTAAGGTCCATGTCGGTGACGACGGGCGTCAGCCTGCCGCCGATCGGCAATCTGACGCCGAGCCCCCGCACCTCGAGGATTGTCTGCAGCCCGCTCAAGACGGGCGGACGCGCGGATCGAGCAAGGCATAGATCAGGTCGATCGCCAGATTGAGGATCGCGAGCATCACGGCGATGGTCAACACCGCGCCTTCGACGATGGGATAGTCGCGCCGTCCGACGGCGTCGATGAGCAGCTTGCCCAATCCGGGCAGCGAAAAGATAAGCTCGATGGCAACCACGCCGCTCAAGAGATAGCTGGCCGAAAGGCCGGCGACCGTGACGAACGGCGCGGCCGCAACGCGCACGGCGTAGCGCGTGACGATGAGCCGCTCCGGCAATCCTTGGGCGCGCGCAGTCGTAATGTAAGGCTCCCCCATGACATCGAGCATCGCCGAGCGCATCATACGGGTCATCAGCGCCGATTGGCGCAGACCCAGCGCGATCGCCGGCAGGGCGATGGTCATGAAGCTGGCGACGAGTCCTTCGCTCGGCGCGATATAGCCGGCGACCGGGAATATGCGCCAGGTCACTGCGAAAAGGAAAATCAGCAGCAGGGCGAACCAGAACTCCGGCAAGGAAAGCCCGAGCACGGCGAGCGCGACAAGGCCGCGATCGATCGGCCTGTTGTGATTGAGGGCGGCGAGGACGCCGGCGCAGGCCCCGATGACCAGCGCGATGAACAATGCGAGCAGCGCGATCTGCAGCGTGACGAAGGCGTAAGGCGGCAGGACATCGACGACCGGCTGCCGGAAAAAGAACGACGCGCCCAAATGTAGCGTCAGAACGCTTTTCAGCCACACGGCGAACTGAATGGCGAGGGGCTGGTCGAGACCCATGTCATGGCGCAGCGCGGCCACCTGTTCCGGCGTCGCCTGATCGCCGAGGATTTGCGCCGCGGGATCGCCGGGCGCGAGTCGGAGCAGCAGGAACACCAGCAAGAGCGGCACGAAAATCGTCGGCAGGACGAGAATCAGGCGCTGGCCGACATAGCGGATCATCGCTCAGCGCCTCGCCAGTCTCGGATCGAGCGCGTCGCGCAGGCAATCGCCAAGGAGGTTGAGTGAGAGAATGGTCAACATGAGCGCAGCGCCGGGGAAGACGACGATCCACCAGCCGTTCTGGATATAATTGCGGGCTTCGGCGAGCGCGCCGCCCCAGCTCACGTCTTTGGAGCCGACGCCGAGGCCGATGAAGCTCAGCGCCGCCTCGCCGAGCACGGCGGCGGAAAAGACGAAGGACGCTTGAATCAGGATCGGCGAGAGCACGGCGGGCAGAATGTAGCGCCAAAGGATGTGCGATTCGCGCAGACCCACCGCTCTCGCCGCTTCGATCATCGGCAATTCGCGCACGATGAGCGCTTGGCCGCGCACCACCCGCAAGGCGGGCGCAATCAGAACCAAGGATAGCGCCAGGACCACGGTGGTTACGCTGGGCCCGATGTAACCCGCCGCCGCCGTCGCGAGCACGATGCCCGGAAAGGCCAGCAGCCCGTCGACAATCCGCATGAGCACCGCATCGACGCGACGATAGAACCCCGAGAGAAGCCCGAGCGCGATCGCGACGGCCATCGCCACCGCCGTGACGAGGACGCCGACCGTCAGCGAGGTGCGGCCGCCATAAAGGACGATAGCCAACATGTCCCGGCCGAGATGATCGGTGCCCATGAGGTGGCCCAGACGTGGAGACAGCAGGCGGTGACCTGGGTCGATCCGCAGCGGCGAGGCGTTCGACAGCAGCGGTGCGGCGACGACGGCGACGACAAGGCCGATCAGAACGACGATCGCCGCGGCGGCGGTCGGCGTCGCCGCGAGTCGGCGGGCGAGACTGTGGCGCGCCGCCGGCGCCGCCGATGCCGCTGAGACGCTCATGTCATTTGACGGGCGGCGCGACGTTGAAGAAGGCCTGGCCGATCGCCGGGCTGTCGGTGACGCCGGTCACACCCTTGCGAAGCGCCTCGAATGAAGCCTCGGTGCCGAACTTGATGAAGGGCGTCTGGTCGTAGATGAGCGTCTGAATCTGTTTCCAGATTTCGACGCGCGCTTTGGGATTCGTCTCCGTCGCCAATTTTTTGACCAACTCCTCCTTGCGCGGATCGCTCCAAAAGCCGGGATAGCTGGCGTTGAGATAGGGAATGACCACCGGATCGACATAGGTCGGAAGGAAGCTCGAGAAGATCTCGAACTTGTCGGGGTCGGTGCGGGTTTGCACGAACGCAGCCGCTGGCATGACCTGAAGATCGATCTTGATCCCGTATTGCTCGAGCTGCTGCTGGGCGGTCAGGGCCGGCAGATAGTGCTGCTGATAAAAATCCTTCGAGGTCAGCCAGCGCAGGGTCTCGCCCTTATATCCCGACTCCGCGAGCAGCTTCTTGGCGCGCTCGGGATCCGCGGTTCCGAATTTCTCCGCGCCGGCCGTCGTGTGCCAGACGCTGTTGCGATCGGGCGCCCAACTCGGATCGAGCGTGTAGAATTCGCGATTGCCTTCGGCCGCGAGCATGATCGGGTCCATGTCAAGCGCGGCGTAAATCGCCTGGCGCAGCTTGAGATTGGCGGTCGGGCCTTTCCGGGTGTTGAAGACCATGGTCAACGACTGGTTGTCCTTGATGATCAAGGGAACCGCAGCGGCGCTCGATTTGATCGCGTCGTAAAAGTCGAAGGGCAAGGTGGTCGCGATGTCTGCGGCGCCGGTGAGCACGCTGTCGCGACGCACCGAAGGCTCAGACTGCGGCAGGAAGACAAGGCGATCGGCGAGCGCCTTCTTCTCGCCCGCCGCCCCGGCGCTCGGTTCGCTGCGCGGCCGATACCCGGCGAAGCGCTCGAGGACCGCCTGCCGATCCGGCTGGAACTCGGTGACCTTGAACGGGCCCGTGCAATCGAGATTGGCGACGGCCTGCGTGGGTGATTTTCCCGCGACCGACGCCTTCGACATGATCGAGGCCGGCGTCAGCGTGAGCAAGCCGGGAACGACGCCCGTCGGGGCGTTCAATTTGAGGATCACGGTGTCAGGCGCGGGCGCATCGATCGAGGCGACGAGCGCCTTGAGCACCGCGCCGGTGCCGGCGCTCTCGCGATAGCGCGACAGCGAAGCGACGACGTCCTCGGAGGTGAGCGTCGCGCCTGAGTGGAATTTGATCCCCTGCCGCAGCTTGATCGTCAAGGTGAGTGCGGCTTCGTCGTAGGCTGCTGACTGAGCGAGCATCAGTTGCGGCTGCCAATTGTCGTCGAGCGCATAGAGCCCTTCGCAGGCGTTCGCCGCGACGAGCCAGTTGGTGCCAAGCGTCGAGACAACGGGATCGAGCGCCGCAGGCAATTGCGGAGTCGAAATGCGCAGATCGGCGCCCATTGCTGGAAGGCCTGCGCAGCCTAGAACGGCGAAGACGGCCAGTGCTCTGGCGGCTCGGGTCATGGTTTTTTCTCCCTGTCTTGCGGATTATCGGAGCGCCCGCGCTCAGCGATTGGCCCGATGTCGAGATCGAGCAACGCCGAGCTGAGGCTTTTGCCGTGCGCGTCGAGCGCCAGCGAGCGCGTTACGCCGCCGCCCAGCGCCTTGCGCAGGACGAAGTTGAGCGCGCCGATCGCCGGCAATTCGTAGCGTGTCACCTCGCCGTGCGCGATCTGGCGGAAATGCTCCCGCACCCGCGCCGCGGTCGCCTGCTCGACGATCAGCGGATAGTCTTTCGCGTCGAAGACGATGAGCGAAATATTCGACGTGTCGCCCTTGTCGCCGGTTCGCGAATGGGCGATCTCGCGCAGCCTCATTTCAGATAATCCGGTCCGATCGACGGCGTGTCCCGAGCGCGGCCGTCGGCTGAGCAGGCGAAGCTGCCGGCGAGCGTCGGATCGTTCTTGCCGTCGTAGCGCGCCTGCTGCGGATAAGGACATAGCGGCCGCGAGAAGGCGACATGCCGCGCCGCTCCCTCGCCTTCGTTATGCGAGGCGATCATCGAATCGGGCGCCGCGCAGCGCTCCACCCAATTCTCCAGCGCCGACTGCGCATCGAATTGATCGGCGCCCGGGCCGCCCGAACAATGCGCCATGCCGGGCACAAGAAACAGACGGTAGAACGCGCCAATCGGCAGGTCCTGATGCTTCGCCTTTTGGTCCGCGATCACGCGTTCGTAGTAGTTGATGGAATCATGAAACGGGACCACCGGATCGGCCAGCCCGTGGTACACGATCAATTTGCCGCCCGCCTTTCGAAACGGCTCCAAATCCGGGTTCGTCGCATTGATGGTCGGGGCAAGTTTGGCGTCGGCGGCGCGCACGTCCCGGCTCCAGTCGAAATTCCACCAATTCCAGTTCTGATCGAAGGCCCAGTCGCGCCAATACGACAGACGCGCCGGTTGATCGGCCTTCGCGGGATCGGCCCAGTACAAGCTCCAGCCCGGCAGACTTTGGACGACCGCGCTCGACCCCTCGCTGCCGGGCGGCCAGCCGAAATAGATACG
>VFSW01013848.1_pt1 | contig 11189 bp, 9 predicted proteins | sample 5358111 | NCBI WGS metagenome assembly VFSW01 (sample SAMN11554181, study PRJNA540505) | mine drainage metagenome | isolation source: sediment from site ElyBrook_90M | place: USA: Ely Copper Mine, Vershire, VT | collected 2017
ATCCGGCGGTCGGCAAGGTGGTGCGCGTGACGCCGCTGCGGAAGTTCGGCGCCGGGCTGTTCGTGAACGCGCTCGCCTTCGCCATCGTGGCCTGGATCCAGACGCGCATTGACGCCGGGCAGACGCCAAATATCTCCTGGCAAATCCTGGCCTTCGTGGTGCTGACGATGGGCGAGGTATTGGTGTCGGTGACGCATCTGGAATTCGCCTACACCCAGGCGCCGAAGAAGCTCAAATCGCTGGTCATGTGTACCTACCTCGGTTCGGTCGCCCTGGGGAATGTCTTCACGGCGGCGGTCAACTTCTTCATCCAAAATCCCGACGGCACGGTGAAGCTGGCTGGAGCCGCTTACTTCCTGTTTTTCGTCAAGGTCATGTTGGTGACGGCGGTGCTCTTCGTCTTCGTCGCCCAGTTCTATCGGGGCAAGACCCACATCCAGGACGAAGCGGGTTGAGGGAGACGCGAAGTCCGAAGGCGGCCGGGCCAGCGGCCTGAACGGAAACCATGTCCCCCGGCGTTTCGGTCGCCGGAAGGCTGCGCTGGCGGGCCGGCGTCGCGCGGCCCCAGAGTGGTCCGGATTTCGAGTTTCGGATTTTCCCCCGCTGGTTTACCTTCCGCCCATGAAACTTGACCGCCGCCATTTCCTGACCTCGACCGCTCTCGCGAGCGCCACACTGGGCGCCGGCGCCGCCTCGACGCCCGGCGCGGAAGTGTCCGTCCCCAAGCCCGCCGGCCGGAAGCGCATCAAACTCGGCATCGCCACCTATTCCTACTGGCACTTCCGCTACCCGAAGGTGCCCATCGAGACCGTCATCGACAAGGCCGCCGCGATGGGCGTCGAGGGGCTGGACATCCTGCACCAGCAGATGCCCTTCCCGGATCGCGCGCCGCTGACGGCCGAGCATCGCGCCTATTTGCAGCGGCTCAAGCGCCACGCCTTCCGCAGCGGCATCGACCTGGTGTGCCTCTCGATCCACCAGAATTTTGTCAAACCGGACCCGGCCGATCGCCAAATCGAAATCGAGCACACGCACAAGTGCCTGGAAATCGCCTACGAACTGGGCGTGCCCTGCATCCGCCTGAACTCGGGCCGCTGGAGCACGATCAAGGACTTCGACGATTTGATGAAGGCGCGCGGGCTGGAGCCTATCCTGCCCGGCTACACCGAGGACGACGGTTTCAAATGGTGCATCGAATGCACCGAGAAGTGCCTTCCCAAGGCCGAGCAGTGTGGCGTCACGATGGCCCTGGAAAACCATTGGGGCCTGAGCCGCACCCCGGAGGGGCAGCTCCGGATCATCAACGCCGTGCCGTCGCCCTGGCTCGGCGCGCTGATGGACACCGGCAACTTCATGGACAACCCGTACGACAAACTCAAAGCGATCGCGCCGCAGACGGTGTACATGCAAGCCAAGACCTACTACGGCGGCGGCGAGTGGTACACGCTGGACCTCGACTACCAACGCATCGCCGGAATTCTGCGCGACGCCGGCTACACCGGTTACTGCTGTCTGGAATTTGAAGGGAAAGAGAACCCCGACATCGCCGTGCCGAAGAGCATGGCGCTGTTGCGAAAGACCATCGGGGCGTGAAGGCGCTCCGCCGGCGGCCCGGAAATCTGTCCTTCCACCGCCGGCGATTTTCCTGTTTAGTTCGCGCCCTGGATGAGCCAAACCGCATTGTTATTTGCCGGACAAGGGGCCCAATTCGTGGGCATGGGGAAGGATCTGGCCGAGGCGTTTCCGCTGGCCAAAGCGTGGTTTGAGCGCGCCAACGCCGCGCTCGGCGGCGACCTCGCCTCGGTCTGCTTTCACGGTCCCGAGGCCGACCTAACCAACACGGAAAACGCGCAGCCGGGCATTTTCCTGGTGAGTTGGGTCGCGCGGGAGTTGCTGAAAGAGCGCGTGCCGGGCCTGTCCTTTGCGGCGACCGCCGGGCTGTCGCTCGGGGAATTCACCGCGCTGGCGGCGGCGGACGCGGTGAGCTTCGAGGACGGCATCCGCATGACGCGGTTGCGCGGCCGGTTCATGCAGGAGGCCTGCAACGCCACGCGCGGCGGCATGGCGGCGATCATCGGCCTGGACGAAGCCGCGACGCGCGCGGTTTGTGCCGAAACGGGCGTGGCGCTGGCGAACCTGAATTGCCCGGGCCAACTCGTCATCTCCGGCGAGGCGGAGAAGATCGGCCGGGCCTGTGAATGGGCGAAGACCCGCGGCGCCCGACGCGCCGTGCCGCTCTCCGTGGCCGGCGCCTACCACTCGCCGCTCATGGCCGATGCCCAGCCGAAGGTGCGGGCCGCCCTCGCGGCCATCCCGATGCGGCCGCCGACCGTCCCCGTCATTTCCAACGTCACCGCCCGCCCGCACGGCTCCGTGGAGGAGATTCGCGCCCGGCTCGTCGAGCAGGTCACCTCCCCCGTGCGGTGGGAGGAATCCATTCGTTACCTCCTGGCCCAGGGCTTCACGCGGTTCATCGAGTTGGGGCCGGGCACGGCGTTGACCGGCTTCTTGAAGCGGATTGACAAGACGGCGCAGGCGCTGAACGTGGGGGACGTAGCCAGCCTGGAGGCGACGATGAAGGCGCTGGCCGCCTGAAAAACAGTGCTTTCCGCGCCAGCTCGCGCTAGACCAACCGCCGCTATGACCCAACTCGCCAACCAGATTGCCGTCATCACCGGCGCCGGCCGCGGCATCGGACGCGCCATCGCGCTGAAATTCGCCGCCGAGGGCGCGGACGTGGCCTGCCTCTCCCGCACGGCCGAAAACGCGGAGAAAGTCGCCGCCGCGGTGCGCGCCCTTGGCCGCACCGCCTGGGCCCACGCGGTGGACGTTTCGGACCCCGCCGCCGTCACTGCCACGGCGCAGCAGATCCTCGCCGCGACGGGCCGGGTGGACATCCTGGTCAACAACGCCGGCGTCGCCCGGGACGGCCTGATCCTGCGGATGAGCGAGGCGGATTGGGACGCCGTACTCGACACCAACCTGAAGGGCGCGTTCCTCGCCACCAAGGCCTTTGCCCGGGCCATGATCAAACAACGCTCGGGCCGCATCCTCAACATCTCCTCCGTCATCGGCCTGATCGGCAACGCCGGCCAGTGCAACTACGCGGCGAGCAAGGCGGGCCTGATCGGCTTCACGCAGTCGGCGGCCCGCGAGTTGGCGTCGCGCGGCATCACTGTGAACGCCCTGGCCCCCGGCTTTATCGAGACAGACATGACGGCCGGCTTCACCGAGCCGATGCGCGCGGAGTTGCTCCAGCGCATCCCGCTGGGCTTTTTCGGCCAGCCGGAGGACGTGGCCGGCGCGGCGCTGTTTCTGGCCAGTCCGGCGGCGCGCTACCTCACCGGGCAGGTGCTAACGGTGGACGGCGGGATGGTGATGTGAGCGGCGGCGAGCCGGAAAAATCGGCGATTCGGGGCTTGACGCCCCCCGGACCGTCGCTTAGACACACGCAGCAAATTTAACCGCAAAACACCATGGCTGAGAAAACTATTGAACAGCGGGTCAAAGACATCATCGTCGAGCAACTGGGCGTGAAAGAGGACCAGGTCACGATGGAGGCCAAGTTCATCGAGGATCTGGGCGCCGACTCGCTTGACATCGTGGAGCTGATCATGGCGCTGGAGGAGGAGTTCGGCTACGAGATCCCCGACGAGGAGGCCGAGAAACTCCTGACGGTGGGCGACGTCATCAAGTATATCGAGGACCACCAAAAGTGATTTCCTGAAGACTGCGGGGCAGTACCGGCTGTGGCCAGCTTGAACTGCCCCGCTTATTTTATGGCCAGCCCCTCCGCGGAACGCAGAGTCGTCGTCACTGGCTTGGGCGTCGTCTCACCGGTGGGCAACGACGTCGCCACGTTTTGGCGCGAACTCGTGGCCGGTCACGGCGGCGTGGAGCCGATCACCGCCTTCGACGCCAGCGCGTTCGACTGCCGGTTTGCCGCCGAGGTGAAGGACTTCGATCCGTTGCCGGCCTTTCCGTCCCCCAAGGACGTGCGCCGCACGGACCGCTTTTCGCAATATGGCGTACATGCCGCCTGGCAGGCGATCCGGGATTCGGGCGCCGACCTCGACAAGCTGGACCGCGATCAGATCGGCGTCATCATCGGCTCGGGCATCGGCGGCCTGACCACGACGTGCGAGCAGCACAAAATCCTGCTCGAACGCGGGCCGGGCCGGCTGTCGCCGTTCATGATCCCGATGCTCATCAGCAACATGGCGTCGGGCTTGGTTTCGATGTACCACAACCTGCGCGGCTCCAACTACGCCACCTGCTCCGCGTGCGCCACCGCGAATCACGCCCTCGGCGAGGCCTGGCGCACCATCAAGATGGGCGACGCCCAGATGATGCTCGCCGGCGGGGCCGAGGCGACCGTCGTCCCCATCGGCATCGGCGGCTTCTGCGCCATGCGGGCCTTGAGCACGCGCAACGACGATCCCCGTCACGCCTCGCGGCCCTTCGACGCCGACCGCGACGGGTTCGTCATGGGCGAGGGCGCGGGCGTCCTGGCGCTGGAGGAACTGGAACACGCCAAGGCGCGCGGCGCGCGGATTTACTGCGAACTGGCCGGCTACGGCAACACGGCCGACGCCCACCACTTGACCGCGCCGGCTCCGAGCGGCGAAGGCGCGGCCCGCTGCATGAGGCTGGCCCTGCGCAGCGCCGGCCTGGCGCCGGAAGACGTCAGCTACATCAACGCCCACGGCACTTCCACGCCCCAAGGCGACATCGCCGAGACCCAGGCCATCAAGACCGTCTTCGGCGACACCGCGCGCCGCGTGCCCGTCAGCTCCACCAAAGGCGCGACCGGCCACATGCTCGGAGCCGCGGGGGCCGTCGAACTCATTGTCTGCGTCAAGGCCATCGAAACCGGCGTCGTGCCGCCGACGATCAATTACGAAAAGCCCGACCCGGCGTGCGACCTTGACTACGTGCCCAACCAGGCGCGCGAACTTCAGGTCCACGCCGCCCTCAACAACTCGTTTGGCTTCGGTGGTCACAACGCATCGACGGTGGTGAAGCGGTTTGCGTAGCGGTTGGCTTTCCGCCGACCGGTGGTCCTGAACTGAACAATCAGATCAGTCGTTCGCGGTCGAGGCGATTGGCTCCGTGCAACAGGCCGCGGAAGGGCGGTCGGCCTTTTCGTGATCGGTTTCCACCAGATCCTTCAGTCGGCAGAGCGAGTGGTTCCACAGCACGTCGTGGACGAACGCGGGAAACAGCCGCCGGAAGAACTGGCAGAAGGGCCGCGTCCACCAGCGCCGGCCGCGGGCAAAATTGAAAGCCACGTAAATGGACAGGGCGCACGTTTCCTCGTTCCGCTGCTCGATCTCGAAGATCAACACGCCGCCTTCGGCAAAGCCATTCTGCACCCGATAGACCGCCAGATGCCCGCCGACGACCTGTTCCAGTATCAGGCTGAAGGCGAAGTGCCGGCAGAACACCTCGTAGCGGATGACGCACCCCGGCGTCAGCGGCACGCCCGCGGCCCGGCGGATTTGCACCCAGCGCGGCCGCAGATACCGGCGGTCCGCCTCGCCGAAGCGGCCGAGTTGCTCCAGGATCCGCTCGCGCGAGGCGCGAATCTGGATGGTGTACATGCGCTCAAATTCCAACTTCTCCGGCACGGCGACGCTGGCGTCGGCGATCAGGCGGGCAAACTCGCGGCGTTTGGCTTCCAGCCGTTCGAGGGGCACACCGGTCGTGAAGCGGCCAAAGCCTTCCCAGCGCAGGCCGAAGACCAGTTCGGTGAGATAGTTCCGGAGTGTGATAAGCATGCCTCCGGTCAAAATCGACCAGACCGTCGCCGGGTGAACCATCGCGCGGAAAATGGCCTGGTACTCATCGTCCCCGCTGGCGATGCGCCACAGGATTTGCTCCAGGCGCCGGTCGGCGCGCGGCGTCGTTTTCCGCTCCGTGATGGCCGCCTGGTACAGGACGCGGCTGAGCACGGAGGAACTGAAGAACACGCGGTGGAGCAGGAACACGACGGCGGCGAACCGGTTGTCCCGCGCGAACCGCCGGAGCGTCGGCCCGTAGCCCTCCTGCAAACTGCGGGCGTCGATGCCCGTCGTTAGGACGGTTTCCGCCAGCGCCTGGGCCGTGAGGTACGCGGACAGGATGCCATCCTTGTAGAGTCGCGCCGTCACCAAGTCGCCCACCGCCGCCACGCGGTCGCCGAAGGGATTCTTGGCCGAACCGACCACCATGTTCGGGCTGCACGCGCAGGCGGGAGTCAACCGCACGCCGGGCGCGATCAGTTTCCGGATGTGCGGCAATTCCAGGAATTGCTTCAGGATTTCGCGGTTGCCTTCGCAGCGGGTGGCCGCATCGATGCTCGCGCCCACCAGCACCACCGTCAGGAAATCGCGCTTGGGCACCAACGAGCACATTTCCAGCGGCAGGGACTTCGAGCCGTATTCGACGAAGTGGATCGCGTCGGCCAGGCTCGCCGGCAGCCCGGGTTGGCCTTCCAGCTCGAAGATCAGCGCCCGCCGCAGCCGCGGCGGAACGAAGTCGGGCAGCAACCGCCGCAGCGCCTGCAGGACCGGTGTGCCGGACGCCGAGGCGTTGGCGACCTCATTGACGCCGACGGCGAACACCGCCAAGTCCGCCGGGGTTTCGATGTCCGCGCCGTTCGCACGGCGGCGGATCAGCGGCTTTCCATCACCGGCTCGTCGAACGTCCACGACCTCGCCGCTGAGCAGCTCCGCCCCGGCCTTGAGCGCCTCCTCCAACAAAAAGGAATCGAAACTGTGAAACCGGTCGGGGCGCCGGACGGGACGGGAGCCGCGGTACACCGAGAGCATGTCCCGCCCGGCGGGCACCTCCAACTCGATGTTTTTCCAGAATCCCTGGATGGTGATCGAGTGGATCCGGCTCTGGATGACGGCCTCCGGCAGCCGCAAACCCAGGTCCGCCAGCACATCGTTCAGTTTGGGCGAGATGCCGCCGGCGCAGTAGTTGCAGCCTTTCCAACTGCCGGGGCCGCACGGGAGCGCGGTGCCGGTCGCTGCCCGGCGTCGTTCGAAGATGAGCACCCGCACGTCCCGGTGGAGTTGCCGGGCCCGACGCAGCAAATGCAACGCGAAGAACGCCCCGGCCGGACCCCCACCGATGACCGCGGCGGTTGCGCCCGACTCCAGCGTCATCGGTTCTTGGTGAGAGGAACCGTTCATTTGGATCGGCTCCCGCCGCCTAGCGAACCGGAGATCAAGTGATCCGGCACGCCTCCGACGCGCGCAGAGCCGCTGCCGAGTGGACCAGCGCACCCGCGCTCCGACTAGAACCCGGCGTCGTCGCCCTTGGGTTTCAGGCTGAACAGGTAGGCGACCAGGTCGTCCACTTCGGCGTCGTTGATAGTGCCACGCCACGGCGGCATGTAAAGCGGCGGCGGTGGGCGTTTCGGGTCGAGCGCGTTGATTTCTTTCTGGCCGTTGAGGATGCGCGTCTTCAACTCCGCCTTGGTGTAGCCGTCGGCCACGTAAATCAGACCGGGCACTTGCTGGGCGGTCTTGGCGTTGGGGTTGGGCACGCCGCCTTTGCCATCGGGACCGTGGCAACCGGCGCAACCGTACTTGCGGAAGACGGCGCGGCCACGCTCCACCGGACTCATCAGGGCGGGCAGGCTCAACGCCACCTTCTGGTCGCGCAGATGCACCAGGAAGTCGGTGAGCGCGCGGGCCTCCGCTTCGGTAAAACCAAAGCGCGGCATGACCGAGCCGGGGCTGACGGCCTGCGGGTCGCGGAAATGCTGGATCATCCACTCCGGCTTGCGCCGCAGGCCGACGTCGTCCAAGGCTGGGCCAATCTTGCCGCCGCTGCCGCCGATCGAGTGGCAGGCGATGCAGCCTTTTTGCTCGAACAGCCGTTGGCCCTGGCTGGCGCTGGGAATCACCTTCATCGAAGCGTAGTAGCCGGGCAGCGCCTCGCCGGTCTGACTCAGCATGAACAGGATGATCGCTTCGAGATTGGTCTCGGAGAGTTTTTGCGGCGGCATCGCGGAGCCGGGCGTGACGGTGGCGGGGGCGAGGAAGTGTTTCCGCAGCCAGTCGGGCGAACGGCGGGCGCCAACCTTGTCCAGTTCCGGGCCGATGATGCCGCCGATGCCTTCGAGCTTGTGACAGCCGCGGCAGCCGCTCTCCTCAAACACCTGCTGGCCGCGGGCCAGCTCCGGGGCGACGGGGTTGTCCGCGGCTTGGTGGCATTGACCGCAGGAGGCCTGAATGTATTGCAAAGGTAGCATCGGCTCGTCCCAGTGCGGGACATCACCGTGGGCGTCGGCGACGGTGGTGGCGCGGCCCTGGCCGCGATGGCAGATGGTGCAGCCGAATTTCTCGAACGGGTGCTGGTCGTGGAGCGGATGGTAGGCCAGCGGCTGCGGGTAGCCGCCGTAGCTGGGATCGTCCACCGCCAGATGGCAGGTCGTGCAACGGTCCACCCGGTGGAGTTCGGGCAGCAGGATTTGGCGGACTTGCACCGCCGTGGTTTCGGCCAGCAGCTTCTGCTGCGGCGTCGTCGCGCGGCGGGTTTCCTCCTGAACGAACTTGCGCTGGTAAACCTTCCACTCGCGGAACTCGTCCTTGTAGTAGCCGACGACGACGAGCAGGCCGACGAGCAGGCCGAGGGCGGTGAACCAGCCGTAAAACTTGCGCAGGGAGGGGTCGTTCATGGCATCACGGTCCTTCCGTCACGACGGGCGGTTTCTGCCACGGCTCCACCCAGCCCCAGTTCGGACCGCGGAAATACGTGCCGATGATGGTGAAGACGATGGCCGCCAGCAGGCAGAGGGTGAAAAGGGTGTTGGCGACGATGCGCTCGCGGGCGAACCACTGGCCGATGCCGACGCGCTTGCGGTCGAGGTACGGCAGCAGCGCCAGCGCTGTCACCAGCAGTCCGGGCACCACCACGCCGCCCCAGAACGCCGAGTAGCTCACCAGTTCCTGCAGGCCGAGAAAATACCAGGGCGCCTTGGCCGGATTGGGCGGGTGAATCGGGTTGGCGAATTCCTCCAGCGGCGCGTTCCAGAAGATCGCCAGGAACAGCACCACCGCCACCACCAGCAGGAACAGCAGCAGCTCGCGGAACACCAGGTGCGGCCAGGAGAACACTTCATCTTCCGGGTTGCGGCCGACTTGCGGCGTGGTGCCGCGCGCCAGCTCCATCAGGCCGTAAGTTTTGTTGGTCGGCAACTGGCTTAGTTCGACCTGCTCGACCACGTCGCCCGGCTCGTCGGGCCGCGACAGCCCGCCGTCCTTGCGCACGCGCCAGAGATGGATGGCGACCATCAAGCCTGCCGCCGCCGGCAGCACGAACACGTGCAGCGCGTAAAACCGGATGAGCGCCTCCTGCCCGACCGTGGTGCCGCCCAGCATCAGGTAGCGGAGTTTCTGGCCGATGACCGGCGCGTAGCCGGCGATGCTGGTGCCGACGGTGATGGCCCAGAACGCGAGCTGGTCCCACGGCAGCAAGTAACCGGTGAAACTCAGCGCCAGGGTCAGGATGAACAGGCCGACGCCGAGGAGCCAGTTGAACTCACGCGGTCGCTTGTAGGCGCCGGTGTAAAACACGCGGCACAGGTGCAGCATGACAAATAACACCATCAGGTGCGCCGCCCAGCGGTGCATGTTGCGGATGAGCAGTCCGGCGGAGACGACGAATTGGAGGTCCTTCATCGCGTCGTAAGCCTGCTGGGTGCTCGGCACGTAGTAGAACATCAGCAGCACGCCGGTGCCGATCAGGATCAGGAACAGGTAAAGCGAAATCAGTCCCAGACCGAGCGAGTAGGAGGCGCGCAGCGAATGGCGGTTGACCTTCGCCGGCTGCATGTGCAGCAGGAAACTGGACACCATCGCCTGCGCCCGCTCCAGGTTGCTCTGCGGCAGGCCGACGCGGAAGATGGAGCGGCCGACGCGTGTGCGTTCGAATGCCTGCCAGATGCGTTTGGGCAGAGGCACGTTCATACGACCAGGTATTTGTCCGCAGGCACCACTTCGCTTTTGTCCACCAGCAGCCGGTCGTCCTTGCTCAGGGTCACCAGGAACCACGGCAACCCGTGCGGGGCCGGTCCGCTTTCGACTTTGCCCTGGTCGCTGAACACGCTGCCGTGGCACGGACAGTGGTAACCGCGGTCGGCGCGGTTGACGGTGCAACCCAGGTGGGTGCAGACGGCCGACAGACAGCGGAAGGTGTTGCCCTTGCGGAGGAGAAACACCCGCTCATCTTCCAGAAACGTCACCGAGCCGTCGGGGTAATCGTCCGGCTTGCCGGCTTTGAAGCGCTGGCTGGCCTCGTAAAGCACGTTGGGCACCAGGAAGCGCACGGCCGCCACCGCCGACGCGGCCGTCGCGAACGTGGCCGCCAGCCAGCCCAGGGTGAGTTGGAAGAAACTGCGGCGGGGCACGCCGTTGGGAGGAGGAAGATGGTTCATGAAATCCGAAATCCGAAATCCGAAGCAAATCCGAAACCCGAAATCCGGAATCCGAAATCCCTCCTGGCGCTTGGAGTGCGCGGGCCTCCAGCCCGCTGCCGCCAAACTGTCCGCGCGCAAATATCAGGTCTCGGATTTCTTTCGGATTTCGACATGCGGATTTCGGATTTCCGTTCAGGCCGGCACCAGTTCCACTCGTTCCATGGTGATCGCGCCGGTTGGGCACCGCGCCGCGCACAGGCCGCAGCGAATGCACCGGGTCTCGTCCTTGATGATGGCGCCTTGCTCGCCCGGCGCGGGCACGCGGCCATAGCGGGCCAGGAAAGCGGACTGTAATTTGTCGTCGCCCCGCAGGCGGGCGGCGTCCACCAAGCGCAGGCAGTACTCCGGGCAGACATCGGCGCAGCCGCCGCACAGAATGCACTCGTCGCCGTTGAACACTGGCCCGACGTGGCCCTTGAGGCAACGATCCGCCTGCCGGCGCGCGTCCGCCTCGGGGTAATCCAGTTCCACCTCGGCGATGCCGATGCGCCGGTCCAGCGGGAGCGTCGGTGGCGGACGGCGGACGAGCTTTTCGTAGTCCGGCTTCATCCGGTACTGGAGTGTGTCGTAGATCGTCACCCGCGCCCGCTTGGGTTCGGCGGGCACTTTGCCGGTAAGAAATTTCGCGATGGACTTGGCCGCGCGCTTGCCCTCGGCGACGGCGGTGATGATGATGCGCGGGCCGAAGGCGACGTCGCTGCCGGCAAACACGTCG
>VFSW01013849.1_pt1 | contig 11189 bp, 17 predicted proteins | sample 5358111 | NCBI WGS metagenome assembly VFSW01 (sample SAMN11554181, study PRJNA540505) | mine drainage metagenome | isolation source: sediment from site ElyBrook_90M | place: USA: Ely Copper Mine, Vershire, VT | collected 2017
ACAGCGTCGAGTTCCACCGCACGGAGGCCCTGATGAGGGGCAAGCCGAAGTTCTACGTGGAGGGCTCGTCGAAGTGAACCCCGACGCCCTCCGGCCCTCCGAGAACGCGCGAAACGGGACGACCTGGTGGGAGATAGGGCGTTGTTGACCGTCCTTTCACTATGGTTGATTTCTTTGGCCATCGGCACGTCGACGTTCTACCTCTACGTTTACGTAGAGGTAGACATTAAAATCTGGCGAATCATCCGGAGGTATCTCAGGCTTTGAGCGTACAGGACTGGAATCGCTGGGCGGCGGGCGTCCAGGAGAGCCTGACGCACCGCAGGAGAAACTACATCGTCGCCGTGCTTCTGATCTGCCTCTTCGTCCCCGTTGCATTCGCGGCCCTGCCGGTCTGGCCCCGCGTCGAGAGTGTCCAGGACTTGAACGCGCCTGTGCCTGGTCACTGGCAGGAGCTCACGCCGGATGTGCCCTTCATCGTCTCCTACAACAACGCTAACCCGTCCGTCTGGATCGTTACGAACTCGACCGTCAGCCTCTGCGACACCTTCCCCTGCTACTACAACGAGACCGTCATCGAATACGGGATGGTTCTGGTAGCTTAACCTGACATGGTTCTCGGTGTTAACTGGACTGACATGACTATCTGACCGAGAGTTTAAATCGGGAAACCCGCAGTCAACCGATTCATGCCCAAGACCGATATTTTGAGCGACCCGAAGGGGCGAAAGAAAACAGTCAAGGAATTTGCCAAGAAACTGAAGTCCCTGAAGGTAGACTATCTTGTTGCGGCTCAGCCCAAGGATGTCGCCTTGGGAGGTATGATTTTCACGGAGACCTCCATACCAATGAGCTATCTTCATCAGGATGGAACCTTGACGGGAGAGTCGGAACTATGGAAGGCAAAATCGCCCGCCCTGATTCTTGATAGTGTGAACGACATCAAACTCATAGAAAAAACAGTCGGAGAGGTAAGGGCTGGAGGCGGACGCATCAAACACGGATTGATTAACGGGAAGCCAACGCCGCAAGAGGTAGCAATGCTAAAGGCGCTCGGTCTTACTTGGCACGTTATCTGAAGTCGGACGCTTTGAGAAGGGCTTCATAGCTGTAACCTTCCTTCCTGAATTTCTCTGCCGCGTCTTCCTCTCTGTCGAGAAGGACGATTATCCGTTCAATCGTGCAGTTCTGTGCCCGCACCCCTTGGATGGCCTTGTCGATGGAGCCGCCCGTCGTAGCCACATCGTCTATCACGATTACCTTTGAGTGTGGCGTTAGGACGCCTTCAAAAGTCGTCTTGTCCCCGTGTTCCTTTTGTTCCTTTCTCACCCAGAAAGCCTGAATAGGCCTGTTCGGTCTCTTGCGATAACTCAGTTGGGCAACCGCTACCGCGATGGGAATCGACCCGTGAACTAATCCTCCAATGCTGGTAGCATCCAAATCTCTGATGCGGTCGTATACGACTTCTGCAATCAGGGAGATTCCTTCGGGGTCAAGAGTAGCGGTCTTGGTATTGAAGTAGAACTTTGCCTCGCGTCCTGAAGCAAGGGTGAATCCCCCGACCTTGTAGCCGTCCTTTTCGACGATTATCTCCTTTATGCGCTCAAGCCTACGGTCTCCCGCTTGCTCGGCGCTGACTTTCATAGAAGTCTGGGCCAATCTACTCACCCTTATTTCCTTTTACCGCCCTGTACTTGATGGCGGAAGCAGTTGAAATCATCCTAAAGACGGTTGAGGAAATCCTGAAGGAGACTTAGCCATGTCAGTCCAGTTACCACCAAAAGCCGTGTCAGGCTAAGCTACCAGAACCTACCTCACTGACCCGTTATACCTTAAATAGATAACTTGGCGAGAGGTCAAAGATTCTTCATTAGTTTAGGAAAGGGCCTGCGCCAGTCCTGATAGATATCCAGATACCTGGCCATTACGGAGGTGACGCCGGCGACGGTGTTCTGAATCGTCCAGCCTCCGTGGATAGCGAGATCTACTCCGTCGAATCCATAGAAGGTGAGGAGCTGGGTCGCTCTTACGTCTCTGAGGGAATGCAAAGAAAAAGGCTTGATGTGGCCCTCTATTTTCTGAGGCGGAATGCCCTTGCCTTCATAGATGCTGTAATCCTGAACGGGCCATCCCCAGCCCTCAAAAAGCGCATTCTCGTTGACATACTCGGAGATTGAATGCCTGGTAAATGGGAAAGCCAGACCGTCGCCTCTGGACCAGAAGTGCTCCGCTACCTTCATCACCCATGGGTCGAAGTCGGGTGGCAGACCGATCCTTCTGACGAGCCCTTTCCTCTTCGCGGTTCTGACGTCTATGACTAGCGCCTTCTGCCTTGAGAAACCTTCGCCCCACCAGTCATCTTTGGCGTCAGAACCCCTGGGTCCTCTTGCGAAAGAACCGTCCCCGGGGGTCGATACTCCGACTATTTCGCTTATGCGGGCGCAAAGTTCGAGAGCCGTCATCAGGCAAAGTTTGAACTCGTGGTCTCCAGCATGCTCTATTCGGCCACGAACCTCCAGGAAGGAAGGCACGAGAAGGCCGCTGGTTCCATTTCTACTCAAAGTGGTATTTTCCATGTTTTCCACGCTCAAAGGGCTCTTTTTCTTCTAAAGTATATAGATTTAAGGGGTCTGCGCATGCGCATGCATGCTTGATTGTTCTATTCTGTCAGCGCCACCGCTTCCTTGCCATGGCTCTCCCTGCATCAGAAGCCTCGTTCGGCTCAATTGCTTCCTGCTCCCTGGCTATCTTCTCATAGCGGTCCAGGTCTTTCAAAAGTTGTCTCTGATAAGGCTCCTTCTCTTTTGCCCTCCATTCGTCATACCACTTCTGCATGAAGGGCGGCAAAGAATCAAAAACGCTCGTCGACGGAGTACCCTCGACGTACTCGAGCTTTATCTTGTCCATCAGGGGATTCTTGAAGTTTTTATGATAGACTATCTGCTGCACTTCGTAATGCCCACGTTCCCACACTATCAGCTCGTAAGCCACCAGTCTTCTGAGTGGAGCGGAGATGCTGTTGATGTTGGGAGCGTTGAATATTATGACTTTGCATTCTGGCCTGTTTTCCGAAAGATATGACGCAAGCTTGCGAAGCACGGTAGGGACGTTCTGGTCCGCCGGAGCAGTCATCTGAACGGCGTCGTAGACTGCGCAGGCCATCGGAGTCTTCCTTTCGACGTTAGGAACGAGCCTCCTGACGAGCTTGCTGGGATAATAGAATGCGTCGTTTCTGACCTCCTGCCAGACTGGATTGTCGGACTGTGAATCCTCGCTCTTGCCTCCATGGATGTAATAGCTTAGCCAGAAGCTTAGGCTGGTCTTTCCGAGGCCGAAAGGAAGGTTTAGGCTCTTGAACTTCCCCTTGGTCTGACTAGAAATCAGAAGGACGATGAGGAAGTCGTTGTTAAGGGCTCTAGCTAGAGCCTCCTCAAGCGTTGGCGGCTGATATTGCACTCTCGGTCTCCCTCTGTCTTCTGGCTCTTTCGGCTGCCTCGCTCAGGCTAAGGCTTGAGTCTCTTTGCTGAGGAACGTCACTTCGCGTGTTTATTTGCGGCGTCTGAATGACTATCGGAGTGTCCGTTCCCACGTCCGCCTTGCCCCATGCGACCCTGTTCGCGTAGCGGTAGCAGGGAAGTATCTCCGTCTTCCCGATGTAGCTCTGAGCCCACTCTAGCTTTCGCTTCATCTTCTCGGAGTTCTCCGGCAGCTTGCCGAGTGGAGGCTTCTCGAAGACCTCAAGGATCTCCGCCTTGGGAGAGGAGCCATCGCGGCGCTTCAGGACCTTCGCCGCGTTCAGTGCGGTCTCTGCGTCTACCTCCCGGACGAACATCTTCTCCTCTATCCTGTCCCCGACCACATATGCCTCCCAGATGTTGACCTTGGCGAATGTCCCGCCATAAGCCTCCTTCTGTGCTCTGTACCTTTCCCATCCCGAGTTTATCATCGTGATGCACCTGTCAACCCTCTCCCCAAAGACGCTGTCCATCGCCCTGAGCCAGGGGGCCGAGTCTATGTCAAAATCGTCGTCGGCATACTGGATGCGATAGTCTACCGAAAGTCCGGGATTCCGCATAGTCTGGTTGTATTCTATTCGGAACTCCTGGCGGGTCGCAAAGTCCACCTTCTGCTGGAACTGTATGCCCAGTTTCTCCATGGCCGAAAGCTCCTTCTCCACGTTGCGCCGCCAGAACTTGAAGTCGACCACGTCTCATTCACTTCCTCCTGAAGAACCACCAATAGACGAGGAATATTCCGCCGATTATGCCAGCTATTATCTCGAATTGGCCCGCTCCACTGTTCGCCCAGCTGGAGACCGCGAGCTGGTCAGAGGGATTGGAGTTGTATGTGTAGAGGCCGAACACAGCGATTATGGCGATTATCGCGTAGATGAGATAGTTCGCCGGTGTGCGGTGCAGCTCCTTGTGTGCGGAGAAAAGCGAACCTGTCCATTGGACCATGTAATCGATCCATTCGCTCTTTATCCGCATAAAGTCAGGAAGATGTTCCTGATAGGCGTCGAGCTGATACCTGTTGTCTAAGTTCACCTCCTTCTGCGCCCCGGCCTCTGTTAGAGATTCTCTTCCTTTAGTCCTCTCATCTGCAAGAGCAATCTCGAGGCGTAATATCTTCTGCTCGAGAGTTTCCTTGCTTGGCCTATTTTCTATCACGTCGAGCCTTGCCTTTGCCCGCCTCAGCTCTTCGAGTTCTCTCCGGGTTATGCTGGTCATAGACTATGGCGTGACCTCCCTCTGAATCTCGTCCTCAGCGTCTCGTATCTCTGAGACCTTCATCTGGCCTGTCTTGAGGGCGTAAGTGTTGGTGGCGTGCCTGACCTCGTACTGAGGTTCGGAAGTGAAATGATTGTTGTAGGGGGATATCTCGTAAAAAACGGCCTCGTCTCCGTGGTTGTTGTCGGGATAGCTTCCTTTGTACGCTATTTTCACCTTCTCAAGCGACGTGAAGAGGACCGAAGGAGGATACTCGCAGAAGTACCTGAGTTGCTTTATTGCGCCGAATTTGGGGTGCTTCACGAAAGGCTTCTTGAGAGGCTGCACCACGCGATATCTTCCGGGGGCGACTTTGGATACCTTCGGCCTCCCGTCCCTCATGAACTGAGGACGGTTGTTGCCTCCGTAATTGAAAGGTCCGTATATTTTAGCTATGAGAGGGGATAAATCCCTCGCCTGAAGGTCGACGGCGATCGGTATGCCACCCATTCCCAGGATGAGGAAAGCTATCGAGCCCCAGAAGGCGTAAGAGAAATAAGGACCGAGGACCTGCCCGCCTGCGAACGCTACGACGATGAAAGGGACTATGAAGACCATTTCCTTGTATTCTTCCCAATAATCTACCATGTTGCTTACGCGCCCCCGAACGGGATGAGCCTGAACCCTGAGAGATAGAGGAACGCTATCACTACGACGGAGGATATACCCGCCACGACGAACCAATCCAGCCAATCGTATCTGTCCATCATTCGGTCACCTGAATGAAATCATCATCATCCCGGTCGTCTTCCCCCCCCTCTCCTACCCTGATAGGAGAATCTTTTGAGGTCAGGACCCTGACATTGGAGAGAGGGACTCTTGCTTCGAGAATCTGGGTCCTCTCCCATCTGACCGTCACGCTTTGAGGGTCTTGAGGAACAGGAGAAAATGTGACATCATGCTGCGAATCCAGGAAAACCTCTTCTTCGGGCTCTCCCCGGGCGGGCTCTTCTCTCTTCGCAGGATAGACGATGTTGGTCAACACGGCTAAAATAGGACCTGTCGAGACGATTCCCTGCCAGGTCTGGGTGAAAGCATAAGGAGCATCAGGAAACATTGCCTGGACGAACGCCGAGCCGAAGAACTCGAACGCTATTCCCCAGAGGAAAGCGACGACCAGGTATGCCACCATTTTCCTCTCTACCATGCGCGAGTATTCGCCCCGGTAGACTTTGAGCCGGAAGGAGGGTCAAGGCATTCGCATTTCAGGTCTTTGTAAGCCTCTCCCGGAACTATGAACCAGACGTGCCATCCGAACGGCCATCCTTTTCCTTGCGGGTCCTTGCACTTCACCATGACCATGACGTTTCCGACAAGCTTCCTGTTGGCCCGTCCGAGATGGACTGCCGCTCCCCCTCCGTTCGAATAGACCTTGTGGACCTCTCTTGGCTCTTCGCTCAAAAAGTCACGCGCTTGTACGTCTACATTTAAACTAATTAAACTTAACATATGTTCTATGCCGATGTTATATAGTCAGAATATGGAGAAGAGCTCGAAAACGTTTGCTCATGCAGAAGAGAGCAGCCAAAACAAAACCCTGGGAAGTACTCGTCGTCATTGTCGTCCTCGTGGTTGGAGCCAATTACCTTGGCTTCGTAAACCTGAGTTCGCTAAGCGGCGTCGGCATGTCCCAGACCCACACGACCACTACAACCTCAGCCAACCAGCAGGCCTCGACCTGCACATACAATCCGATACAGAGCGAACTGACCTCGATCAACGGACAAAGCGTGACTTCGCCCAAAGTCGCTACCTATGTGGCTAGCGGCAGCGGATGGTCAAAGGTCCAGAGCGCATCCGGCGCCTTGACGCAGAACTCGCTTAACACGGCGAGCCAGTACGTCAGCCTTCCGGTCTATCAGACCTACAGCGGAGCTCAGGTCTATAACCAGACGGTGACCATAAGCAGCGCGGCGCAGGCAGCGACCACCGACCAGTTCGGAAACACGATCCTGACCGTGACCTGTGCGACGCCAGCCGGTTCGAACAACAACGTTCCCACGATCCAGGCGATAGCGACCGTCTACACCGGCCCATCAGCCGGAACTACGGCGACGTCCGGAGTTGAGAACGTGATCAACAGCCAGATATCGCAGACCAACAGCCTACCCACAGCCTTCCCGACCAGCGCACCTGTCACATGGACAGACTACGTGCAGGTCTTCGGAAACAACAACGCCTTTGGGTACCCATCGACGATAGCAGGTAGCACGAACCTGCCCATCACCAACTACAACACCGGAGCGCAGCAGACCAGCGGCATAGTCACCTACGGAGCCTACGCGATAGTCGCCTTTAACCAGACGGCCATCACCTTCAGCTCTCCTGGTGCCACGAGCCTGCCCCTGCACGGCGCGACAGGAAGCATCGCCTACCTCGTTCCTCTGACTTCGCTCGGCATAGCGCCAGCGAGCGGAACTGCGACGACGAACCCGTTCGTCGGCTCTAAGTTCAGCTTCAGCGTCCAGGAGAACGTAGCAGCGACCGGGCACCACGTAGACATGACCGTTCTCATCGTCGACAACACCCAGGCATCGTACATCATGGCCAACTTCAACACCCCGGTAGTCACCTCGTACCCCGCGGCTGGAAACAGCTACGGAACGCCGTCTGGATTCACCGGACTCCATCCGCCCACCAGCTCCAACGCGCCCCCCGCCCTGACGCAGCAATACAGCGCGGCCATACTGACCTACTAGGAGTGGAAGAACAAACAACATGAACCAGAATCTAAGGTTCGCAGTCGTTGCGACCATCTGGCTGTTTGTCATCTACTACGTAGAGGCATGGCTCCAGATGCAATATCCGTCCCTCCTGTCGACCTCCAACATACTTGGCTTCGTCCTCATCGCTCTCCTCACCGCGTTCAGCCTGTTCTACGTGGTGAAGAAGGCGAAAGCGTCGCCGAACATCTAGCAGCTCGTCAGCTTGGTTAGCTCTCGAGCTTCCCCCTCTTTTCGGAGCAAAGGTTTGACAAAATAGAGATGAAAAACAGATGGCAACGCGAGCGCTGAACCGGGCCGCCGGCATGGCCCTGATGGTTGTGGGCCTCCTGGTGCTTGTCGGGAGTCTTGCTTCAGGCTTTTCCGGAGGAAGCAGCACGACGACCCAGACGGCGACAACTTTTACTACGGTCACTCAGACGAAAGTCGTTAGCTCGAGCACTCCTAACATTGTAGTTCCCGTGTCATGTTCAGTCAACAGCGTCTCAGGGACGGTAGGAACCAGCTTCACGTTCTCGGCATCGGCTCAAGTGACTGCGCCGGTCTTCACATGGAACTTCGGCGACGGTGCGGCTGGGAGCGGCCCGACGGTGACTCACGCGTACGCCTCGGCAGGGACGTGGACTGCCACAGTAGACATGCAGAATGCTGCCGGCTACTCAGGGTCGGGGGCATGCACCGTGACGGTAACGCAGTCGTCGACGGGAGGAGGGACCTACGGAACTCTGGCGATAACCGTCGTCGCCTCAAGCGGAAACGGGGCCGTTACCGGAGCTACCGTGACCCTTTCCGCTTCTCCCCAGATGATACAGACGACAAACTCGGGAGGTCAGGCGATATTCACGGTGCCCACAGGTACCTATCAGTTCGGAGTGACGGCGGCAGGCTTCCAGACCTACTCTGGGACTGTGACACTCACGTCCTCGGGCAACCAGCTGACCGTCTTCCTCGCCACGACTTGCACGGGCCGTATATGTCCCCAGAGCGGGTTGGGCATAGGCTCCGCCGGAGCAGCGAACTCAGATGGCGCCATAGTGGGGTTCGTCCTTTTTGCAGCGGGGTTGGCGGTCTTCAGGAGGAGACGCGAGTGATGAAGACAAGGACTATAGGGCAGCTGGTGCTCCTTTTGGGAGTGTTGCTTCTTGCGTACGGCGCTGCTCCCGCCCTGGGCCTCTCGGGAGTCTCGGTCTGCACGCAATACCAGTATAATGGGGGCTCGGTCAATGGGCCGCTTCTCGGAGCCGGCCCTTCAGCCACATGGCCTTTCGGAGCGTTCACGTGGACGGGCAATTCGCAGTTTCCCGCCGCCGTCTATTCCGGATCGGTGCCGACGCCTTCAGGGGACCTTCCCATAGTCTCGAGCTGCATCTACTACGGAACGGTAAACGTGAGCGGGACTTCTACCGTAATAACGTCGACGACCTGCAACAACTCCCAGACTGGAACCGTAGAACAGGGAACGACCTCCACGACAAGCACCGGTTTCTTCGGATGCTTCACGACTACGGCCTCCTACACGGTAGGGACGACATCGGGAAGCGCCAGCCTTACGACGACTTCCACCTCTGCCGCCAGCTCGTCCGCGACCGGAGGCGCTGGCAGCGGGGGAACTCCATCCCCTGAGGCTGTCAACGCGCAGTTCGTGCTCGGCGGCCTCGTCCTGATAGGAGCCGGCATCGTGATGAACAGGAAAAGATGAGGCTTGAGTTGAGAAAAAATGAAACAATCAGAAAGGAACATCGCGATAGCCCTGATCGCGTTGCTCGTAGTGGCGGGGCTCGCCTCGTCGAGAGCAGGGTTCACTGGCCTCTCAGGGGTTCAGCCAGGGGCGGAAGGGCTCCAGATAGCGAACGCCGGATTTCAGGGAGCCTCTTCTGACAGGATAACGGCCCTGAATGCCGCCATCCCCGATAGCGGGGGATATTCGTACTCGTGGCTCTCGGGGTCTGCTATCCTGTCGGCTGGAGTGAGCAAGACCGGACCAGGCTCTTGTTCCACTCTCACATGTTACGGCACGGGAACGTTCGAGGGAAACTTCGCTGACCAGATACAGATACCGCAATCGACTACCCAGAGCATGCTAGGTACGGTAGCCGGAGGAGCCACGACGCAGACGATAAACTACTTCGTCAACATCAATTCTACTTCTCAGCAGCATGTCATAGGGCAGGTGGTGCAGATGACCTCGACGATAGAGTTCAAGGGAGGAGGATCGGGTTTCCAGCAGTTCACCGACGAGGCGATATGGTTTGAGGCTTACACGAACGTATGGAGCGTGCAACAGTGCGACCCGACCAACGTGACCGCCTGCCAGAACGGATACGTCTGGGCGGCCCCTCTTGAGGCCGTGATAACCGGAGTGCAGCAAATAGGATGCGACATATCGACGTTCAACTGCAACCAGTCCACCGGAGCGACGCCTAGCGACGACCAGCTGAACCCCATGTCGCAGGGTGCTTCTCTCTCCCTTTACACGGGAATAGGCGGGTCAGTCCCCGTCGGCAGCCTTGGACTGGGAACCGGCAGCGTGCAGCAGACGCTCCAGAGCGGAGGCAGCCCGCTTGCACCGGACTCTTCCATGTCCGAGTACGCCTATTTCCCCATAGCTCTCCAGAACTTCGGCGCGTATCCGTGCGGAATCGGAGGGACCTCGACATGCTATCCCGACGTGACTCTGACGATAACCTGGTATTACCTGGTCATCGGTTCGTTCCTTTGGACCAACCCGAACCATACGACATACGTCCCTACTCCATCGTGCTCTTCATTCACATGCTCTAACTTTCTTGCAGCGATAGACGCATGGCTGGCAAACCCATTCGACACACTTGGGCTCAGCCTTTTCACGCTCGCTGCGATAGCAATAGTCGTCTTCATAACAGTCTACGTCCTCTCCAGAAGGATACCTAAGGGGCTCTGAGTGACTTACTTGAACGTACCGATAAGGCAGGACCCCATTAGCCTTCTTGCCTCGGCGATTGCGATAACCGAGCTCGTCTTCCTCAGCGTCTTCCCGGGGGGGCTTCAGACTGACAGCATCATAGCCGCTCTGATCCTGATATCCGGCCTGGTCATGCAGCGGTACTTCAAGATAGATGGACAGGAAGGGATAGATGACAACGGCCAGAAGAACGTCTTCGTCTACTCTGCTGTCGCCGTGGTGATTTTCTTCGTCCTTAACATCTATGTGCCGCGTCTTCCCCTATCGGTCGCCCCGGTGGTATCTCAGGCGGGCCTCTTCCCGGCGAAGATGTTCGAGCTGCTCATAGCCGTCGCAGAGGAGCAGTTCTTCCGGGGCTTCCTTGCGAATCTTCTCATAACTCGTACGAGCGCAGGGGTAGGAATACTGATGGACGGGCTGATATTCATGGCGTACCATTTCGCGGTCTACGGGAGCAGCGTCTCGGACCTTGGTATCGTCTTTGGAGCGGGAGTCACATTGGCCTTCATAGACTGGAAGACGGGGAGGGTATCGCCAAGCATATTAGCCCATATGGTGAACAATCTGCTGTGAGCCGGAATCAACGAAGGCTTGTCTACATTAATCTGTTCTATCTCGCCGCACTTCTGTCGCTTATCGTCGTTGCTGACTGGCTGACGCTGTTCTGGAGGATTTTGGTGTGAATAGCACCAGAATTTTAAGGGCTTCCATGCTCTCATTCGTGGCCATCGTAATCATCCTTGCCGCCACGGGCTT
>VFSW01013850.1_pt1 | contig 11188 bp, 5 predicted proteins | sample 5358111 | NCBI WGS metagenome assembly VFSW01 (sample SAMN11554181, study PRJNA540505) | mine drainage metagenome | isolation source: sediment from site ElyBrook_90M | place: USA: Ely Copper Mine, Vershire, VT | collected 2017
CCGGCGCGGGCTGCTCCGGCGCCGCGCTCTCGTAGCGCGCGAGTTTGGGTCCTTCGTATTGAAATTCACAACCCGTGTTGAAAAAGAGCCAGCCCAGCGCCAGATACGGAACGACGCAAAGGAAAAAGCGGAGGGCCGGCCAGCGGGGTACCTTTGTGCTGTTCATGCTTGGGGCATCCCTAGACCAAGCCTCGCCACGGCGCAAGCATCAGCCGGCGCGGCCGCACGGATCGAGCCGGATCGGGAATATGCCGGCGGTAGGAATGCGCGTGGAATTGTCGGGACTCTGCGCACACACCGGCTTGCCGTCCTGTTCAGCGGGCCGAATGGCCGCTGGCCTGCCCGGTCGCCGCCTCCGCCTTGATGATCTTCTCATCGAAGCTCGCGGTCACGGCTTCGCCCGCCTGGACGACGAGGAACTCCTCGGCGGTCCACGGTCCGTCTACCAGCCGCTGCAGCAGCCCGAGGTCGCCGGGGACTTCCTCGAATTGCCAGCCCTGATCGGCGCAGAGGCGCTGGACTTGCTCGCGCAGGCCGAGGGACTGGGTGAAATCGAATTGGATCAGTGTGCCGTGGTGGTAGCTTTGCGCCCAGCCGCCCATGACTTCGAGGAGATACTGCGCCTGTTCCTCGCCGAATTTTTCCACCCACGCCTGATAGGTCGCCTCGGCGGCGGTCTTGAGGTTGGCCGGCATGAAGGTGTTGCCCTGCGCCAGCGATTTCTCGCCGCGCCGCCGCGCGCACTCCAGCCAGCCGGAGGTGTAGTAGTAAGTGCCGGGATGCGCGTGGAAGAATTCCTGGTAGCGCTCCTTCGAGCCGAGAAAGAACGTGATGCAGTCATGGGCGCGTGGCACCACCAGCGGGGTGTGCGCGCTGCGGAGACCCGCGAGGATGTTGCTGCACAACCCGTAGCCAATCAAAATCGCGTCGTATTTGCCGGCGGGGGTGGCGTCGATGCGCCGCTGGATTTCGGCGCAACCGGTCCGGGGGATGTCGTGGTAGCCCTGGGTCAGGAACTCGAAGTCGAGCAGGTTGGGCGAGCGGGCGGCGACGTGGCAGATTTCGCGGAAGGCAATCTCGCAGGCAATGAGTTTCAGGAGCTTCGCCGGGGCCGGCGCGGTGCCCGTGCCGCCAGGGCCGCCCGGGGGCGGGGCCGGGGGCCGCCCGGCCGAAGGTTGTTCATTCATGCGCAGTCACGATTTGGGAAGCCTTCCCACCGGACAGCGTGCTGATTGCCGCCGCCCAGCTCGGAGCCGCTTCCCAATGTCGCGCATGGTAATAACGGTCCGGCGTCCGAGATGCAACCCGAACCTCCGGTCCGATCCCGGCTTGAAACGCCTCGGCTTCGCGTGATGCCGCGGCTCCATTTCGATTCCTGGTCGGACCGGAAGGCACTTCCCCGATTTCTAGTGCATCGCTCCGGCTTGGCCATTGGCCGCGCCATCTCCGCTCGGTCGTTCGATCACCAGTGTCTTCTCCGGCATGGGCGACGCGGGAGCTGCTTCAACCGAGATCCCGTTGACCTGCCACCAAAGCTCGGCGTCGCGGGCGGTCCAGGTGCCCGCCGCCGCGCACTCCGCGAGCGCTTCGTCCAGTTCGCGGGCGCTTTGGGGACGCTGTTCGCGGGACTTGGCCAGGCAGCGCAGGATGAGCGCCTCCAGGTCGGCCGACACGGGCCGGCCGAGCCGCGCGGACGGCGTCGGCGGGTCGGCCTCCGCCTGGCGCGCGAGCAGATCGTCCAGTTGATCCGCGTCGAACAGCGGCTGGCCGGTCAGCAGCCAGTAGCCGACGGCGCCAACCGAAAAAATATCGCTGCGGGCGTCCACGTCCTGCGGCGCGCGAATCGCCTCCGGCGACATGAAACGCGGGGTGCCCACGACGGCGCTGACGGCGGCCCCGGTCGGCGCTTGGTGCGTGGCTTTTACCAGGCCGAAGTCGAGCACCTTTACTACGTCGGACATCGCGCCGCGGCAGGTCAGGAGGATGTTCGCCGGTTTGATGTCGCGGTGAATCAGGCCGTTGCCGTGCGCTTCGGCGAGGGAGCCGCAGACTTGCCGCAGGAGGTGGATGACGCGCCCCTCCGGCTGGGGGCCGAACTGGCGCACCAACCGGTCGAGGTCGATGCCGCTCAGATACTCCATCGCATAGTAAAACACCCCTTCCGGTGTCCGCCCATAATCGTACACCGCCACGGTGTTGGGATGGGTGAGCTGGCTGGTCATCTGCACTTCATGCTCGAAACCCGCGGCGGTCGCCTCGTTCGTCGTCTCCGGGCTGAGCAGCTTGACTGCCACCGGCCGGCGCAGCAAGGCATGGCGGGCGCGATACACCATGCCGTTGGCCCCGCGGCCGATTTCCTGCACCAGCACGTACTGTCCCAGCCGCCGGGCCCGCAGGACGCTGTTGCGCGCGGCCGCTTGCAGCCGTTCCACGGAAAGGCTGAAGGCAAACGTGATCGCGCCGCTGAGCACCAGCAGGGCGATCAGTACCAGGAAGGTGCGCCGCAGCACGTAGAGCGGCTGGAAGGCCTCTTCAATCGGAACCTCCGTGGCCAATCCCAGTTCGTAGTCGTCGAGCCAGGTCCAGGCGCCGACCACCGTCACGCCGCGGAAGTCGCGATAGCCGCGCACGTCATAACCGGTCTCGCCCTGGGTCGCCCTGGCGGCCATGCGGGTCAACGGCAGGCCGCCGCGCGGCTTCCAGGGATGGTTGAGGCTGCGCAGGTCCACGCCGGGATCCAGCAGTCGCAGGTTGAGGATGGCCGTGACGCCGCGCCGGTTGGGGATGAGCCGCAGTCCCCGCAATTCCCGGTCGAACGTGGAACGGCTGCTGGTCAGGACCACGCCCCGGCGGTCGAAGGCGTAGGCCTCCCCAGTCTCGCCGATGCGTCCGACGGACACCATGCGGCTGAATTCGTTCTGCGGCTGCATGCGCAAGGCGATCACCGCCAGCACCGTTCCGTTGGTCGCCAGCACGGGCGCCGCCACGAACATCGTCGGCCGCACGATCCCCTCGCCAGCCCTCGCTTCCCGTGCGGGCAACTCGCTGGGGAAGGGGCGCGAGACGATGACCCGGCCGCCCAGCGCGGCGGTGAGAAACCGGTCATAGGACTTCGGCGCCAGGCCGCCGACCAGCCCGCGATGCGGCGACGCCAGGATGCGGCGGTCCTTTCCCACCAGGACGTAGTCCACGTAGCCCTGGTTTTCGACGAGCGGACTCAGGTGGATCCAGATCGTGGTGGCGGGCGCGGATTGGGCCAGCGCGGTCGCGCTGATGCCCGGTTGTTGCGCCAACGCCAGCAAATCCGCGACGGCTTGTTGGATGCGCGCGTCGGCGGCGATGGATTTGGCATCGGACTGCTTCTCCGCATACCACAGCCGCAAGGCCGCGACGTCTTCGCTGAGGACGGTGCGCAACTCCGAGGCCATCTCCGTCTTCATCGCCCGCTCCACCCGGTCGCGGACCCACACGCCCACGCCCGCCACGACCACCGCGCCCAGCACGGGGCCGCTCCAGAGCAGTTGCGCGAGGGCCTTCGGGATCCGGGTGATCCAGCGGGCCAGCGTGCTTGGGCTGGAACCTTCTTCGCCTGTGCTCACCGGGGTAAGCTGTTGGCCGGGGCCGCCCTTGTCAACGCGGCGGGCGGCTTTGCCCGCACCCCGGCCATCTTCCGCGGCGGGAGTGCTTCCGCCTCCCAGGCTGGACTTCCGCGGTATTCTCCGGCAACAGTGGAAGGAAATTTAGCGGCGCGGTTGAGCCTCGCCGTTGGCACCTGACTTTATGAAAACGTCTCGCCGCACTTTCCTGCGCACCGCCGGCTGGGGCGCCGGCACCCTGGGGATTCTGGCCCGCGCTGCGCTGGTTCCAGACGCCCGCGCCGCCGCGGCCTCGTTCGCGAAGCCGCCGGCGATGAAGCTCGGTCTGGTGACCTACCAACTGGCCCAGGATTGGGACATCGCGACGATCATCAAGAATTGCGCGGCCGCCCAGTTCCAGGGCGTGGAACTGCGCACCGAGCACGCCCACAAAGTCGAGTTGAACCTCACGGCGGACCAGCGCGCCGAGGTGAAACGCCGTTTCCAGGACTCGCCCGTCCAGTTGATGGGGCTGGGCAGCACCTACGACTTCCACACGCCCGATCAGGCCAAGCTCAAACGCGACCTCGCCTCGGCGAAGGAGTACATCGTCCTCGCGCACGAGGTCGGCGCCAGCGGCGTGAAGGTGCGCCCCAACGGGCTGCCGAAGGAGGTGCCGGAGGAAAGGACGCTGGCGCAAATCGGTCGGGCGCTCCGCGAGTTGGGCGAATTCGGCGCAGGCCACGGCATCTGCCTCCGCCTCGAAGTCCACGGCGCCGGCACGTCGCTGCTGCCCAACATCAAGGCGATCCTGGACGCCGCCGACCACCCGAACGTCGGCGTCTGCTGGAACTCCAACGACACCGATCTGGCCGGCGCGGGCTTCGACCACAACTTCGATCTGGTGAAGGACAAGATTTTTTCCTGCCACATGCGCGATCTGTACCTGGAGAACTACCCGTTCCGCCGGCTGCTGACGCGCCTGAATGGAATCCGCTTCACCGGCTATTGCCTCGCCGAGATTCCGGCGAGCGCCGACCCGGTGCGCGTGATGAAATATTTCCGCGCGCTGTGGCTGGCGTACCAGGAGCTGCTGTAGCCGGCCGTGAACCACGACGACCACCTCCTGACGAGTTGACCAGCAGGCTCTCAGGCAAGGGCGGCGCAGTGCTCGGTTCCGTCGGCCCGGCTCACTTGCCGACCTCGAACTCGAAGACGTTCTCAGAGAGCGACCGTCCCGCTTGGTCAAGCACTGCGGCGCGAAGCGCGTAATGGCCGGGCGCGGCCGTTCGCCACTCCGCTTGCCCGAGTTTCTTCACGGAGTCCTCAGCCATCCCGGCCGGCCATTGCCCAGTGGCCTGCTCCGCCCCCTGCGCGTTCACGATCTTCCAGGTCACCGTCGCGTTGGGCACGGGTTCCCACTGGTCGTTGATGGCCCAGACGCCGCATCGGAACTCCTCGCCGGTTTGCCAGTGGTCGCGGTCGTATTCCAGGCTGGCGCAGACGGGCGCGAAGCTGCGGCGCACGGTGTCGAAGACCTTCGTCGGCTGGCGGTAGAAATCAATGGCCGCCATCGTCACCGAGGGCCAGATGTCGATGGCGTGGAAGTGGCAAATGCCACCGGCCGGGTGGTACTTCAGACGGCGGCTGCGTTCCAAAGCGATCTGGAACAGGCGCGCGACGTAGGCCTGGGTCCGCGGGATGTAGTCCTGGAGCGAAAGGTCGCCGGGGTTGCCCCAGGCGCGCATGGCCTCGGGGATTTGCAGGCGGCGGAAGAACCATTCCTCGGCGTGGTCCTTGATGGGCCAGGCATTGGGCAGGAACTGGATCAGCGTGTCGTAGTTCGGCAACGACGTGGCGCCCAGTTCGGAGACGAACGGCTCGGTCATCTGCGTGTATTCCCAGATCGAGCCGCCGTACCAGCCGTGATAGACGTGGGCGTCGCCAAAGCGCCCGGTGGAGCGCACGATGGCGCGGCGTTGGGGGTCGAGGAGCGCCGGGCGGGCGGCGAGGTGTTTGGTCAGGTCGCGGTAGTTTTCCAGGCTCTCCTCGTCGCTCGTACACCATTGGCAGACGCAGGGATGGTTGCGCACGGAGCGGATGAGCGGGTCGTACAGCGCCGCCGCGCGCAGCGAGAACGCGCGGTCCTCCGGATACCACGCCTCCAGGAAATCCTGCCACACGAGCACGCCCAGTTCATCGGCCAGATCGTAGAACTCCGGGTCGGCGAAGTGGCAGTGCAGACGAAGGAGATTCACGTTCATCCGCAACATGAGCCGCAGGTCGCGCTCGTATTTCGCGCGGTCCATGTCGGACATGAACAGATCGTAGTAGTAGTTCGTGCCCCGGATGAACAGGCGCCGCCGGTTCAGGTAAAACGTCCAGCCCATGCGCTCGATCTCGCGGATGCCCACCGCCAGGCTCCGGCCGTCCAGCCCGCGGCCGGCGCCGTCGCGCAAACGCACGTCGAGCGTGTAGAGGTTCGGTTTGCCGTGGTCCCACGTCCACCAGAGCTGGGGATGCGCCACCGGGATGACCAGCCGCGCACCATGACCGGGGACCGGCGCGCGGACGCGGAATCGTTCGGGGGAAGAAAAATTCCGCGGCGACAACGTCAGTTCCACGGTCGGCGTCGAGTCGGCCGAGCCGTCCAATTCCACCGCGACCTCCACCTCGGCACTGCCGTCGTCGCGGAGCCGCGTGTCGATGGCGACATCTTTGATGACCAGGGAGTCCGAAGCCACCAGCCGAACCGGGCGGGTGATGCCCAGCGCCGTGATGTCGTCGGGTTTCTGGTCCACCGCGCCGTACGCGCCTTTCACCGTGTAGGGCCGGTGTTTCCAGTAGTAATCCACCGGGGTCCAGACGCGGACGAGCAATTCATTCGTGCCGGCGATTCGCGTCGCGGTCGTCACGTCGTATTCGTACGGGTCCATGTAGCCCTCATGGCGCCCGAGCCGCGTACCGTTCAGCCAGGTGTCCGCGTAGTAGTCCGTGGCCTCAAACTGGAGGCGCAGCCGCCGGCCCGCGAACCGTTCCGGGACGGTGAAGCTGCGGCGATACCACCATTCCTTGTAACTGACCCATGTGGCTTCCGGCGTGTAAATCTTGTCGGGCGGCAGCCATTGCACGTGGGCGCTGCCCGGCACCTGGACGGTGCGCCAGCCGTTCGTGGGCGGTCCCCCGCCCTTCTCACACCAAGCCAGTTCCCACGCGCCGTCGAGCGAGAGCGCGTCCGGCACGAACGGCGCCGGGGCCTGGCTCGGGGCATCATACTCGGCTTCCGCCGTGCGCTCCGCTGGCTGGCTGATCATCGCGCTGCCTTCCGACGCCGGACTCACCTCAATCAACAGCGGCTGGCGCAAAACGCGGTCCTCGCGCCAGCCCTGAAGCGCGGTCCACGGGCCATTCCACTGGGGGAAGGTAAGGGCAATCTCACTTTCCCCGTCTGCTTTCCCCGCCACGAAGCGCCGCGACCCAATGCCGGTCCAGGTGAGATTGGTGTCGAGCGCCACGAGGCCGAGCGCGCCGTAGTTTTCGCCGTTCCGGTAATAGATCGCGTGGCCGCCGGGCAGCTTCGCCCAGGGGCGCGGCGCGATGTCGTGGTCCGGCGGTTCCTCGATGTCCGGCCCGGTGGGCCACTCGTATTCCGAGCCACCCACGCAGCGGTCGAACGGCAGGTAGGGCGCGGCCGAAATCGCCGTGAAACGGAAACCTTTGCCGGCGCGCCACACCAATGCCCGACTGTCGGCGTCCCAAGTCAACTCCCACGTCTCGTTGGTCCGGGTCAGCCGCACCCGACCGCGCAGTGGGCCGGTCTCGAGGAATTCCACTTTCGTGATCGGCCCCGTGCCGCCGAGACTCGTCCACCCGACGTTGCCCTCCGGCACGCCGGCGACCGGCGTGAAGCCCATCGCTTCGGCGGCGTGGATGTCCTCCTTCAGCGACGCGGGATCTTCGGGCGTCGTCTCGACGAGGTTGACAACGCGCTGCGGCCCGGCGGTGAGATTGTAGGCCTCGACGATGGCGGGCGTGTGCGTGTCGATCAGCACGCGGAAAAAGGGGTTGCCCAACTCGATCCGGTTCATGCCGATCTGCCGCAGGTGAATCCGGTTGACGAAGTTCGTCTTCGTATCCGGCGCCGCGACGATGCGGTATTCGGGCAGTTCACCGGGGATGAGCGTGGCGGGGAAGAGCAGCGCGCCATCCGTCGCCTGCCAGGGGAGTTCCTTCCCTTCGGCGTCCACGACGCGCCAGGCGGGCTGCCGGCCGCCCATCCTGGCGTAGGGCACGGCGACGACTTCGTTTGTGCGCGGATAAAGCCCGGTGGGTTCCTCGACACGGATGGACCAGGCGGCCGCCGCCGGTTGGGCGCCCGCCAGAAGCAGAAGCCAGAGAGCCATGTCCGAAACCCGAAATCCGAAACGCGACGGTTCGGGGAAACAGGCCGGGTGAACTGGGGAAGTACGGCCGCACATTTCGCTCTGCTTGCGACCAAGGCGTCGCAAGCAGGGCGGCTTCGGGTTTCGGCGTTCGGCGTTCATCTCACATCACTCTCCAACCAGAAACCGATGATGTCTTCCCATCCAATACGGCAGCAGGAACGCGGTGCCGTCGTCTTCGCCGAGCCCGCCGCCCGCGCCATCCACCTCGAACGGGTTGCTGTTCCATTTCATCACCGGGCGCTCATCGGGGGGCAGCAGCGTGAGCGCTTCGTGGCGTCCCTCGCGGTCCGCGGCCGGGGCCCAGACGACATCCTGGCGCTGCGCGTTCCCGACCGTCCACTCGATGGTGTCCATCGGCATCCGGTAGAGCGTTGCGACGGCGGCGGGCAGGTCCACCGGCGCTTTCGGTTGGCCGGTCAGGTAGATGAACGTCCACAACGGATTGGCCTCGCGCTGGATGTTCTTCCACCACTCGTCCGCTGCGCGGCGGTAGGCCTGCAGCAGCGCGGGATCCTTTTCGTATTGGAATACGCTGTAGAAGGGAAGCATCGCGAGTTCCTCGTCCGAGTAGTTCAATTCCTCGCGGAATTCGTTCACACGCGTGATCCAGTCGGCGTATTTGAAGTCCCAGGCGGCCTTCCGGTATTCGGCGTCGTAGCGCGGCTGGCCGGTGATGTGGGCGGCGGTCTTGAGGAAGCTGAGGAGTTGGAGGCTGTTCAGCGCGCGCTCGTCGGGTTGATGACTCAGGATTTCGGGCGACCACCACCCCCAGGTCGTCCGCTTGCCGTCCGGGCCCACGAGCGTGTAGCCGTGGTCCAGGATGTGATCCATGATGCGCTGGGCGGTCTCCGCGATGCGCCGTTTCAGCTCGGCGTCGGGCAGGAGGTCGTAGGCCACGCTGAAAATAAAGAAGTGCCCCACGATCTCGTCGGAACTGGTGTCGCCCTTCCAATAGACTTGGCCATCGCTCGTCCAGTGCCACTCGCCGCTTTGCGGCATCGGGTCGCCCTTGCGGACAAACGAGCGGGCGGGAAAGCCACGCCGGCCCGCCACAGCCTCGAGGAACAGCACGGCATCAATGGATTTACGGGCGTTGGCAAGGGCTTCGGGCGACTTCGTGACCGCGTAACGAAAACACTCCGCGGCGGCATACATCGCCGTCCACAGGCCGTCGTTATCGTTGTCCATAAGCTGGTTGCTCGCCGGGTCGCCGGCGATCTGCAGCGCGGAGTCAGCGACCAATCCATACCGGTCGTGCCGCACGCGGATGCGCCGCTCGAACCACCCGGCCTTTTGCGCCAGCGTCATGGCCCGCAGTTCGATGTGGGAGACGCCGGTGGCGGTGCGGACCCATACGCCGGCGTGATCATCGGCGCAAAGCTGCGCCACCCTGTCGTCCGGCAAATATCTCTGGCCCGCGAAATACTGGCGCCGGTTTCGCTCCGGCCCGGCGAAGTCCAGGCGCATCAAGCCCTGCGTCGTGCCGAGCCAGATGGCGCCGTCGGTGGCGCGGGCCGCGGCGGTGACCTGACCGACGGGCAAGGGGACTGAATTCGAGCGCAGCGCGGCCGGCACGGCGGCGTCGGTGAGGCTGTAAAACGTGCGGAACTTCTGCGGGGAGGGCTCGAGCCGGACTGACTGCCGGGCCAAAGCCGGGAGGCTGGCGAGGCAGCAAAGGAGAAGAGCAGCCGCACGCACAGCCGGCCGTGATCGCCACTCCAAGCCAGGAGCGCTGCGCCGCCCGAGGGCGACACTCGGAATTTCTTGTGGTGAAAGCATGGTTGGCGGATGTCGGTTAGTAGTTCTTCAGCCGCTCCTGCTTCGCCCGGAACGCGCGGCTGCACGCCTTCAGACCCGCGAGTTTCGGATCGGCCTGCGCCAACTCGCCCAGGCCGGAGACAACTTTCTCCACGGCGCGGATGACATCCTGGACATCCGTTTCGTCGCCGATGAGCAGGAATTGCGGCAGCCAGACCGACTCATCATACGCGGCGCGCTCCGACACCGGGCAATGGCATTTCGTGTAGTCCACCGGCGCCATACGCTCCACGCCGTATTTTTTGCGGAAGCTCTCCTCGGCTGCCGCGGAAGGAAATCCCGGAACCAGACCCCGGAGCGCAAGCTGCGGACAATTCACCGGGGTGGCGTAAAATAAATCGCTCCGATACACCGGCTCGTAAAAGCGGCCATCGCACGGGATGCCCTCTTTCTCCAACGCGGCCACGAACAGGTCGCGGCCCGGCGCCGGGCCGGTCGGACGATACTGGAAGACATAGTTATAAATCGTCTCGCGTGTCAGGCCCGGCTGCGGCGGGAGCGGACGGACATGCGGCAGTTTCGCAAGCGCCTGGCCCAGCAGCGCGGCGTGGCGCGTCCGCTTCTCGCACAGCTCCGGCCATTGGTCAAGCTGGCCCAGGAGCAGCGCCGCCTGCAACTCGGTCATGCGGTAATTCGCGCCGAGCACCCGCTTTTGGAATTGGTCGGTGATGCTGGGCCGGCCGCAGTTGGTGATGGATTGCAGCGCCTCGAAATAATCGAGCCGGTTCGTCAGCACAATGCCGCCTTCGCCGCCGGTCATCAGCTTGCTTTCCTGGAAGCTGAAGCAGCCGGCGTCGCCGCCCGCGCCGGCGCCGCGTCCCTGAAACTGGCCGCCGTGCGCATGGGCGCAATCCTCCACGATGACCAGCTTGTGCTCGCGAGCGAGGGCGAGGAGGGCGTCCATGTCGGCGAAGCGCATCGCCATGTGGACTGGCATGATCGCGCGGGTGCGGGGCGTGATCGCGGCGCGGACGGCCTGCGGATCGAGGCAATAGGTGTCCGGGTCCACGTCGGCGAAAACCGGAACGCCGCCCGCCTGGAGGACCGCGATGGCGGTGCCGTCCCAAGTGTAGGCGGGCATGATGACTTCCTCGCCGAACCTGAGATCGAGCGCCTGCACCGCGGCGAGCAGGGCGATGGTGCCGTTGGCGAGGCAAAGGCCGTATTTCGCGCCGTGCAGGTCCGCGAAGCGTTCCGCAAATTCCTTCGCGTGCCGGCTCGGCACCGGGTAGCCGCCCCAGTGACGGCTCTCCACGGTCTGCACGATGCGCTCGAGATCGGCGCGAGTGTATTGCGGCCAGGGCGAGAACGGTTGGGAACGGAGGGGTTCTCCGCCGAGAATGGCGAGTT
>VFSW01013851.1_pt1 | contig 11188 bp, 2 predicted proteins | sample 5358111 | NCBI WGS metagenome assembly VFSW01 (sample SAMN11554181, study PRJNA540505) | mine drainage metagenome | isolation source: sediment from site ElyBrook_90M | place: USA: Ely Copper Mine, Vershire, VT | collected 2017
ATTAATACTCATCATAAGTCAGAATAACTGTAACACCAGCACTGAAAACACATCTAAAAGCAAACAGGACATTCATCTCTGCAGACCAGTGGGTAACATTCACAAACTCAACGACAGGCGGAACAGGATCAAACGTTTATACCTACAATGTAGTCCCAAGCAGCGGATTTAGCCAGAGTGGAAACAAGTTCTTCTTCACAGTCGCAGGAAACTACCTTGTTACACTTAATGTGGTTGACCTCTCAGGAGAGATGGCAAACTCAACAGTAAAGATAACAGTAACTCCAGCACTAAACACATCATTCCATGCAAACAGAACATTCATATCAGCAGATCAGGCAATAACATTCACTAATGTAACAACCGGCGGAACAGGCAGCAATGTATATTCATGGAGTATAAACCCAACAACGGGAGTTGTTGTAGGATCACATGGATCAGTAACATTCAACACAGCAGGAAACTATGTTGCATCATTCTCAGTAAATGACCTCTCAGGAGAGGTTGCAAGTGCAGCAAACATACTAATACAGGTAACACCTCCACTCACGGCAAACATACTTGCAAACAGGACATTTATCAGCGCAGACCAGTGGGTTGCATTTACAAACTCCTCAACAGGAGGAACAGGCAGCAATGTCTACACATTCAAGGTAACACCAAACTCTGGATTCATACAAAGCGGAAACAAGCTCTTCTTTACAGTCGCAGGAAACTACCTAATAACGATTAACGTAACTGACCTTTCAGGAGAAAAGGCCAATGCAACAGCAAAGATAACAGTAACTCCACCACTCACACTCAATGTTACAGCAAACAGAACATTCATATCAGCAGATCAGAAGGTACACTTCACAAACTCAACAACAGGAGGAACAGGATCAAACGTATACTCATACAACATCACACCTAAGAGCGGCTTTGTAATAGATCCAGTAAACAAGACAATACAATTCAACAGCGCAGCAAACTACACGATAAAGATCTCAGTAACAGACCTCTCAGGAGAGCAGGCAAATACAACAATAAAGATTCAGGTAACCCCACCTCTAGTAACAAACCTCACAGCAAACAGAACATTTATCTCAGCAGACCAGTGGGTATCATTTGCTAACGTTACATCAGGAGGCACAGGATCAAATGTATACACACTTGCAGTTTCACCTAACAGCGGATTCTCAAGAAACGGCAACAAGATAGAATTCACAGCAGCAGGAAACTACATAGTAAAACTTAATGTAACTGACCTCTCAGGCGAAAAGGCAAATGCCTCAGTAAAGGTTCAGGTAACACCACCTCTCACAATAAACGTATCTGCAAACAGGACATTTATCTCAGCAGATCAGTATGTATCATTCGCAAACAGCACACATGGCGGAACAGGCAGCAATGTCTACAACTTCTCAGTATCACCTAACAGCGGATTTACAAAGGTAGGAAACAAATTATTCTTCACAGTCGCAGGCAACTACACAGTTAAGGTAAGTGTAGTCGACCTCTCAGGAGAAACTGCAAATGCAACAGTAAAGGTTCAGGTAACACCTCCACTTAACACATCACTTCACGCAAACGTAACATTTATCTCAGCAGACCAGCAGGTAGCATTCACAAATGTGACTACAGGAGGAACAGGATCAAATGTATACACACTCACATTCAAGCCAAGCACAGGAGTTGTACACGTATCTGGTGGAAAGTATCAGTTCAATGCACCAGGCAACTATGTAATAACACTTAATGTAACTGACCTATCAGGAGAGGCAGCAAACTCTTCAGTGCACATACAGGTAACTCCAGCACTCAACACAACGCTTCACGCAAACAGGACACTCATCAGCGCAGATCAGGCAGTAACATTCACAAACACGACAACAGGCGGAACAGGATCAAACGTATACACATTCAAGATAACTCCAAGCACAGGATTCACAATAGGATCACATGGATCTGTTGAATTTACCTCACCAGGAAACTATGTAGTAACACTTAATGTAACAGACCTCTCAGGCGAAAAGGCAAGCTCTGCAAATGTAATAATAATCGTAACTCCAGCACTCACAACACAGCTTAATGCAAACAGGACCTTCATATCAGCAGACCAGAAGGTACACTTCAGCAACTCAACAACAGGAGGAACAGGAACAAACACATACACATTCACATTCAACAACACAAACGGAATAGTGCACACAAATGACGGAAACTACCAATTCAACAATGCAGGAAACTACCTTGCAACACTCAACGTAGTTGATATCTCAGGAGAGAAGGCAAACTCATCTGTAAAGATAACCGTAACGCCACCACTTAACACAACGATTCACGCAAACAGAACATTCATCTCAGCAGATCAGGCAATACACTTCACAAACACAACAACAGGCGGAACAGGCAGCAATGTATACTCAATAACATTCAGCCCAAGCACAGGAGTTGTACACATAAGCGATGGCAGATACTCATTCAACACTGCAGGCAACTATGTAGTAACAGAGACCGTCTCTGACATAACTGGCGAAGTATCAAACTCAATAGTGCATGTAACAGTAACTCCACCTCTAACGATCAACCTTACAGCAAACAAGTCATTCTTCATCTCAGCAGACCAACATCTAACCTTCATAAACTTCACAACCGGCGGAACTGGTTCAAATGTATACACCTACACAGTAAATAGGTCTTCAGGCTGGACAAGGAACGGAAACAACTTCAACTTCACAGCACCAGGCCAGTATAACGTTACAATACACGTAACTGACCTCTCAGGAGAGGCTGCAAATGCATCTGCACACGTAAGTGTAACCAAAGTGTTTAATGTAACACTCACAGCAAACCGCACATTTATTTCAGCAGACCAAGCAATACACTTCACAAACGGATTCACAGGAGGAACCGGAAACAATGTCTTCACCCTAGTATTCAACAATACAAACGGCATAGTACACAATTCTGACGGAATCTACACATTCAATACGGCAGGAAAATACTCGGTACACAGCCACGCAACAGACTTCTCAGTAGATACAGCAAATTCAAGCACTATAATAATAACAGTAACCCCACCTCTAACAATTAATCTTACAGCAAACAAGACATTCATCTCAGCAGACCAGGTTGTACACATAACAAACCACACAACAGGAGGCACAGGCAGCAACGTATTTACTACAGTAATCAGCCCAACAACTGGAGTTGTACATGTATCTGACGGAAGGTACCAGTTCAACACACCAGGAAACTACCTGATAACAGTAAGCGTTGTAGATCTTTCAGGAGAGACAGCAAATGCATCAGTGCACATAATTGTAACACCACCACTTAACGTAACGCTTCACGCAAACGTAACACTCATCTCGGCAGATCAGAAGGTACACTTCAGCAACGTAACAACCGGAGGAACAGGAACAAACCACTACACGCTAACAATCAGCCCATCAACAGGAGTAGTTCACCAGACTGATGGAAACTACATGTTTAACAATGCAGGAAACTACATTGCAACACTCACAGTAACAGACATCTCTGGAGAAGTTGCAACCTCGGCAAACGTACTAATAACAGTAACCCCACCACTTGTAACACAGCTTAATGCTAACGTAACCTTCATCTCAGCAGACCAGAAGGTACACTTCACAAACACAACATCAGGTGGAACAGGAAGCAATGTATTCACATTCAGCATTAACCCAACAACAGGAGTAGTCCACAACAGTGACGGAATATACACATTCAACCAGCCAGGAAACTATATTGCAACACTTAACGTTACAGATATCTCAGGAGAGTTTGCATCATCCAACGTACTTATACAGGTAACACCTCCACTGACTGCAAATATCACAGTGAACAGGACATTCATATCTGCAGATCAGAAGGTCCAGATATCTACTTCAACAACAGGCGGAACAGGCAGCAACGTCTACACATTCAAGATAACACCTAACAGCGGCTTCACTCAAAATGGCAATGTATTCACATTCACAGTCCCAGGAAACTATCTTGCTTCATTCACAGTAAATGACATCTCAGGAGAAGTTGCAACATCAAAGAACGTAACAATAACAGTAACACCTGTACTAACACTTAACCTCACAGCAAACAGAACATTCATATCAGCAGATCAGTCCGTTTCATTCTCCAACAGCACAACAGGAGGAACAGGCAGCAATGTCTACACCAACTTTGGTGCAGTGTGCAGAAATGCAGACTCAGTTGTGATCTCTAACAGCTTCACAGTAAACGGCAATGTAATAACATTCACAAAGTCAGGAATATGCATAGTAACACTTAACGTAACTGACCTATCAGGAGAAACAGCAAATGCACTTGTAAAGGTTACAGTAACACCACCACTCACACTTAACCTCACAGCAAACCGCACATACATCAGCGAAGATCAATCAGTATCAGTGAGCAATGTAACAAAAGGAGGAACAGGCAGCAACGTATATTCATACTCTGTCTCACCTAACAGCGGATTTGTGCAAAACGGCAATGTATTCACATTCAACAACGCAGGAAACTACACAGTAACACTCAATGTTACTGACCTCTCAGGAGAAAAGGCAAATGCATCAGTAAAGATCCAGGTAACACCACCTCTAACGATCAACCTTACAGCAAACAGGACACTTATAAGCGTTGGACAGGGAGTTAAGCTTACAAACGTAACATCAGGCGGAACAGGCAGCAACCACTACTACTACTCAATAATCTGCGTAAGAAACAATGAGACAGTAGGATACTCATACGCAATATCAAACAGCGTAGTAAACCTCACTGAAGTAGGAACATGCCACATAAAGATATACGTAAGGGACCTCTCAGGAGAAAGGGCAAACGCATCAGTGAACGTAACAGTAACACCTCCACTAACAGTTGATCTTATAGCAAACACCAGCTTTATCAGCGCATATCAGAGTGTTTCATTATCATACAGAACATACTGCTGTACATGATCAAACCTTTACTCATACTCAGTATTTCCAAACAACGGATTCAACCAAAATGGAAATGTATTCACATTCAACACATCAGGTAACTACACAATAACAATAAATGCTGTAGATCTCTCAGGCGAGACAGCAAATGACTCAGTGCAGATAACAGTAACCCCACCACTCACAACATCACTTAAGCCTAACAGAACACTGATAAGCGCAGATCAGGGTGTATCATTTGCAAATGTAACGTCAAATGGAACAGGATCAAACGTATACACTTACACAGTTTCACCTAACAGCGGCTTCACTCAGAACGGCAACAACTTCACATTCACATCACCAGGAAACTACACAGTAACACTCAATGTTACTGACCTCTCAGGCGAGACTGCTTCAGCAAACGCAATAATAACCGTAACCCCTGAACTCACAATAAAGGTCTCTCCAAACAGGACATTCATATCCGCAGATCAGAACATAACCTTCACAAACTCAACATCAGGAGGAACAGGAGACAATGTCTACAACTTCTCAGTTTCACCTAACAGCGGATTTAGTGTAAAGGGCAACGTGATTAACTTCAACACTGCAGGAAACTACAGCGTAACTGTATATGTTACAGACCTCTCCGGTGAAAAGGCAAATGCAACATTCAATGTTACAGTAACCCCAGCACTCACGATCAACCTTACAGCAAACAGGACGCTAATAAGTCTTGAACAGTCAGTAACATTCACAAACACAACTACAGGCGGAACAGGAGACAACAAGTTCAACTACACCGTTAACGGAGTACCTCAGGGAGCTAGCTTCTCATTCGGAAGCGTTGGACTACAGAACGTCACCATATACGTTACCGACCTCTCAGGAGAGAGCGCACACGCATCAGTGATAATAAACGTAACTCCTGCACTTAACGTAAGCCTCAAGGCAAACAGAACATTCATCTCAGCAGATCAGTGCGTAAGCTTCACAACCAACACAACAGGAGGAACAGGATCAAACCAGTACTCATACTCAGTAGTGCCTAAGACCGAGGGACTCTACTACAATGTAGACACCAACCAGGTATGCTTCAACATTGCAGGTAACTACACAGTAAGCGTGAATGTTACTGACCTCTCAGGCGAAAAGGCAAATGCATCAGTGAACGTAACAGTAACCCCACCTCTGGTAATAAGAGTATCACCTAACAGGACACTTGTCAGCGCAGACCAGAATGTCACATTCGAAAACTTCACAACAGGAGGAACAGGAAACAACACATTCACATACAAGGTAGTGCCAAACAACGGATTCACTCAGAATGGAAACACGATTGACTTCAACACTGCAGGAAACTACAGCGTAACTGTATATGTTACAGACCTCTCCGGTGAAAAGGCAAATGCAACATTCAATGTTACAGTAACCCCAGCACTCACGATCAACCTTACAGCAAACAGGACCTTCATTTCACAGGGTCAGCTTGTATCATTCCAGAACACCACATCAGGAGGCACAGGAGACAACCAGTACAACTACACGCTTGTATGCGACAGCTGGATACAGCATGGAAACGTAATCAACTTCACTGACCAGGGCATCTGCACAGTAAACCTTCACGTAACAGACCTCTCTGGCGAAACAGCAAACGCACTAGTTGCAATCAACGTAACCCCACCACTCACACTTAACCTCACAGCAAACAAGACATTCATCTCAGCAGATCAGAACGTTTCATTCACAAACTTCACGACAGGAGGAACGGGCAACACAACATTCACATACAATGTACAGTGCGAGTCAAATTCTGAAACGCCATACGTGATCAATGGAAATGTGATAACATTCACTGCTCCAGCAATCTGCAGAGTGCAGCTCAATGTCACAGACTTCTCAGGCGAAACAGCAAATGCCTCAGTGTTTATAACCGTAACACCTGTACTAAACACAACCATATTCGTAAACAGGACGCTTATCAGCGCAGAGCAGAGCGTATCAGTCAGCAACCTAACAACAGGCGGAACAGGAAACAACACCTACACTTACACAGTTTCACCTGACAGCGGCTTTGTGCAAAACGGCAATGTATTCACATTCAACGAGCCAGGAAACTATGTTGTATCAGTCAACGTAACTGACCTCTCAGGAGAAGTTGCAACTGCAGACAGCGCAACAATAGTTGTAACCCCACTATTAACCACACTGCTCATAGCAAGCAACACAACACCGTCAATAGGGCAATGGGTAAACCTTACAAACATAACCGCAGGAGGAACAGGCAGCAATGTATACTCATACGCAGTATCTCCAAACAACGGATTCACATTCAATGGTAACAAGGTAGCATTCTTCGCACTGGCAAACTACTCAGTAACGCTATTTGTTACTGACCTCTCAGGCGAACATGCAAACTCAACAGTATACATAAACCTAACCAACTCATCAACAGGAGGACACAACCCACCACCACCTCACATAAGGCTCATAGTAAACAGGAGCTACATCTCTGCAGATCAGGGAGTCAAGTTCACTAACGTTACAACGCCATCAACAAACGATATATTCTCATACACAGTTGCGCCTAACAACGGCTTTGTGGAGCATGGAAATGTATTCAACTTCACATCCGCAGGAAACTACATAGTGACTGAGCATGTAACACACTTTGGAGCAAACTCGCTTATACAGACTGCAAACTCAGTTGGAGTTGCAATCATAGTAACCCCAGCACTTGTGGAGCACCTCAATGCTACATTCAAGTACATCAGCCAGGGACAGACTGTGACTGTATTCAACGTAACAACTGGAGGAACAGGCAGCAACGTCTTCTCCAAGTACACCGTAGTAGCACTCAACGCATCACCTGCAAACAGCTTCAAGATAAAGGGCAACAAGTTCACATTCACTCTGCCTGGACACTTCAAGGTGACGCAGCATGTATTTGACCTCACAGGAGAGAAGTCAAACTCAAGCATAATCTTTAGCGTAACAAAGCCACTAAGCGTTACAACAGCAGCAAACAGGACGTCAGTAAAAGTGGGCCAGAAGGTCTCATTCACTGAGAACTTCTTCGGAGGCACTCCAGGAAGCGGCGTACCAAAGGTACTATACAGCGGAACGCTTGTGATCATTCCAGGCTCCGGATACACCATAAACGGAAAGGTCGTAACATTCACTGCGCCTGGTGTATACGATGTGCATGTGCACGCAACGGACTATTCAGGAGAGACAGCAAACTCCAACGTAGTTACCATAACTGTACATTGATTACGATTTAGGCTCAAGGCCTAAATCCCTTTTATTTTAAACAAGGCATAGCTGGAGCTAGGGGGATTCTGGCTAGGTAATGTGCATGAGTGATTGCAACATCGATAAATCCAAGCGTGCCTTATTTAAATTCTCAGAGCCAATTGTATTCATGAATAAATCTAGTGCAGGGATTGGTCTTAATGGGGTACCTGCAATATTCATAATGTGCCTAGTCTTATCCTTAATGCCTGCTTTGGCAGCGCAGCAAAACGTATTCCACGTCCATCAAACAGAGCTTACTGTATTAAACTCCACATCTAATTCCACAGTCAATTCAACGATTTCCAATACTGTCAGAGTCCTCAACGGAGCGCCCATAGGGAGCCTTGGTGTAGGCGGAATAATACCTGCAGGAAGCCTGCCTGTTGTCAAGTGGGATGAGCAGATAGGCACAACCATAGAAGGGCAAAATGCCACAACCTTGCAATACACTGTCAATGCAATCGAGCAGAACGATAGCAACGGCTACGGCATAGCGTACCTGGTCAATGGGGTGACCCCAGCAACATACTGGTACCAGGTGGGCCTAGCATGGAACTGGCCAACTACGGGGGGTTCATACACTGCAGGCTTCAAGATGCTCTACGATGTCTTCAATTCAGGTGGATCCGTAGTTCTTCCAATAAGCGGTGGAGGAGGCATATCTTCATTCTCAGGCACAGTCAACCCTGGAGATAGGATAATGCTTAAGCTAAACTTCTCAGGAGGCAATGTGGTAATGACTGCAACAGACCTTGACACTGGTGCAACTGCAAGCGTATCATACTCTGCCCAGGGAAGCACCAAATTCATAGGAGCGCCTTATGACTACGGAGATGTAAGCGACGCTGAGGGATACTTCACAGGACCCATGTCAGAGGCCTATCATCCTAACAGGTTCTTTGGAACTGAGACGATTGTTAACTACAGCAACGTTGGCTTCACCATGGGCTCAGGAACTCTTTGGTCAGATGAATGGGATCCGTCAAACTCAAGCCAAGTATTTTCAACATCATCGACCCTATTCACATTTGCAAATACTCTCAAGTACTACAAGGCAAGCGGCACTGTAGAGGCTGCAAACGCATTCATTGTAACCACTGGCTCACTTCCGCTCAAGTCTCCTACACTAAGTTCAACTTCATTGACACTGAATCAGATACTAACCATAACCGCAAATGCAACAGGAGGAACATCGCCATACACATACAACTTCATAGTTGCAAATGCGATCAACAGCAACGTGATATACTCTAATGCGATAGGAGGCGTATCATCCACAACCAATTCACTTGGCTTCAATACAAACCTTCTAGGTGCAGGTACCTTCTATGCATATATCATTGCAACAGACAGTGAGAGCCCTCCGGCAAACCTTGTATCTTCAAACTCGGTCAATTTCACGGTTCAATCACCCCTAGTCACACCAACGATATTTCCATCAAGTGCTGCAACATACGGGATTGGCAGCACAGTGCCATTTGCAGCATATGAAAGCGGCGGAGCATCACCGTTAACCTACAACTTCATCGTCTACAATTCCATAACCAAGATACAGATTGCAAACATGCTTACAACATCAAACACCTTCTCATACGTAGTTCCCTCCAGCCAGACTAGCAACACGCTGAATGCAAACGTGTTAATTACGGATAACTCGGGAGCAAAGGCAAATTCAATACTTTCAGGCACCATAACAGTAAATGCAATGCTTGCAAACCCTACAATAATCCCTGCAGGTGCACATACTCATGATGTGGGGCAGACTATAACCTTCAAGGCATACGAATCCGGAGGAGGTTCGCCGCCTTATACCTATAACTTCCTCGTCTATAACTCCATAACCAAGATTCAGGTTGGCAATCTTCTTACAACATCAAACTCCTTTTCTTATGTGATACCCTCAAACGAATCAGGAAATACACTAAATGCAAACGTAATTGTCATGGACAGCGTGGGAGGGACCTCAAACTCCATACTTTCAGGCACTGCCACAATAAATCCTTCACTACAGACTCCAACTATAACCCTTAACGGCAATGTGCTTGATGTTGGACAGATAGCGACATTAAATGCAAACATAATCGGAGGCACATCACCTTACACGTATAACTTCCTTGTCTACAACTCAATCTCAAACACGCTTATAGCAAATACATTGGTTGTAGGATCATCCTCTACAAATGATCTTATCTCATTAACCACTAATGCGATGATGGTTGGGGTGAACATGGCAGCAAATGTTTTGGTTACGGATAGCGCAAGCACTCCAGTATCGGCAAACTCCATACCCTCAAACATAATAGTAAAACAGCAGATGTCTCTACCTTCCATTTATACCTCAGTAAGCACACTTGACCTAAACCAGACTGTCACTTTTGCTGCAAACGTTCTTGGAGGAACCTCTCCATTTACATATAACTTCCTTGTATACAATTCAGTAACTGGCAATCTGATAATATCAAATGTCATCTCCAGCACAAATTCAGTAGTATATTCGCCTAGTGCAACAGGCAAGGTATTTGGGAATGTTATAATTACCGATAGCGCCTCAACACCTACTACAATAAACTCACTTAAGACATCAAATGTTATCGTAAACAGTGGTCTTGTTGCAAGTCCCTTTTGTGTGGGCAGTAATACCATATACACAGGTCAGAATACTATATTTACAGGAAACACTGCTACAACTGGAACCTCTCCTTACACATACAAATGGCTAATTCTCTCTCCAAATTCTGCGACATTCGGCGCAGCGCCAGGAGCAAATACTCTTTTGGCAACCTACACGTTCTCGACCAACTCTCTTACACAGACAGGATCTTACCAGTTCAAGCTGCAGACTCTTGATTCTGCAAATGCTGCAGTTAATTCTATTCCTATAAACGTGCTTGTTAACCTAAACAGCAGCTTCCTTATATCAAACACGATAACAAACACACTCAGCTACAATAATGGAAGCGTTGTAATAG
>VFSW01013852.1_pt1 | contig 11187 bp, 14 predicted proteins | sample 5358111 | NCBI WGS metagenome assembly VFSW01 (sample SAMN11554181, study PRJNA540505) | mine drainage metagenome | isolation source: sediment from site ElyBrook_90M | place: USA: Ely Copper Mine, Vershire, VT | collected 2017
CTTAACAGGACAGCCTACCCGGCGTCACGCACGCTTCCCGAAACCTCACGGTGCTCTTGCGTTCTCCGGGCAGCAGCAGTCCCTTGCAGTAGCTCTTCAAAGGTGCTTGCCGGTCTTGGCGCCCCGCGGCGGTCGCCAGGCCCTCTATATATGCCGCGAAGCGTTTCTCTTGTGGGCCTGGCGCGGAGAGGCGTGATCCCACAAAACAATTCTACAACAGAACGTTCTTTTATGACCCAGTAGTACTAAGGGCGTCGCTGATTTCGTAGACCGAGTGATTTTGCTTGCGCAGACGCACGATGAGATCGCGAGCGGCGGACTTTTTGGGCTGGGAGCGTGGTCCCGGGCGTGTGGATACAAAGAAGTTGGGATTGGCATCGCGGCGGAAGTGATGGCAAAGAACATGGAACGATCCGGGGGAGTAGTTGAAGGCATGAGCGACTTCGGCGGAGGGCCGTTCCTCGATGAAATAGGCTCGCAAAGCCTCGTAGATACGCTGCTGGGAGTTGGCGGGTTCGAGGAACAAGCGACGGCATTCGCTTAGGTCTTTTGGTGCTCCTAAACCCATGTCACAACAGTATCACTTAAAACATATCGCGTCAATCACGTTTTCGCTTTTGCGAGGCTCGATGTAGGCAGGATGCGTGTTTATGGCCATACGACAAGCAACCATGCCGATTCCTGGAGAATCTGTGCTATCGAGAATGCGATCAAGTACGACTGCAATATATCGATTACAAGCGCACTAATTATATAAGAATTATTGTGGTTAACCTTCCGGGCGATCAGCGAAGAAGATGTGCGCACAGTCAATCAGGACGCGCTCCTCAGCCTTGAGGCGGCTTTGAACCCGGAGTTCGAACAAGGCTCAGATCTTAGGCGGGATAGGTTTCGTGGAAATCCAGGCTAGCACCGGCTGCGGGGCGCCGTTAACATAAAGTCGCGCCTTGACCCCACTGACTTCAACCTTCATCCTGGTCCACTCGCCCATCTGCAGGTCCACCTATGACTCGTACTGTCCCGGCGCCTCCGTCCGCAGCCTCTGCCACTCGTAATCGGGGAATGACATGTACTGCGTCGAGTGATTCCGCCGGAGCTGATCGTCAGCCCGCCCACTCGTGGGGCGGATATAGAAGACTTCGTACTTCGATGCATCTCCAGCAACCCGGAAGGCCACGCCCACAGACCCGCGGGCTTCGCCCGGCGCACCGGCGCGCGGCTTGCCTGCGACTTCCATCTCAAATGTGCCGTTATGGAAAGTCGTGTCCGGAAGCATCACGATCCCGCCGCCGGAGCCTGTCTTACTGGCCTCCCACGCCGCGTCCTCCTCCGGCAGCGGCATTACGCGGACCGCTTTGCGACCTTGGTGGGTCGCCGTTTCCACCGTCACCTTGTGCGGCTGTAATCCTCTGGTGGAATCCAGCGCTAACCTTTGCCCTGCCCAATCGCACGGCGGATTCAACAACAGGGCCGTCAAACCCGCAACCAATCGAAGTTTGGGGACCATAAGCCTCAATGGTACTCCTTCTGCCTCACAAAGGACCCTTCTGGGAACGCGAGCCGTTCTAACACGGCAGGGTTGGGGGCGACGCGCCGTTCCCCCGGGGTCACGCGACAAGGGCCAGAAGGGGCAGGAAGAAATCAGCTAGGAATGAGCAAGAATCCGGTCAATCAAACCAACGAGGAGCATGTGTCGTTCAAGACGTTTGTCGAGGCTCGCCCGGACTTTGCCGGTGAGGTCGTCGCCGAATGGGTTCCAACGGGACCAAGTTACGATCCCGCTGACGTGATTTGATCCCGTTTGAGCCGCGCTTCCATTGTCTCTGCCGCCACTGTTCAGATTAACCGCCAGTAACGTTGGTTCGGCACATTTTAGACTCTGCCAGCTCCAGCCGTTTCAGTTTGATTCGGTCGGCTTCGACATGGGCAAGCCCATACTGCGCCTGCTGCACCAGCCAGCTTTCGGCGCTGCCGCCAAAAACCTTGGACAGCCTCACCGCCATTTCGGGAGAGATGCCGCGCTTTCCGTTCACCAGTTCGGAAAGCGTGGTGCGCGTTACTCCGAGGGCGCCGGCCGCCTCGGTGATGCTCAAGCCCAACGGTTCGATACACTGGCGGAACACAAAGCCGCCGGGGTGGGGAGGATTTTTCATCGGCATTGGTTCACTCCTTTCAGTGGTAGTCCGAATAATTGACATCGAATGCGTCATGATCGGCGAACTGAAAAATCACCCGCCAGTTTGCCCGAACCGTTACCGCCCAAAAGCCCTTCAATTCGCCCTTCAGCGCGTGAAACCGGAAGCCGGGCATATCCATATCGGCGACTCCCGCGCCCGCGTCTAGATCATCGACAACGATCTGTTCGCGGTCCAGGACCTCGAGTAGCCCGCTTACTTCACGCGCCACGGCGAGACGTTGCGCCAGGCGGCAAGCTGTGCCGCGGCCCAGGCCAGGTTTTCCGACGCATGACAATCGAGGCATGGGTGCGGGATGCCGCAGCTCGCGCTCATCGACGGCGTCACAAAGCGGAAGGTGTGGCCGCGCACGCTGACGTTGGCGATCTCGGGCACGGTCCGCGGCATGTGACACGCGACGCACTGGCTGCCGGAGCTCCCCGCCCGATGGTGCGTGTGCTCCTCTATGGTTCCGCGCGGTCCGTTGGGCGACTGCACGTCGTGGCAGGCGAGGCAGGCGACGTCGCGGCGGCACATCCCGCTTTGCACGGAATCGTTGCCCTGCATCCGGTTCTTGTGGGCCTCGGTGTCGGCGCAGTGGGTGAACGTCGTCTCGCCGAGCTTGTGCCCATCGAGGTCCCAGACGCGGGCCAGTCGCTCGCCGGGCGTGCAGCCAACGGCCCAGTCATAATAAACATTTTGAATAGGATTTGATTTAAGCCGCCCCTGCGAGTGGAACTGGATGCGGACATCGTTCGCGGCCACCGAATCGAGGCGCGAAGGATTGACGATGTTGGCCGGCGAGGGCTGCCGTACGTGATCGCCGCCCGGGCCGTGGCGCCGCTCCCAGCCGAAGTTCCACTCGGTGACGCGGTGCGTTGCGATGGCGTGGTTCACCGAACGCGCGCCACACGCGCTTGGCGATGGCCGGCAGCACGTAGTAGTCGCCGCCGCGGCGCGCGAAGTCGCGCTTCCAACGGCTGCGCTAAACGAACGCCACGTCGCCAATTCGGAAGTGGACCAGCGGGTTTGGCGTCGAAGAATCGTCGAACACTGCCTTCGGGTGAAGCTTCGGATCGGCGACCACATTCGCCACGCGCGTGTGCCGCCGGCGCTCAAGGACGGCCGCGTGGCGGTGCTTGCAGGCTTCGGAGCCGGTGTAAACAGGCGCGGCCGCCGCGCTCAGGGAAGCAACTCAAGCATGCGGCCGATCCCGTCGTCCGGGATGTAAAAATGCGGCGAGACGCGAACCCAGCCGCGGCGGTTCGCCACCGAGATCCCGGCGGCCGCCAGACGCGCCACCAGAGCCGCCGCGTCCATGCCCGCTTTGCGGAAGCTGACGATTCCGGCGCTCGTCGCAGGCGTTCTCGGCGCCATCAACTCATAGCCGCGCGAGACGGCGCCGGCCCCCGCGCGGTCCGCCAGCGCCAGCACGCGCGGGGCGATATTTTCGACGCCCGCCTCGAGCAGGAAGCCCAGCGCGGCATCCAACCCGAAGCAGCCGATCGTGTTCAGCGTGCCGCACTCGTAGCGCCCGGCGTCCCGACGCAGCACGATTTCGCCCGGATCGTAAGCGTTGTAATCGGCGACGTTGGTCCATCCGAACTCGACCGGGTCGATCTCGTCCAGCCGGCTCCGCCGGACGTAGAGAATCCCGCAGCCCTCGGGGCCCAGCAGCCACTTGTGGCCGTCGGCAGCCAGCGCGTCGATCTGGCAGGCCTCCACGTCCAGCGGAAAAGCTCCCAACCCCTGAATTGCGTCGACGAAGAAAAACACGCCGTGCCGCCGGCAGATCTCGCCGATGGCCGCGAGATCGGCCCGGAAACCGCTGATGTACTGGACAAAGCTGATGGCCAGCAGCCTTGCGCCGCGGCAGGCGTCCTCGATCCGCTCCAACGGGGCATCGGGCCGCAGCCACTGAACGTCCACGCCGCGCCGCGCCAAACGCTTCCAGGGAAACAGGTTAGCCGGAAACTCGTCCTCGAAGCCGACGATGCGGTCGCCGGGCCGCCAGTCGAGCCCCATTGCAACCGTCGCGATGCCCTCCGAGGTGTTCTTTACGAGCGCAATCTCGTCGCGGTGGGCGCCGATGAGCCGCGCCGCGCGCCGCCGCAGGCTTTCATACGCCTCCAGCCAGCGCGCATAATGGATCGATCCGTTCTCGAGGCAATCCTGCGCCAGTCCCTGCATCGCGCGCGCCGCCGGCGGACAAAGCGGCGCCACCGCGGCATGGTTGAGATAGGTCATCCGGTCGTTGACCGGAAATCGCGCGTTGACATAGTCGTTGAAACCCATTCTCTCGACTATACGTAAATCGTGTGAGGGTCTATACTGAGAGTGGCGGAATCTCCCGTAAGGAGCACTTCGATGCGGCGTGGAATCAACGCGGGCGTTAGCCTTGTTGTGGCAGCGATGCTGGCGCTGCCGGGCTGGGCAGGCAGCAAGTCCGAACAGAACCCGGACGACATCGGCAATCGCGACGTCGGCAAGGGCGTGAACTTCTATTCTCTCGACAAGGAGATCGCGCTCGGTAAGGGCCTCGCGCAGCAGGTCGAGAAAGAAGCCAAGATCATCAACGACCCCGTCATCGCCGAGTACGTGAACCGCCTCGGCCAGAACCTGGTCCGGAATTCCGATGCGAAGGTTCCGTTCACGATCAAGGTCATCGACAGCGAAGAGGTCAACGCGTTCGCTCTTCCAGGCGGTTTCTTCTTCGTCAACTCGGGCCTGATTCTCGCCGCCGATAACGAGGCCGAACTCGCCGGCGTGATGGCGCACGAGATCGCGCATGTCGCGGCGCGCCACGGCACGCGGCAGGCCACGCGCGGTGAGATCGCCCAGTTGGGCATGATCCCGCTGATGCTGTTCAGCTACGGCTGGACCGGCTACGGCCTGTATGAAGCCGCAAGCGTCCTGGTGCCGGTGGCGTTCCTCAAATTCTCGCGCGGCTTCGAGAGCGAAGCCGACATGCTCGGCCTGCAGTACATGTACAAGGCCGGCTACGATCCGACCGCGTTCGTGAACTTCTTCGAAAAAATCGAGACGCTCGAGAAGAAGAAGCCCGGCTCGGTGTCCAAGGTGTTCTCCACCCATCCGCCCACCGACGACCGCATCAAGGCCGCGCAAGAAAATATCAACCGGATGCTCAAGGAGAAGCCCGAGTACATTCTCACGACGTCCGAGTTCAACGACGTGAAGTCGCGTCTGGCGATGATGCACAACCGGCGCCGCGTCGATCAGATGGCGGACCCGAACAAGCCCACGCTGCGCCGCTCGCCCGGCACGGGGCCGGTGGACGCGAGCGATGGCTCGAACAGCGGAAACGGCAATGGTGACGACGAGCGCCCGACGCTGAAGCGCCGCCCGGACGCCGCGCCGCCGGACGCCACTCCGAATAACAACTGATCGCTCGTCAAACCCGCATGAGTAGAATTCGGCCCGGCCTCCCGGCGGCAAACCGGGGGCGCCGGGCCGTTCCTTTTTCGGCTACCGAGCGCTGCGCGTGCCGCAAACGCCAGCGACCCAGCGCCGGACACTGAAGGGCGCCGACGGATCGGACAAACTGAGCCTGGACCCGGGGTCCGAGTTCGGCAGCGGAGGAAAGGCAAAGAACACCTCCACGGAGGCACTGGCGGATGATTTCGGTGCTCATGGGAAGCGAGCCCCCTGGGTTCATGCGAACAACGCGGCGAATTCGCGGGCGGAAATGATTCGCGTGGTTTTGTGACGGTCGAGAGCAAGCAGCCCGCCCTTGTCGCCCGTCACCAGATAATCGGCCTTGCCCGCTTCGGACAGAGCCAACAGAAAGTCGTCCGCGGGGTCGGGTGAGCGTTTAACGCGTGGCAGCGGGCCCACGTCCTCGGCGAATCCTTTGATCTGGTTGACCAGCCAGCCGGCGTTGTGTGGCTTGATGCGTTCGGACACGCGCGGCTTTTGCAGCGTGGAGCGTAGCTCGTCGAGATGCGCCGCGCAGGTCAGCAGCGTAAACTTCCCGTCCAGCCAGATTCTGACGATGGCGGCGGGCTTGCCGGCCGGAGCGAGGAGCGCGGACACGATGATATTGATATCGATCACCACGCGCATCAGGCTTTGTCGGCCTTCTGTTTGGCGCGGCGTTCGGCGCGGACCTCACTGACGGCTTCATCGACGATGCGCTGGACTTCATCCGGATCGGCGTCGGCGTTGCGGTCCCAGATGTCCTGGATGGTGCACTGAAGCACGCGCCGGCGGACGGCTTCCTCGATGAATTTCGAGAGGTCGCCCTTTTTCATGCCTTGCGAGCCCAGGAAGGTGCGCAGGGTGAGATCGGTGTCTTTCGAGACCTTGATGTTCCAGCGGACGACTTCTTCTTGCATAACGGCACCTATGCACTTAAGTAGATAAACACCTATACATCCATTGTAGACCCGGACGGCTGAAAACGGAAGCGCGGATTCTTAATGGGGGTGCGCGACGTGAAAGTGACGATTCGCGAGTTTCCTTTTTTGTGGCGGCAAACCTAGCGTAATAGTGCGCTAGGTTTATGGAGGCTGTATGCCCGATTCTCTGGTTGACCTGGAAAGCCGTCGCACCGATGTCCAATCGCAGATCGCTCAGTTGGGTGATATGCGGTCCGGTTCCATTACCGGAACTAGTGGCCGCTGTGGAAATCCAAACTGTCATTGCCGCCGGGCCGATGATCCCGGCCACGGCCCCTACTATCGATTGACGCGCAAGGTGAACGGCAGAACCGTCACCGAAACGTTTTCCTCTCCGGCCAGTTTGGCCAAAGCGCAGCGAGAGGTCGCCGAACGCCAGCGCTTCCGGGAACTGGGCGATCAACTGTTGGCGGTCAATGAACAGATCTGCGGGTTGCGGCCGGTGGAGGAGACCGCGTCGTCAGCCCAGGGGAAAAAAAAAGCGGTCGAAGCGATCCAAAAGGAAGTCGCGCGCGAAGTAGACCAATGGTTGCGCGTCGCCTTCAGCGCCCGCCGCAAGACGGGGCGTCTGGATCTCGAAGCCCTGGAGATGGCCGTGCGCTCAGCCATGCATCGGGCCGGGGCGGCAGCGTTGACCGGACTGCTACAGTTCCCAACCCCGACTGTCGACCAACGGAACATTCCTTGCGCTTGCGGCCACGAAGCTCGCTACCAGGAGTTGCGCTCCAAGCCGGTCCTCACCGCGGTAGGTAAGTCGGAAGTGCCGCGCCCTTACTACTTGTGCTCGCACTGTCATAACGGCCAGTTCCCCGCGGATGTCGCACTGGACATCGAGAACACAGAGATCTCCCCTGGGGTTCGCCGCATGGAGGCGGTGGTGGGCCAAGGGGCGCCCTTCGACCACGGGCGCCAGCAGATGAAACTCCTCGCCGATCTGGAGGTAACCACCAAAGCCGTGGAGCGGACGGCGGAAGCCATCGGAGAGAATATCGCCGCGCGGGAGCAGGAGGAGCTTCAGCGCGCCATGCAGTTGGATCTGCCGATCGTCATCGGCGAGCCCATCGAAATCCTGTATGTGCAAATGGATGGGACGGGAGTGCCGGTGGTGAAGAAAGAGACCGTGGGCCGGCAGGGCAAGGCGGACGGCCAACCGGCCCACACGCGGGAAGCCAAGTTGGGAGGCGTGTTCACCCAGACCACGTGGGACGAGGAAGGCTACCCGATCCGCGATCCGGATTCCACCATCTACACCGGCGCCATCGAGACCGCCGAAGATTTTGGCAAGCGGATCTACCTGGAAGCCTGGAATCGCGGCTGGAGCCGCGCCCCAAAGAAGGTCGTCATGGGCGATGGGGCCGAGTGGATCTGGAACCTTGCCGCACAATACTTCCCCGGTGCGGTCCAGGAGGTGAACCAGAAAGCCTGGATGAAGGTCCACCAGCGGCGCCTGCTCGACAAGGGGAAAATCGAAACACTGGTGGCCTCGCTTCGCTCCCTCGATTCGGCCAATCCCGAAGTGGCCGAGAAGATCCGTACCGAGGCGGATTACTTCGGGAGGAACGCGGAGCGCATGCGGTATCCCAAGTTCCGCCGCCAGCACCTATTTGTCGGATCCGGTGTGATCGAGGCGGGCTGCAAGACCGTGATCGGCTCCCGGCTCAAACAGTCTGGGATGTTCTGGACGGTTCGGGGAGACAACGCTATCCTCGCCCTACGATGCTGCCGTCTCAACGGCCGCCTTGAGGACTATTGGGAGGCCCGCCGGGCGGCCTGGTCTAGGCTTCTATGTCGCACACCCCCTGGTTTCCGCAGTTTGGCGTCCCCGCGTCGCTGCCCGGCGGGAGCGCCGGAACCGGGTGGCTCGCCAACCTTCAGAACGGGCTCGCAAGCTTAGTCCAGAGTTTTCTCGTCGGGCGGCTGGCTACTTCCCTGGCGGCGTTTCTGGCGCTGCGTGCGATCCTCGAAGGAGCGCAGGGCCGCAATCCGCTGCCCTCGGTGTTTGGAGCGATGTTTCTCCTCGCGCTCCAGTCGACGCTGAATCTCATTCAGAGCTACAACTCCGGCACGCCGTATGCGACGACCGACGTGCTCGACAGTCTGTGGAACTAACTCGCTGGAACGATCTGTCCGATTGGCGCGGGCCTGGCGATTATCGGCGGCATTCTGAACTTCGTGCGGCAGCGGCCGATGACGCCGATGCCAGCGGCGACGATCGGTCTGCTAACGGTATCGACCATCTGGAAGCTGGTCAACGCCATGAGGTAGGAGCGCAAAGCGTGTCTTTCTACAACGGAATCCTAAATCTGACTAACTGACTCGGCAGCGTGATCCTGCCCGCGCTGGGCGGCCTTTTTCTGGCCTTCGCCGTGGTCCAGTTCGCGCGGGGACTCGGCAAAGGACGCGAGCTGGTTCGTAAACGTTCGGTACCAACGCAACGTGGCTGGCGCGATCTTCATGCCTTGACGGTTGCTCAAGAACACCCTTGTCGCATCGGCTACTGTGATGCGGGTGCGTGTAACGGGTGACGGAACGGCTGGGTGGGGGAGCGGCTGAGGCTTTCCATCCCACGAATCAGCCCCTTCCCAGATGGCCGCGAGCGCTTTCGGCTCGTCCCACTCAGTCCTTCGAGCCAGATGCTGAGCGTGTGCTATATCGCCGACTGCGATACGCGGAGCTACAACTCGTTGGGGCAGTTGACGCAGATCGGCGATTCGACGGAGCAGTGGCATTTTGTGTACCCGTCGGAGCGGATGACGCCGCCATCAAAGGACACCTGCTGGCGGCGGTCGATGCAACCGAGGCTCGCGAAGGCAGGTTTTGGATGGGCGAATTTTCTGGTGATGAGCCGGACGCAGGCAAACTTGAGGAGGGCTCTCGGGGTGGATGGAAAGCTGGTCGCCGATCAATTCGGCCAAAGCCTCGATGTCAACCAAAGCTTGTATACGCAATCGCCCCTCGAAAGCCGGTTGGCGATTGTGAACCGGCTCGACAAAAGCCTGCTGGCGATGCAAACGGAGCACAAACGGAACATAGGGTGAAGCTGGTATTTGCACAGTGTTGATTCTTTTGGAGCGGGAGACGGGGTTCGAACCCGTGACGTCCAGCTTGGGAAGTGGAACTTCAATTATCAATAAAGGAGATGGCGTCTATGGCGTGCATTTCAGTCGATCGAGTCCCATCCTGTTTTCAATACCTTACGAAAAACAGTCCGTTAATGGAGCAGGCACGATTCACTCACGCGTTGCGTTTCGCGCTTCCGTTGCGCGTTCCCTCGGTAAGGGTGGCGGCCGTGCCGGCAGCGCAAGCCAGTTGCCTTAAAAGCCCTCGCGAGGCTATCATGGTTGCAGTTGTAGCGGATAGTGCGATGGCATCCACACTCGACCAAATCGTCTCGACGCGTTTGGAGAAGCTGCCATTGGCTGAGCTGCAACGACTCCTTCGGGACGCCACCAAGGCGCGGGCCAAACAGGGCGGCGTCCGAAGACTTACGCTGCCCGAACCTGCGTATCAGCTTCTCGTGAAGATCGTCCAGGACTTGTCGGACGGAAAGGCTGTGGCGACAACTCCGGCCGCCGAGGTGTTGACCACTCAGGGAGCAGCGGCGGTGCTGGGGGTGTCCCGGCAGTTTCTGGTCCGGCTGCTCGATGAAGGGCGAATTCCGTTCCATCGCGTCGGGACGCATCGCCGCGTCTATCGGAATGACTTGCTCGCCTTCCGTAAAGAGAGGGACCATCGCCGCCACGAAGCCATTCAGAAGATGGCAAGAGACGCTGTCAAGGACGGCGTCTACGACGTATTCTGATTGCCCTTGACGCGATCTGACGAGTATGTGGCGGTACTTGACGCCTGCGTCTTGTGGCCGGCATCTTTGCGTGACACGCTCCTTCGCATGGCGGAGACGCCAGCGCAATATACCCCGAAATGGACGCGCGAGATCTGGCATGAAGTCACGCGCAGTCTCGAAACCCGGCTCGGACTGGCGCCCACCAAGATCGCTCACTTGATCGCGCAGGTGAACGAGCATTTTCCGGAGGCCATGGTCACCGGCTACGAAAAGATGACGGCCAGGATGACGAACCACCCCAAGGATCGCCATGTCCTCGCGGCCGGAGTGCGATGTCGCGCGCCTTTCATCGTCACATCGAATCTGAAGGACTTTCCATCCCGGTCCCTCGAAAATCTGAGAATGGAGGCCGTGCATCCCGATGAGTTCCTGATGCGCTTGTACGAAAGGGAACCAGCGATTGTGATCGCGAAGCTTCGAGACCAGGCGGCCACGATCCAGAGGGATCTTGGGCAAATTCTGACCACGCTACGAGCGGCAGTTCCAAAGTTCGCAGCAATGGTCGCTGAGAGTACCCGGTTGGAGAAATTCTGACTGTTGCGCCCGGTGAGTTGACCACGCCTCGCCCACGCCCGGAGGTCGCTTCATGTGCTTACGTCTTTGCAGAGTCCAAGCGTGCCACCCCGTCTTTTCGATGCCGCGGCTTTTTGGCCACTCCTGCGCTCGGTCAACATTCGGCCCGGAAAACACCAGCCCTAGTACTGCTGGGTCATAAAAGATTGGGGCTGTTGGACATAGCAACGGAAAGTGC
>VFSW01013853.1_pt1 | contig 11187 bp, 13 predicted proteins | sample 5358111 | NCBI WGS metagenome assembly VFSW01 (sample SAMN11554181, study PRJNA540505) | mine drainage metagenome | isolation source: sediment from site ElyBrook_90M | place: USA: Ely Copper Mine, Vershire, VT | collected 2017
TCCGGCGAAGATTGACCGTCATCTGATTGATCGCATCCGCCCAGTTTTGCGAGAGTGTGTGCGAATCGTAGTTCAGATAGCGGGCAAGAAAGCTCGTGATGAAGGCATCTTTCTCGTATTCGTTAGGCGTAGCAGTTGCGGACCCGGAGCCAGGAAGTGCAGGAAGCATGTGCGCTTTTGCGTTTTGAAAGGGCGAGATGACAGTCGCTTGTCCGTTGCTGCCGATACGGATCACCGTCGGCGGCTCCATGCGCACAAACAGGAAGCCTGCCACCGCAATCAGTGCGACAAGTCCCATGATGCCCGCGAGAACTATACTGCGGTTGGAATAAGCCCTGAGCGCTCCATCCATCTCGTAAAACTTCGGCGTCTCGTTTTTCAGCTTTGCCTTCGTCATCACCGATTGCTCCTTTGTCACGCGAATCGCGTCATATTCGGGTCGTCGGGCGTGTTGGGCGGCGGCATGCTTCCGCTGCCTCCCTGGCTGAGGCTCATTGCACCGTATGCGCCTCCCGTCGAGAACGTCGAGGGCATACCCCCGCCCATCAATCCCATCCCTCCTCCGACGATGCCTCCGGCAACGGCTCCTGCCGGTCCGGCCGCCGCGCCCAATTCCGCCCCTCTCGTGATCCCGTGCGTGATTCTTGAAACAGCCATCGACATGCCTACGCCGACCGCAGAAAACTGACCACGTAGGATGAATGCCGCCACCATCGGAATCAGCAGGATGCAGATCGCATACATGATGCTGATCAACCCAATCGTCTCGATGCCTCCATCGAGCGCTCCTGTCGCACCCAGAGTTGGCCCCAAACCGAAGCTGCCCAGATCACCATTCAGGATCGCGTTAACATCGTTTGCGTGAATGGCGGTGATGAGGCAGCCGAAAACCGCATAGATAATGGACCAGGCGTTCCATATCCCAAGGTTCAGCGCATAGTACTTAGTAAGGGAATTAATTAGCGAACTAGGAGCCAGCGCAATGACGAATGGCCCCATCGCAAATAGGCACGTGCCCCAGAAGGTATAGATTAGCGCGAATATCTGCACGGCAATCGGATAGATGATGTAGGCAAGAGCGATCTCGACCAGCGTAATCAATGCTGATGGCGTCCATGGGATCGCCTTGAACATTGCGTTGTAGCCATTCTGGGTAAATAGCGCCTGTAACTGCATTTGCCAATTCTTTGCGAGGTCCACCGCTCCATAGCTGCTGTCGATCGCACTGGCAAGTTGGTTGAAGCCGCTGTACGCATCCGAGAAGAATGCCGTCCAGTTTCCGATCAGAAAAGCCGCGATCGCGTATTTCAACAAAGTCCCGGCTAGAGACCGAAGATCGCCTCCTCTTGAATATGCTTCATAAATCCCGAGAACGAGGCAGATCGTCATCAGGACATAGGAAACGCCCTGCTCGGTAGACAGCAGACTGCCGCTGATGCCGCTGACAGCCGAAGTGAGCATGGTCTGAAATTCAAAGATCCCTGTTGGCATAGAAGCCCTCTTCATCAGTGGGGAGTCAGGATTTGCATCATCCTCTGGTTCATGTTCTGCATCTGTGCGGTCGAGTCTTTAAGCGCACCACTGCGGTTCGAAACACTTGCGCTGTTCAGGCGCAGCAATTCGGCCATCCCCATCTGGGTATAGGCATTTGCCTGCACCACCCAGGCACTGGCCTCCGCGTCGAGCATCGGCGCCGTTCCGGGCGCGGACGCGGCAATCTGTTGATTCAGCTTCTGCGCCACTTCCATTTCCCGCGCCGCGAAAGCATCGAGTTGGATCGCTTTTTTGATCGCGTCCTGCGCCTGAGCGTCCCCCATATCGATCTGGTAAGCGATGTTCTGCGGGACTGCCGACTGCGCCGGCAGCGGCGAAAAGACGTTCTGGTAGGCACTCCCGATGGTCCCAATCTCATTGGGGTCGGCCGACAGCATCTGCCGTTCCAGCTGCTGCGGGTATGGGAGCTGGGCGCTCGATATGTTCAGTGCCCCAAGCTGGCGGAAGTTGAGAAACGAACTGGAGAACCCCGTCGCCATCTGCCGCGCGCTGTCGATGGCCGAAATCGGATAAAGGACTTGCTGCTGGAACTGCTGTTCCTGTTGTTCAACCTGGTTGATGAGCCGCAGGGGCGATGCCACGGCGCTGTTCAAGGTGCTGTCGACCTCCTTGAGGCCGGCGAGAATGGCGGCGATGTCGATCCCGAACTGCGAGTGCGCAGGCACGACAGCAACGGCCAAAAGGATCGCAACCCCTACTGCCGCAATCCCAACCCTCTGTGCGAGTGGATGATGTAGAAAGCGCCTCACTGTCCACCTCCAAGACGGTTCAGCAATTGCTGGTTCAGGTTCTGCATGTTGGCCGTCGACTGCTTCAGCACTGCGTTTCGATGTGCAATCTCTATTGCCGCCTCGCGCAACTGATAGGCAAGCAGCTTCTGCTGCATTGCGATACTGGCAAGCTCGGCCGTCCTGGCCTCGGCTGCGAGCATATCCGCTGTACCGGGAGCCGTAGTTTCGGCCTGGTCTTCGATCTTCTGGGCCGTCTGGAGCATAGACTCCGTAGCCTGGTCCGCAGCCATCGACTGCTCCGTCGCATCTTTCGCGGTCGCGTCTTCAATGTCCATCATCTGGAGATTCAGTTGCGGCGCCGCTCCCATCACAGGCTGGGCTCCGTACTCCGTCGTATAGCTCTGACCGAAGTTCGGGATTTGGCTGCTTTGTGCACTTAGGAACTCTGTCTCCAGGCCCCTCGATGCCGGCAAAATGGCGCTGTTGACCCGGATGGCAAAGACGCTGTTCATCCATCCGCGGTAACTGGCTTTAATGGTGGCGATGTAATTCCGCGATTCCTCAATAAGGGCTACCGGCCAGAGGACCTGCTGCTCGGTCTGTAAGACCTCGGTCCGGATCCGGTTGATGTCGGTCAGCGCCCCTCCGATCGGCCCGGTGATCGTGCCGAGAATCGCTGAGAAAATCCCTCCCAACTGCGCAGAGGCCACAGTTGGGGCGGCAAGGCAAAGCAATATGACCACGCTGCACGTGAAGGCGATGCGTTCAGATCGTGGCGCCGACTTCATACCAATTCCTCCTCAATAACTTCGTCAGTCGTCACAACCTCCGCGGTTCCAGGGTTGGTCTCTGCCATGGGAATGGATTTCGCGCCCGCCATACCCAGACGGCTCACCTCGCCCGAACGTTCCTCGGGTAACTCCGACAATTCAGACAGACCATTTGGGAAGCGTCTTGCAAGCTCCCCGAAGCTTTCCAACAGGCTCATCTCGCGATGCGTGGCAAGCCACCATTGCCGGTACCAGCGCTCCCGCGGGTACGTTGTCAGCAGCCAGTACTCAAGCGGTGTGGGCACGATATACAGGCTGTGTGTGGTCTCGGCCTTCTCCCCTATGACGATCAGGAACTCGCTCTTCTTGCCCTTCTCGGTCATGCCGAGGCCCTTGACTCGATTGAGAGTCGTTTCATTCAGGTGAACGAAATGGCGGAGCACATCGAAGTTCCCCTTTTGCCGGCCGATCATCTTGATCGCGGTGGTGGCGAGGATCGCCCCGCCGAACTCGTTGGGCTTGTCCGGTGTCCCGGTGAAGTCCTCGACCGCCTGCGAGATGCCCCATACGCAGGCATTGCGCTTTCTCGCGGTCCGGAATAGCTGCACAACAACCGGCGCCAGGCTGGGAGATTGGAGGAGTGCCCAGCATTCATCGAGCACCGTAATGCAACGCTTGTTCGTCTTGCCCTGAGCCCGCTTTGTGGTCGTATAGGCGATCAGGAGGCTCATCGCGACTTCGAGTTTCGGATCGTCTTTCAGCTGCTCCACGTTGAAGTAGAGCCACGGCGTCGACATATCGATGGTCGTAGGCGCATCGAAGAGGCGCGCATACATACCGTTGTTCACCCACGCCCGCAACTTCGCCGCGGCGATGCGCGCCATCTCGTTCACGTGCGGGTTCTTGTCTTCGTCGTAATAATTCTGAAGTTCGTCGTAGAGGTCGCTGTAAAGCGGAATCGGGTTCTCCATCCGCATCTGCGCCCGGGCGTACGTCTTGCGAATGGCGTTCATGATCAGGTTGTCGAGCAGGTCGGTGTCACCCTCCCCGCTGTCGCCGATCATGTAGCGGGTTAGATTCTTGAGAAATGACAGGTGATCGTTCGACGGCTCCGTCTGCCCCGGTTCGAGATCGAAAGGATTGATCGTCTGTCGGCTATCGAGCGACATGGTGATCATCTCGCCGCCCATGAACGTCACTGGATGGTAGTAGCTGTCCCCGCGCTCGATGATCGACACCTGCACGTCCTGTCTCGCGCAGGTGAGGAGCATCTTTCCAACCAGCACACTCTTGCCTGTCCCCGATGTCGCCGCGATGATCGCATTGGCGTTTTCAAGCACCGGATCGAAGGGCGAGAACGGCAACAACTGCCGATAGGGCGTCTCGAACAGCATCAGCGGCGAGCGGGCCGTTCCGGGCCAGGGCAGCTCCAGTGGGAGCAGGTCGGCACCGTGAGGCGTAAGCAGATCGAGATCTCGCCGGTCGTCTTCCGCCAGACCCGGCAACGTCGAGAGGAAAATGCGCCGGGCAGCGAGCGATTCCGAAAGCCCGCGCGCCCCATTCATGTGCGCCACAATATGCAGCACCTGTTGGCGCCTGTTTGCCAACTCCCGCTCCGCTTTCTCGTACTGATCGGCCGACCAGGCCGGAGCGGAGGTGCGGATCCCCACGATCATACTGACCCGCGCAGTTTTGACCGAGTTTGCAATCAGCTCCTGCTGGATATGGATCAGCTCATGCGTGGCCACCTGGGCGGTGACGTCCACGCGAAGGTTCCCCTTGGAATCCTTTTGTGCCGCCTGCATCTTGCGCAGCTTCTTCTTGTACTTGTCGAGCACCACTCTCTGGTCGGGAATCGAAACATGCGTTGAGATCACGACCGGGAAACCGATCGTCATGAGCTGCCGCAGAATTCCCGGGTAGGTCCCATCGGGAGGTGCATTCAGACTGATGAAACTCCATAAGAGGCCGTCGATGTTGATGTAGCTCTCGGTCTGACCAAGAATGCTCACCGTCATGGCCCGCTCGCGCGGAGAGATGTAGCGAGTCTCCGCCGCATGTGCTTTGAGCGGTTTCCGGTCGGGGTCCATCGGGCGCATCGCTCGCTTGACCTCGAGAAAAAGATCGACTTCCGTCATTCGTTCCGGCCTCAGGCCGCCGGCTTTCATCGCGGACTCGATGCCGGCGATGAGCGACTCGAATTCCGCAAGTGTATCTTCGTGTTCTTTCCTTGATTTCTCGATGGATTTGTTGATAGATAGGTTGAAGCCTCCATGCGCCAGCCTGCGGTCTTCCTTGCTCATCGGCGCTCCGCCCGCGAGCAGTGCGCGTTTGTGTTTGGCGGGGTCCCAGATCAGGTAGACCGCCGCGATTCGCGCCAAATACGCGCCCTCCCGTTCTTTATCCGTCCAGATGGCCATCCTCTGCGCATCGAGCGCCTGAACCCCCGCATTTTCGCAGCGCATCTCCTGTTGGTATTGATCGAGCAGTCCGTTGAGGCTTTCGACGACCTCGTAACGGAACTGCAATCGCATGCTCTGCTCAGGCATCGCCCTCAGCAGGGATTCGAGAACGCTCTTTGCCTCGTTTCGCTCATTGTCATCTCCGAAATAGGTCATGGATCCGGCTACGCGGAAGCCGGCGACGTAACAGCCGTCGGTGCGGACCATCACCTTGTTGAGGAAGTCCCTAATCTTAAGCAACTCGCATACCGCTGGATCCTCAAACGAGCGTTCATGCTGCGCTGTTGTCTTGGGCATCAGTTGACCTCCGTCTCGTTGGGATCGATGAGGAAATCTCGCGTCAGTTTCCGGTCGCGGGCACACCCGCAATAGCTTCGAGGGAGCCCGTAATACGTCACCAGATCGAGCAAATAACCGCGCGGTTTACCGTACTTGAACACCACCAGCCCCGGCACGCCCAGAACCAGCACCATCAGCATCAGGAACCAGTTCATGGGCAAAAAGAACATGTAGCGATTCGGAAAGAGAAACTGCCCCACCAGCATGGCGATGGCGCACGCCATGGCGAGAAACAACATGTCTTCGAGCTCAAGACCCAACAGGGTAACCTTGGCGTGCAGGTTGCGGGATACCGGGCTCATGCGTAATGCCATCTACGCCACCCCCGCCGTTCCGGCTGCGATAAAGTGCTCCATCAGGCGCATCAGCCCCGACACGCAGAGGCAGGCCCCGCCGGCAACGAAGTGACGAATCCAGTCGTCGCCGATATAAAGCCGCTCGAAGAATCCGCCCAGACCCAGGACGGCGCGCGCAATCTCGATCCCTCCGTAGACCGGAAGGATCACGTTCCCCACCCAATTAGCGAGGCAGAGGATCGCCGCCCCATACTGTGTCGTGCCCGAGCCCTGGCTCGCGAAAACCTCCGCCAGACGCAGCAAACCGGAGACTGACAGTGCGCTCATGGTTCCGGCGACATACGGCTCGATGTGATAGCCGCGCGCGTATTTGAAAATGCCGAGCGCAAGGATGAGCACCGCCAGTATGGGCATCAAAGCGTTCCCGACCCAGTTGGTCAGCCCGAGCAGTCCGGCATCGAACGAGCCGCTATTCATGCCTCACCTCGAGTTCCGGTCGAAGTTGCCGCAGTGATGGTCCTGGTAGAGGCAAAGCGCGCTACGACTGATGTCAGCCGTCCGCTCCACTTCCACAGATGCTGCGCGACCTTGACCACCACAAAGAGTTCAGCAATCAGGCAGAGCGCCGCGATGCCAATCGCAAAGAGGAGCCTGGCAAGGACGAAATGGAGGGCTGCAGAGAATACGAGAACGAGCAGCAGCCCCTCGACGACAAACACCACGGATTGCAGCAGTAGCCGCAGGTTCATTGGAGGGTCTCCTCGTTCGTGCATAGCCCCAGGCACAAGTTGGGGAACGTCGGATAGGCAAAATGCCACGCAGAAAGTTCGATCTGATTGGCAGTCCACTCGAATGGGTAGCTCGTTACGCCGGATCTCATTCCAATTGCAGGCAGCGAAAACCGAAACCCAAAGGAGTAACCGAGATAGATTCCCAGGCAGAGCAGGATTGCGCCGCAGAGTTCGAGAACATGCCTTCTCACAGGCTCACCCCCGCAAAATGTGTGACCAGCGCCCATATTCCCGAAACGCTCAGGAAAGCAAGCCCACTGGCGGCGAGGCCGCCCCAGGGCCGATGCCGCACGTGATTCAGAATTGCCGCGGAAAGCGCTAGTCCGCCGACGATCGGGCTGATCCGGTTGGCGGCGTAGCCGAACATGCTCATCAGCATGTCCGTCACTCCGTAAGCGTCTCCGCTCTGCATCCAGCTGCCGATCGCCAGGTTGTAAAACCCCTGGACGCCCAGAAGAAACAGAGCCGCGATAATTGACGCCAGAGGGCTAGAGCCCTGGCTCAGATCGAGAACGGCTTTGAATACCAACGAGGCGGCAACGACCGGAACGACGTGCCCAATCAGAAAGTCGCTGACGAAGTCGTTCGTAACCCGCTCGATCCCGGCGGTGTATTGCGCTCCGCTCGCTCCGGCAATAACAAGCTGTTGCGCTCCCGGCACCGACTCCATGACCAGCCAGCGGCTCACTCCCGGAAGGCTCAACAGGAAGCATCCCCAAAGCAGCCACTTCAGAAAGCCACCACTGGCCTCAAAATTCATTCCCCCTTCCGAGCGCAGCCTCATGCCCGCCATCACAAACGCGCCCAGCGACGCCGGGATGGCGAGATCCATGAGGAGGCCGAGAATGGCTCTGAAGACCAGTGGTGCCTGCATAAGCGCCTACCCGATCGCCTGACCTTGCGCGATGAAGTATTCGATGAGACGGAGAATGCCGGAGACGCAGATGAGACCGGCGGCAGTCATAGCTGAAGGGAGCCAGCTGCGCCCGCTCCGCCACTGCAAGATGGTTGCGACGACGGCGATGCCCGCGCCCACGGGGCAGATCACATTGCACAGCCAGTTGACCGCATTCAGAAATGCGCCTTCGGGCTGAGCCGCGGTCTGACCCTGGACGGCCTGGCCGGTTGCCGGTTGCGTGCCGAGGTTTTGAGCCACGCTGGCACAGGGCGCCAGAACGGCTGCTCCGATACAGGAAGCGAGCAGGAACGCCTGCACGTGCTTGTGCCAGACGCGCACTGTCCGCATGAACGACTTAACCATGGACTTGCCTCCTTGACGGGAAACCGTCGAGGGAGAAAGTCACACGACTCGTCGATTCAGGCAAACGGGGATACGCACCCGCCACATCGCCAAATGACTTGTAGCCACAATTCGCGGGCCGAGGAAAGAGGAGAACCTGCCGCTATGAGGGCGCTGCTTATATAGATGACGCGCCATGCACCGAGCGCTGGCAGTACGCAATCATCTGGCGTTTGGAACAAAAGCCAGGTACGCAGTTGTGCTTCTTTGCCATTTGAGTTGGGTCGGTCGGTGCCGCAGACCGGGTTCGGGTCAGCGTAACCCGGTCCCTGTGAAGAGCTTCGCAAAAAGATAAGGAGATCGTGCAGTACTAAAGTGGGTGAGCACGCCGATGGCCGCAATTGGTCCACAAGGACTCCCGATCCCGAGCGGGCTTGAGCGTATTCTGCTCCAAGGTGGGAATATGGATGACATCGATCGAACGCAACGGGATTCGTCAGAAGAGAAACAGCGGTTTCTGGATCACCTTGAGAAGCAGACTATTGAACACATCGCCAGTATCCCTGCGCGCGAACGTAAAAAGCGCACACGCGCCTTGTTAACCAACGATCTTGTCCTTCAACGGCTCGCAAAACTGATCGTGGAACAGGGCTTTCGTAATCGTCTCGAAGATATACATTGTGGAACCTTTCCCTCCTCGAAGTCCGGCGACGGAACCGATATCAAGGCGGTTTCACCTTACGGTGAAATCCCCTGGAACCGTTTGGGAAGAATCTCAGACGATGAGATGAAACGAATCAACAAGGGAGCAGTCGATTACGTCTACAACTTTCTCACAAATCTGCTGGATGGAAATCTTTGGAGCGTTCTTGAAAAATTGAGGGACAATGACCCACTGCCTTACTGAGACGCTCCGAATCAGGATCACCCCTGATGAGCTGTTCTTCCAGGGATTCCGCCCGATTCTCAAGATGAATCAAGTCTGTTGCAACAAAAGCCTGGTACGCAATTATTCTTCTTTTACAAAACATCGGTCATCTGCGAGCGCCCAACGGATTCGACGATGATCTGTGACAAAATCCTGGTACTCGCATTTTTCTTCCTTCCCCAACCCCTCACCATCCCGAAGGCGCCCCGTCCGGCCGGATGTTGCAACAAAAGCCTGGTACGCAGTTTTTCTTCTTTTACAAAACACCGGTCATCTGCGAGCACCCATCGGATCCAACGGTGATACGTGACAAAATCCTGGTACTCGCATTTTTCTTCCTTTCCCAACCCGATTCCCTCTGGCTCTGCCGGGTCAAAGCCGTCCTCCACCGGACGGATGTTGCAACAAAAGCCTGGTTCGCAGTTTTGCTCTCTTCCCATTTCGTTCGGTCGGTCAGGGCCGTACAGGGCCGTAGGCCCATTCCGGCCGGCACGATCTGCTCTCCGCAAAACCAGCAACGCGACGGGCGATCCTGTCGACTCTTGATGTGGTCAAGCCTGCCCCGTATTGGCTCACAGAAATTCCCAGACGCTAGCCGACTTTCAGTACTAACCGCTCCTCGACGAGTACTACTGTAAGGCAATCTCGCCAATTGAAAGATCGATCGCGAATATTTGAAGAGCAAAAGCGAAAAGATTCCGCTGCCGACAAGGCAGTCGATGTCATCATCTCGAACTGCGTCATCAAGCCGGTGAGGTCAGATACTCTGAGCGGTTTTGTGATGGATTGAGTCGAAAACGACTTCAACTTCATCCTCGTTGATTTTTCGGGTGCTCAGGCTTCCATGCAGGTTGAGATCTCGGACCTCACGTGGCTGCAAGCCTATTTGACCAATTGATTTTCCAAAGTGTTCCTTCGGGAAGTCGATTTGGACATTGAGCGACATAATGCCTGGGTAAGGGTCCACCTCGCGTGCCTTCAAACGTAATCTTCCCTCGTGAAGTCTCTCGAAACTCAGGCCGAACCGCTGAGGATCACGCCAGTCGGTTGCGTTCAAACGAACGAGTTCTTCGGAGCTAATCTCAAGTGCTCCACGAAAATGGGTCAATTCCTGCATCTGAGCGACCACTAGCAGGTCATCCTCTAAGTCCTGGAGGGCCCCCGCTGAGAGATTCGCTCGGCGATCTGTAGCCTGGCACTGCTCAGGGGCTGAAAACAACAGAACAGCAGATTGCCCGTCTTCTTGGCGAACTCGGATGCGCAGCAAGCGTCCTGACGATCTAACGATAATGCGGTAGGTGAGATCAACCTTCATTTCAAAAGAATACTCCTGGCATCTGATTCATGCGTTATCCACGCGTCTGGCGAATTGATCACGGTAAACACTCGGATCTATCGGATTCGTTCCGACAAACGCCGATCGCACCAACGATCTCCAAAAGCGTGTTCCCGCCCGTTGATGCGACGGATCCTTCCAATTCCGGGGCCTCACCCCTCTGTGATCGCGCCCCGCTTTCGCACGACCGGAACAGAATGTTGGTGCAAAAGCCTGGTTCGCAGGTTTACTTCTTTTACAAATTGCTGGTTATTTCGGCCCGCACGTCGAACCGGTGCAGGGATGATCTTTGGCACAAAAGCCTGGTACGCGATTTTTCTTCTTTCCCAAATCCCTCACCATCCCGAAGTCGGCCCAGCCGGCTTGATTTTGCAACAAAAGCCTGGTACGCAGTTTTACTTCTTTTCCAAATCGCCGGTCACTGGGTGCTGCGCCCCCACCCGGCAACGAAATGTGACAAAAGCCTGGTACGCAGATTTTCTTCTTTGCCAAAGCGTATCCGGCTTGCTTTGCCCGATCACCGTCTCTGCGCTGATCCGGAGCAGCACCCTGAGAGGAGCGCCTCGATTTCAAAGATGCTACTTCGGTGCGTCATTGGTGCTCAGCATTGGCAGTTTGGCTGAGGCCGCTCCCCTCGTGCGGGATCTGAATCGTTTTGTCTGAATCCTGGGCGTTCGCTGCCGCAGACTTCTCAAACACCACGTAGATCTCCGTGCCGGCCGAAACGCTGACGACGATGT
>VFSW01013854.1_pt1 | contig 11187 bp, 9 predicted proteins | sample 5358111 | NCBI WGS metagenome assembly VFSW01 (sample SAMN11554181, study PRJNA540505) | mine drainage metagenome | isolation source: sediment from site ElyBrook_90M | place: USA: Ely Copper Mine, Vershire, VT | collected 2017
TCGGCTCAGAGATTAAAACGATTCTTCAATATCCCGGTGTGACTCCGCAGTTAAACCGGAGAACACTCGCCGAATATGTGGCCTTCGGTTACATCACGGGTCCGGGCACCATGTTCGAGGGCATCCGCAAGCTGATGCCGGGACATACGCTGGAAATCGACGAGAACGGCAGCCTGAAAATCGACGCCTACTGGAACCTGGGCACCGAAGCTGACGCCGAGCCGCGCCCTCGCGAATACTACGTCAAGAGTTATCGTGAGCTGTTCGAGCAATGCGTCGGTTCCCACCTGATGAGCGATGTGCCGCTGGGAGTTTTCCTCAGTGGCGGGCTGGATTCGAGCGCGGTTGCGGCCTTGACCTCGAAAATCCGTGGCGACCAGATTCAGACCTTCGCGGTTGGCTACGGCGAAGAGGAGTTCAGCGAACTGCGTTACGCGCGCGAGGTCGCAAGCCATATCCGCTCTGATCATCATGAAGTTCGGCTCAGCCGCCAGGAGTTCTTCGAAGCTCTGCCGAAACTGATTTGGCACGAAGACGAACCGCTGGTGTGGCCGTCCAGCGTTTCGCTTTATTTTGTCGCGCGGCTAGCGCGCGAACGCGTGACGGTTGTGCTAACCGGGGAGGGCAGCGATGAGACCCTGGCGGGTTACACGCGCTATCCGTGGACTTTGCTGAATTTCAGGATGGACCAGGCCTATCGAAAGCTCACGCCCGCGACCTTCCGCGGCTGGGTTCGACGCGGGATGGAGTCGTCCCTGTTGACCGCGCCCTTGCGACGCAAACTGGAGCACACCTTTCTCGCGCGCGATGGAAACTCCTGGCCATCATTTTATTTCGACAATTTCTATTCGGCATTTTCCGCGTTGGAGCAAACTGAACTCCTCAGACCAGAAGTCCTTGCCGGCGCAGGAGATGCCTACGCTGGTTCCATGGCCGCGTGGGAACGCTCCACGGGAGACTTATTGCACCGGCTGCTTTACACCGACATCAACGGTTATCTGATTGAGCTTTTGATGAAACAAGATCAGATGAGCATGGCCGCTTCCATCGAGAGCCGGGTCCCGTTCCTCGATCACGCGCTGTTAGAATTCACCGCGCGGATTCCGTCAACCTATGCCACGAAAGGCATGGCTGGAAAATTCATTCTCAAGGAAGCGGTGGAAGACCTTCTCCCGGCAGACATCATTTAACGCAAGAAGATGGGATTCCCAACGCCTTGGGCGTACTGGCTGGCGGGTCCGCAACTGGACGATCTTGAGCGCATGCTGTTGGAGCCGCGCAGCACGGAACGCGGACTGTTCAGACCGGATGCCGTCAAACGCATCTTTGCCGAACATCGCGCGGGGCAGCGCGATCAGGGCAACCGCATCTGGCGCCTTCTGAATCTCGAACTGTGGCAGCGAGTGTTTCTGGATTCCGAACCGGTTGGCGCCATGACCTCGATGCTGCGGAGTTCCGGGGTCTCATGACGCACCGTGGGAGCTGCCACGGTCCCGTGACTTTCAACTTTAACCAAGCATGCTAGCTACCATAAAACTCGTCACCCTCGGCCTGCTCGAAAACATGCGGGTGTTTGATCTGGTGGCCAGCAGCGCCTGGCGCCAAAGGCGGTTGCTCATTCTCTGCTATCACGGAATCTCCATGGACGACGAGCACCTCTGGAGGCCGAGGCTGTACATGGCGCCCGAGGTGCTGGAGCGGCGCCTCGAGACGCTCAAGAAAGGCGCGTATTCGGTGTTGCCGCTCTCTGAGGCGCTGCAACGTCTGCGGGCCGGCAACCTGCCGGGCCGCAGCGTGGCCCTTACTTTCGATGACGGCACTTATGACTTCTACAAGCAGGCTTATCCGCGACTCAAGAGCTTCGGGTTCCCGGTCACGGTTTATCAGACCACATACCACACCGATTACGAGCGTCCAATTTTCAACCTGATCTGTTCCTACATGCTGTGGAAGCGGCGTGGCGATGTGCTGCCCGCGGCGCCGGAACTCGGCCTCACCGAACCCTTGGATGTGCGTACCGAGTTGGGCCGCCACCGGATTGTGCGGGCCCTGATCGAACTTGCCGAACGCGAGAACAGGACCGGCCGCCAGAAAGACGAACTGGCCGCACAGCTTGCAGGACTTCTGGGCATTGATTTCGAAGCGCTTGCGGCCAAGAGAATCCTGCAGCTAATGAACGCACGCGAGTTGGGCGAAGTCGCCAGCGCTGGCGTTGACGTCCAGCTGCACAGTCATCGGCACCAGACGCCCATGGATGAAGCACTCTTCCGGCGGGAGATCAGCGATAACCGGACGCGCATCCGCGCTTTCACGGGAATTGATGCAGTCCATTTCTGCTACCCCAGCGGCGTGTACCGACCTGAGTTTCTGGAGTGGCTTAGAAAAGAGAATGTGATATCCGCTACCACCTGCGATGCCGGTCTGGCCACTGCAAAGAGCAACCCGCTTTTGTTGCCCAGGTTCGTGGATACCGCGGGGCGAAACGCAACGGAATTTCATAGCTGGCTTGCAGGTGTGGGAGATTTGCTGGCTATACGGCGGAATGCGACGCAACGCTATGTCCCGCCTCCCGACTAGCGCGATTGCGCGGAGGCTCGATGAAACTCGGCCGCCGCCTTTTCGTCGGCGATAGAAACCTCATCTACCTCGTGCGAAGTGAGCGCGGGGCGCAGAGCTCGCATCCAGGTATTTTTCGATCGCAGCTTGAGGCTGAAGAAGCTGCGGTACAGCATCCGCGTCCACGCCAGCGCTAAGGAATTGCCAGCACCTTCTGCTGACGTTGTCAGGGCATACCCAAGTTGCTCCAAGGTCGGCCCTACCAACAACTCGATCTGCCTCAACTGCGCTTCAGTCAACTGTTTTTTCCAGCGGCCCACGGGATTGAACCCAGTGGCGGACTCCTTCCGGAACGAGGTGTTGGGCTTGCCCACCGATCCCAGAGCCGTTCGCTGGATCCGGTCGTAATCCAGTGCGTGTTCCAGGAATGAACTCAGTTGTCTCAGGACGCTGCGTGGCTCGGACACTAATTGTTCGAAGCGGACTTCCGTATAGTCGGGTCCAAGACCTTGTCCGAATGTTCTGCCCCTTCGCACCATCCACTCCCAATAGAGCGCGCAGCCCTCCGGCGTTTCGCGCGCCTTCCACGGGAAAGGACGGATGTAGCGCTTCTGAGAGAGCGATACGGCAACGTCTCGGCCGTCGCGGATCACGTGGATGACAAGCGCGTCGGGAATTGTCCGCTTGATTACGGGAAGGTGAAGCATCTCTTCCGGAGCATTCCCGGCCCACCGGACTGCATTCTGCTGGCGCGCGACTTCGTCCATGAAAATCCGCAGAAAATCGCCAGGATTCCGGCAGTCAGACAAAATCTTGCCCCCAATCTGCTCCCGCTCCAGGCCTGTAACCCGGAAAAGTTTGCTGCCCAGCCACACATTGAGCATCTTCTCCCGGTTAGTGAGCACGCTCAGATCGCCAAAGCGCGGAGCAACCAGATTGAAAATATTGGACTCGCCGAGGTAAACGGCAAATCCCCCCGCCGACAGAAGCATGTCGTAGAGCAGGGTTGTACCCGAGCGCGGGCTGCCCACTACAAATACCGGGGCCGAGCTTCGTTTAGCGGAGGGCGTCATGGACACCTCCGCGACACGTCGTCGCAGCGCGGCTTGATTGTCTTGGATCTGTCCAACGATGGCGTACCCTTGGTGATGTGCAACCCTGCGTGACGGCGAACTATCGCAGTCCCTGAGCAAAGCGCGTGCGATAGAATGAGCTGATTATACATTCCAAATCAGCGATCATCGAGGGCCGATCAAATCATTACGCAACGGGGGATGGGCAAGAGCTGGATCAAGCGGGGGCTGATTGCCAGCGGCGTCACACGTGCTGCCGGAATCTTCGCGGGCAAGAAAGCGGTGATCCTGATGTATCACTCCGTAATGGATGATCCCGCGCGCCAGGCTCTCACCTTAGGCGAAATCATTCACTCGACCACTGTTTTTCGCGGGCAGATGGAACTGCTTGCCCGCAAGTATCATCCCGTCTCCCTGGACGATGTTTTGCTCTTCGTGCGAGGAGAGAAAGAGCTTCCAGCTCGGCCTGTGGTCGTCACGTTCGATGACGGATATGCCGACAACCACGACGTTGCCATGCCCATTCTCGACCAAACTGGCGTGCCAGCGACCTTTTATACCACCGTGGATTGCATCGAGAGCGGAACTTTGCCTTGGCCAAGCCGCCTGCGCCACGCGTTCCTGACCACTCAACAGGCGCAGTGGGAGGAACCAGGTGGGGCAGTTTGGCCGCTGAACCAGGACGCAGAACGTCGACGGGCGTTTCTGCGCGCGAGTGATCATGCCGCCAAACTCGCCGGCCAGCTTCAGAATCAATTCGTGCAGTCTGTAGAAACCAAGCTCGTGGTTGGACCTCCTGCCCCAGCAGAAAGATTGATGATGAGTTGGGAGCAAGTCCGGGGATTGGCGGCAAAAGGACACCTGGTCGGGTCTCATACGCTGACCCATCCCAACATGGCGCAGATCAAAGATGGCGAATCTGAAACCGAAATGTCCCAATCGAAACAACGGCTGGAGCAGGTATTGCACTCCCCCGTCGTGCATTTTTCTTATCCCTGTCCTGCCTTATCGCCGCACTGGAAGAAGAGCACAGTTGCGATGAGCCGTCAGGCCGGCTATCTCACGGCAGTCACGACGGACGCCGGCCAAGTTCGGCGTAACGATGATCCGCTCTCACTGCGCCGAACCCGGCCAACCAAGGACGTCGAGGGCCTGCACTGGAATCTGGAGTGTAGCTTTCTGGGCCTACCGAGGTAAGCTCGACCGAGTAAAGCCTTTCACTTTCTGGAAACGCGGGAGATCGAGGTCAATCCGTGGGTAGGGTGCTCATTCTCGATGGTCACAGCGCGGCCGCCCTGGCATTCACGCGATCGTTGGGCCGGGCGGGACATTGGGTTACCGTGGGATACAACCGCGGACTGTTCGCTCCTGCCTCCCTGTCTCGTTACTGCAAGTTGAGTTTCGAATACCCCGTCTCCACGGATGACACAAACGCCTTTGCCGACTCGGTTGTGGAATTTGCGCGCCGCAACTCGATTGAGCTGATCGTACCTGTCACAGACTGGACCACTCTGCCGCTCGCCCACTGCCAGTCCCGGTTCGAAAATGTTTGCCCGGTCGTCTTGCCTTCGCGCCGGTCGCTGGAGTGGGCATCCGATAAATATAAGACCATCGAACTGGCGCGTTCTGTTGGCATTCCCGTGCCGCAAACCTGGCTTGTTCGCTCGCCCGAGGATCTCGCGGCGGTGCCCACCATACCTTTCCCGATCGTTGTCAAAGACCGCTTCTCGGTCCGCTGGGTAAAAGAGCGGCCGGTGTTTGGATCGGTGGAGTACGCCTACTCGCGTGAAAGTCTGGTGCAGAAAGCGCAGGCGCGCCTGGAAAAGGCCGGAGATGTCCTGGTGCAGGGCTTCGTGGGCGGAGTGGGGATCGGATTCTCGTGCTTTGCGCTCGACGACGGCGTCCGGCTTCCTTTCCAGTGGCAGCGAATTCGCGAGGTGGATCCGCGAGGCTCGGGGAGCAGTTCGCGAAAATCTGTCGCGCTGGAACCGCAGATCGCGGACTTCAGCCGAGCGCTCATCACCAAGCTGGGGTTTCAAGGAATCGCCATGGTGGAATACAAAAGGGAAGCCGCCACAGGGAATCCGGTTCTGATGGAGGTAAACGGCCGCCCTTGGGGATCAATTCAGCTGGCGATCGCAAGTGGAATCGATTATCCGCCTTATGTGGTGGATTGGTATTTGAAAGGCGCGATACCGCCGCAAGAGATTGCGTACGAGAAGGGAATCACCTGCCGTCGCATTGTCGGAGAGTTGACCCACCTGGAAAACCTGCGACACGGGCCTCCGCCGCAGTGGCCCATGCCGTTTCCAAAGTTTTGGCCCAGCCTGGCGAAGATCGCGGTGCCCTGGTACCCGGGGATGTGCTACGACGATCTCTGGCTCTCGGACCCGCGCCCAGGTGTAGCTGGAATCCGCAATTGGTTTCGCATGCGCCTGCAGAGGAAATGAACGGAGTTTATTCGGTAGTGTGAACTGCGCCAGAGGCGGTAATCGCGGCCGCGGGATCTGTTTCGCTCACCTCGTATCCAAGACGCTGCATGACACTGCCCCAGGCCGATTCGATAGCAGCCACTGATCCCTGCGAGAGTGTGGACTTCCAGCCTCCCGACACAGCCGTGCGGACAAAAGGCTTGTCGCTGCGGGTTTTCCTGGTAAGAACCCACTCGCGGGCTTGATCTTTTTCTAGGGAACGCATGCGTTCTGGCGAGCTTGATTCCGCTACCTGGCGAAGTTTTTCGGGACTGGAGTCGATGGTGCGAAACGAATACTGCTTTAAAAACTCAGCCACACGCGCCAATTCGCGAACCGTATCCTTCTTCATGTCTTCGTAGCGCAGGAGCAGAAAAGTCGGCTGCTTCTGCCGCAGCGCAATCCAGCTGGTCACGTGCTCGCCCCATGTTCCCCACTTGGCGTCGAATTCCGCGGCCACGAAACGCGGAATAAACTTTTCCAGAGGATAGTCGTCTGGAATGTTTCCGGCCTTAACATTGTGATGATAAAAGGAGACGGCAACATCCCGAGGGTCTCGGACGATATAAATGACGCGCGGGTACTGCGGTTGAAAGCATTCATGGCGCTTGAGAATGCGCGGTCGGGGAAGCCGCCGCATAGCATGGTCGGTATTGAAATAAATTTCAGGAATGCGCGATTCAATGTTGGCGAAAGTGATCGGCGTATCCGGAGAGGTAAGATTTCCCAGCAGAAATCGCGTCCACGTGTTTCCTGAACGGGGATAGGAAACCACAAAAACATCGTCAGGAAAAACGGTCAGGCCGCGTCCGGCAAACTGGCGGCCTGTTAATAGACGGCTGGCGTGCGCGATCGCGCACCCCATCTGTCGCAAGCTTACGGTGCCTGGCGGCATACGCTCCTCAACTCCTGGCTTCCCCACGCCGAACCAACTGGGCAGCGTCCTGCAGATCTCCAGCCAACTCGTACCCAAGTTCCTGCATGGTTGCACCCCAAGCCCGTTCTATCCGGCTCACGCACACCGTCGGCAGTTTGCTGCGCCAGTCCCCCGATTTGGCTTCTCGGACAAAAGGGATGTCGGCGCGAGTGTCTTTGGTCGTGATCCATTCCTTCGATTGTTTCCGTTCGAGTGAACGCATAGTACCGAAGGAACTCAACTGGACAGCGCGTTCGATCCTCTCCGGGGTCGGGTCAATCCCCAGTAGCGGAGCCAGTTCCCCGAGCACCTTGCCTGGATCCAGGAGAAGGTCCTCGTAACGAATGAAGCGGAACCCGGTCTTGCCCTGGCGCAAGCGCAGCCAACTCAACACATGATCCTCCCAGCAGCCCACCCGATCCGCGTAAGCTACAACTTTGGCCGCGATAAAGCGGTCAACGAACTCATCCATGGGATAGCCATCGGGTATGACTCGCACTTTCAGATTGTAATAATAGAACGAGACGGCGACGTCCCTGGGGTCGCGCACGATGTAAATCACGCGCTCGTAGCGCGGATCGAAGCATTCGTGACTCTTCATCACGCGCGGCAAAGTGCGAAGGACACGATCGGGTAATCCGTAAATCTCCGGTACAAGGCGGCCTACGTTGGTAAAGGTGACGGCCTCATCCTGATGGATGAAATTTCCCAGCAGAAAACGAGACCATGTGCTTCCAGACCGGAAATACGAGACGACAAAAGTATCCCCAGGAAATACCGTGAGACTACGGCCTGCGGCCCTTCTCCCCAACGCATACGAAATTACTGAGGAGAGATATGCCTTAGCCTGACTTACACCTCTCATCGACCCTCCGTCGGTCCTTTCCCAACCGCTGCTCTGCGATTCAGCGGCCGGTTTCGAGTACCCTTGCGGAAACATCGTGGCTGGCTGGCCACATGCTCCGGGCGAGATTGTTCACGCAGGTCTGCAGCAGGGAATAGCAGCGCCGCGACTCATCTTGATCACCGTAATAGGGATCCCGGATTTCGCGACCGCGTTGCTCTCCATCTGCATAGGCGCTCAACAGCAAAACTTTATCGCGAGCCTGAGGAAACCGCGTGAGCAATTCCGCCTGGTTCTGGAAATCCATGGCAAACACTACGTCCGATTCTTCCACCATCTCCACGGTGAGCAATTGCGACCGGTGGTGAGTGAGCGGAAGCCCCAGCTCCCCGGCCGCAAGTTGCGCGCGCGGCTCGGCAGCGGTGCCGGGCGTCGCGTGAATCCCCGCCGATCTCACCACGATCCCTTCGCGGCCGCTCTCCGCCAGCACGCGCTTGAGCATCAGTTCTGCCATCGGACTGCGCATGATGTTCCCGTAGCACACAAACAGAAACGAACGCGCGCCCGGCGAAGCTTGTCGTTGATGGGAGCGGCCGATCTTCATGGCATCTTCGAAGCGCAGTCTCGCATAAGTAAGCCGGGCAGGCCCGAGGCGAAAGAAAATGCTGCGTTCCCGGAGCAGGCGTTTGGGCACCAGTGCGCGCAGAATTCGCTTCACAGGCGAAGAGCGATCGTCCGCTGAGGTCATATTGCGCGGCAGTGCGTCTAGCCCTGCGGCCTAAGCCTCCTCCTGGTAAGCATCGACCAGGGCAGCCGAGACATCGTCTTCCTCGTTCTGGCCCAACTTTCCAACATCCCATGCCCGCTTCGTCCAAAATGCCCAAGCCAGCCCCAGGCCGTAGACCACCCCACCCACGCAAAGCTGCAGCAATAGCTGGAGAAAGTGGTGCGGGACAACCCACTGCTGCATCAGCCACAGCACCGCGACCAAAGGAATGCAGAGCAGCAACGGCAACAGGAAAGCGCGGTAAAGATAGGTCCTCAAAGGGATGCCGAGCAAATGGCAAAGATGGCGCGGCAGGAAGAAGACCATGGAGCAGGTCAGGGGAATCGCCGTACCGATCGCGTCGCCAATGATTCCATAGGGTCGGACCAGGGCGATGCTCAGAATCAGGTTCGCCACGCCTTCCGCCAGGACGACCTTAGCCCAGGTCTTATGCTTGGCCATTCCCCACAGCGTTCTGCCCGAGGCCGACTGCGCCAGCATGAGCGTGTAAGGAACCAGCAACACCAGTAGCACGGGGTAGCTTTGGGCCACATATTTGGCCCCCATCCAGGTTTCAATCAAGGCTTTGCCCAGGAAGACCAGCACGACGGCGATGGGGAAGATAAGGAAGGCACAGGCCCGGTTGCCGACCACGAAAATCTTCCGCAGTCCATCCACATCTCCGGTGGCCTGCGACTGGCTCGACATGGGAACAAAAATCTGCGCCAGGCTGCTGACCACTTCTGACGCATAGTCCACCAAACGGGAGCCGATGGTGAAATAAGTGATGGCGCTAGCGGAGACAAATGTACCGATGACCATCGCATCCGTCTTGAAACGCAGCCGGCCGGCGACGATGATTAGGAATGTCGTCCCGCTATAATTGGCAATCTGCCGGAAGCTGGAACGGCTTATGTTTCGGGGGCTGAAGCGCAGTGGTAAATGGTGAAGTGCCACCCCGGCATTGACCAACCAGCTCAGCAGGGGCAGCGCGACCGTGATGAAAGCCACCGTAAGCAGACCGCGTCCGTGCTGCAACGCGATGATAATGAGCACCGGCCGTACCAGGGTGGCAGTAGTGTTGGTGAGGTTGGTAACGTAGAAGCGCTGCAGCCCCTCCAGAATTCCGCTGAAAACCCCGAGCGGAAATCCCAGAGCCACCGATGTTCCCACCATCAGCAGCAACCAGCTCGCGGTGGGGACAGACTCCGGCGCAATCTTCGGGAAGATCGAATGAACGTGATAGAAACCGGCCAACGTGATCAGCATCACGCAGGTGCCGATGGCGGTGTAGGTGAACATGGCCGTATTGATCAAGCGGTTCAACTCTTCGTTCTCGCCAACCGCCGAATACCTGGCCACGTAGCGGACGATGGACGAGCGGATGCCAAGATCAAACAGCCCGTAATAGCCGGTGACGGAGAAGATGAGGATCCAGATGCCAAAGGCGTCATCCCCCAGGCGATGGAGAATGATCGGCGAGAGAAAAATCCCGACGGCGACGTTGATCCCGAGGGAAAACCAGCCCGACCCGATATTCTTCAGGACTTGTACTTTGTCAAACTTTTTCATGCGTCTTTCAAAAGCGAACCCGAATCGCGGTCGAGCAGTCTATTCGCTGGGTGAAGTCACAAGCAGCGTGTCACTGAAACTCTTCGCAGGATGGTCACCGTGTGGATCCAGTCGCTCCATGCACCCTACGATGGTCTCTCCAAATATCCGGACGTGCGGCTCGCGCAAGATCTCGAGATGATGAAACTCGATCTCGTGGATCTCCACGCCGCCCTCGCTTCTCTTGCCCCACCCCATCTGCGGATCGTTGATGTAGAAAAAATTCTGTTTCGGCCGTTTAAACAGCACCACCGGCGCGCGAAAATGAGGAACAGTAAAGTTCTCTGGCCAATAAGCCTGCCGCCAGTCAGTGCGTGCCGGCGCCCGGCGCGCCAGTTGGTCTGCCTTGTTGCTGGCGGTACGTCTGAACGTCTGCAGCCGTTCGCTCAGACTCTTCTTGCTGCTCTCCTTCAGTCGCCGCTGGTAGTAATCCAGCTTCCACAACCAGCGCACTTGACTGTGTTGCAGCACCCAGGTGTCGAAAATCGCGAACAATCCCACTTCCGCGCCTTGCGCCTCGAGATCCAGAATGATCCGCTCGGAAATATGAGTGCCGTCGCACATGCCCCCCAGGCAGTAAGGACCTTCCGGCTGCACCGAGCGCATGGCGGCAATGTACTCCCGGGAAATCTGCCTCATCTCTTCGTCGGTATAGGGCCGTTGCCTCACAATCGGCGCGTGCCCCTGAATCTTGTAGACGGTGCGCTGCGGCCCCATGTGGCGCGCCAACATCGCGTAGCCCAGGGATTCCTCGCCGGGCGGGACGATGGCAAAGAACGGCAGGCGGCCGGTTCCGGACTGAATCCGCATCACCACCGGCTCGAGCCGCGACTCGATTGCTCCCTGATCCGCCTCGCGAACCAGCGCGGCCAACGATTCCACGGTCGCACCGCGGACCAGAGCCGATAGCGGGATTTCCTTCCCGGTGATCCGGTTGACTTCGGCCAGCA
>VFSW01013855.1_pt1 | contig 11187 bp, 9 predicted proteins | sample 5358111 | NCBI WGS metagenome assembly VFSW01 (sample SAMN11554181, study PRJNA540505) | mine drainage metagenome | isolation source: sediment from site ElyBrook_90M | place: USA: Ely Copper Mine, Vershire, VT | collected 2017
CGCTCTCCCCTCCGGGAGATAACCAGCGACTTGGCTGCCGTCTTCTGGCAGCTTAATCGAATGGCTAGTTGTTCCATCAGGATTGAGGTGAGAGAGACAACCGGCGCAAGCACCTTCATGTTCAGGGGCTGAGCTTGCGTCATGATCGTTAGTTTCCAAACGACTCTCCTGTTGCTGCATTGATAAAAGCGCGTGCGTCCGCACCCAACATTTCATGCAATGAAAAATTCCTGTCCAGTGAAGGATAAACCGCTTCCAGTAATCTGACGAATGTTTCTTTTACCCCCATGCCTGTCAGCGCTGATGCCATCACCAGCGGCCAGGGGGCGGCGAACCAGCGATCCCGTATCTCATCCTCGGACAGCACATCGGGCAGGTCGCGTTTATTGAATTGCACCACCAGAGGCAGCGTCTCGAAATCCAGGCCGACGCGCCGCACATTTTCTTCCAGATTCTGGAACGACTCGGCATTGTTAACACCTTGCGCGCGTTGCGAATCCGCCACGAATACCACGCCGTCTGCACGCGACAGAACGGCCTTGCGCGTCGCATCGTGCACCACTTGCCCTGGAACTGTATAAAGCTTGAGTTTGACCAGCCATTTGGTGCGCGTGCAAAAACCCAGCGGCAGCAGATCGAAGAACAGCGTCCTGTCATTCTGAGTTTCAAGTGTCATGATCTCACCCTTCAAGTCAGGTGACAGCAAGTCATGCAGAGCAAAAAGGTTACTGGTTTTGCCGCTCATTGCGGGTCCATAATAGACCAGCTTGATAGTCAATTTGCGCGCTGTTTCGTCGAGTTCAGCCATAAGTATTTACACGATGATATTTTCTCTCAGCCGGCATAAATACTTATTGCCAGCGGATGCCCGTCCATGCGCTCGAATCCCCTGATCTGTTCAATAATTTTTTCATCCAATACATGTCCTTTAGCCAGCAACATCTCACCGGCATGGGTCATCAGATCTCGCGAAAGCATCATACCCGGCTTCGTCTGAGTGGAACGCAATACCAGTTCAGTGCTATTCTCCACCGCAGTGCCGACTTTGCACACCTCATCCAGAAAGGCATCCAGCACCGCCGGATCGTAACGCCTGGCTCTGCCGTCCTGAATCATGAGTTGTGCCTGTGCCAATTTCATGGGCCTGGCATGACTGGACCCCATCAAGGCGGTATCGTAATCCTCGACAACGGCAAGAATGCGCGCTCCCAGCGGTATGGACAGGCCGGGCAAATGTTCCGGGTAGCCGGTTCCATCGAAGCGTTCGCGGTGGCTGCGGATCAATCTGGCTGCACCCTGCAGTTGCTCCAGCGCCATCAGGGCCATTTCACCCCTGACCGGATACTTGACTACCTCGGCGCGCTCATCGAAAGTCAAACTGGAAAACGGCTTGTCCAACAGTCGGTCCGGCAGGCCAATCTTGCCGACATCGAGCAATAAACCGGCGATAAAGGTATCCTGCACTTCCGCGACACTCATGCCCATGTTCTGCGCAAGCGTGCGGGCAAGCTCGGCGACACGGCGTGAATGTCCGGCCTTGTTCGGGTTGCGCATCTCGATCAGATTGGAAAATACGCGCACCGAGGTAATAAAGCTCTTCTTCAATTTCTCGTGAGCCACATCAAGAGACTGCATGGTCTCGTTCAGTGCATTGGTGCGCGCCAACACCTTTTCTTCGAGATGTGCGTTCAAATCTTTCAATTCATCATTTTGTCTGCGCGTCAATTCTTCCAGTCGCAGCTTTTCGCGCTCGAGCATTTTTTGCTGCAAGGCATGTTTGACCGTCAGCGTAATGTCGTTATCTTCCCAGGGCTTGGACACATATCGATATATCTGTCCCTTGTTGATCGCATCGATGGTCGCACCGATCTCGGCATATCCCGTGAGCAGGATGCGCACCGTCTTGGGCCACTGTTCGCGGACTTTTTCCAGGAATTGCGCGCCATTCATTTCCGGCATACGCATATCGGACACGACCAGATCAACATCCTCGCGAGCCAGTATTTCCAGCCCTTGAGCACCACTTTCCGCGGTAAATATCCGGTAGCCGGAAGGACGAAACAGACGTTTCAGCGATGACAGGATGTTCGCCTCATCATCGACAAACAGTATCGTTGCGGGAATCTCCGGTGTTCCAGCAGCCTCACTCATCTTGCTTCCCCACTTTCACGTTCATCTATGCGCTTTTCATGACCGCTGCCTTACAGGCAAACATATCCGAAAAGTAGTGCCCCGCTCCACGATACTTTGTACTTCGATCCTGCCGTGATGTTTCTGAATAATGCCGTAGGACAACGACAGCCCCAATCCAGTACCCTTGCCGACGGGTTTGGTGGTAAAAAACGGATCAAATATTTTCTGCAGGTTTTCCGGCGGGATACCCTTGCCGGTATCGGCAATTTCCACCCAAACTTCATCGTTTTTCAGTCCGGTACGGATCGTGATGGTTCCGCGTTCCTCGATCGCGTGCGATGCATTCACCAGCAGGTTCATGAAAACCTGGTTGAGTTGCGGTAACAGACATTCAACGATCGGCAGCTCACCGTATTCCCTGACCACATCAGCCTTGTACTTGATCTCGTTGTTGACGATGTTCAATGTGCTTTCTATACCGCCATGCAAGTCGGCAAAATCCCATTCATCGGCAGTATCCACGTGCGAAAAATCCTTCAGGTTCTGCACGATTTTCTTGACTCGCGTGATGCCGTCTTTGGACTCGCTCATCAAATCGCGCAGGTCTTCCTTGAGAAACGCAATGTCCAGTTTGTTCCGTGCCGCCTTGAGCCGGTCACGCACTTCAGGGTTGCTGATCGAATCTTCCGCCTGTTCGTACAGATCGAGCAAGCCAAATGTATCCTGCACGTATTTCTCCAGCGTGCCCAGATTGGAATAGACATAGCCAATCGGGTTGTTGATCTCGTGCGCCCCCCCAGCCGCCAGCTGACCGCTCGAGGCCATCTTCTCCGATTGCAAAAGATGACTCTGTGCTTCCTCCAGCTTCCGGTTGAGTTCCTGCAATTCATGCAGCCGTTGCCGCTGTTTGATATGCAGTTGAATATTACTTAAAGCCAAACTGACCATACTCAGCAAGGCCGACCCCATTTCAAGATCGGATTCAGTGAACGGAACTCCGGTGCGATTGAGGCTAACCGTCGCGCCACGATTCACTGATATCCCGCCGATGGAACGTTCTTCAACCTTTAAGGGCCAGCACATTGCAGAAGTATCAGAGGTTCTGCTTCGCCTTTTCAGATTCAGCTGAAAACGAGAATCGCTGGATGCATCCCCGTTCAGCAATAACGGCGTGTTTTCCTTCACTACCCAGCCAAGCACACCTTCTCCCGGCGCAATTTGCAGACCAATAACACCAGCCGGCAGATCGATTCCGGCAACGATGGTCATATATTTCCCGTCTTTATCCAGCAGGGCGAGTGAGCCACTTTCTGCATCAAATCCATTAACAATATGCTGCAAAATACGCTGGTAAACAGATGAGCTATCTTCTGTATCAACGGGCGTCTGCCCCAGCCGATTCAGATCATATATCCAGCTCAGTTGTTTCAGTTTATCCAAAAACACCGTTTGCTCCTGCGTTAGTCAGCCAAAGCCAAACCGGCTGCAGCTTCAAGTTTATCGGGGCTGGGAATACACGCTTCAATGCGCTCCCAAGTCACAGACATTATGCCACACCATGACTTCGGCAGTTGCGCCATCAATTCTTCGCCGCTTACCCCTCCCTCCAGCAATGCCGCGAGATGCACTATATTTACCAAAGTATCCGTATGAAGCTCAGGTTGTTGCCAGTAACGAACCACCCGTTCGATTTCGGGCGGGAAATTCCATAACCTGATCAACTCAGCGCCGACTTCCGCGTGATCAAACCCCCATTCTTTCCTTTCGATTTCGAGCAGACTTAATCCTGACTGCTGCTGCAACAACCTCGAAAACTGTTGCGGCATACACAGATCCAGCACCAGCTGTCCGATGTCGTGAAACATGCCTGCGATGAACGCCAGTTGTTCTCCATTGCGCAAACACTTTTCCAGCGCCTTGGCAATGGCGGCCACTCGAAAACTGCGTTGCCAGTAGGCTTGCCGATCAAACTGGCTGCCGGATGAACTTGGGAAGTTGTGCACCATACCTGCTGACAACACCATGGACCGGACAGTGTCGAATCCCAGCACGACAAGTGCGTCCTGGATGGAACCGACTTTGCGCGGCAACCCGTAAAACGAGGAATTCGCCACCCGCAACACCCTGGCAGTCAGCCCCAGGTCTTGTTCAATCTTTTTCGCAAGCGAAGCGCTATCCAGGTTAGCGTTACTGAAGCTGGCAATCACCTCCTGCAATACCAGCGGCAGAGAGGGAAGCTGATGCATCCGTGCTGCGAGGTCTTTTTTACTGATCGTCAGTGACATCGCCAGCCCTCCTGTGCTGTCCGTTCAACGGTTTGAAGTGCGAACCGGCATCGATGACCAGCAACGCACCGCGCGAATCTGAAAATCTACCCAATGAACGGCACCAGCAGCGTACATCGTGTCCGTTCACGGAAAATGAGTTTACATCGGCATACCGCTGGTGCAGCCCGGACCATGCCCAGGCCAGCAGATCGGCCGGAATAATGGTGTCTGCCGCTTCGCCCAGCAACGACGCTCCGGCTCCAGTTGACGAAAAGATCACGTGAGCCAACTGATTGGCTGCGGCAATCAAACCGTCATCCCCGATGCCAATGACGGCGACAGGCAGGTTTTCAAGTATTTCCTGCGATACGCGCAACACATTCAGGTTGCGCACGGTCTCGCGGGTCTTCAGTTCCACTCGCTGTTCAAGCTCCTGATTGATGTTCTGCAGCTCCTCGTTTGCCTGTTGAAGTTGATGAGTCAGGCGCGCATTTTCGATCTTCATTTCGTACCGCTGAAAGGCCTCTGCCACATTTTCCCGCAACAGATCATCCTCCCAGGGTTTGGTGAGAAATTTATAGACTGCACCGCGGTTGATGGCATCCGTGACCGAATTGAGTTCGGTATAACCGCTCAGCACGATACGCACCGTATCCGGGTAACATTCTCTGACCCGGTTCAAAAACTCGGTCCCGGTCATACCCGGCATGCGCTGATCGGAAATAATGACGCCAACCGGGTTGGTTGACAACAACTCCAGCCCCGCCTGCCCGCTGTTGGCCCTCAGAATATGATAGCCATCGCGACGCAACAGCCTAGTCAGCGCAGAGGTGATATTCTCTTCATCATCAACCAGCAGTATTGTTCGCTGCATACCTTTTCCTTAATCAATTACAACATTTCCATTATTCCGCACGAACAGCTCGAATTGATCGGAAGGCAGCGGTCTGCTGAAGTAATAGCCCTGTACTTCGTCACACCCCTTTTCACGCAGGAATGCCAGCTGGTCAGGGGTTTCCACGCCCTCGGCGATGGTTTGCATGCCAAGGCTGCTTGCCAGACTGATGATGGCGCCGACAATGGCTTTATCATCCGGATCTTCGGTAATGTCGCGCACGAAGGACTGATCAATCTTGAGTTTGTAGACCTGAAAGCGTTTGAGATAACTCAGCGAAGAATAGCCGGTGCCAAAGTCGTCGATCGACATGCGGATACCGCGCTCAAACAGATTGTCCATCACCGCAATGGCGCCGAGCGGGTCATCCATCGCGACGCCTTCGGTCAGCTCCAGTTCCAGATATTGCGCAGGCAGCTTCGCCTCTTCAAGAATCTGCGTGACCAATTCAGGCAGATGGGCATGACGAAACTGCACCGATGACAGGTTGACCGCGATGATCATCGGCGCAATGTCTCTGTCCATCCAGCTTTTCAACTGGCAAACCGCGGTGCGCAGCACCCATTCGCCAATTTGCACGATCTGCCCGCTCGCTTCCGCGACCGGAATGAATTCGGCAGGAGAGACCGCGCCCAATTCAGGATGCTGCCAGCGCAGCAAGGCTTCCGCACCGATGATGCGCCCATCCTGTAACGACACCTGAGGCTGGTAGTGCAACTGCAATTGCTCGCGTTCCAGCGCATCACGCAGCGCGTTTTCCAGTTGCAAATTGCGGGAGGAGTGCGACTGCATTTCCTGCGTAAAAAACCGGAAATTATTGCGACCATCGCGCTTGGCGCGGAACATCGCCACATCAGCGCACTTGAAGAGCGATTCGGCATCCTCGCCATCGCCGGGATACATGGCGATACCGATTGATGGCGTAATAACCAGTTCATACTGCTCAACCTGATAGCGCTGTGTAATGATCGCGAGCAATTTTTCAGCCAGACATGCAGCGCCGTCGGCATCGGTATCCGGCAACACCAGCACGAACTCGTCACCACCCTGACGCGATACCGTATCCTGTTCGCGCACAGCCGATTTCAGGCGTTTTGCCACCTCGATCAGCAACAGGTCGCCGATATGGTGTCCCAGTGTATCGTTGATATTCTTGAAGTGATCAAGGTCGAGCAGCAGTATCGCCAATGGGGTCCGGTTGCGCTGGGCCATGCTGAGCGCAAAGTTGATGCGGTCGGCAAGCAAGGCCCGGTTTGGCAGTCCCGTGAGCACATCAAAATGCGCCAGCCACTGGACGCGCTCGTCAGCCTTCCTGTACGCCGTTATGTCCTGCACCATAAACAGCAGCAGCCGCTTACCTTCTTCGATTTGCACCCTTGTGATATTGGCCAGATAGTATTTGCTGCCCCACGCACCGTGCCGCTCAAGCGCCAAACCTGAACGGGTTTCTCCATGCTCGATGGCCTTCTGAAGTTCGAGTGTCAGTTCACCGCCCACTTCCAGCAACTCGGCTACCGGCAACCCGACACAGGCTTCTGCCGGACCCAAATCAAACATGCCCAGCAAGGCATTGTTTACCGAATGCACTTTTAATGAGGCATCCACGACGATCAGACCGGAAGGCATGTCGGCAATGATCTGTTCTGCGTATTCCTTTGCCCGATCAATTGACAGATGTTCCGCATGAAAATAGGTGTCCAGCGCCAGTTCCATATCGAAGAAAACGATTTTCAGCAACGCGCTGTAGGTCGCCAGGCTCTTTTCGGCATCACCCTCCAGCAGATGAAAAATGGCGGGCATGAGTTCGCCCAGATATTTCCGATAGGCGCCGATATACCATTTTGGCGTCAGACCGATGCGCTGGTGCATCATCCCGACGCGCAGACGTTGCTCTACATAATCCAAACCATATTCGCCCTGGGTGAGCTGGCTGAAATAGGCAGACTGCATGCGTTTGAGACGTTCCAGATTCTGTGCATCGCCGATGAGCGGTGCGATTTCGGGGAATCGCTGTAAATGGTTATAGAACGCAACGCTGAAAACATCTCGATGCGATTCCAGACACACATGCAGCGATTTAAGCAACTCGACATCAGCGTCGGTAAACTCAAGAAACGCCTTGCGCACGGCCACTTCAGCCGCTTCAATGCCCATTTCAAAAGAAATTGGCGCGCTATTTTCAAGTTCATTCAATGCGTTACCACCATGTTTAAATTGACAAAATAGACATTTTTAAATTCATTTACTTCTCGTGCTTCGACACGGTAGCAGCAGGTTAAGTGCCAAAAAATTCAGTATTGATCTCCAGCTCTCCGCGCATGACTCTGACGCCCACCAAACCGGGAATCGCGCGCAGGCATTTGAACAGGGTTTCACGTTCCGCGATCACCCCGGCATCTGCTCGGTCAGCGAGATACGCAACATTTCAGCCGCCATGCGTGCCTGCCCGCGTATCGCGTTTTTGAAAAAATAGCTGAACGACTGGCCGGTAACGACAGAAAACAAACAATACGATCAGCACCAATGACGTACTCATGGTGGACCAGAATCGTTTTTTTCCAAGCGTCATGCGGCTTCCTTTGGCTGTTGCTGCATCAGAGCTTCGCGCCCAATGCGATGTTATTGATAAAGTAGTGAATCATCAGCGCGTCATTCTGGGACACATTTTCAAAACCGACACCAATGCGAAACCAGGTCCCATCCTCCTTCTTGTGGATGTTGCGAACGATGGCCGAAAGACTCAAGTCTGTCGCACTCCCTTCGAAGTCCACTGAGAACCGGATTCTGGCATGGTCTCCGACCGCCCCCAGGGCTGCGGAAGAATCGAGCATGGAACCCGGTGCGCTCAGATCCAGCATGGTGACGGCCACAGGATTACTGCCCGGCAGCGTCACGCTTGCAGGCAGCGCGACTTCCACACGTAACGATTTGCGCACCAGCTGGCAATCTACTTCGCGCGGCCAGGAAAAATGTATATAGGCAAAGGGATGGGCACGCGGACGGATAACCTGTGTGCTGAAGGCATGGGCATAGATACCGTTGAATCCGCGCACGACAAACGTCTGCCCCGGCTGCAACCACATCCCTTTGCCATTTTCAAAAGGCAAAGTGACAAGCAGGCTCCTTCCCTTGATGAGACCGATGAATCCCACTTTGTGGCGCGTGCGGGAACCCTCAGACTGGGGCTGTATATACATCGTTGCACCCTGGAAAAGCTTTAGCGCATCGAATGTCAATTTGACAGACTGGTCATTTGCACCTGACAATGTTATCTCTCCTTCGCTGATATTGAGAGGAACAACCCTCTGATATTATTTACATTTTGTCTCATCATGGTTTCAAAACAAATTTGTACCCGCTGCTAGCCGGCTGTTTTTCCGTCAAACCTGTCTAGCGACATGAGTTGTTCCAGAGCCTTCCCGGCCAGCATAAACTGGAACGATTTATCGAAAAAATAGTCCGTTCCTGCCCGCTTGCAGGTGTCGATATACTGCACGCTCACGCAATTACTCAGCACCATTATTTTAATCGCGGCATGGCGCTTTTTAACCTTAAGCAATACATTCAGCCCCGTTCCCTGTTTCAGGTGAAGATCAAGAATGACGACATCGGGCAGCAGCGTTTCTATACCATCGATTGCACCGGCTTCATCTTCAGCAAACCCCACCACCACGACCCCTGCAATGCGTGACAGCATGGCACACAAACTCTCACGCACCACGGTGCAATCCTCTGCAATAAACACCTTCAGGATTACGCCTTGCATTCGTGAAAATTCAGGCACATAAATTAGCCCTTGATGACGAAAAAGGCATGCATGGCCTCATCGTCAGGCGCGAATTTCCATAAGCACAGCCACCTCAGAGCAAGGCGGAATGCGTATACTTTTCGGGTTGCTCCCGGCAATCTGACTTTCAATTCGCGTAGGGTCCATCGTGTTGATCATGGTTTATGCATATCATCGGGCGAGTGGTTATAGTCAAGCGAAGCATAAAAAAATGATACACCTTTACCCATGTTAATTTTATAGGTATGTGTCTGATTGCGGCGTAGGGGAAAAGGTAAATCTGCTATCAGTGCTTGGACTACAATTGAGGATTGAGGGTATACCTTGCTTCCCTGATTATTCAGCCAGCCGTTTCTCAACAGCGTATTGCATTAATTCGGCGTTGTTGCGCAGATTCATTTTTTCCAGAATGCGGGTACGGTATGTGCTGATGGTTTTACCACTCAAATTCAGCATCTCGGCAATTTCCGTCACCGTTCTGGCCGATGCCAGCAACCTGAAAATCTGATACTCACGATTCGATAACGTCTCATGCGGAAATTTCACTTCCGGCATGCTGAGCTCGTTGGTGAGCATTTCGAGTATCGTCGGACTGAAGTATTTTTTGCCATTTGCTACGGCGCGCACCGCCTCTACCAGCACGGACGACGGACATCCCTTGGTCAGGTAACTGGCAGCGCCCAGTTTGATGAGACGCACGGCATACTGATCTTCCGTGTAATTGCTGAGTATGATCACCGGCAACTTCGGTTTTTCCTCGCGAATCTGCTTGAGCACATCAATGCCGTTAGTTCCCGGCATGGAAATATCGAGCAGCACCACCTCACACTCGTTGTGCCCGAGCCAGCAGAGCGCCTCCATACCGTTGTGCTGCTCCGCAACAACGTTCATCCCCGGCGTATTCTCAAAGATGCGCCTCAACCCCTGACGCACGAGATCATGGTCATCAACAATCAGAATGCGTATCATGTGTTCCCCTTTGTCTGCCTGTCGGTCTGCAGCGGCAGCCTGACCATCACGCAAAACCCGCCAGCAGGCGAGCCTGAAAATTCAATCTCGCCATCCAGTTGCTCGACCCGCTCTCTCATGCCCAGCATGCCGAAGGAAGTCGGTGATATCGCATGATCTTCTGGCAATCCGCGGCCATTATCGCAAATGATTAAAACAATTTTTCCCTCCTCATGGGACAAATCGACTTCCACTCTGGTCGCGCCGGAATGTCGCGCAACATTGGTCAGTGATTCCTGAAAAATGCGGAACAGGTTGATGGACAGTATCCTGTCCAGTTCGATTTCACAGCCATCGCTACAGTTAACCCGGCATTTGATGCCGCTGCGTTTCTGGAACTGCCCGGCCTGCCACTCGATGGCTGCCAGCAAGCCCAGATCATCGAGTATGGTTGGACGCAAGTCGGTAATCACCCGCCGGGTGACGTCCACCGCATTGTCAAGCAACTGGGACATTGAATTAACGTGATCGAGCAGCGGCAAAGCCCACTGATGCGCACTCATCTCGTCTGCCAGCCAGTAAACATCCATTTTGAGCGCAGTCAGTGTCCCGCCCAGATTGTCGTGAATTTCCCGCGCGAGACTGGCTTTTTCTTCTTCGCGCACGGTCTGCAGGTGCGCTGAAAGATCATGCAGCAGTGACTTCGAGCGGTTGCGCTCAGTGATATCCTGAATAATTTCAAGAAACACGGAATTATCCGACTCCATGAACTGCAGACGCACCTCCACCGGGTAAGTCGTGCCATTCTTGCGCCGGTGAACCGTCTCGAAAAGCAGCGTTTTTTGTTCGCCACGCTGCAGTGGCGCGATCATCTGTTCAAACTGCTCCCGCGCTATCAAGGGTTTGATATCCAGCGGGGTGAGCCGTTTCAGTTCGTCTGCCGAGTAACCCAGATTGATATTTGCGCCTTCGCTGGTTTGCAGGAAACGCAGAGAATGCGCATCGAATATATAAATTTCATTGAATGCGCTTTTCAGTAAACGACCAAACTGCCTCACCATCGCCTCATGCTGCCGCCGTTCGGTGATGTCCTCCATAACTCCAATGGTATATTTGGGTATGCCGTCTGTACTGCGTAACAGCGAAACGGTCAGATT